>Ga0185299_10000496_pt1 | contig 104860 bp, 88 predicted proteins | sample PaiPotPPA55metaG_FD_128002 | JGI IMG/M metagenome (GOLD analysis project Ga0185299, IMG submission 128002) | Iron sulfur acid spring bacterial and archeal communities from Banff, Canada, to study Microbial Dark Matter (Phase II) - Paint Pots PPA... ... | reverse complement strand
GGTCACATATGATCGTTCCCGGCGATTACGGCGTTGCTAGGGGTCTCTTGGCCGACACATCCGAGAAAGCCTTTGAAAATGGGCTTTAAGGTCTTTGTGAACTCCGTGTCTCTGTGGTGAAAGTCTTTTTTTATTCGTGTTTATCCGTGTCGATTCGCGGTTGAAAACTATCTGCGTCAATCTGCGGTTGAAATGTTGCGTGGCCGTTCCCCGTTAACCGCGTATCTCATGGAAGATCTGGCACGCGGAGTCGCCGTCGATGAGTAGACCGTTCACGAAGCCGGTCTTTAGGATCCCTTGAGCCGGGCGTAGTTTGCTGCGTCCGCCGCACAGTAGGATCACTTCATGCTTCGTGAGCGCTCCCAAATCGATCGCCAACGTGCGGTCGTTAAGTTCGGAGGGCACCACTTCACCTTCGGCGTTGAAGAATTTACCCATGGTATCGCCGACCGCGCCGGCTTTCCGGAGTTCGTTCAATTCCTGAGCCGAGAGATACCGGTTTTCAAAAAGAAACGCGCGTTCGTCGCATTCGCCGACGCTGATCAGATAAAAATTCGCTTTCTCAGCCAGCGCCAAGGTTTCCTGAACAATTCTCTGCGACATCAAGATTTGGCGGTCCGCGACGGTATTGGCGATGAACGGTACCGGTAGGAAGTGACCTTCGCCTCCTGTCTTAGCGGCGAGATGATGAACCACTTCAAAAAGGTTAGCGGCGAGATTCCGGGTCAATGACCCCATCACCGAAACGAACTTTGCTTGGGGACGGCGCATCGCCGGCAAGATTCTTGCGATCTCAGCGGTGGTTCGTCCCCAACCCACGCCGATAATACATTCTTCGTCCACCTGCATCCGTTCACGCAGCAAATCAACGGCGACCATAGCCACGGCTCGCCGCGCTACCGGGCCTTCATCCGCTAACTTGCTGGGAGGCAGCATCTTTGCAGGGTGTTCCACAGAGTCCGACAACAACGGTGGGGTAGCTCGACAGAAATCCAGATTGTAATGTTGCCGGATCGCTTCTTCGACTTCAGCCATCGGGCCGAAACGATGCTCGATTGAGATCTTGACGATACCGGCCTCGCGAGCTTCGGCTAACAGCCGGGCGACTTTCACTCGAGAAACCCCGAGTATCTCCGCGGTTTGTTCCTGGGTATTGCCACCGATATAATAAAGCCAGGCGGCCCTGACGAGTTGATCGGACTCGGTAGTGATGGGGTCAGAGGGTTGCATCAGAAGAAGGGTTAGAGAGAAAAATCGATTGACACATTTGTTCGTCAAGCGTGAATATGTGCACTCCCCCAAAACCCATCCTACAGAAGATCACAAAGATCACAAAGAAAAAGCCACGTAAGAGGCTTCACAAGCTCAACCGGCTGATTCCGTTTTTTAGGACCATTTCATGAAAGTCTATGAGAAGGCCCAGCGGCTTGTTCATTAATTTCATATAGCTCAACAACTGTGCCTTATGTATCGGCAGCACTTCCTCAACCACCTTGAACTCGACGATCAAGGCATTGTCGATCAGGAAGTCGAGTCGAAGGGGTTCCTCAAACACATACCCCTTGTACTCGATAGGTACACGCAGTTCGCATACGAAAGGAATCGAACGAAGGTGGCATTCTCGTTGAAAGCATCTGCTATAGATGCTCTCAATCAGCCCTGGCCAGACGACTCCAGGCGTTCGCGCGCTCTCTTTCTTCGCTGATAGTGGTTAATTCCCCTTATAGAGATACATGATATAATAATGTTGTATATATAATTCAACACAGTTATAGCAATTCTTTTCTTGATCGGAATCCTCCGTCTTTGTGGCCTTTGTGATCTTCTGTGCTGTTTTTTGATCTATCCCTCCTCAAGCCATGTCTTATGTAATTGGTATCGATGGCGGCACGGAAAGTGTGCGCGCTTTTGTTTTTGATCTTGAAGGGCGGCCGAAAGGAATCGGTGTTGTCCAGTATCCGACCAATTTCCCGGAGCCGGCGCAAGCTGAGCAGAACCCGGAGGATTGGTGGCAGGCTTTAGGTGAAGCCACCCAACGAGCGCTGGTGGCTGCGTCAGTAACCGCAGACGAGATTGATGCCGTTTGCGTCGACACCACCTCTTGCAGCGTGGCGACGTTTGATCGCCAGATGAATGCCCTCCGTCCAACGCTGATCTGGATGGATGTCCGCGCTGCCGACGAAGCGGCCGCGGTGACGGAAACCGGCGATCCGGCGCTCCGTTTGAACTCGGCGGGAAAAGGGCCGGTTTCCGCGGAATGGATGATTCCGAAAGCGCTTTGGATTAAGCGGCGCCAGCCGGAGCTTTACGCAAAGGCGCATGCGATCTGCGAGTACCAGGATTACCTGAACTATCGACTGACCGGACGCTACGTGGGCTGTCTGAACAACGTGAGTATCCGTTGGCATTGGATCAACGGCCAAAAGCCGCTTTCGCTTCTCAAGAGTCTAGGGTTAGATGACTTGGTTGAAAAGTGGCCGGACGAAGTCGTCGCTCCTGGTGATCCGATTGCCGGACTAACCAACGCCGCGGCTATTCATCTGGGGCTGAAACCAGGTACGCCGGTTATCCAGGGAGGTGCTGACGGGTTCATCGCTATTATTGGGCTTGGCGTAACCGCGCCGGGACAGTTGGGATTGATTACTGGCTCTTCACATTTGCAGTTAGCGGTTACGGATCAGGTCTTCCATCGTCCCGGTCTCTGGGGCGCCTATGCCGACTGCGTGTACCGCGGTTCTGCGGTTCTCGAAGGGGGCCAGACTTCGACCGGTTCAGTGATAAAATGGTTTACTACCAACTTCGCTGCAGGCACAGACTATCAGGAGCTGAACCAGGCGGCCGCGGCGATTCCGCCGGGTGCAGATGGAGTGCTCGCGCTGGACCATTTTCAGGGCAATCGGACTCCCTACATCGACCCGAAATCGCGAGGCGCATTTGTCGGCTTGAGCTTGGCGCACCGGCCGCCTCATCTTTTCCGGGCGATTATTGAAGGCATCTGTTTCGGTACCGAAGCGATTCTACGCGTTTTCCAGAGTGACGGCTTCCGAATCAATGAAGCGGTCGTTTGCGGGGGAGCCGTTCGGTCACCGTTATGGTTACAGATTCATGCGGATGTATCCGGTATCCCTTTAACCATCACGGAGCTGCCCGATGCGTCCGTCCTAGGTTCAGGGATTCTGGCTGCTTACGGAGCCGGTCATTTCAAATCGATCCAGGAAGCGTGCAACGCGATGGTCCACCGCTCTTCGGTCATCGAGCCTAACCCGAAGAATCACGCGGTCTATACCGAGCTTTTCGAGGGCTACGAGAAGCTTTACGGCGCAACCGTGTCTGTTCGGGCCGCCCTCACAAAATGATACCAGCGGAATCGGTTACCTCGAACACAAGATGAACAACGCCGCCGACCATCGTCCTCGTCCTCGTCGTCGTCCTCGTCCTCGAAAATGTGTTCTTCCCAGCGTTATGAACAACCCACGATCGACAATCTCACGTCCCATCAAACTGTGGAGCTCACCAACCGCCACCCCTTATCGAGGACGAGGACGACGACGATTACGAGGACGACAAAAATGGCCCTGATATGACCCCTTCCAAAGAATCCTCTCTAGATATTTACGGGCGGCTGCGAAAGATAAGAACCTTCGAGGAACGAGTTGGGGAACTGTTTGTACGCCAGCAAACGGCGGGCAGTATGCTTCATCTTTCGATCGCGGAAGAGGCCGCGGCGGTAGGCGTCGCCTATCCCATGAAGGAAGGAGACAGCTTTACTACGCACCATCGTGGGCACGGCATCTTTCTCGCCCGGGGAGCTGATCCCAAGCGAATGATGGCTGAAATCGCCGGTAAAGCCGATGGCTATTGCCGGGGCAAAGGCGGGTCAATGCACATTGCTGATCGAAACTTGGGACATCTAGGGGCCAACGCCATTGTGGGCGGCGGCATCCCGGCTGTGGTCGGCGCCGGGCTTTCCTACAAAGTCTTAGGTAAACCGAATGTGTCGGTCGCGTTCTTTGGCGACGGCGCCATGCAACAAGGTGTTTTATACGAAAGCATGAATCTGGCGGCATTGTGGCAACTGCCGGTCTTATTCGTCTGTGTGAACAACCAGTGGGGCATGGGGACCAGGATTGATCGGGCCGCCGCGAATACGCAGTTTGATGAACGGGCACACGCTTTCGGGTTAGTGGCTCAGATTGTCGATGGATCCGATGTGTTTGCCGTGATCGAGGCAGCGGAACCGCTGCTCACCGGAGCCAGGGAAGGGCGTCCCGGTTATCTTTCGGTCGATTGTTACCGTTACTACGGTCATGCTCGTATGGACAAGAGCCCTTACCGGACACCAGAAGAAGAAGCTGAAGGACGAAAGCGAGACCCAATTGCGCGAGCGATCACTCGCTTGCGAGAAAAAGAGAGGGTTACCGCCGCCGAGATCGCCGTCATCGATGCCGCTATCGCGAAAGAGATGGATGAAGCGATGGAGTACGCGATCAACGCCGCCGCGCCGCCGCTCACCGACATTTTCCGCGACGTCTATGACGATAGTCAACCTGCCCCGGTGCCGCTTCGTCAGCGGATCGATCGCATCCTAACCTAACCTAACCAAACAACAGACAGTGCAACCGCGAATGAACGCGAATGAACGCGAACCGATACGGAATTCACCACAGAGACACAGAGTTCGCGGAGATTTGTAAATCCAAGTTTAGGATTGTCTTAGTGCTCTCTGTGTCTTTGTGGTGAACTCTGTTTTATTCGCGTTTATTCGCGTCCATTCGCGGTTGAATGAGAACTAACCACGTGATTGAAACGACTTATCGGGAAGCTCTCGGCCTCGCGTTGCGCCATGCTATGGCAGAAGATCCAACCGTTGTCATCATCGGCGAAGAAGTCGGTGCCTATGGTGGCGCTTATGGTGTGACTAAGGGCTTGTTGCAAGAGTTTGGTAAGGAGCGAGTCATTGATGCGCCGATCTCGGAAGCGGGATTCGTAGGAACTGCCATTGGAGCAGCCATGACCGGGTTACGGCCGGTGGTAGAGCTGATGTACGTTGATTTTGCCGGGCTCGCGATGGATCAGATCGCCAACCAAGCCGCCAAAATCCGTTATATGTTCGGCGGACAGATGGCGGTTCCGATGATTTTACGGACCCAAGGCGGAACCGGAAGATCTGCCGCTGCCCAACATTCGCAAAGTCTGGAAGGCTGGTTTCTCCAAATACCTGGCTTGCGCCTGGCGTTGCCCGGGACCGTCTCGGACGCTTATCATTTATTGAGGGCGTCACTGCGGCAACCTGACCCGGTAATATTCATCGAGCACAAGGCGCTCTATGTTCAGAAAGGCAAACTTGATCCCACGCAAGCCGATGCCGAATGGGGGCAGGCAGTGGTTAGACGTCCGGGTAAGGACGTCACCGTGGTGACCTATTCGCGAATGTTAAATACCGTCCTAACGGCGGCAGAGAACGCCGCTGAGCGGGGAGTCGATGCGGAAGTCATTGACTTAAGAACCCTCAATCCGCTTGATTTCGAAACTGTGGTTAACAGCGTGACCAAAACGGGAAAAGCCGTGGTGGTGACCGAGGCTTGTCTCACGGGAGGGCCGTCAGCCGAAATCAGCGCCCGCATCCAAGAAGAGTGTTTCGATTTTCTGGAAGAGCCGATTGTCCGGGTCGCTGGTGAAGACGTGCCGATTCCGGTGGCCCCGAATCTTGAGGCGAACTGCATTCCTACGGTGGAACTGATCGAGGACGTTATCCGTCGTTTGGTTCGCGCCAACTAAACCAGGATTTCAACGGCAGATGCACGCAGATAATTTTCAACCATGAATTAACCCGAATAAAACCCGAATTTAACCAGCTGCTGTAGCCAAAACTCGTGTGCATTCGCGGTTGTTGTTTTATCTGTGTAAATCTGCGGTTGAAGTCTTCGGTCGATCTGCGGTTAGATCCGGTCGGGGGGGATGAAAGCGAACTATGCCTGAGAAAGAACTCAGATTGCCGCGCATGGGCGAGACCATGGATGAGGGGACCATTGGCGCTTGGCTGAAACAACCTGGAGAAAAATTCCGGCGAGGCGAGACCTTGGTCGAAGTCGAAAGCGACAAGACTTATGTCGAAATCCCGGCAGTCGAAGATGGGGAAATCGTAAGACATTTGGTTTCGCCGGGAGAAACGGTGGCGGTCGACCGGCCAATCGCTGTGATCTTGACGCCGAATACGGCAGCCGCCGCGGTTCCAAAGACTCGAGCCTCGCCCGCTGCTCGCCGGACAGCAAAAAAGCTGGGGATCGATATCACCGCGGTCAGTGGCACCGGACCACGAGGACGCGTTTCCGGATCGGACGTTATTCAACAGGCGGGTCACAACGTTTTGCCAAACCTGTCAGGCCATAGTCCCGCGCCCGCGGGAGCGGCGGAGCCTGCCACCAATGAGGGATCGAATCGACGAGTCTGGCGTTGGGGAACTCCACAACTCGGTGTCTGCATCTTGCTGCATGGGTTTGCCGGTGACCCAACCACCTGGCGCCGAACCGGTGAATTTTTGGCCGATCAAGGTTTTGAGGTTGTCGCCATTGAACTCCCCGGTCACGGAAACCAACCATTTAGGGCATCCAACCTCAATGAGATGGCTGCGGACCTCATCACCACTTTGCCGAATCCTGGGAACGGGAAATTCCATTTAGTCGGACATTCGCTGGGGGGAGCGCTTAGTATTATCATTGCTGCTTCCGTCCCGGACCGGATCGCTTCCTTAACGCTGCTGGCGCCGTTCGGAATCGGGACCTATATCAACCAATCGTTTTTAGACGGAATCGTTGCCGCTGAAACCATCGACGCGTTAGAACGCGAACTGCGAAAAACCACCGCACGTCCGCTGTCCTACTCGAAGTCAGCGCTTGCCGCGATGCTGGCGGTAAAACGAACCGATACTCTGCAAGCGCTCCACCAAATTATGGCCCGTGATGGTGTCCAGCAGTTGTTCCTGGTGCCGAAACTCGAAAAAATGAATATCCCCGTCAGGATTTTCTTCGGCCGTCAGGACCAGATTCTGCGTTGGCAGGAATGTCTCTCATTACCAGGAAAGATTGGGCTGCATTTGTTCGACACCGGCCACATGCCACACTGGGAGGATCCCTCCGCCGTCTTACCGACCCTAAGCCTCTTCCCAACTGTCGCGTGAGCAACCTATCGTCCTCGTCGTCGTCCTCGTCCTCGAGATTAGGTTCTTCCCTGCGTCACGCTTCCGCCCATATCCATCCGCGGTCGCATCGCCCATTCGCCCATTCGCCAAGATCATCGAGGTGGTATCCGCACGGCGTGGCTCAAATCCGGCGCGGCTAGCCTTTGGGCGAAAAGCATCGCGGCCGCGCCGAGATTTTCGCCCTACCATGATGGGCTTCGATGATCCTCATATTCGCGTCTCTTCGCGCTACTCGCCCATTCGTCCATTCGGCTCCGCCCTACCCTCCGACCCTCGCCGTACTTTCCCTCACCACCAGCTCCGGCTTTAAAACCTGAATCGCGTTCACGACCGATTCTCCCTTCATCATCCGCAGCAACATGGTCACGCAAGATTCGCCTTCGGCGATGAAATTGTGATGGACGGTAGTCAGAGGCGGCTCGAAAAAGCGCGACTCAGGCAGGTCATCATAACCCACGATCGAAATCTGTTGAGGGATACGGATTCCCTTACCATGCAAGGCCCGCAGTGCCCCTAAGGCCATATGGTCGTTACAAGCGACGATCGCGCTGAACGGCGGGGATCCCGCACTAGTGAGCTGTAGCGCAGCTCGAAATCCACTCTCAGTGCTCCAATCGCCTTCAACCAGCGGACCCGGTTCCAGACCTGCGTTTTTTATCGTCCTAGCCCAGGCGCGATACCGTTCCTTCGCGGCCGGCCAATCCGGCGGCCCGGTAATGCACGCAATGTTTTGGTGCCCTAGTTCAAGCAAATGCCGAGTCGCCAGAGTTACGCCGTAAGATTGATCAATCACTACTGCCGGCACATCTTTAACAATCCGGTTCCCGACCGATACGAAAGGAACGGAGCGGCAATGTTCGCGCACTGCCAGAACGCTGCGTTCAAAGCGAACGCCAATCACTAGGCCATCGACCTGGTGTTCGCACAGATCATCGATGGCTGCCAGGAGCTGCGCTTCGCGGGTTTGTTCAACCCCGGCAAAGATCAAATTGTACCCTTGGCGCTTCGCCGTTTCTTCAACACTAACCATTACCTGGGCCGGCCCATAGTAGGTCATATGCGAACCGATCATGCCGATTAAGCTTGAACGTTGGGTAGCTAAGCGGCGAGCGGCTAGGTTGGGACGGTAGTTAAGTTCGGCAATAGCTTTAAGAACCCGCGCTCGGGTCTGCTCTGCCACCAGCGGGCTGCTATTAACCACTCGAGAAACGGTTTGATAAGAAACATCACAACGGGCAGCCACATCATCAAGAGTGGCATTTTGAGAGTGAGCCCGGACACGCTGTTTCATTAGCAGATAGCTATTCTTTAGAGTGAGAAAGAGTGCACGTCATCCGAAAATGTGGGCGTTCACAAAAAGACCTTGCGTCTCGCTTCCTTTTGCGCAGGGTTGGGGGCGCACACCCTGTGCTATTTCCCCTATGAACCACTCCATTGTTTGGCGTTCGTCTTTGCCTGCTTCCCCCGCCCGCCGAGCCAGCCTGGCTTTGCCGTTTTGGGCGTTTGCGGGGTATTTATGCTGTCTGCTCCTTCCGTCCGCTAATGCGCAAGCTGCTTATCAGGAGCCGGATTACAGCAAGCTAAAACCAGAGCCCGGTCCGATCACCTTAGAAGTTTGGACCTGGGTAGTCGGGCTAGACAAAGCAGCCAAACTTTTCGAGCAGGCCTACCCGGACATCAAAGTGCATGTCAACAATGTCGGCGGCGGCCCCGCTGAATATACTAAGGTTCAAACTGCCATCAAAGCGGGTTCCGGTGGCCCCGACGTTGCCCAGATTGAATTCGACTTTTTGCCCTCCTTTGTCGTAACCGACGGGCTGGAAGACCTGTCGAAGTACGGCGCCGGCGATGTGAAGTCTTTCTTTGTGCCCTGGACCTGGGGGCAAATATCTCCGGATGGAAAAGCCGTCTACGGAATCCCGCAAGACAGCGGACCAATGGCTTTTCTCTATAACAAAAAGATCTTCGATAAGTACGGACTGACCGTGCCGACGACGTGGGACGAGTTCGCCCAGCAGGCTGAAAAGCTAGCTAAGGCCAGCGACGGCAAAGTGAAGTTGGTGGATTATGTGCCAACCCAGGCTCCTTGGTTTATTAGCCTCGCTTGGGCTAACGGCGCCGAGCTCTTCAAAGCGCAAGGGGATAGCTGGACCCAGTCACTCAACAGCCCAGAGTGCCAAAAGGTGCTCGATTTCTGGGCTGACCTGATCAAGAAGAAATATGTGGCTACCATTCCGGATTTCACCCCGGAATTTTATACGGCGATTGCTGCCGGCCAAATCGCCGCCTCAATTGAGGCGGCTTGGGGACCGGGAGTATTGGCGCAATCACTGAATGATAAAACGTCCGGAGACTGGCAGGTCGCCCCGTTGCCCCAATGGAGTAAGGGTCAGCCGTTTCGCTCGGGCAACTGGGGTGGAAGTTGCGACGTTGTTCTCAAGCAATCGAAATATCCGAAAGCAGCGACACTCTTTTGCGTTTGGTTAAACGCCGCCAAAGGCCCGGTGATGAGCAACTGGAATAACTACGGGATCTTCCCGGCCGCGCTGTCCGGCTTAACTTCGCCTGACCTCAATCAGCCGGATAAAAACCCCAGCAAGTTTTGCGGCGGTCAGAATGTAGCCCAGGTCTATGTTGATTCCTCCAAGGCCGTGAATGTCGATTTTGCTTGGTCGCCCTGGTTCGCGTTTGTGAACGACGATTACAACAAACAAATCGCTGGGTTGATTGATGGCTCCATGACGGCGAAGCAAGCGCTCGACGCCTGGCAAAACGATTGTCTCAAGAACGCTGCTGGCGACGGTTACGACGTCAAAGGGAAGTAGGTAGATGGCGAATCGCCATAGCGGATTAGATAGGAGCGGGACGCGATCCACGTTGGGATGGGTCGCGCCGCCGCGTGGAGCGCGCCTCGCTGGCGAGGCCGATCGCCCCCTGACATCGCCACCATTTTCGTCGGTCCCATTTAACTCTGCTCGCGATTTTCTCCATCTAAAATCGGGAAAAGCTTCCGGGGCCGCTCCGTCGGCCTCGCCAGCGAGGCACGCTCCACGGAAACGGTGAACCAATTAGACATCAAACGATGCGCCGGTACCGCAAAACCGCGTTCCTTTTCCTGTCGCCTTTTCTGGCGGTGTTTATCGCCTTCTACTTGGCGCCGGTGTGTTATGCCCTCTACTTGAGCCTCTTCATCCGGAAACGGATCGGTATCGGCCCGCCAAAGGAAGTATTCGGCGGGTTAGCTAACTACGTCCGGGCCGTGCAAGACACAGATTTTCTGATCGGCCTAAAAAATATGTTCATGTTCGGAGTTGTGCAGGTCCCCATCATGTTAGGGTTAGCCATCCTGCTGGCTCTGTTGTTGCATCAATCCCGGGGCTTTTTCATGAAGGTATGCCGGACGGCCTTCTTTATGCCTTATGGGATCCCGACTGCGATCGGCGCTATGGTGTGGGGTTACCTGTACAACGCGAATCTCTCGCCTTTTAACCAGATACTGCATGGGTTCAATCAAAGCGGGATCGATTTCCTGTCGCCATCGGTCGTCCTCTTTTCGATTGCGAACATCGTGACCTGGACTTGGACCGGCTACAACATGATCACGCTGTTTGCCGCTCTGCAGAATATCCCGCAAGATCTTTATGAAGCCGCTCGCGTCGACGGAGCTAAGACCTGGGATATCGTGCGGCGTATCCAAATCCCGCTGTTGTTACCCACGCTGAAGCTGCTCTTTATCTTCTCGGTAATCGGTACATCCCAGCTCTTCACGGAGGCGTTCGTACTGAGGCCGCTTGGCTATCTAGCTGATAATATTACCCCTAACCTTTACCTTTATCTAACCGCCGCGCGTGACGCGAACTATTCCTATGCCGGCGCTCTCGCCATCCTGTTGGCGTTGTTAATCTTTGCCCTTAGCGGCCCGTTTCTCCGCCGGATGGCTTCTCGATGACCCGTATGCCTCTCGAACCGACATCGATCAAGAACCAGCCAATCAGCGCATCGGCTTCGGATGTCGCTTCCCGCGGTTCGATGCAAAGGGCCGGTTCTGGAAAGAAGCCGACCGTCGTGGTGGGAGGAATGGGGCGTAGTCTCGTTCTAGCGGTCTTTCTGCTCTACTGCGTGTTGCCGGCCACCTGGATCATCACGGCGATGACCAAAGATAACGGCCAAATCTTTTCCACCTTCGGGTTGTGGTTCTCTTATCCGTTCCACTTTCTGGAGAATCTAGCGGGACTGGTTACCTATCAGGATGGGATTTTTGTACACTGGTTTGGAAATTCGCTGATTTATGCGGGCTCAATCGCGTTCGGTAGTACGGCGATCTGCGCCTTAGGTGGTTACGCCTTTTCCAAGTATGACTTTCCGGCAAAACAGTTCCTTTTTAACTTTATCCTGGGAACCATCATGGTTCCGTCAACCGCGCTGGTTCTGCCGTTATTCCTGATGCTGAACAAGATCGGCTTAGTCAATAACATGTTGGGCGTGATCCTGCCGAGCTTGGTTAACCCCTTTGGTCTCTACCTGATGAAAGTGTTCTGGGATTCGTCTCTTCCTAACGAACTCATCGAGGCCTCCCGGCTCGAAGGCGCAAATGAATTCCAGATCTTTTGGCGGATCGGAATGCCCCTCATGCAGACCGGCGTGGTCACGGTGGCGCTCCTAGCCTTTGTCGGCGCCTGGAACAATTTCTTTCTGCCGTTGATTGTTTTAAGCCAACAAAATCTCTACCCACTGACGCTCGGGCTGAACGTCTGGAATAGCGTGACTTCGGGCGCAGGCGGGAAACCGATTTATAATCTGATCGCTACCGGTTCGTTCGTGAGTGTCCTGCCCCTGTTAGTCGCCTTTATCGTGTTAGGGAAATATTGGCGTGGCGGCCTGACTGCCGGGGCGACGAAGGGGTAGCGGAGGGGAAGGTGAAAAGTGATTGGTTAAAAGTGATTGGTGATTGGTGATTGGTAGCGCATCCCGCACTGCGAAACGATTATGGAACTCAATAACTTGTCGGTTTTAGCTGGCTCTATAAACCGGGTGCCCTTCCTAAAGTGATACTCTCTTTAGGCGCACGCAGACGACCAATCACTAATCACTAATCACTAATCACCTTTCACCTTTCACCTTTCCCGCGCTCTATCGTTTTTTTCTACACTGAAGGCACGAACTATGACTAAGACCTACAACCACCACTCCTTCCTCTACGGCGTCGTCTACTACCCTGAACAATGGCCTGAAAAGCAATGGGACTCTGATCTGGCGCGCATCGCGGCAACCGGCATGAATGTGGTGCGGATGGGGGAAGGCGCCTGGAGTGTTTGGGAGCCCGAGGAAGGTCGCTATGAGTTCGCCATGTTCGATCAGGCCTTGGAGCTTTGCCAAAAGCATGGGCTTAACGCTATCATGGGAACGCCGACTTACACGCCGCCGGCCTGGTTAACCGAGCGTTACCCGGAAGTGTTACGAGCCAGTTTCGATGGCTCCCGTCTCGTGCATGGCTCCCGGCGTCACTATAATTATACTTCGCCGGTTTATCGGGCGAAGTCGGACGCGATCACCGAACAGTTAGCTCGCCATTATCGGGATCACCCGATGGTGATCGGTTGGCAGATTGACAACGAACTCAACTGTCACCTCGATGTCAGTTTTGCCGATAGCGATCACCAAGCCTTCCGAGTTTGGTGCCGGGAACGGTATCGTACGCTGGAAGCGTTGAACCAGGCTTGGGGAACCGCCTTCTGGTCGCAAAACTATACCGATTGGGATCAGGTCTGGTTGCCTCGGCGAACTGTTACCTATCAGAACCCGAGCTTGCTCCTGGACTTTTACCGGTTCACTTCTGATATGACCATCCGTTTTGGCGCGAGACAGTACGAGATCATCAAGGGAATCGCGCCCCAACAGTTCGTTACCCACAACGCATTCCAAAGCATGACGAATGTGGACCTGGCTGCATTCGTACGAGACGCGGTTGATTTTATTTCCTACGATTCTTACCCGGAGTTCAAGGTGTGCGACCTCAACCTGCCGGTCGATTTTCGTGATCGTTCCGAATCGAGACAGTTGTGTCGGATGCGCGGGGTATCGGCCAAGTTCATGGTGTTAGAACAACAGTCGGGCCCGAGCGGACAAATCGGCGGAGTTCTAAACGGTAATCCTGACTACCTGCATCCAACGCCCAAGCCGGGACAGATGCGTCTCTGGTGCTGGAACTCGGTCGCGCACGGAGCCGATGGCTTGCTCTTTTTCCGTTGGCGTTCGTTACCTTATGGATCGGAAGCGCATTGGAACGGATTGCTTTACCATGATGAGCGTAACACCTGGCGATTGGATGAAGCGAAAAAACTCGGGGAAGAGATCAAACGACTGGCCGGCACGCTGACCAGCACCCGCTGTGTTTCACAGGCGGCGATTCTCTACGATTTTGACAATGAATCCCATGCCCGCATCGAGCGGATGACGGGCAAACATCGTGATGCCAACGAATCGGCTGTCTTTCAGACGCTTGCCGAAAGGCATTTGGGGGTTGATGTCAGGGCCGTATCCACTATTCAAGCCGCGCAGGATTTGGCGGGATATGAAATCGTTTTCTTTCCTCACGCCCATATTCTGACGGCGGCCGAGGTTGATTTGCTCTACAACTATGCCGAGGCCGGCGGGACCGTGGTGTTCGGCTGTTGGAGCGGTTACCGAGATCGTAATCATTGGTGTTACGACGCGGCCGGCAAAGCTTTTTACGAGCGTTTGGTTGGGGTGCGTGTCGCTGATTTTACGACAGTTACTCCGGGCGAAACCTCGATACTGCGCTTCCATCATTCCCGCACTTTGCTCGAAGCGCCGGTTTTCAACGAGGTGCTCGCGGCCACCAGCGACAACGTACGGGTGCTAGCGTCCTATGCGTCCGATTATTACGCGGATCAACCGGGGATCACGCTCCATCCGGTGGGCAAGGGGAAGGTAGTCCATTTTGGATGCTTCTCTACGCCCGAGAATGTGACCGCTTTGTTGGACGCGTTAGACATCCAAGATCCACTGGCAACCCGAGCAGAGATTCCAGCTCGCATTCAGGCCACACTGCGAACGCACGAGAAAGAGCAATTCTGTTTTCTTCTGAATTTCACCAAAGAAAACCAGCCGATCACATTCAAGGAACCGACTTTTGAGTTGATCGAAGAGAAGAAGTTACAAGGTAGAAACCAGATCCCGCCCTATGGGGTGTGGTTGGTGAGGTGGGGGTGGGATGACAAATGACAAATGGGTGGCGCGCCCTGGCACCCTACAAAGCGGCTCCCCTCCCAGCGCGCGCCGCTTGCACGATCTCGTAATCATAGGTCGTCACCTCTAAACGATTGCCGTACGGATCAGGGAAATAGACGGAGAAAGATTTTCGATGATCAAAGACCTCGGAACGTTGGACGGCGCTGGCTCCTTCCATGGCGTCTAGTTGTTGGATAAATTTCAAAAAATCTTCTCCTCCAGTTCGGAAAGCGATTCGAAGCCGAGCACAGTTTGATACCAGCGCGCCGCCTCGTACCGGTCCGGGACCTCGACTTCGACATGATCGATCTGATTTACGGGCATAACATTTGATGGTAACCACTTTCCGGTCATCGTTTTAATCTGGGTTTTCAAAGATTTTGTTCATGAGCATCGATAGTTCTTGGAGTCTGAGCGGTAAATGCGCGGTGGTTACTGGTGGATCGAAAGGGATTGGTCTAGCCACGGTTTCGGAGTTGCTGCAACGGGGCGCCGCTGTGCTGTCGGTGGCTCGGGAGAACGAAAGGTTAACGGCGTCTGTGCTAGACTGGCAAAAGGAAGGATTGCCGGTTACCACGATTGCCGCCGATGTCAGTACTCGAGAAGGGCGCTCCCGGTTGTTGGCCGCAGCCAACCAACAATTTAGCCGGATCGATGTTCTGGTTTCCAACGTCGGTACCAATATCCGAAAAAGCATCGAGCGTTACTCTTCGGAAGAAATTCTCCATATCCTGAACACGAATTTGATCGCTTCGATCGAATTGATCCGGGATGCGTTCCCGTTGTTGAAAGCAGGGAACGACAGCTCCGTGATTCTGGTTGGATCAATCGCAGGTCTGAACACGGTTCGCACCGGTGTCCCGTATGGTGCGTCCAAAGCGGCGCTTACCCAGGTGGCTCGCGGCATAGCCGTAGAATGGGCCAAAGACCGGATCCGGGTGAATCTGGTTGCGCCCGGGTTTATTCAGACCCCTTTAACCGAGACGTTATTGCGCAACGACGAATTCATGTCCTATCTAAACACCCGAATTCCCATGCAACGGGTGGGCCGGCCCGAAGAGGTGGCCAACGTCATCACCTTCCTCGCTCTCCCAGCTTCCAGTTATGTGACCGGCCAATTGTTCGTCGTCGACGGCGGAGCATCGTCGAACCTGATCTAGCGTCACCGCTAGATCAGATGACAGATGAGTGGCGGGCGTTGGGAGGGGAGCCAGACTTCGCCCCGTCGTCTGAAACTCCAGACTCCGCCCTGTCGTTTCAGACTCCAGGAGGCTACGTCGGGCGAGCCGGGAGGCTTCGTCTGGCAGGCCGCACGGCTGAAACAGAGCGGGGGTGTAGAAGTCCTGTCCGACGTAGCCTGCGATTGATTTAGCCAAAGTGGTGAAGCCTGAAGAGGGAAGCGCTAGAAACGTCCACGATTGGCCGGCGGAGTCTGACCTCATTCTTATCTAGGTTGGCAGGTCTATCGGTTGTTCAACAGGCGGCTCCCGCGAATAACCCAGCGCATAATCTTGACCCAGCGGTTCTTAACCGCACGCTCGGACGAAGACGCGATTTTGAAAACGGCCCTGGATTGATTCGACGCGTTGGGTTATTCGCGGGAGGCGCCTGTTAAGGAACCGATAGACCTGCCAGCCTATCCCGCGGTCGCGGGACGCCTCTCCTCCCAGGGGGCGCCTCCACCCGCCGGTCTTTGGTCATCCCAACGCGCGCCACTCATTTGTCATTCCCCGCCCGCTACCCGTATCGACGGAACCACTTCGATGGGAAAGTTCACCGAGTTTGCGATGAAGCACAAAGCGTGAGCGCGCTCGTGTAACTCGTGGGCGACTTTCAGTCCCTCCTCCGACGTGATCACGATCTCCGGATGCAGGGTTACCTTGGTGAATTTGCCGGCGCCGCTGGGGCTGATTTCCATCTCTCCTTCGGCTGCATCCGTGTATTGAGTGCAGATGATCTTCTTATCTGAGCACAGGTGGAGATACCAAAGCATGTGGCAAGCGGACAAAGACGCGACCAACATATCTTCAGGGTTGTGCCGGGTGGGATCACCGCGAAACTTCGGGTCAGACGAACCGGCGAGCGCCGGTTTCTGGTCGATCCGAATCTCGTAAGAACGTTCGTAGTCGCGATAGCTCGCGGTGCCTTTGCCGGTGTTGCCAGTCCAGACTGTGGTCAATGAATAATGATGGGAGGGCATAGCTGAAGCATGGCCGATTTCAGCCCCGCGGCAAGTCGGGCTGCGGCATCGCAGCCCGCATGACCGATGACAGATCAGTGGCGCGCCTTGGGAGGGGAGGCGTCCCGCGGCCGCGGGATAGGCTGGCAGGTCTATCGGTTCCTTAACAGGCGCCTCCCGCGAATAACCCAACGCGTCGAATCAATCCAGGGCCGTTTTCAAAATCGCGTCTTCGTCCGAGCGTGCGGTTAAGAAGCGCTGGGTCAAGATTATGCGCAGGGTTTATTCGCGGGAGCCGCCTGCTGAACAACCGATAGACCTGCCACCCTGCAAAGCGGCTCCCCTCCCAACGCGCGCCACGCATCTGTCATCTGTCATGCGGATTGCCCGGCCGGGACCGTCAGCCTCCAACTGATCCGCCAGGTTACATCCCGCTTTTCGAAGGCGAGCCAGTCACGACCTTCATCATGGAAGTCGGTTCCATTCATCTGGTAATCGATGCGCCAATGATAATTCGCGATGGTAGTTCCGGAGACGTGCATGACGTCCGGGGGCTCTTCCTCGTAGTTAACGACGGTGGCGATCGCCATGAAGTCGCGGTAGCTGTAGACGCAGGCTTCCTTCCCTTCAGCTAATCGATGGCCGTCTGAGTCTTGAAATATTACGCCTTCATTAAACAAAGCATCGAGACGGTCGAACTGCTTTTCCCGCCATGCCTGACTTAAAGAGCGGATCAGACCAGCGATCTGATCATCGTCCAAGGTATCGTTTTCCATGGAAGCTTATCTTTCGGGGAGGATAGAGCCGGTAGCGGACATTCGCCATGTTCGATCGTGATCCGGATATCCCCTCGAACACCTTCATCCATTGGTCATTGATAAAACTGATTCAATCGTGCCGGAAAAGGACTACTGTAGCGGCAAAACGAACGGCTTGGCGTCAGCCGCTCGCTTGGTAACCAGTCACTGTTTTCAGTCACCGTTTTTATGTCTCATTCGGTAGAATCGCATCTACGGCTCGATATCGCGGAGTACGATGACCTGATCCGTCGATTCATACCCGGTTACGATGATATGTTGAACGAGCTCGCCGACTATTTAGCTTTCTATTTGGTCGACCGCGAGCGTCCGCAAGTATTGGATCTTGGTACCGGCACCGGGTCGTTAGCCGCGTTGGTGCTAAGGCGAATCCCAAATTCGAGTGTGATCGGCATCGATACGGACCCGGCGATGATCGTGGAGGCGCGCCAGCGGCTAGCCGATTTATTGCCCAGAGTAACGCACCTGCTCCGCGATTTTTTTGGTCCACTGCCGCATGGCTCTGACGCTTGTATGGCGTCTTTGGCACTGCATCATGTTCGGGAGCCTACCGAAAAACGGCGACTCTACCGTCGGATTCTGACCGCATTGAACCCGCGTGGGATCTTTATCAACGCCGATGCCATGTTCGCCGAGAATAGTCCTTTAGAGCAATGGATGCGATCGGCTTGGAGCAGGCATCTGCTAGCGTCCGGGTTTTCTCGAGATGAAGCGCTGTCCCATTTTCAGCAATGGTCGACCGAAGACCGGTATTTCGAGGTGCAAACCGAGCTGCATCTCCTTCGTGATGCCGGATTTTCGAACCTGGAAGTCGTCTGGCGCCGCGGCCCCATGGCCGTGATTGCCGGTCATAAGGCCGCTGCGCCAGTCGTAAGCGGCTGAGCAACCGCAAAACATCGTCCTCGTCCTCGTCCTCGAAAACGTCTTCTTCCCAGGGTTTAGGAACTTCCCTGAGCGCGATTTGTGTAAGGCAACACGCGTCTGAACTTGCCGTGCGCCCCGATTCGAGGACGAGGACGACGACGAGGACGAGAACGACTTTCCATCGACGAATCCGCGCCAGAATGAGCAAAATCTCCCGTGATACGACGCGCGTCTTTCGCTAGGCGAGAACTCTCCGCCGGGATGTTTTGTCAAGAGGGGAACGAGGTAGAGGCGTGCTTCTTGCTTGCTTTCTTCCAGTTGTATTTGCTAATAGCCAGACTCCTTAATGATAAAGGTCCTGGAACCCCGACTTCTCCGAAGGGAAGCGGAATTGTTAGAGGAGAGTGTCTTCCAACGAAGAGACCGTGGCTTGGCGTCGCTACGGTTTCGACAAGTCGCTCCTCCGACTGACGAAACATTTATTAGCCGCTTGGCGTTACGGCGGTTACAAACTCATCTTTTATCCGATCACTTCCTCGGGACCATCATGGGAGCCGCTAGGAGCCCGAACGGCGATAAATGGGCAATCTCCACCCGCCAACGGATCTTTCGCCAAAATGTGGAAGGGCTGCGGCGTGATCTGCAAGAGCTTGTAGTAGAGACAGTTACGGATGATCGGCATGACCTCTCCATCTTTGAGGTTGAAGGATCCAGGTTATGGACTGGGAGTGAGCGCTATCCCTCCTTACGGGCGTATGCCGCTGATAAAGTCGCTCAACGATCCTTCATTCAGGCAAGCTCCGGCCGGGATATCCCTGAACTCTTTGAACGCGCCATGCAAGGTGCCACCGAAGAACTGTTCAACGAAAACCTATTACCCAAAGTGACCCGGCGCAGCTGGGACGAAACCTATTGGTGGTCTGATTCGATCAATTGGCCGGCGCTGGGCTCCCTTCTCCGGCTCTGCCTCTACCGAAATATTGACCTGCATTTTCGAGCTCAACTCGTGATTGTTGATCTGAACGCCGCCGCCTTGACCCGGTTAACGCACGATTGGAAATCGATTCTCTGCACGAAAGCGGTTTGTGGCGCCATCGACCACGTGGCGCGGACCCTGGGGATGCCTTATTATTGTATGGCGATCCCGGTCGAACCCAGCGGCGAGATGCGCAGTTTCTCGGCTGATCTGGTACAACTTCGTGACCAGAATTCCAGCGTCGAAGATTACCTGGTTTGCCTTCCCGCAGATCATCCGCAGGCAGAATCTCTCGCCGCTGAAGTCCTCCTCCGCTCGGATGCCGTCGACGTCGTATCAAGCCTCCCCCAACTCATCGAGCGTCTCCCCAGAGAACTCGCCATGCTAGGGGAAGAGTAGGAGCGGAAGGGCGAGCGGGCGAAACGGCGAATGGGCGCGTGGGCGAGAGTTGGCGGGCACCGGACAGCTTAACATCATATAGGTCCTATAGGTCCCATAAGTCCTATTCGCGCCAGCCCGGACCGCGTTACTCGGAGGAACGCTACGCTTTCTCCGAGCGTTGGCTCTTCTCAAAGCTGCCCATCGCAGAACATTCTCCACCGGTCCGTTTCCCCTAATCCCCAGAGCCATCCATCTTTCCTGGCGTCGGCCCCGACCTAGCCCACGGATTGCCATGCATCGCTGCATGTTCTTTCCGGTAGTATTATTTCATTGTTGATTTTTGCGACCTAGTGCATAGCCTCGCCATAGTTCCCCCGTCGCTGACGTCCGTCAGCAGCCTCTCAACTGGTCCCGGGTCGGAAAAATCGCGATTATGAATTCAGAAAACCATGATTCTCAGGGCCTGCGTATCCCACGCAGGACATTTATCCGCCGCGCTGCGGCGTTGACAGGTGCAACCGCGGTGTTGGGTGCGATGCCGCGCAAACTATTTGCGGCAGACAGCAAACCGACGCTCGTCAATTCCATCCGGTCGCTGGCCAATCCGTATCATGCGACTTGGAACCAGGGCGGAGCGGACTTCGCCAAAGCGGTTGGCTGCGATTACGTCACCCTGGTGACGGAAGGCAACAGTGAGAAAGGTATCGCTGATGTCCGTGCCATCGTAGCGAAGACCGGCGGTAATATGGTGCTGAATGTTGATCCGAATGATTCGCCGGATGCGCGCGCCATCGTCGAGGCTTGTGCCAACGCCAAAGCAACGGTGGTGACTCAATGGAATAAGCCGGACGATCTCCATCCACAGGACTTCAATCCGTACTATATTTGTCACATCATTTTTAACGGTGTGACTTACGGTCAGCAGACGGCCGAAGCGCTGTTCAAAGCGTTCGGAGGATCGGGCGGCATTGTTGGATTGGGTGGAATTCTTTCGAACACCCCGGCAATTCAACGTAAACAAGGCTTGGAAAAAGCGCTGGCCGGCAATGCCAACATTAAGCTGTTGGATTTCCAGGTCGCTAACTGGAAAGCGTCAGAGGCGTTCACCATTACCGGGACATGGCTGACCCGTTTCGGTAACGACATCAAAGGAATTTGGTGCGCCAATGACGATATGGCCAGTGGCGCCCTAGAAGCGTTACGAGCCGAAGGTTTAGCCGGAAAGATTCCGGTGTGCGGCACCGACGGAATCAAACTCGCGGTGGAAGCGGTTAAGAGTGGCGATATGGCGGCCACGGCTTCCTGGAATCCATATTGGCAAGGCGGTATGGGGCTCTCCATCGGATATGCTGCGCGAATGGGTAAATTCGACGTAACCAAGGAACCCCAGAACCATCGAGATTATAACGCCAAAGGAATCCTGGTTACCAAAGACAACGTGGACGAATTCCTGAAGAACTATGTTCTGTCCACGCCGAAGGTCGACTGGAACGACTACTGGGGTAACGTAGCGAGCTGACCGAGGGATCGGGAGGGGAGCCGCTTTGGAGTATGGAAAGTTCTATCGGTTACTTGCAGGCGGCTCCCGAGAATGACCCAGCGGTTGGGATCTAGCCGGTATAAAACATCGGCTGCGATGGTCCGGGAACGCATTGAAGAAACACGTCATGGGTGGCTTCCGGGAGCCGCCGGTTGCATGCTTACGGATCTGCCAGGCTACCAAGCGGGTTCCCTCCTTCGTTTGGGCGACCAATGACATCCCGCGACTTCACGAGCAAGATTTAGCGAGCGGCCATGGAAGTTAATCATCCTCCGACACCCACCATCCCTGAACCTGGGCAAGTACAAGCTGGAACCCCGAAAAAGCCGGCTCTTTCCCGGAAATCGGTGGAACGACTCAAGTCCTTAGCGCCACTAGCCGCGCTCCTGGTCCTCTCGCTGCTGATCGGCGTCCGGAACCCGCGTTTCTTTGATTTCTACAATTTTGTCCGGATCGCGAATTCAGCCGCGATTCCGCTAGTACTGGGTCTGGGAGCGACATTCGTAATCTTGCTGGGAAGTGTCGATCTTTCGGTGGAAGGCGTGCTCGCGCTCGGCGCTGTGGTGGTCGCCATTTTGGTTCACAACGACATGAACCAAAATTCCTTCGGCTGGCTTGCTCCACTTTTTTCTGTTGTGGCCGGCGCAGCCATCGGTTTTCTGAACGGTCTGATTCACGTCAAAGCGCGTATTCCGTCGTTTATGGTGACGCTTGGGAGCTGGTTTGTCGGTGTCGGTTTATCAACCTTGATCTTAGGCGGCACCAATGCCCGGATTCTTGATCCCGGGATACGCGCCCTGGCGTTGAGTCGCTTTTTGAATTTTCCCTTAGCGGTCTGGGTTTCGGTTGGCGTATTGGCGGTGGCTTGGCTGATTGAGCGATTCACCACGTTCGGAAGACATGTGTTTGCTATCGGAGGAGGGGAAGATCTCGCCGCCCTGTCCGGTATCCATGTTCAACGCGTTAAGGTTTTGGTTTTCACATTAGCCGGTGCGTTTTACGGAATCGGAGGCGTACTGGCTGCGGCTCAGCTCGGCCAAGGCAACGCCACGATCGGCGAAGGCCGCTTATTCTCGACGATCACCGCCGTTGTGGTAGGAGGTACTTCGCTGAGCGGCGGTTCGGGCGGCGCCCTGAATACCCTGGTGGGCGTTTTGATCATTGCCGTGCTCGGGAATGGTATGGTTTTGCTCGGCATTTCTCCGGACATCCAGCAGGCGGTACAGGGCCTTATCATCATTATTGCGGTCGCCGCATCCATTGACCGCCAGCGGATGAAATTTGTGAAGTAAGACAATGGCAGAAAAAGCGTTTCTTAATCTGACCGACGTCAGCAAGGGATTCGCCGGGGTCCAGGCCCTGGACCGGGTCTCCATCGAGGTTAGGCCGGGTGAAGTGGTGGGTTTGGTTGGCGAGAACGGAGCCGGCAAATCGACCCTGATGCGGATTCTGGCCGGCGTTTATCGACCGGACAGCGGGACATTGGCGCTCGACGGTAAGCCGTTAGTGTTGAACAGCCCGCGCGAAGCGAATCTCCAGGGTATCGGGATCGTTTTTCAGGAACAATCGTTACTGGCAAATTTAACGGTCGCGGAGAACATCTATCTTGGTCAGGAAAAAGAATTTAGTCATTGGGGGGTTATTTCGTGGCCGGCTTTGCACGCGGCAGCCAAGCGCCAGCTCGAGAAAGTACAATTACCGATCGACCCGGCGACTCGCACTGCCCATTTAAGCTTCGCTGAGCGCCAGATGGTAGAACTCGCCAAGGCTTTGGCTTTGGAGGAACGGACCGAACGCCATCTGGTGATTCTGTTGGATGAACCGACGTCCGTTCTGGAGCAGCGCGAGATCGATATTCTTTTCGAACGGGTCCGCGCGCTGAGGAATCGAGCAAGTTTCGTCTTTGTATCCCATCGGTTAGACGAAGTGTTACATATCTCCGACCGCGTCTACGTCATGAAAGACGGTAAAGTGGTGGCAGAGATGCCGGCCGCTGACACTAACGTACCGGAATTGCACCGGCTCATGGTTGGGCGCGAGCTGCATTCCGAGTATTACCGGGAAGCTCGTCAAAAGGCGCCCGCCGCGAACGTGATCATGCAGGCCGAGGGCCTGGCAGCCGAAGGCGCCTATCGGAACGTCGATTTCATTTTGAGACAAGGAGAAATCCTCGGGATCGCCGGAGTCATCGGGTCCGGCCGGGAAGCGTTAACCAGAACGCTGTTCGGGTTTCTACCGCATTCCGCCGGAAAACTAACCATAGCTGGGAAACCGGTTCGTTTAACTTCTCCGGATCAAGCGGCCTCTCTCGGGATCGGCTACATCCCGCGTGAACGCCGAGTGGAAGGGCTGGTACTGGCCCTGTCGATTGTGCCGAACATCACGCTAGCCAGCCTGGCGACAGTTATGAAAGGCGGAGCAATTCAAGGCGGCAAAGAACGGAAGCTCGCCGAAAGTTGGGTAGAGAAATTGCGGGTGCGGACCCCGAATGTCGACGCGCTTTGCCTGAACTTGAGCGGCGGTAACCAGCAAAAGGTCGTGTTGTCAAAATGGATGAACGCACGTTCCAAAATCCTGATTTTCGATCATCCCACCCGGGGATTGGATGTCGGCGCTAAAGAGGAAGTCTACGATTTAATGAGGACACTTTCCGAGCAAGGTATCGCCATTATCCTGACTGCAGACACGCTGGAAGAAACGATTGGTTTGTCCCATTCGATCATGGTGATGCGCGACGGTCAAGTGACCGCGCGGTTTGACGCATCGCCCGGGAAAAAGCCGGCTCAGGTCGATCTGATCCGGCACATGGTATAAGACCGCGCGGAATTGATGACTTTGAAAAAGAACTATCGAGAACAGATTCGGGGCTTGGCGCCGTTATTAGTGTTAGTTGGGTTGGTGCTAGGCATCGGCGCATTGCGTCCCGGTTTTTTGAATTGGGATAGTCTGATCGTCACGGTTGCTAATACCGCGATTCTTTTTATCCTGGCGGCCGGCTCAACTTTTGTCGTGATCCTGGGAAGTATCGATCTGTCGATTCAGGCGATCTGTTCTTTTGCCAGCGTGATCGTGGGCGTCATGCTGCCGAGTTACGGTTATGCCGCGTTTCCGATGGCTGTGGCTGTGGGGCTCTTGACCGGGGTAGTCAGTGGGCTCTTTCATGTGTGGTTACGGATCCCTTCTTTTATTGTGACCCTGGCCACGAGCGGGTTACTGGTGTCAGCGGCGCTGTTACTTTCTCACGAGCGAGCCATCAGTATCGATGAGGCCGGCCGGGCCCATCTAACCTGGGTTACCGGTGACTTCCTGGGCTTACCCAATGTGATTTGGGTTGCCGGCCTGGTTGCGGCCCTCGGCGTTTGGTCCCAGAAATACACGCCGTTCGGTCGATATAGTATTGCTATCGGCGCCGGCGAACCGGCGACCTGGGCTTCCGGTGTTAAAGTGAACCGGTACAAAGTCATCGCCTTTGCTGTCTCGGGCGCGCTGGCCGCCTTGGCAGGCGTGTTGATGGCGGGTCGAGAAGGCAGTGGGTCTCCCACGCTAGCCGATCAACTGTTGCTGCCCGCCATTGCGGCCGTGATTGTGGGTGGAACCGCGATTACCGGAGGGGCTGGGGGAATCGGCCGGACCGCCGTCGGCGCTCTCATCATCACCATCGTACGTGTCGGCATGACCTTTATCGGTGTTAATATTTTTGCCCAACAGATCGTTTTTGGACTGGTGCTCGTCCTAGCCGTGGCCCTAACCATTGATCGGACCAAGATTGTCATTGTTAAGTAACTAGCCTGAATCGCTTGCAAATGCGTACGCATTGGGCAGCGATTCAGGCTATGGACTTACAACTGAAAGATAAAGTAGCCGTCATCACCGGCGGCAGTGTTGGCATCGGATTGGCGGTAGCCGAAGGCCTCGCGGCCGAAGGAGTCAACCTGGTTTTGGCTGCACGCCAAGCCGAACGCGTTAAAGCCGAGGCGGTTCGGGTCGCAGATAAATTTAAGGTGCGTGCGATTGGGGTAGAAGCGGATGTCGCTACGGTGGCTGGAGTTGAGGCCTTGGTACGCGCAGCTGAAACCGAGTTCGCAGGTGCGGATATCCTCATCAATAATGCCGGCACCGGCAGCAATGAGACCGTCATGGAAGCCCCAGACGAGAAATGGGAATACTACTGGGATTTGCATGTTATGGCCGCCGTCAGATTGGCTCGAGGTCTGGTCCCTTTTATGCGGAAACGCGGCGGAGGCGTGATCTTGCATAACGGATCGATTTGCACCGTCCAGCCTCTTTGGTACGAGCCGATCTATAATACGACCAAAGCTGCTCTCTTGATGTTCTCGAAAACGCTCGCGAACGAACTGATCAAAGACAATATCCGCGTTAACACCATCAATCCCGGCTTAGTGTTAACCCCGGACTGGATCAAAACCGCCAAGCAATTAACCGCCGATAAAGGAGGCGATTGGCAAGCTCATTTGGACTCAGTAGCTCGCGAATACGCTCCAATCGACCGTTTTGCCACCGCTGAGGAAGTCGCAAATTTCTTTGTTTTCATGTGTTCACCCCGAGCGAGTTATTCGGTGGGTTCGGCCTATTTTGTTGATGGCGGGATGCTGAAAGTCGTGGCGTAGTTTGTGGCACGCGCCCTGATTGAGCCTGGATTTCACCGACGTCTAGGAAGCTGTGCGCGTTTGTGTGAAAGGTGAAAAGTGAAAGGTGATTCAGTCGGGCGCTTTGCCAAAGCTTCCCAGGTAGGGCGAAAAACTCGGCGCGACTCAAGCGTATTTCCGCATGTGAATCGACCGCGCCGGTTTTGAGCCGCGACCCTCCATTTGGCTACGTCCAGGGTTGCGCCGAATCTTTTGTCGCGCGTCGGGAACGTCTTTTGAAAAACGATCACGTATTGATGGTTGGCTATCAGGGGTGCGGCTCAAAACCGGCGCGGTCGGACCATGGAGCAAGACACCTCTGTCCGCGCCGAGTTTTTCGCCCTACCATGATGGGTGTTAGTGCTGGGGTCGCGACGTCGCAACCAATTACCAATCACCAATCACTTCTCACCGCCCCGATCACTTCCTCGCCAGCGCGCTCAATTTCTCGACGGTGAACACCGGCGCCGAACAACTCCGCTCGGTACAAATGAACGCGGCCGCATCAGGCAAGCTCGGATACTCAACATCCTTGTTCGGTAACGCGCCTTCTTGGGTGTCCCACCATTCAACCCGCTTATACGGCGCCGGCAATTTCAATGCCGCCTGAAAAAGAGCGGCAGCCGTTGCCTCCGATTTGGATCCTACCACGGTCACGTGAAGCGGGGCGGTAGTTAGCTCTCGATTTGCCAACAGAATTCCTCCGATCAGAAAGCCGCGCTCGTTGGCGATCTCCGGGATGCCAAGGAACTGCATAGCATGTTGCGCCATGTTCCCATAGGCCGTATCCCCGGTGTATTGACGAAGCAAGTTCGTGAATCGGGCAAGATCGACGTTCTCGTCGACTTGTGGTTTGGATTTCAATGCGCCGATACTGGGAGAAGTTAGATAGCCGAGGTCACCCCTGAATTTCCGATCGAGATAGTTCGCAGCGGCTTCGGCGCGCTGCAGCCAGGTTCGGTCTGCCGTTACCATGTACAGGGTTAAGAAGGCGCGGCCCAGATAAAGTGTATCCGCGAGATAGGGTCCGGCGGGATCTTTCTCGTCATGTTTGAACCCGCCGTCTGCCATTTCCCGATGAGCCATGACCCATTGCGCTGCTCGAAGGGCGTCATCGAGCGGTTGGCGATCGCCGGATACCGCCGAAAGGATAGCCAGCGCATTAATGGCCCAACCATTTTCGCGAGCATAAATATGTTGATCGATCCGGGGCACGCCAAGCTTTCTCCGCTCGGCGTCGTTTAATTCGAAGTAACTGGCAGAATGCGCGCCCGCGATTAAATCCGCGTCTTGGCTCGCATAGAAACATCCTTCTGGAGCCACCAGGAAGTTTTTGAGGTAGCCATAAATTTTCTTGGCAGTCGACAGATAAGTCGGATCACCCCAGGCGGCATACGCCTCGGCGTACGCGCGAATGTTTTCTGCCTGCATCTGCATGATCTTTTCGAAGTGAGGATGTTGCCAGTCACCATCGGTAGAATATTGGCAGACGCCGCCCCAGACCGGATCAACCAGGTTCAATTGAGCGGCCAGCGTTTCCCGGCCCATCCGTTCGAAACCGGCATCGCCTTTCAGGCTTGCCACCAGGCAGTACTCAATGATGTCCCAATTCATGAATTTCTGGACGGTGCCCCAGCCTTTGTTCTTCGAGTCATAGGTGTCGATCAGAAGCTGGCGAAGCTGATCTCGCCGGGCATTCGGGAGGAACGGGTCGTTAGCCGGCGATAATTTTGATTCAGGAAGTATCGACGGACCAGGTGATGGATCATCGATGATGGCTTGTAACATCGAGGCCATTGGTTTCGGAGGAATGTAGCCTTGCCGTTTGACGATCTCGCTTCCGTCCGTGTTGAACACGACTGTTGCCGGCCAACCATAATCTTCGTAGCGATTGGCTAAGTCAGGCCGCGAATCGGCATCGACGTGTACCGGCAAATAGCGCTTCTGGATTAGTTCGATAACCGCCGGATCCTGGTACGTCACTTCTTCCATCACATGGCACCAGTGACACCAGCCGGTACCCAGATCGAGCAACACAAAACGGTTCTCTTGCTTAGCTCGAGCAAAAATTGAATCGGACCATGGTTGCCATTGGATATTTTCGGCCGACCCCAGGTTGAGGGACAATAAGGCAACGAAGAACGTAATTGCTATTTTCATACCGCAGCACCGGTTGCTTCCTGGAACCAGCATCGTCATGCTGCCAAGCCAGACGCCCGGACTCTCTTCGATATGCGTTTGTTGGTCGAGTTAGGATGCTTAGATTCGGACTTTATGCGCCCGCCAGATCTGTGCCGGAGGACTGACGAACGCAGGGGAGAGGTGAAAGGTGATTGGTGAAAAGGTGATTGGTTACCGAGAGTCGGGAGGGGAGCCGTCCCGCGGCCGCGGGATAGCGCGGCAGGTCTATCGGCCGTTTAACAGGCGGCTCCCGGAAATGACCCAGAGCGGCATCTTCACCCAACGCCTCTTCACGTCGCGCTCGGATGAGGCACGATTTTGAAACCGCCGTGGGTGATGTGACGTGTGGGTTATTCGCGGGAGCCGCCTGCTAAACAACTCATAGACCTGCCACCCTATCCCGCGGCCGCTGGACGGCTCCCCTCCCAACTCTCGTAACCAATCACCTTTCACCGCGCCGTGTCCATTCGTCTGATTTATTCATTTGATTTATTCATTTGATTTAGTATCCTCCCCATGTGAGCACTCCTCCCTCTGTTGCTCCTGATCTCGGCGCTCGCGCCCGGCTCCTTGATGCGGCGGCTGAGATCTTCGGCACCTATAACCTCGAAGGTGCGACCACCCGGCAATTGGCTGAACGCGCCGGAGTTAACCAAGCCGCTATCCCATACTATTTCGGCGGCAAAGAAGGCCTCTACCTCGCTACGGTCGAATACTTCTTTTCCACTCACGCACCGAAAATCCAAGTCGTGGTCGCACAAATTCATTCCCGGCTGACCTCGAACCGTATCGATCGAACCGAGGCGCTTAACCTAATGAAGAAGCTCTTGGAGCACATGCTGGAAATTCTGTTGCGCGAGCAAACCAACCGATCCTTTGGCCGCATCATTATCCGGGAACAAATGCAGCCGACCAAGGCGTTCGATCTGATCTATGAGCGAGTTATTCGACATGTGCATGAAGCGATCTCTATCTTGCTGGCCATCGTTTTGGATCGGAAGCCCAACGATCGGAGCGTCATTCTGCGAGCTCAGATGATCGTGGGTCAGATCTTAATATTTCTGTCAGGTCGTGAAACCATTCGGCGGAGACTGAACCTAACCGGCTATACCGAAGAGGAATTCGAGGAGATCAAAGCAGCTCTCCGCGAACAGCTAGATCTGCTTCTGCCAAAACGGGGAGCTAGAAAATGAAAAGACGAGTCGCCATTGTCATAGGAATCGTTGCCGTGCTCGCCGTTGGTGGCTGGTTTCTTTACCAGCATTTCAGCGACGCCCCGCGGCGTAACCTGATTCTCCAAGGGAACATCGATATTCGCCAAGCGAACGTCGGGTTCCGGGTCACCGGTCGAGTGAAAGCGATGAGACTCGAGGAAGGCGATTTGGTGCATGCCGGCGATTTGATCGCTCAATTGGACGACGCGCCCTATCAAGACCAGGTGCACCTAGCTCAGGCTCAAGTGGCTCAGGCGCAGGCGAACTACACCAAAATGGTGAACGGGTATCGGAAAGAAGAAGTCGAACAGGCTCGGGCTCAACTTGCTCAAGCTAAAGCAAATTACGAAAACGCTCAGAGATATTTCGAGCGGCAGGAGGCCCTGCAGCAGAACCATGTCATTTCCAAGTCGGACTATGATAACGCGACCGCTTCACGTGACTCCTTAAAAGGTCAGGTTGACCTTGCTCAAGCCAACTTGAATCTCGAGCTGGCGGGTAACCGTTTCGAAGATATTGATAGTGCCAAGGCACAGCTGGATAACGCCAAAGCCAACCTGGCTAGCGCAGAACAAAACTTGACGGACTGCCAGCTGTTCGCACCTGTCGATGGGGTAATTATTACCCGGGCGGTTGAGCCAGGGACGATTGTTTCCACCAGTTCGACGATCTATTCGATCTGTCAGAACGAACCGATCTGGGTCCGTACTTATGTGGATGAACGCGATCTCGGTCGCGTTTACCCAGGTATGAAGGCGCTCGTCTACAACGATACCGACCCAAATCATCCCTATGTCGGACAAGTCGGTTTCATTTCGCCGGTTGCCGAATTTACTCCAAAAAACGTCGAGACCCGGGAACTGCGGACCGATCTGGTCTACCGGCTGCGTGTCATCATAGCAAAACCGGATCGATACCTTCGGCAAGGAATGCCGGTAACTCTGCGGATGGTAGATGAACATCGTGAGCCAGAGCAACGATCATAACGCCGGTGGAGCGGCCTCGCTTGCGAGGCCGACCTGCGAGAACGGCGAGTGGTTAGTTGAAATCGCCGGACTGGTTAAGTCGTTCCGGGAAGGGGTGCCGCCGGCTTTAAATCATCTCGATGCTCGGGTCCCGGCGGGTGCTATTACCGGTCTGGCTGGACCCGATGGCGCCGGAAAAACGACGTTGATGCGGATGTTAGCCGGGCTGTTGCTGCCGACCTCCGGCAGCATCCGCGTATTCGGTTTTGATCCCACCACCCAACCCGAAGAAATCAGATCGCGGATCGGGTATATGCCGCAACGATTTGGTCTGTACGAAGACTTAAGCGTAATCCAAAACCTTCGGTTGTACGCTGAGCTTCGTGGTGTAATCGGCGAAGAGCGAAAAGTCATCTTTGAGCGGTTGCTCGGGTTTACGGATCTTAAGCGGTTTCAGGGAAGGAAGGCCGGCGCTTTATCCGGCGGAATGAAGCAGAAACTAGGGCTCGCCTGTGCGTTAGTGAGTAAGCCGGAGCTGCTCTTACTCGATGAACCGAGCGTTGGCGTCGATCCAATCTCGCGGCGGGATTTGTGGAAGATGGTACAAGAGTTAGTTGCCGATGGCATCGGGGTGGTCTGGAGCACGGCTTATCTGGATGAAGTCGAACTTTGTCACGCGGTGATCCTGCTGCATGAAGGCAAAAAGCTGTTCGACGGACCGCCAAAAGAACTGACTGACCGGGTCCGTTCCCGGACCTTTCAGCTCCGAGTAGCGAATAATCGACGGAAGATCTTGGCGGAAGCACTCCGGTCTCCGGCGGTGGTGGATGGAGTTGTGCAAGGCGATCATATTAGGCTGGTCTTGGACGAGCATAGCCCTAGGGAAGGGATTGAACGATTAGCTGACGATGGTTGTCTGCGACCGGTAGCCCCGCGCTTCGAAGATGGGTTCGTCGATACCTTGGGAGGTCTGCCAAAAGAAGAATCGCTCGTTGCCGGCACCATGCCGCATCTGCATCATGATGGCGGTGCGGTCATCGATGCAAAAGATCTGACGAAACGTTTCGGCAACTTTGTTGCTACCGATCACGTTACCTTTTCGGTCAATCGAAGCGAAATCTTCGGTCTGCTCGGGCCGAATGGTGCAGGAAAATCGACCACGTTCAAAATGTTGTGTGGGTTGCTTAAGCCGTCGGCTGGAACCGCACGGGTAGCCGGCATCGATTTTCGGAAATCCGGTAGTGCAGCCCGGAACCGAATCGGTTACATGGCGCAGAAGTTCTCTCTTTATGGTGATCTAACCGTCCAACAGAACCTGGATTTCTTTTCTGGGGTGTACGGCTTAAAAGGGGAACGCCGGAGTTCAGCGATCGATCGGATGATCCACGCTTTCGGTCTGCAGAATTTTTTGGCAAACGCTTCCGGACAGTTACCGCTCGGTTTTAAACAACGCCTGGCTATGGCTTGTGCGCTGATGCACGAACCCGATGTCCTGTTTCTGGACGAACCGACTTCCGGAGTGGACCCCATTACCCGGCGGCAGTTCTGGCTCCACCTCAACGGCTTGGTCGAGAAAGGCGTTACCGTGATGGTAACAACTCATTTTATGGATGAAGCCGAGTATTGCGACCGGATCGGTTTAGTCTATCGCGGCAAACTCATCGCCCTTGACACTCCCGACGCCCTAAAACGCAGTGTCCGCTCCAGCGACCTCCCCGAGCCCACTATGGAAGAAGCTTTTATCGAAATCATCCAACGTTTCGATAAGACAAACGGAAACAAAAACTAACCGCGAATGGACACGAATAGACGCGAAGATTTTTAACCGCAGATGGACACAGATGGACGCAGATAAAATGACAGATAAAAGTGGCTGGACCTCGGTACATACTAACGCAGTGATTGGTGCCTGCGTGTACTCAGTACTAAAACCCATCTGCGTCAATCTGTGTCCATCTGCGGTTAGGTATTCGGTCTTCGGTTTGTTAAAACTTCGCGTTCATTCGTGTCCATTCGCGGTTGGGTTTCGGAGGCTCGGCCCATGAAGCTTAAACGCCACAAATTCAGCTCGCGCCGGTTGGGAGCATTGGTGCGGAAGGAGTTGATACAGATCGTTAACGATCCGAGCAGCATTTTGATCGCTTTTATCTTGCCGGTGATGTTGCTGTTCCTTTTTGGGTATGCGGTGTCCTTGGACTCGACACGAATTCGGGTGGGGGTAGTGATGGAAGAAAGAACGCCCGAGTCAGAGAATCTGCTGGTTACCCTGCGTAACTCCAAGTATCTCGATATAACCGCGAGTTTCGAACGCAGTTTTCTCGAAAAAGAGATGGTAGCAGGGAGAGTCCGCGCGTTATTGGTGATCCCGGTCGATTTCTCCCGGCGTCTTCATTCGCCGGAGGGTTCCGCGCCACTACAGATTATTGGGGATGGCAGTGAGCCGAATACGGCCGTGTTCGCTGAAGCTTATCTGGAGGCTGTTGTCTCCCTTTGGCTCCAACAGCGGGGGATGGAGACAGGCGCATCGATTAATAACCTGATCGATGTCGAAACCCGGAATTGGTTCAATCCGTCGTTGGAAAGTAAGAACTATTTGGTGCCGGGATCGATCGCTATCATCATGACCATGATCGGCACCTTGTTAACCGCGCTGGTGGTGGCTCGCGAATGGGAACGCGGCACCATGGAAGCCATGATGGCGACCCCGGTCGCCATCCAAGAGTTAGTGTTGGGTAAGTTGATCCCCTACTTTTTGCTCGGGCTCGGTTCGATGTTGTTCTGCACCGTAGTGGCGGTGTTCGTCTTTCATACGCCACTACGCGGATCGATTATCTCGTTGTTTTTAGTTACCTCCCTTTTCTTAGCTTGCGGATTAGGACTCGGCCTGCTCGTGTCGACTCTTTCCAAAAGCCAGTTCGTGGCGGGTCAATTCGCCATCATTTTAGGCTTTTTGCCTGGGTTTCAGCTTTCCGGGTTCCTCTTTGAAATCTCGAGCATGCCACAGATCGTCCAATTCCTGACTTGGCTATTCCCGGCCCGTTATTTCGTGCAAGCCCTGCAAACGATCTTCCTGGCCGGCGACGTCTGGCGAATCGTCCTGTTTAACTCCGTGATCCTAGCCGGTTTCGCCGCCCTGTTTTTCGTACTAACCGCCCGAGTGACCCACAAACGCCTAGCGTGAAAACAACAAACCTAACCGCGAATGGACACGAATAGACGCGAAGATTTTAACCGCAGATGGACACAGATTGACGCAGATAAAATGAGAAATAAAAGCGGCCGGACCTGGGTACATACTAACGCGGTGATTGGTACCTGCGTGTACTCGGTACTAAACCCTATCTGCGTCAATCTGTGTCCATCTGCGGTTAAGGTTTTGATTTCTTCGCGGTGGAGGTGCCTATGTGGTTAAGGATTGTTACGTTGATTCGCAAGGAGGTGTTGGCGGTGTTGCGTGATCCGCGGAACCGGATGGCGCTTATTTTGCCGCCGATTTTGCAGCTGTTTCTGTTTTCGTTTACCGGCACGCTGGAGGTGAAGCATGTCGCGCTCGGCATTTGGAACCAGGACTACGGCCAGGTGTCCAATGAAGTGATTGAGCGTCTGTGCGCGTCGCCGAATTTCACGCATGTGGAATTCGCGCATTCCCGGCAGGAACTTCAGCAGATGATCGATGAGCAGCGGGTCATGCTGGCGATAACCTTTTTGCCGGATTTCTCGAGAAATTTTGCCGCGCAACATACGGCGCCACTCCAGATGGTCGCTGACGGCCGGAAATCGAATTCGGCTCAGATCGCGCAAGGCTATGTAACCCAGGTGGTGAACCAATTCGTGAGTGAACAAACCGCATCCGGCAATGCTCCTAACGTCGAGTTAGTAGAACGGAGCTGGTTTAACCCGAATTTGGACTATATCTGGTTCACCCTGCCATCTTTGGCGGTAATGATCACCTTACAGATTTGTCTGAATGTCACCGCTATGTCGGTCGCACGTGAACGGGAGATGGGGACATTCGAGCAACTACTGGTCTCACCGATGCGGCCTTTGGAGATCATCGCGGGTAAAAGTATTCCTGCGCTAATCTTAGCTCTCGGTGAAGTGACGATCTTTATCCTGATTACCGTGTTTATTTTCCGGATCCCGTTTCATGGCTCGGTCCCGTTCCTTTACCTGAGTCTAACGGTGTTCATTGTCGCGATGATAGGTATTGGCTTGGGCATCTCCTCCATCGCGGTCACGCAGCAACAAGCATTGTTAGGGATTATGACGACGCTTTTGCCAGCCACCCTGCTTTCCGGGTACGCTGCGCCGATCGAAAATATGCCGGGTTGGTTGCAACCGCTTACCTATGCCAATCCGCTCCGCTATATCATGGTGGTGATGAAAGGCGTGTTTCTAAAGGACATGCCTCCGATCGAGATTCTGAATAACACCTGGCCAATGGCGATCATTGCCGTTTTTACGTTAGGCTTAGCCACGTGGTTATTTAGAAGAAGGATGTCGTAAAAGGAGGATTTCATCCTCCTCGTTGTCGAAACCAAATCGTCCTCGTCCTCGTCGTCGTCCTCGTCCTCGAGAGGGCTTGACCAGGGGTCACGGAGGCTGCACCCCGCAAAAAGACCAATCCTGGGCGCTTATGAGCCACTGGGCAGAAACCCAAATCGAGGACGAGGACGACGACGAGGACGAGGACGATTTGGTTCTCGGCGGCGGCGATCTTTGTGGTCTATCGGATTGCGGACCCTGGCTAGCTTCTTAGGGGCTTCAAATCAGGATCGCTCCGCGCAGCGACCCGAAAACTGTCGTCGATTTCAATTGCCTTTTGTAGATAGGACTGTGCCCTGGTTACATCGCCAAGCTGCGCATAATAACAGGCTAAATTGAAATGGATGGTCGCATTCTGAGGGAATTTTTGGAGGGCGGCCGATAAAATCACTTCGGCTGCCGCCAGACTCTGGGCACGCCGGACTGCAAAACCCAAAGCCAGATACCAATCAGCTTCATCCGGGTCCTTTTCGATCAACCGTTCGGCCACAGCGGCGCCTTCTGCCCATTTACCCCACGACTGATAGATTTGTAACCAGGCAGCCAGCACCGGAATATCGTCTTTCGTGGAGTCAGGAAGATCGACCAACTCTTCCACCGCCTCTTGATAAAGCCCAAGCTCCGCAAATCCGCTGGCAGCCGTTACTCTTCTCCGAATTTGTAGATCGGATAGTTCGGTCATAGCAGCAGCATCCCTCGACAACGAGGGATGCTATAACAGTAGGATACCTCGCCTAGGGCGTCGTATTCTACTGTTTTTTGCTTGAGGCGCGTTTCATTTTTTTTCTAGCTAGATCCAGGTTCCACTAGGAATAACCGTATTCTTAGGAACCACCACTACTCCGTCACGGATATAATAGTTTGGGCCGTCGTAGGTGGGCAGTTTTCCATCCGGCGTGATCACCACGCCTTCGCCAATCCGCGCGTTCTTATCGATGATCGCTCGATCGATGACGGTATTCTTGCCAATCCCGAGCGGCGGCGCATCTGGGCTCGGTCTTGGGTGGTCACCTTCGTAGAAATCGGCCCCCATAATCACAGAGTTTCGAATCGTGGCACCACTCTCAATGGCGCTGCGAAGGCCGATCACGGCCCGCTCAATATGCGCATCCGAGATGATGCAACCATCGGCAATAAAAGCGTGCTTCAAGGTAGCAGCGTTGATTTTACTGGCAGGCAGGAAGCGCGGATGGGTGTAGATCGGAGCTGAGCGATCGAAAAAATTGTAAGGAGGGATCGTATCAGTCAGCGCCAGGTTCGCTTCGAAAAACGCTCCGATTGTCCCGATATCTTCCCAGTAACCCTGGAAGATGTACGCCATCACCTTGTAAGTGCTCAGCGCGCCGGGTAGGATATTTTTACCAAAATCATCCATGTCGTTATTCAGCGACGCGATGAGGTTTTCCCGGTTGAACACATAGATCCCCATTGAACCTTGGTAGAGTTCTGCATCCTCGGGGAGCCCCAAATCCTTCAACAACGGGCCCGGGATCACCAGCTCATCCAGCAACGCAGCCTCTTTCGGTTTCTCTTCAAACCGGAAAATCCGGCGATTAGCGTCACTGTGCATGATCCCAAACGAAGAAGCTGCCTTCCGATCAACCGGCGTGGTCCCTAACGTAATATCGGCCCCGCTATCGATGTGCTGTCTCAACAGATCGATGAAGTCCATGCGGTAGAGTTGGTCGCCGCTCAAAATCAGGAAGTATTCGAACTCGCCTTCCAGGAAGTAACGGAGATTCTGCCGGACGGCATCGGCGGTGCCTTGATACCAGCGCGAACCTTCCGGGGTTTGCTGAGCCGCAATAATCTCGACAAAATTGTTCGAGAAATTATCGAATTTATAGCTCGCGTGGATATGCCGGTGCAACGACATGCTATTGAACTGGGTCAACACATAGACGTGGCGAAGCCCGCAGTTCAGGCAATTGCTGATTGGAATATCCACTAAGCGGTATTTGCCGCCCAGCGGGACCGCCGGCTTGGCTCGGTCCTTGGTTAATGGAAAAAGGCGGGTACCGGCGCCGCCGCCCATGACAATGGCTAACGTTTTGTTCTGAAGGGAGGATAGATCCATGGCTCCCTTTACCCTCGCTTGAAGCTCGGGCATGACAAATGACAAATGACAAATAACCGATAGCAAAATGGTCGCCCTGCTCGATCTCCATCAAGCCGTTCGCTGTTCACTCCCTAGAAGACGTTTTTGTCATTTGTCATACCCGAGCCTAAGGCAAGGGGTTGCAAGCACTCAAAATCTTTGTCAGGATGCATTTTCTTTTATTTCATGTGCGGAATCATCGGTTACATCGGACAGGGCGAAGCCACGCCCATCTTAATGGATGGCTTGAGACGGTTGGAGTATCGGGGCTACGATTCGGCCGGCATCGCTTTGCTCTCGAACGGGGCGATGCAGATCCGTAAGTGTGCCGGCCGGATTGGCAGTTTAGCTCAATTGATTCAAAAAGAGCCGCCCAGGGGTTCTGTCGGCCTAGGGCACACCCGTTGGGCTACTCACGGCGCGGTTACCGATGAGAATGCGCACCCGCACGTCGATCAGTCCGGCAAGCTAGCTCTGATCCACAACGGCGTGATCGAGAATTTTCAACTGCTCCGCGACCAGTTGCTCGCCCAAAAACACCAGTTTCGGACCGAAACGGATACCGAGGTCTTAGCCCATCTGGTCGGCCGCATTTTCGATGAGTTGCCCGGCCCGCGAACGAAGCAAACGTTATTGGAAGCACTGCGCCAGGCTCTCAAGCAGGTTAACGGCACCTACGGGTTGGCGTTAATCCATTTGGATGTGCCGGACGTGATTCTGGCTGCCCGGCGTGGAAGCCCGCTGATCCTGGGCATCGGGAAAGGCCAAAACTTCATCGTTAGCGATGTCAGCGCCATCGTCGGACACACGCGCGACGTGGTTTATCTGGACGACTACGACCTGGTAACAGTCGAGCGTGACCATTTCGATATCGCTTCCTTGGCCGGTACGGACGCTAAGTTCCAGGTCAGCAAAGTGGAGTTCACCAGCGAAGAAGCGGATCTGGGTGAATATCCACACTACATGCTCAAGGAGATCTTTGAGCAGCCCAATGCCATTCGAGATGCCATGCGGGGACGCCTTTCGGCCGAAGACTCGACCGCCAAACTCGGCGGCCTTAATATGTCATCTCGCGAACTGCGCGAAGTCGAACGAATCGTGTTAACGGCGTGCGGGTCCGCGTTTCATACCGCGCTGGTGGGCGAGTATTTGTTAGAAAACCTGGCGCATTTGCCGACGGAATGCGAGTTCGCCAGCGAATTCCGTTACCGGAATATGCCGATGAACAAAGACACTTTGGTCTTTGCCATCAGCCAGAGCGGAGAAACGATCGATACTTTGGCGGCTTTGCGTGAGAGCAAACGGAAAGGCCATCGCACGCTCGGAATCTGTAACAACGTGGGCAGCACCGTCGCGAGGGAAAGCGACGGCGGCGTCTATATGCATGCCGGCCCGGAGATCGGTGTGGCGGCGACCAAATCGTTCACTTCGCAGATCACTTGTCTGGCGCTTCTCGCGCTCCTGTTAGGGCGGATCCGGCATCTATCGAGTGCCCAAGGGATAGAAGCGATTCACGCCTTGGAAAGCTTACCGGATAAAGTCCGTCAAATCCTGGGCGCGGCCGACGGTATCCGCCAACTGGCGATAAAGTATGCCAACTCCGCCGGGTTCCTCTTTTTTGGCCGTCAATACAATTACCCGGTCGCACTTGAGGGCGCCCTAAAACTCAAAGAGATCAGCTATCGGTTTGCCGAAGGGCATCCCAGTGCTGAGCTGAAGCATGGGGTTATCGCGCTGGTCCGACCTGAAGTCCCATCCATTATCATCGCGCCCGATGATGCCGTCCTAGCAAAGAATATCAACACCCTTGAACAGATCAAAGCGCGCAAAGGGAAAGTGATTGCCGTGGCGATGGAAGGCAGAAAAGAACTGGCTCGCCTTGCCGATGACGTCATCTACGTCCCGAAATGCCCCGATTTTGTGTCCCCGATTCTCACCGTAGTCCCGCTCCAGCTCTTTGCCTATTATCTAGCGGTCGAGCTAGGATGCGACGTCGATAAACCGCGCAACCTGGCGAAAAGCGTGACCGTGGAATAGGAGTTCAGGAGTTGCAGGAGTTCAGAAGTTCAGGAGGTCGTGACGGCTAGTCGCTAGGCCAAGGTTCATCTTCACCATTCCTCATCGGAATGCGAAATTGCGCCTTTTTAGCTTGAATTTTCGTCTAACGCCCCACGCTAACGCCTGAACTCCTGCCCCCTAGCAGCCTTTGATAAAGCGCGTAATATTATCATGAGCGGCCGCCGAAATGCGGCCCTGGTCGGTACATGGACAGAACCGTCAAACCTTTGAGATGGGAACACGATTAGTAATGGCTGGGCAACCTCCTGAAGAACCGACTCCTGACTGCGGTGACGCGCTAGAAGAAATCCTAAAACAGTTACCTGCAACCAGCCGCCGCACCTTTTTACGTAGATTGGCCTCTGCCGGCGTCACGGTGGCTCTGCCAGCCGCGGTTCTAGGCGAGACCACTTCTGAACCTCCGAAACCGGCTCCCTCAAGTTCGGCGCCGCCGGTTAACCTTCCTGCTACTTTGCAGGTGAACGGCAAATCTTACCCGATTGAGGTCGAAGCTCGGACCACGCTGTTAGATTTCCTGCGGGAATCGTTGGGTCTAACTGGTAGCAAGAAAGGGTGTGATCACGGTCAGTGTGGGGCATGCACCGTTTTAGTAAATGGGCGCAGGATCAATTCTTGCCTCACGCTTGCCGTCATGCATGAAGGCGATCAAATCGTCACCGTCGAAGGACTTGCTCAAAACGGTCAGCTTGCTCCGTTGCAAGACGCATTTATCCGGCATGACGCTTTCCAATGCGGCTTTTGCACCGCCGGGCAACTCTGCTCAGCAGCAGCCTGCCTAAGCGAAGGCCACGCCAATGGCGAGAGCCAAATTCGTGAATGGATGAGCGGCAACCTTTGCCGATGCGGCGCTTATCCGAACATCGTGGCCGCCATCCAAGAGATTCACCAACAGACCCCGGTCGCCGGCCAAAGCTAACCTTATGAACAACTTTGCCTATGTCCGGCCAAACGATGTGGATTCGGCGCTGAATCTGATCCGGACTCGGCCAAAGGCTCGATTCCTGGCAGGCGGCACCAATCTTCTCGACCTATGGAAGATGGGGGTGGAGCAGCCGCAAACGGTCATTGATATCAGTCGATTGGGTCTCACCGATATTGCGGCGTTGCCCGATAACGCCGGTCTAAGGATCGGATCTCTCGCCCGGAACTCGGAGGTGGCCGAGCATCCGTTGGTGGTGAGCCAATACCCGGTTCTCAGCCGTGCGCTCCTCGCTGGCGCCAGCCCGCAGCTGAGAAACGCGGCCACGATTGGCGGCAACCTGATGCAACGGACTCGGTGTCCCTACTTTTATGATCCCGCCTTTCCAGCGTGCAACAAGCGCCAGCCGGGATCCGGTTGTGGTGCCCTGAATGGTTACAATCGGAACCACGCCATTCTGGGTCAAAGTGATCGATGTATTGCGACGAACCCGAGCGATATGTGCGTCGCTTTGGCTATTCTGGACGCCAAGATACGGGTCACGGGCCCGGACGGTGATCGAGTGATTCCGATCGCTGACTTTCATCGGCTCCCAGAGGATCACCCTGAGTTGGATACGACCCTGCAGCCTACGGAATTGATCACGGCCGTCGATCTCCCTCCGATGCCGGATGCGAAACATTCTGCCTATCTGAAGGTTCGAGATCGATCGTTGTACGCGTTCGCTTTGGTGAGTGTGGCCGCGGCTCTCGTCATCGAAAGCGGCCCAATCACTTCGGCGCGAATCGCCGTAGGCGGGGTAGCCCACAAACCCTGGCGGGTTCCGGAAGCAGAAGCCTTGATGCAGGGAGCTAGCCCCGATCGGTCGGTTTTTGAGCTCGCAGCAAATCGGCTTTTACAGGGCGCCCACGCTTACCGCTACAATCAATATAAGTTGGCCTTAGCGCGAAAAACCATCGTGCGTGCCCTGCAAGCGGCCGCTGCGGCCGCTTCCTGACCTATGGCCCAGGGCAATTCAATTTTAGGAACTCCGCGCCAACGGGTTGATGGCAGGGTGAAAGTGACCGGCGCCGCTATCTATGCCGCCGATTTCAAAACCGATCACCTTGCTCACGCGTGCTTAATCCAAAGCACCATCGCCAGTGGAAGCGTGCTGGAGATCGACCAAAGCGCCGCCGAACAATCGCCGGGAGTAATCGCAATTTTGACGCGCCGCAACGCCCCCAAATTGCAGCCGGTGCCAGAGGAGATGACGGCAAACGGCATGCCCGGTGAAAGCCGGCTCCCGTTCCAAGATGACCAGGTTTATTTCCAAGGACAACATCTGGGAGCTGTCGTTGCCGAAACTTTCGAACAGGCTCGGGAAGCGGCTGCGTTGGTCCGAGTACGGTACCAAACTGGCGAATTACGGACCGACCTTTTGGGGCTCGCGGATCAAGCGATGGAGCCGCGTATGTTCGGAGGGACGATTAAACTGCAAGAAAAGCGCGGCGATGTGGATTGGGTCTGGGCTAATATGCCGCAGGTCCGGCTGGTCGATGCGACTTATACAACCCCGATCGAAAATCATAATCCGATCGAGCCTGCGGCAGCGTTAGCCATTTGGGACGATCCAGATCATCTGACCCTCCATGTCTCAACCCGTGGCGTTGATCTTACCCAGAAGGTGCTGGCCGCAGTATTCGGCTTGCCGATAGAGAACGTCAGAATTATTTGCCCATTCCTTGGAGGACACTTCGGTTCCAAGGCATATAACTGGAGTTATTTTTTCGTGGCGGCGGCTGCCGCGAAACTCGCCAATCGTCCTGTGCGCCTCGTGCTTAGCCGGCCGCAGATGTTCGATTCGTTGGGACAACGGGCTCGCACCGTTCAGGCGCTAGGCCTGGCCGCCGACGAAAACGGCAAGCTTGCTGCTCTCAAGCACGCGACCTTAACCCATTCGTCGATGATCTATCAGTACACCGAGCCATGTGGAAACCTCACCCGCTTGGTTTACGCGTGCCCTAACGTTCAGATCAGTCACCGGTTGGTCCAGCTCAACTACACAACTCCCTGCCCGATGGAGGCGCCTGGAGCAGCGCCCGGCATGTTTGCGCTCGAGTCAGCCATAGACGAGTTAGCGACGAAATTGAACCTCGATCCGATCGAGCTCCGATTGCGTAACTACGCCGAGAAAGACGATTTCGATCAGCGCCCCTGGTCCAGCAAACATCTTAAAGAGTGTTATGACCGCGGCGCCAGCCGGTTTGGTTGGGGCTCTCGCAATCCGAAACCGGGTGCGACGCGAGACCCTGACGGGCGTTTGGTGGGTTGGGGGATGGCGACGGTTATTTACCCGGCAAAACAGCAGCCGGCCGCCGCTAAGATTATTTTGGCGGGCGATGGTTCGATCGTGGCGCGCAGCGCAACTTGTGACGCTGGGGCCGGGACCTATACATTGATGACCCAATTTGTCGCCGAGACACTGGGCGTTCCGATGGAACGAGTGCGCTTCGAGTTAGGTGACACTCAATTCCCTCCGGCGCCGGTTAGCGGCGGGTCGTGGTCAACTGCCAGCGTGGCACCAGCGGTAGTGGCAGCTTGTGCGGCGCTCAAAGACAAGCTGATTGCGCTGGCCATCGATGGGCCGGCTGCTCCGCTCACCGGACAAGCCAAGGCCGATATTGTTATCGGAGACGGCCACGTTACCAGCACGAAAGATGCGTCCCAGTCAGTCTCTTTTGCCGATCTGCTAGCCAAGAGTGGTAACCAAACTTTGGAAGCGGAAGGAAGTGCAAAGCCCGGCGACGCTTATCAAAAGCTCGCCTGCTTTTCGTTCGGGGCCATTTTTGTCGAAGTCAAAGTCGATCCTGATCTTGGCGAGGTCCGAGTTACCCGCGTTGTTGGTATTTACGACGTCGGGAAGATCTTGAATCCGATGTTGGCTCGGAGCCAACTCCTGGATGGAATCACTTTTGGTATTGGTATGGCATTGATGGAGAGCACGATCCCGGATCTGGCAACTGCTCGAATGGTGAATGCCAATTTGGCGGAGTACCATGTTCCCGTGTCCACGGATGTTCCTTCCGATTTTGTGGTCGAATTCCTCGATGTCCCGGATCCGAATATGGCCGCCAACGGTGCGCGCGGCCTGGGTGAGATTGGGATCGTAGGCGTGCCGGCGGCGATTGCCAATGCGGTCTATCACGCCACCGGCCAACGAATCCGCGATCTGCCGATTACTCCGGATAAGTTGGTATGAGAGCTCCAAGGAGTTCAAGGAGTACAAGAAGTACGAGGAGAGGAGCTAGAATCCAGGCACCAGGAGGTCGTGAGTAGGGCGAGCCAGTCGAGGTGGTGCAGGGACAAGTGGACGCAGTCGACATAGTGGATGGCGGACTCGTCTACTTCGTCCACTCACGTCCACTGAGTCCACTCCGTCCACTCATCCCTGCACCACCTCGACGGACTTGCCTGACCCAGCGCCTACTAGCTCCTGGATTCTAGCTCCTAGCTCCTCTCCTTGGAATAACCTTCAATCCGCACTAAAACAGTCTTGCTACCGTTCGTTCCACTCAAGACAATGGCGAGCCACTATGAGGATTCTGTTCTGCCTCCCCCTAATTCTTGTGGTTGCCTGTTCGTCCGATCCGATGAACGGGCGGCTGACCGACACCCAGAATAGCAGGGAGGCCGAGCAGACCAATTATCCGCCCGAGAAGTTAAAGGAACAAACTTTTGTCCTTAACAATCCGATTGCTTACGAATCAAAGCATGCCGCCGACAAAGACGAACTTCATACCGCTTTGAAGCGAGGAGCCAAACTGGCGTCGTCAACCGGAGGCAACGGCTTGATCGCAGTCCCGGTCAACACCGCCCAGGGATCAACCACCATTGCCGACATCATGCTGTATGATCCGCAACAGCGAGCTCTGGTTAACAGTACCGTCTATCGCCTCGGTTACACCCCGCCAGAGGGCCAAAGCTTGTCACTCGACGGCATCTCGGCCACGTTCCAGGATGGTGAATGAGGGGTGACAATTGGTCCACGAGAGGTGGCTCGCAAGGAATCAGTAATCAGTGCGCTTTATGCGGCTAGAGAGGTTCGTAGACCGAGCGATTTCGTCCAGTTTGAGGCCTCCGAGCTCGGTCTTTACTGATTACTGAGTCACTGATTACTGATTACTGATAACTGACTACTGATTACTGACTACTGCCGAGCCACCTCTCGCGATCTGCCACCGGTTAAACAGCTTCCGCCACGGCAGCGTCGGGTTGAGTCCCGGAATCGGCCGGAACCAGTTCATACGCTACGCCCCGCTTATTGAGAGATTCAGTAAAAGCCTTCGGTAGGTTCGAGTCCGTGATGAGCAGCGACACTTCTTCCAAACGGGCATAGGTCGCCAGGCAGGCATGCCCGAACTTGGACGAATCGGTCAGGACATAGGTTTCGTCCGCCGAGCGGATCATCGCACGTTTCACCTCTGCATCGAGCGGATTCGGTGTGCTATGGCCGTGGGTGATCGTCGTGCCGGAAGTTCCCAGGAATGCTCGATCAGCGTGAAAGTTCTCAAGAGTGCGGACCGCGACTGGACCAATCAAAGTGAGGCTATGATTCCGGACCTGACCGCCAACGAGAAGCAGCTCGTAACCGGCTCGTGCCAGTTCCAGAGAAGCCGGGACCGAGTTCGTGATCACGTACAGCGAACGAAAGCGTCCAACCAGCGCAGCGGCCAACGATAGCGTCGTGGTCCCGCCATCCAGGATAATGGTGTCGCCTTCATGGATGTGTTCAATGGCCGCGCGGGCGATCCCCTCCTTTTGGCCAGCCTTCAATTGGACCCGTTCAATAAAGGAAATATTGAACCGGCTGCGATGCGAAAAAACGGCGCCGCCGTAAGTGCGTTGCAAAAGACCTTGTTCTTCCAATTCAGCCAGATCTTTGCGAATTGTTACCTGGCTCACCGCAAACCGGTCCGCTAAACTCTCGACCTTCACGTTGCCCTCATGCTCCAGCAGACGAAGGATCTGATGCCTTCTATCTTCGGCGGTCGCAAACAGGGTAGGATCGGGTTCTGCTTTCAGAGTGCTTTCGATGTGATCATAAATTGAAACAAACCGTGCCCTCATTTTCAATCGGAATCTTGTTCTCACCACCGAAATTCGTTAACGCTCAGCGATACAGGAGTTCAGGAGTTCAGGAGGTCGTATTACGACACGCCGGGCCAAGGGTCGCCTTCTTGATGCTCCGTTTCGCAGCAAAAAAACCTTTTTGGCTTGCAATTTCGGCTGACGCCCCACGCTAACTCCTGAACTCCTGAACTCCTGAACTCCTGAACTCCTGAACTCCTGAACTCCTGAACTCCTGAACTCCTGAACTCCTTGTACTCCTCCCCATCCCGTGCATCCTTGGGCTCATGAGAAAATCTCTCCTCCCGATTGCGCTCGTTTTCTCGGCGCTTTTTCTTCAAGGAGCGGGCCGGGCCAGCGTTCCTACGTTGGCGCCGGCACCGGCAACAGCTAAGGAACCGGTTACGGACATTTTCAACGGTGTCACGGTAAAGGATGACTATCGCTGGCTAGAGCAGTTGGACGATCCGAAAGTCAAAGCTTGGGCCGAAAAACAGAACGAACGTTCGCAGAAGTTTCTAGCGGCGATTCCTGGCCGTGCCCAATTGGCCGGTCAGATTAAGAAGCTGATCACTTCGACCCCGCCGCACATCCTGTTTGTACAAATGGCGGCTGATAAAATCTTTGGCTTTAAATCCGACCCCGCCAAGCAGCAGCCGTTCGTGGTGGTGCTGAATTCGCCGGACGATCCGAGCAGCGAAAAAGCGGTTTGCGATCCGAATGCCATCGATCCTTCCGGCAGAACTTCCATCGACTGGTTCGTTCCATCCCCGGATGGAAAGACCTTGGCGGTGTCGTTGTCTAAGAATGGAACTGAAGACGGCGATCTTTGCTTCTTCGATGTCGAAACCGGGAAACAACTGCCGGACGTAATCAAACATGTCCAGTTCCCGACCGGCGGCGGCAGCGCGGCCTGGATCAAGGACAGCAAATCGATTCTTTATACGCGTTATCCAAGAGATGGCGAACGCCCGGAGGCAGACCAGCACTTCTATATGCAGGTTTACCTGCATCAACTCGGCGCTCCGGAATCCGACGATACCTACTCAACCGGGAAGGATTTTCCGAAGATCGGCGAGGTAAAGCTCGAATCGAACGGCGATTCTGACTACGTCATAGCGACCGTCGAAAATGGCGACGGCGGTGATTACGCCCATTATGTCTATGGCCCGGACAAAAGCTGGCGGCAGATGTCCAAATTTGAAGACCAAATAAAGACAGGCCTGCTCGGTTTTGGTCCGGTGTTCTACGCAATTTCACTGCAGGATGCGCCCAAAGGTAAAGTCGTAAAATTTGCGCTCGATGCATCCGATCCTAAGCCAGAACCGGTTATTCCAACGGGGGACGGCGTGGTCAAAGCGATCGCGGTCACCACTGATCGAATGATTGTCCAAACCTTGGAAGGTGGACCATCCGGACTCTATTCGTACGCGCTCGATGGTTCAGACCAGAAGACTGTCCCGATGCCTCCAGTCTCGAATGTGGCGGATTTAGCAGCGGGTAAAAGCGTCGTCATGGCTCTGATCGGTAGCTACACCGAGCTCAACAAATGGTTCAAATACGACACCGCAAACAATCAACTGGCCGCGACTACCCTGAACGCTGAGGCGCCCGTCAACTTCGCCGATCTCGAGGTAACCAGAGATTTCGCGGTTTCGAAAGATGGAACCAAAATCCCCATCAATATCATTCATAAGAAAGGGATCCCGCTGGACGGAACCCATCCCACGATTTTGTACGGGTACGGCGGATTCGGGATCAGCGAGGTGCCTTGGCCGCGTTTGCCGTACCGGGCTTGGTTCGACATGGGCGGCATTTACGCTGATGCCAGTATCCGCGGTGGCGGCGAGTACGGCGAAGAATGGCATAAAGGCGGTAACCTGACTAACAAGCAGAACTGCTTCGATGATTTTGCCGCCTGCGCCCAATATCTACTCGATCAGAAGTACACCTCTTCGGCCAAGCTCGGTATGCTGGGTGGAAGCAATGGCGGACTGCTGATGGGGGCTATGATCACTCAACATCCGAGCCTGATGCGAGCGGTGGTATCTGAGGTTGGGATCTACGACTCGTTGCGAACTGAGTTCTGGCCCAATGGCGTGTTTAACACGACTGAGTATGGCAGCGTCAAAAATCCCGACCAGCTCAAGGCGTTGCTCGCGTATTCACCTTATCAGCATGTGGTCGATGGCACCAAATATCCTTCGATTTTGCTCACCGCAGGCCTGAATGACGGACGGGTAGCTCCGTATAATGCCTTCAAGTTCACGGCGCGGCTGCAAGCCGCCAGTGCACCCGGTAATCCGGTCCTGCTCAGGGTTAATTCATTCGGACACGGCAGCATCGGTAGTTCCTTGGATCAACAAGTTGCCGACTTAGCCGATGTCATCTCTTTCTTCGCCTACGAACTGGGCGCGGAACAAGGCACCCAGAAGATGGCAGCCAAGAAGAGGTAAAGTGAGAAGTGATTGGTGATTGGTGTTCGACAGCCGATCAAGGTACAAGGGCGAAAAACTCGGCGCGCCCAGGACGACGCATTGCTACCGTCCGCCCGCGCCGGTTTTGAGCCGCGACCCAAAGCGGGACTGGCTCTGTGGCCAATCCGTACCGGGCGTTCGGGTGCAAATAAGTGCATTAGAACATTGTGGCGACGAGGCCTCCGTCCTTTTGCCTTAACGCCCGGGCTGCTTCTTCTGCCCATGTCTTCGTCGAGAAGTCCCGAGCGCGATCTTATTGACGAAGTTATCTCGCGAACTCCGTGAACACTAAATGCGCCCTGTCGCCCGTTGCGCACCGACCACCGATTACTGATCACTAATCACCAATCACTAATCACTAATCACTAATCACCGGCTCGGCCCGCGCCACTTCCGCTGGCTCCGTCTCCACTCCCAGATCAAAAAGCCCTCCTGTCTGTAACGCGAACGCTGCGATAGCGCACACCAGAAGCGGCAGCGTGTAACGGTCGTTGAAATAGGCGAAAATACAGTTGGCAAAATAGAGGACCGCGCTGGTCAATAACAGCGATTGCGCTAACCAGGCGACCTCTCCTTTTCTTCGTTTCGCGAGAAGAAACGTTAGACCCAGATTGGCCAGCATCAGGACCCCGATCGGGATCGGGCCCCCCAACATCAGATAAATATCGGTACTTGCCCGGCTCACCAGCGGAACTGCCTCCTCCTGATCGATCGAGCGGAGCTGATCCAGCGCTTGCCAATCCTTTGGGTCATCCGCCCGCATCCGGGCTGCGGTTCGGTTCGCCAGGAACCGGTTAAGGCTCAGCTTACCGTTGTCCTCTCGGAGGTAGCCGTGGACAAAATCAGAGAGAATCAAGTCCACCAGTTTCGGGTGAAGCGTCTTAAGATAAGCGAGTGCCGCGCCGAGTAGAGCCACGTCGCCACGTGCTTGCATGTGGGTTTGCGGCGCACCTTGCTGGCGAAGCGCCTCCTGAATAGCATCGGCTAATTGAGAGTGAGATGCGCCTCCTTTGCCTTCGGCCTCAATGGCTGCTCGCACGATTGGGTCGGGCTCAGCCGCAACCAATCGCTGGACTAGTGCGGAGCGTTCCGAGTCCGATAATTTGTAAAGGAAAGCAGTGATTCGATCGATCAGAACAAAGCCCAGATCGGTGCGGTACTCTTCACCGGCCTCGAAGATCGTTACCCTCACCACCAACGCATCCGCGAGCAGAGTCAAAGCTCCGCAAGCGACAGCCAGTCCGAGTTTGGCGAGATCAGGGCTAAGGAATTGTTGCCGGCGCCGCCATCTCCATAAAAGCCGGCCAGCCATAGCCAACGGCAACCAAAGGACGAACAGACAATTGATATGCCGACTCCCCATGGCGGCAAACAGAGCAACGCTGAAAACGGTCCAGGCTACCCAGCTATTGTTTCGATAGGTCCAAACCCCGGTTACCGTTAACAAAATGATCGCGCTGACGCTTGATGCTTCAGATCCGGCGCACTGTTGTTGGGCGTAGAGAGCGCTGGCTGCCATGCAAGCGAGCGTTACTAGGCCGCGGCTCCGCGGATTGCCGGCCGCGGTGCGAACCAACAGCGTTAAAGTCGTCACCAAAGCGGCATGTTGGACGATAATTAGTGTCTCGATCCCCAGCCAAGTCGGATGTTGCTCTCCAAAAAGACGCAGCCCCGGAACTGGTTGCCCGCTGATCAACGCCTGAACGCAATCTCCTAACCAGAACGGAATCCTGCCGGTAAAACAGTATAGGGGCGGAAAATGCAAGATGTTGCCCCAGCCAGCCGGCCAGATGAGCTGGCTCAGCGCATCGACGTCTTTCCAAAGCGGCGGATAAACCAAGAGCAGATAAAGGGAGGGGAGTGACAAAAACAACGCCGGATGGCGTCCCACGTACTCGATCGCTTTCAGGGCAGCGTCCGCTAGCATTCGCGGCGTCTGCTGATTATGGAGTGGTTTGCCCATCAATTGAGCCGATTTCCGATCAAAAGCGGTCCGCGCTCATAGGAGAAAAGCAAACCGATTGCAACCGGAAAAAGATCGGGATTAATTTGCCATCATACCATGAGCGAGAACCGACCCGATGAGGAAATCGACGACGATCAAAATCGGCGTGAGGAAGCGGAAGTAGACGAAGCGCTGGAAGAATCGTTTCCAGCCAGCGATCCACCCAACTTTACGCGCGGGGATAAGCGGGAGGGGTGAGAGTGAAAGGCGAAAGGTGATTGGTGACTGGTGATTGGTGGATGGGACGAGCGCTGGGCTATTGCGCACGCATTGAGCGGATCACGAATCCCCCTGGACCCCACGGATGAGCAGGAGCTCATCCCTACCGGCTGGTGTTGCCTCACCCGCGGACTGCCGATTTCGAACCCCTGCTACTGATTACTGATTATTTTGCCTTTACGCTGCTCGTTTCTTCGAATTTTTGAGGCTTGCTTGCAGGGCTTCCATTAGGTCGACCACTTTACCAGTCGGCTCTTTCTTCGAAGGAGCTTTACGTTTCTGGCCTTTGGCTTTGGCCTCAATGAGCTTCTTTACATCTTCAGCGTAGGTGTCGCGATACTTGGCTGGCTCGAACTTCCCGCTGAGTTCTTCAATCAACCGTTTCGCCAAAGCCACTTCGTTCTCGGAAATCTTGTCTTTCTCCGGAATCGTAAGTTCATCCGCAGCCCGAATCTCGCCAGCAAACCGGAGCGTGTTCAGGAGCAGCACATTCCCCTCCGCCTTCAAAGCGCAGAGATGTTCGCGGTTACGCAGTACAAATTGTGAGATGCCGACCTTCTTCGATTTCGCCAACGCATCTCTCAACAGCAGATAAGGTTTCCCCGCCGATTTCTCCGGTTCGAGATAGTACGGGGTGTCAAAATAGTAACTCGCTATCTCTTCCTCAGAAACGAACTCCTGAATATCAATCGTGGATGATTTCTCAGGAGACGCTTGTTTCAGCTCTTCGTCAGTAACCACGACGTAGTTACCATCTTCGAGTTCGTACCCTTTTACGATTTCATCGTACGGCACCTCTTTACCCGTAGACTCCGCTACGCGCTTAAAATGGATACGGGAGAGGTCCGTCTTATGAAGCATGTTAAATGAGACAGACTCCCGTTCAGTCGCGGAGTAGAGACGGATGGGGATGTTAACCAAGCCGAAGCTAATGGCTCCTTTCCAGATCGATTTCATGCTAGTGCGACGAATTTACAATACCGGCAAACGACACTTCGCCAGCAGTTTGTTTATTTGATGCAAAAATTTTTCAGGTTGCGAGAAGTTTTTTTGGGTGGAGCCAGGATCTAGCCTAGAAGTTAAGAGGTCAAGGGGTAGGCGTCGCAGGGGATTTTCGGAGGGGCGTTGCATTCGGCTCGCCAGATCCAACCGCTCTCGACGCCTGAAATCGTTCGCAAGCTAGGGCGCTTGATTGGACGCGACGCCCGGGAACCCATCGCGTATTCAACACGTCATATGTTGATTGACCCTTGTCGTACCATCGGCGGAACCGCCTGCGCATGTTCCTTTCGTTGGCGCGCACCTGGCAGGATCTAAAGGTCGCACCAGCCCAATGTGTTGAACGCACGCTGGGTTCCCGGGCGTCGCGTCTATCCGAGAGCCATGGCTTGCGAACGATTTCGGGCGTCGAGAGCCGTTGGATCTGGCGAGCCGAATGCAACGCCCCTCCGAGAATCCCCTGCGACGCCTACCCCTGACCTCCTAACTCCTAGATCTTAGCTCCTTATATTGTGTTCCCAGCCCTAACCATCCACAATATATTGGGTTGATCCTGCGCCTCTTCCCTGGTATTATTCCGATTGTTCCTCTTTATGGATACAAAACGGCTACCGACCAGATGGCTCTATATAATGGACTATCTGGATGAAGACAGCGGGACGGTTGCCGCCGCTATCGGTGGCGCCGACGATCGAGACGAGTGCGAGGGGGTGGTCCGTCACGAGAAGATCTTCTATCAGCGTCACGGGTTCACCATCCTCAAAGGAGAAGCCTGCGAACTGTGCCGAATTTGCCACGGCGATGGCGTAATCGGCGCCAATGGTTCGGAAAGGGAATGTCCGCAATGCGGCGGTTTTGCCGGCCCGCTTCGAAGGCTGCGATTCAAGGTGTAACCCTGGAGCGCGCCTCGCTTGCGAGGCCGTGGGACGAGGCCGGGAGTTGCCTCCTTTTACGGCAGATTTAATTGCCACGAGACCTGGTACCGGTCATTCACCCAGCCGAACCGGCGACTGAAGCCGTACTCTCCGAGCGGTCAAATTTTCATGCTTATTGCTGCTCCGAGTACGCTATTGAGTTACGCGTCGTTTAGTCCGTTCTCGCTTTTCAGGAATCAGCCATGGTGCTGCGCGATGGTGACTACCGGGGGGGCGTCGCTCTCCACTAATCACCAATCACCAATCACCTCTCACCAATCACTTCTCACCGATGGCGCGGCTACTGTTCGCGCAGCAACACCGCCGGATCCGCACACAGCGCCCTACGCACCGGCCCTGCTACTGAAAGCGTTCCTGTTATCAGGATGGTTAACACCACTGCCGCAAGTACGAACGGGTCTTGGGCCGACGCTTGATAGACGATCGCCGAAAGTATTTGGCTAGCGGCGACGCCAAGTAGGACCCCGACCACTGATCCGCTGCCCAGGAGGATCAGCATTCGACCCAACGCAGCCCAAAAAATCTGCTTTCCTCTCGCACCGAGGGCGACCCGAATGCTGAGCTCGCGTAGACGTTTACTGACTGTGTACGAGGCGAGACCGAAAGTCCCGGCGATCGAGAGCAGGAGCCCAAACCCCCCGAAGAGACCGAGCGCGATGGTTGCCATCTTAGCCGGAAAGATGGTCAGGCCGAGCTGGCTGTCCCATGGTCCCGATAGTTCAAGGGGAACGACGGGGTCAAGATCGTAGATCACTTTCCGAATCGTCGCTGCCAGATCGCTGGTAACCGCCCCAGTCGCATCCAGTCGCGGCCGCACCACCAGCACCGTACTGGCGTTCGGGCGCTGCGAAATCGGGAAAAAGACGGCCGGGGCGGCATTCTCACTGAGTGTCAGATATCTCCCGTCAGCCACGATGCCCACAATCTGGACCGAAACGCCGGAATGATATTTGAAGTAACGGCCGATAGCGTAGTCGGGTTGGTCGGAGCGGAACAGTTCCCGGGCGAACTCCCGATTCACAACGGCAACCGGCGGCGTTTGCGGCCTGTCGGCAAAACTGACATCGCGTCCCGCCAGCAATCGAGTTTGAGAAGCGGCGAAATATCCTGGTGAGACGTCGTAATCATAGCCATTGAACGCGACGTTTGAAGGCCTGAAATCGCTGGTCTGTTGCGAAAAAATATCAACCGCAGACGCTTTGACCGAGAGCGGGGTATGATTCGCATAGCCGGCAGCTTGCACTGCTGGCAGCTGGGAAACCTTTTCCAATAGCTGCCGCTGGAAATGCTCGGCCGCGTCGCCGAAGTAGCCGGCTTCGCTCAGATCGAATTCGGTACGAAGCGCGCCCTTGGCATTGAAACCTAAGTCCATGGTCAACGCTCTACCCAAGCCACGTAGCGAAACAAAGGCCGCAGTGAGGCTGAGGCAACAAAGCGCGATTTGCGCAGCCAACAATACGTCGCGAAACGCCCAGCGTCGTCCGGCGGCAGACTGAGTGCCGCCGCTTTTGATGGTTTCATTAGGATCAGTCTTCAGTATCTGCCACAGCGGCATCAGCCCGAATAGAACGGCAGCGATGACCGAGATTAGCAGTGCAATCACAATCAACGACGGCTCGGGCAGTACCAGCAATCTAAAAGGGAATTGGTTGTCCGGGCTCCAGCTAGCCAGCCCGGTCAAGGCGATCCACGCTAATCCATACGCGCACACACCGCCGATGATTGACACCAGCAAGGCTTCTACCAGGACTTGCCGGAAGATACGCCAGCGACTCGATCCGATTGACATGCGAATTGCGATCTCGCGCGTTCGGTCAACCGTACGGGCTGCGAATAAGCCGCCGAGATTAGCGCAAGCGGCAAGGAGCACGATACCGGCTAGCCCCATCACCCCCCATAGAAAGCCGCGCAGAGGCCCGCCTAGAAAGTCACCGGCAAAGCCCGGGCTAACCAGCTTGAGCTTCAGACCCTCGTCTTCCTTGGGATACAGTTGGCTCATGCGGCCAGCAATCGTGTCCAGTTCTGCTTGCACCTGAGGAAGGGTGACCCCTTCCTTGATGCGAATGAGCAGCGCGCAACGCGAATCGCCTCGCTGCTCACGCCAATCAGTTCCTTCCAAGGATGCTTCATTCGCCATCGGAACGAAAACATCGGGCTGTATAAATTTTTCAGTCCCATAGAACCCTTCCGGCGTGACCCCCACAATGGTGTACGGGTGTTTGTTCAGGCGGACCTTCTTTCCCACGATGTTAGGATCCGCATCGAAATAGCTTTTCCATGCCGGCCACGAAAGCACCGCCGCATCAGAAGCTCCGGGATGATCGTCATCAGAGCGCTGCAATAGGCGGCCGAGGAAAGGCTTAATACCGACAACCTCGAAGTATTGGCCGCTTACCTCGTAGCCCCAAACCGGCCGGGATATCCCGTTCGTTTCCAGGCCAAAACCCCAGGTGGCAGAAGCGGCGACCGCAGAAAATACATTGTTATTATCGCGGATATCCCGCACTTCTGGGTAGGCAAAGACGGGATAGTCTTGGCCAATGCGGGCGAGCTGTTTCACCTGTTCTGGATGCGGCACATCCAATGGCCTCAAGATCAATCCTTGCAGCACGCCAAAAACGATCACATTGGCAGCGATCCCCAACGCCAGAATGAGGACCGTCGCAAAAGCGAAGCCGGGAGACCTGCTCAGCTGCCTGACAGCAAACCGGAGATCCTGCAGCAGGTTATTCATGGTTTGAACAGCAGAAGCAATTCCAAGGCCACGCGGCGGGACCAGTTACCGCTCACCGACGTACCCGTGCCGGCCGGGATGAGCCCCGGTTCACCAGGGGCCGCCCCGTCTCATATTGATAACAAAATTTCTCATTCTGAGACGCGAGCGCGCCTCACTTGCGAGCTGACTTTGAGCGTGTGGCGGCGCCAGCGGTTCGTCGGCCTCGCGAGCGAGGCACGCTCCACCAAAACGTGGTTGGTGTTCGGTGGGTCTTAGCTCACTTGGCGAGTAAGGCTGAGAAATATGGTAGCCACACGGCGTGGTCTGCCTTGAGACGAAATCTGCGTTAATCTGTGTAATCTGCGGATCACTTCTTCCGGGTCTTCAGGTATCGCTCAGCCACAATCGAAGGTTGTTCAAGCAAGCGGCCGGCGGCCACATCGAAAGCCAGCCGGATAAATTGAGCATGTGCCCAGGTTAGAGGAGTGGCGGATGTAGTGCCAGTGCCTGATGCAAAGCCGGGCTGGCCCGATGGCGGCTGGTTATCCCAAACCTGTTCGGCGAACAAATCACCATCGTTGGCGACACTGCCCATCGTGATAAGATTCCCCTTTGCCGCACTCGAGTTGTGCGCCGCGAGCTCATACTCCCCGCGTTCGCCGGTCAACAGGGACCAGGCCCGGCCATGGGTTGTCAGAGTATCCGGTCCAGTCCCGCTCCAGGGAGCGCCCGTAGAGGTTTCTCCGAAGCCATCGTCGGTATACCGGTGCCAGAACCTGCCGCCAGGTGTCATTATCGACAGAACCGCGTCGACTACCTTAACGCTGTTGATAATGACTTCATCGTCGGCGGGCTTGACCCCGAGCCGCACCAACTCGAGAAAACTGGGGTCAACCACCTTGCGTTGGTCGATAGCACCGGGACCGCCATTAGCGAGGTTGTAGGTTGTGCCGGCGTTCGGATCGCCGTCCTTCGTCAGACGCAAGTAGTACGGCGAGGCGCTGTAGGGCCCGTTCCCGGTTGCTGTCCACTTCTCCACCTGTGACTGCCAGGAATCAGCTTTGTCCAGGCAGCGCTGCGCAAAAGCCGCATCACCGTTAGCCTGTCCGATATCGGCGGCGCACACCAATGCGGCGATCTCGCTTGCGATGCACGCCGGTGAATAGCCGCTCTGTTCTTCCCATCTCTCTTGCGGTGTATAGGGCGCCGGGTGGCCGTTTAACGGGGCGAAGTTCATAATGAAGTCGGCTGCCGGTTTGACATGCTGCGACCAGGTAGTGGCATCCTTCCGGCCCAGTTGATAGGCGAGGATGATCGGGTCAGCCACTTCGTCCAGCTGCAAGCTGTGGAAAATCGGCGTGCCGTCGAGCATCGTGTTTTGGGGACAAGACCCGTCGGACCTTTGTTGGACATTGAAAAGGTAATCCAAGGCCCGCTCTGCGCCGCCGAGGTCCCCCTCGACGGCTAGCCCTGTGGCAATTTCGTACTGGTCGCGAGACCATACCGCATGATAGGGCCCGGACGGATTGATCAAGCCAGTGCCGAACGCCCACGGAATCGACGGAGACGCGATGAATGCGCCCCGGTCAATCTTATCTTCACTAGCCGCGAGCACCATCGCAGAAACTGCGTATAAACTACGCTGCTGTGCGGTAGAAAGGCTTGAGGGCGGATCGTGTAATGAATGCAGATATTTGCGCCAGCTCGCAGTATAGGCCTCAGCGATTTGATCGAACCCCGTCGTCAGCGAGCCGCTGGCTGTAGCCAGAGCTCCGGACTCGCTAGAGGCAAAACTCAGCGCGAGCGTCACCTGCTGACCACCCTTTAAACCGCTCAGAGGTAACCGCCCAGTTTGTACCACGGTCCCATTCCGCACGAGTCGGTCGTGGCTGGTTAGCCGGTAGTGCTGGCTTAAGTCCGTCCAACCATCAGTCGTACCCAGATAACCGTTGGCTGTCTCTTCGAGTTCGGGCGCTGCGACCAAGGCGGTCGCGACTTGCATCGTGCTATCGGAGGCGACCAGCGCTTTGCCTTGAGTTTCGCCGGATTCATTCAATGGAGCCGCCACTATCGGATTGTTGAGCTGCGGCTGGTAGACAGCGTAGACCTGGTAAGGCTTGTCATCCAAGGAAGTAAACTCGATGCCAATGAGCAGCGTCGGCCGCGAGGGATCTGTCACGAAGGTTGTCTTGAGACGCCAACGGTTTGCCGAGTCTTGGTTGACGATTTGGTACGTTAAGCTTTCGGGAACATTGTTACCGTTTTGGGACTGCTTTTCATTGGGCCCATTATTCGTGTCTACCAAACGCGTGAACGGTGTGGATGCGTCTTGTGCCCGAACCGCAAAGCTTTTTCCATCGGTCACGACGAAGTCCAGATTGCGGACGCTGGGGGTGTCGATCCGAGGATAGTAAACCTCGCTCAGCCGGCCGCCCTGTAATGTGAACCAAACGTTGCTGACGGTGGTGTAACTCGTACCGAACCCAGTTTTGTTCGCAGGTAACCAATCCGCATTACCACCCTGCCGGACCGCAGAAGCGCCGGGCGCCGGCGATTGTGCTATTACTTGAGGCGAGATTGCGGCCCACAGACCCAGAATGGTTACACAGATAAAACCAAGTTTCATATCAGTGAAGAGTCAAAACCGCAGAGGAATTATCCGCAGATTACACAGATTAGCGCAGATTTCGCTAAAGGCTGGGGTAGGCTGCATATCTGATGGCGAACCGCCAGGCCTCCGACCGCCGAAGACTTAGAATATCCGCAGATTACGCAGATTTCGCGAAAGACCGGAGCCGCTGCATATCTGATGGCGAACCGCCAGGCCCCCGACCGCCGAAGATTTAGAATATCCGCAGATTGCCAGCCATAGCTTTAGCGACGGCTGGTAATCTGCGGATAAATCCTCTGCGATTTGCGTAAATCGGTGGTTCTAGAGGAGCCACGCCTTGAGGTCTCCTCGTGTCAGTTCGGGCGACTCTCGCAAGGTTTCGGTTGGGGCGGTCCGCGAGAACGAATACGCTACTTTGAAATCCCCGAACGTGGATCGGTGGGTAAAGACATAGCTGGCTAGCGGATCCGCCAGTGCCCTGGCAATCGATGGTTCATCGATTTTCTTAGCGCCAATCGCCGATCGATACTCGTCGATAGCTTTCTTAGGGACCAAGACCACCACCGATTTCGTCCGCCCGGTGCGACCAGAGGTCGCGGTCACTTGGACATAAATATTACCTGACATCGGTTCATCGATCATCAGTGGTCCACTGCGTCCACTGCGTCCACTTGGTCCACTCCGTCCACTTCTTGGTGCGCGTCCTAGAGGCTCACGGCGCTTAACTGCTGAAGCGCTTTACCGAAGTGCCCCTGAGCTTCAGCGAACCGAAGAAACTTAACGTTATCCACGCAAATCTCGCTCGGGGTAGGCTGTGTATGCAGAATCTGCATGGTCTGCTCGGTGAAATCGGCCAAGGACAGCATCTTTGGATCGTCCGCGGAACGGCCTGGAGTGAGATCCGTCGCCACTGCGGGCGGAATAATCTCGATGACCTCGACCGGCGTACCAGCCAGCTGCACACGCAACGAGAGGGTATAGGAATGGAGCGCCGCTTTGGTTGCGCTGTACGTCGGGGTGACCGGTAGCGGGACGAAGGCGAGACCGGACGAGACATTGATGATGGCTGCGCGTTCCTGTTTCTGCAGGTGTGGAAGCAGCGCGGCCGTCAAACGGATCGGACCTAGCAAGTTCGTCGTGATGACCGCCTCGGAATCGTTCAGACCGGCCGGCAAACTTTGTAGATTTTCAATCTTCATGATGCCGGCATTGTTGATCAACACATTGAGGTTGGGATACTCAGCCACTACCCGAGCGGCAAAAGTGCGGATGGCTGCGGGATCGTCGAGGTCGAGGGTGAGCGACCCCATCCCCGGATTCGCTTTCGTTGTCTCGTCCAGAGTTTCCTGCCGGCGTCCGGCGATGATGACCTGATTACCGAGCTTATGGAAAGATTCGGCTAAACCGCGGCCGATACCGGAGCCGCCGCCGGTGATGAGAATGGAATTACCGGTGAGTTGCATGTCACGATGTATCCACTGTAAACAATGTTGTCAACGGAAACATGCTGCAAACTTTGCCTAATCCTGTACCTTATCGGGGTTGCAAGCTAACCCGCGTCCTTATCACCATGGCAATCTCCGCGAAGCGCTGCTCCAGGCAGCCGAGACCGCGCTGGAAGCGCGGGGCGTTTCCTTGCTTTCTTTGCGTGAACTGAGCCGGGAGGTCGGCGTTAGCCATACTTCACCGCGGCGCCATTTCGCGGACAAACGGGCGTTGCTCGACGCCTTAGCCCAGAGCGGGTTCCAACGCCTGGACGCTGCCTTAGGTCGGGCGGCGAAAGGGCAGGGGTCCAGTTTAAGCGCTCAGTTGACCAAGCTCGCCCAGACCTACGTTGGGTTCGCCTTAAAGCATCCCGCCCTATGGGCTCTAATGTTCGAAGCCAAACATCGCCCAGGTGCACCCCTCGAATTACTTGACGCGAGCGACGCCGCCTTCTCCCATGGGCCCGCTATTCTCAAGGCCGGCCAAGCCGCGGGAGAAATCGTGGCTGGTGATCCGGCGCGCTTATGCGTGACCCTGGGCGCCGCCCTGCAGGGTCTGGTCTCCATCTCCACTGACGGTAAGTTTAAGGGGGTACCCCTGGAGACCCTCGTTCCCGCGACCGTGAAACATATTCTGCTAGGCCTGCGCCCCAGGTGAAGACGGAGCGTGATTAGTGATTGGTGATTGGTGCGGCCACCGGACGGCTCCCCTCCCGGCGCCCGCACTAATCACCAATCACTAATCACTAATCACGGACCGCCTTCACCCCCGCCCGCTCTGACCGGACCTTTAGCGCGTTCAGCCACCAGTCATGCGCATCGTACATGGCAGTTGGTTGATTGACGTTGAAGGCGATAGCAGACGGACCATTTTGAGTCTCCTCGGTCACGACTTCGCAACCGTTAGGCTGCTGAATGATGAGCCAAGCATGATAGGCTCGGATGCCGGTGCCATCTCCAAACCAGGCCAGCCGGGTATTCGGCACGAATTCATTGACCTGGCTACTGATCGGAAACCCGAGAGTCTTCCAGGTAAATTGGCTCTTCGGTCCAAGCCGGTCGTTGTCAGCCCCGGTAATCTGCACATCGGCAGAATTCGAGTACCAGCTCGGCCATACTTTTGCGTCGACTAGATTAGACCAGATTACTTGGGCCGTAGCCTTAATGAATATTTGGTTGTGAACGAAGGCATCGGCTTCTTGCGGAGCGAAGCCTTGCGGCCACTGGATTTGGTTATTCGCGTCCCTTAACGGTTTAAGGGGTCGTTCTGTGGTTTCGCCGGCCTGGACAGACGCGGTCACGAGGCCGATGAGACCGAGCCCGGCGGCGACGAATGGGTTCCACGCTGAAATGGTGTTCATAGTAGTGAGTAATTCGATGCGCAATATCAATAATTCGAATATCATTTAGCGATCAGATGACAGCTTTTCGCTATCACAACTTCGATCTGCGCCAACTGGTATCGTTCGCTGAGATCGCCCGAATCGGAAGTTTTCGGCAAGCGGCCAGAACTCTCCATATCGCCCAACCCGCGTTGAGCCGGCAGATCAAACAATTGGAAACGGCCCTTGAGATTTCCTTATTCGATCGGAGTCCGCGCCGGTTGCACCTTACTATCGAAGGGAGAGAATTGGCCGCCCAATTACCCGGCCTCTTTTCGCAAATCGAGCACCTGACAGAAACAGTTAGAGGGGCGCGCGCCGGAGGCGGTAGCTATTTGCGAATCGGCGATATGGGAGCGCTCACCACGGAGGTAATCGCGCCAGCGCTGCGACGACTGCGGACCCAATGGCCCGATTTACGACTCGCAGACGTGACCAATACGTCGGAAGGCTTCTTTCAAGATTTACTTGAGAACAGGATCGATTGCGCCTTTCCGGCTCTGGCGCCGCACAGCCCAGAGCTCACCAGCCATAGGTTAAGCAAATTGGAGATCGGCCTGGTTCTCCCGCCGGGTCACCGGCTGGCCGGTCAACCGGTGGTACGTCTTGAACGGCTGGCACACGAACGCTGGATATTCCCTCCGCGGACGGCTAATCCGGTTCTCTACGATGAACTGATCAGTGGTTGCCGTAAAGCCGGGTTCACACCGGAAATAATTGCTGAAATGACGCAGCGCCCCCGGGTTATTTCGCAGGTCGCCTGCGGGATTGGCATCGCTACCTTAGTCGAAACCATGAAGCATCTCTGCATCGGCGGTACCACCTTCCATCGCCTGATCCGGCCAACCCCCATACTCGAGTGTTACTTAGTCTATCGCAAAAATCCCTCCTCGGCGGTCTTGAGAGCTTTCATCTCAACCTGTCTCGAATTGGCCGGCACTCTCCGGTGAAAGCAGGGCGCATCGACGACTTGGTCAAACTAACCGGATTTTAGACACCGCGCCTCCTGGCTCCTGACTCCTGGCTCCTTCCCGATTTACGCCGCTGCCAATTCGAGCCGGCCGGCCATTTTTACCAGGTCGGCCAGCGAATCAGCTTTCATCTTTCGCATCACTTTGCCTCGGTGCGCTTTCACGGTCATCTCGCTAATACCAAGTTCGCCTCCGACCTGCTTATTCAATAGTCCCGAGGCCACCAACGCCATGACTTGCCGTTCACGGCGACTCAAGGACGCATAGCCGCTCCGGATGGCCCGCGTCTCCGCCTCATGACCAAGGATGCCCCGGCTGCATTCGATTGCGTTCCTCATAGCGTTCAGCAGCACGTCGCCGTTGAACGGCTTGGTGAAGAACTCGATTGCCCCCGCCTTCATGGCTTGGACCGTCATCGGGATATCGACGCAGCCGGTAATAAAAATGATCGGCATGTCGACGCGACCAGCGAGACGGCGCTGCAACTCTAAACCATTTAAATCCGGCAGACTCATATCCAAAACTAAACAGCTCGGACAGAGGACCGGTCGATAAGCGAGAAACTCCTGCGCGGAGGCAAACGTAGCCGATCGCCAACCCGTGCAACGGATCAGCGAGTCGAGCGATTCGCGCACCGAAATATCGTCATCAACTACGAAGACGATTGGCGTCGTCGGCGACTCCGTTTTGAGGTCATCTGTGCCCATAACGGCGATGAGTTATACGTTATAGGTTATAGGTTATAAGTTATAGGTTGGAGGTTATAAGTTGGATGTTGGCCCTTCCGCGGCTCACGACCCCAAAACTTAAAACTTAAAACTTAAAACGTATAACCTAAAACTTTTTAGCTTATGACTCATTTGCGAGCACCAGGCGGTAGCGGGCTTTTCCGGCGCGCAAATGTTCGAGCGCGTCATTCACCTTTGACATCGGGAACATCTCAGTAATCGGGGCGATGGAGTGGCGGGCACTAAACGCGAGCATGTCGTCCATGGCCGTGGGACTGCCGGTCGGTGAACCTGAAACCGACTTTTGGCCTGTGATCAATCCGAAGGCGGGAACCTGCAGCGGAGTGAGCACGGCGCCGACATTATGCAGAATCCCTTTCGGAGCTAGCGTTTCCAGGAGTCCCGGCACGTCTAAGCTGGCGTTCACGGTCGAGATGATCAAGTCGAGGCTGCCGCCAATCTTCTTTAGCGCATCTTCCTTCTTGGTATTATGGACGTAGTGGGCGCCGAGTTGGTGAGCTTCAGCTTCCTTACTATCGCTGGTAGTAAAGGCGTGAACCTCACAGCCCCATTTATTGGCGAACTGTAACGCCATATGGCCTAGCCCGCCGATTCCGATGACGCCGACTCGCGCGGTGGATCGGACATCGTGAATGAGAAGCGGAGCGAAGACGGTGACACCGCCACAAAGCAATGGGCCGGCCTTCGCCGGGTCAAGCCCCTCAGGAAGCGGACGTACCCAAGTCCATTGCGCCCGCACGCGGTCAGCGAAGCCGCCGTGACGGCCGACGATAGTGCCTTGTCCCGTCGCGCAAAGGTTATGGTCACCCGACAGACATTGGTGACATGACAGGCAGCTGTGTGCGAACCAGCCGAGTCCGACTCGCTGTCCGATCTGGAGACCTTTGGCGTCGTCGCCGAGAGCTGCAACCGTGCCGATGACTTCATGACCGGGAACGAATGGGTAGGCGGACATGCCCCAGTCGTTGTCGAGCATGGAGAGGTCGGAGTGGCAGATGCCACAGTGGGTTACCTTGATCTCAACTTCTTCGGCTCCGAGTTCACCGGGATCGAAGCTGAACGGTTTGAGCGGTGCCTTGGCAGCGTCCGCGGCGTAAGCGTGAAAGTACTGCATAACAAGAGTTGGTGGTTGTTTAGGGCGGTAGGTAGCTTGCCCGAGAGCAGAGCTAAGTATCTGCAAACAGATTGCATACCAACCCAGATCGCTCGCTGTTTCTTCCTCGATATGAGGTGGTTACGACTTAAAAGCAGCCGAAAGAAACCTGTTCGGAATTTCGGACTTTTACGAATTTCCGTTCATCTCGATTGGCAAGGTGAACTGAAAGACCGCGCCGTGTGGCGTATTCGACGTCACCCACAAATGCCCATGGTGCGCTTCGACAATCGAACGACTAATCGCCAGCCCCATCCCCATCCCCTGAGATTTCGTCGTATAGAATGTCTCAAAAACGTGCTTCAATTCTTCCGAATCCAACCCTGGGCCGGAATCACTGACCGCGATCAGTACGTGGGTCGCCGGCAGGGAAGAGCTTGCGCTCATATAAGTTGGTGAACGCTCCAAGAAGTTAATCGGTCCTTTGCTAGGTTCCGGCGGCATTGCCGTCACCTTTTCTGACCTCACACTCAGCTTGCGCGCTCCCTCGTAAACTTCGGTCATCGCTTCGATGCCGTTTGCCACCAGATTGAGAATCACCTGTTGTAATTGAACCTTATCTCCGAGCACGCTGGGTAGATCACGGGCGAATTGAGTTCGAAGTGACACGCGATTCTTTTGTAATTCGGTTTGGGTAAGCGTGAGAACTTCCTGGATCACCAAGTTGATATCCACCGATTCCTTCGCGGTAGGTGCTTTCTTAAAGAGTGCTCGCATTCGTGCGATTACATCGCCGGCTCGACTCCCATCCCGGACGATCCGGCGAATGGCGTCGCGCGCTTCGTCGAGGTTAGGCGTCTCCCCAGCCATCCACCGTAAACTGGCGTTGGCGTTCGTTAGCATACCCGCGAGCGGCTGGTTCACTTCATGAGCGATTGATGCCGCCAGTTCTCCCATGGTTGTTACCCGGCTCACATGAGCCAATTCGTTCTGAGCTTCGCGCAAGGAAATTTCTTGTTGATGAAGTCTGGCTTCCGCCCGTTTGCGCTTGGTGATGTCAACGAAGACTACCGAGAAAAACGCAGAGCTGTTTTGGCTGGCGGGGATAAAAACCGAACTAACGTCCACCCACAGCTCCGTCCCGTTTTTGTGCAAGTAACGCTTTTCCAGGCGATGCACGCGCAGATGCCCTTCGGAGGCCTCGACGATGCGAGCTTCGGTAGCCGCGCGGTCTTCCGGATGGCTGATATCTGAGACCCGCCTCGCTTGGAGTTCGGCTTCAGTATAACCAAGCATTTGCTGAAGAGCCATATTTGCGGCAATGAACCGGCCATCGGCCGCAATTAGGGCGATGCCGGCGGATGAATTCTCAGCCAGCATGCTCCAACGTTCCTCGCTGGCGCGCAGAGCTTCTTCGGCTTTTCTGCGATCGTTATTTTCTTGGATCAGATCGGCATACAACCGGGCGTGATCCAAGGAGATGGCGGCTTGCGTGGCCAACAATTCCAACATAGCTAGACGTTTGGTAGTGAACACTCCGGGAGCCAAGTTGTTCTCGAGATAGAGCACACCGGTTAGCTTGGCCTGCTTCACCAGCGGCAGGCACAGAATGGATCTGGGACCTTGTTCGCGAATGTACTCGTCGTCCGAAAACAGATTCTGAACCGAGGCGTCGTCCAGAATCACGGTCTCCTGAGTTCGTATGACGTAGCGCAGCAGTGAATCGGGCAAATCGGGAGGCTCCAGCGCTGTCTCTTGCAGTTGGACTTTCACCTCGTCGCGATTCGTTCTGGCTTCCGCCGCGATCTGATGATCGTCGCCGTTGGGCAGGATCAGAAAGCCACGCTCGGCGCCCGCGTGCTCAATCGCGATGACCATGAGCGTTCGGACCAATTGTTCCAGCACAATCTCGCCGGAGACCGCCTGTGAAACCTTTAGTACCGCTCTTAGATCGAGCTGCTCAACGGGCGTTTCGATGGTAGCAGCAGAAGAGCGAGTGCGTTCCTCATGCGGGAGAGGATAGTCCTGGTCGATCTGTCTCACTTTGCCGAGGGCGCCCCAGCGAAGGTAACAATAGCGAGCGTTTTTGATATACGTTTGAGCGATGGTCTCGAAGCCGCGCGCGGCATAGAATCGGGCAGCGATCTCATTGGCAATGGCTTCGTTTTGAACCAGACCGTTCTGTCGCGCCGATTGAATGGCCTCGTCATACAGGCGCATCGCGTCGAGATCGCGACCTTCGATCCGCGCAACCTCCGCTAACAGTAGCGCGTAACGATTGCGATAGTTCTCCGGACAATTGTCGGCCCAAAGTTGGAGCTTCTTTAATTTATCTTCGATAACCCTACGATATTCTGCCTGTTCCGCCGTCGAGACCGACGGATAGAGCGCCGTTAGGCTAAGGGCATGGCAGAAGTGATAGGTCGCCTCGATCGGCATCGCCATGGCCGCGCCAAGCACTGGTTCTGCTTGAGCGGCGGCTGCTAACGACTCGGCATGCCGTCCATGAATGAATGCTAAGATCTGTTGCATGATGCGGTAAAACACGATTCCGCATCCGAAGGTGGCTTTCACGATCGCGGCGAAGCAGGCTTCTTCGTTAAACAGCCCGTCCTCGAAACTCAGCGGGTTCCTCGTCTTGCCCTGAAGACTGGCGACGAATTGTTGCTCCAGCCGGATTGTCTCGAACACCGCGTCGTTGTGGCTCTCCTGTGCGAAAGCCGCGTATTTTACCGACAGGGCGAGCACATCCGGGAGCGTATCGCCCTTCTCGATCGCCTGCCAAACGGTCTCGAAAGCGAGAAAACCGGCGTAAACCAGGTCGCCAACTTCCAAACAAGCAAGGAACGCTTGCTCCAGAATCGGCATGCCCGTGGAGAAATGGCGGCGCCAAAAATTAATGTGATCCCCATGGAGATGGAGCAGCGTACCGCGCAGCCGGGGATTTTTAAGCTTCTCATTAAGCCGCAACGACATCTCGGAATATTGGAACGCAGTCGCCAAGTCGCCGACAGTCGAAACCAGCATGAGGGCAAAGACGCCGTAAGCGAAGCTGGATTGCTCGGTATGCCCGTAGCGGAGAGAGAAATTGACCGCCTTGGGCGCTATCAGCGGAAAGAGTTTTGGCCGCCCGATGTAAGCGCAAGGTACGGCCTCGACTAGGAGGTCAATAATTGCCTGCACCGTCGGATCGGCCGCCAACGGTGAGTCAACCAGTTCACTGATCGGACGGCCTTGCAAATTAGTGGGGACAGCTGCGAGTTCGGCGGCGGCCGCGATTCGAATTTCCTCATCGGATTCCGGAAGGGTAACGCCGACCAAGCGAAGCGCCTCTAAAGCAACGGTAACCCCGTCGTCATACTTGCCGGCCACCGAGTACAGCTTCATGCGCAAGCCGTAAACCTTGACCCGGTCAAGGTTCGAGTGAGCTTTTCTCAGGAGTAAGTCAAACCAGGTATCCGCTGCGGCGAAATTTCCGACCAGATACTCACACTCGGAAAATGCCAAATAGAGATCGAAGGTTTCCTGGTAACGCTCAGTCCATGCGTCAGCCGACAAGAGCGCTTCGGCTTGAGCAAAGTAGTTGCGGGCAGAATAGTAAGCGATGGTAGCGCGCGCCTTCATTCCGGCGGCGACGTTCAATCGTAACAACGATAGCCTTTCCTCAGGGGCCTTGATCAGCTCAACCGCCCGGTTCAATTGATTGACCACATCGAAGATGGATTCAGTGACCTCCTTTTGACTCATTCCCTCAATGAGTAACCGGCCAATGCGCAGGTGCATCTGGGCCCGCGACTCGGCCGGGATGAGCGCATAGGCCGCCTCCTGAACCCGGTCGTGGAGAAACCTATAGGAACCGGGAAGCCGAAGCACGAGTCCCGCATGCACGGCTTCCCATATCATCTCGTGGATCTCTCCCTCACGGGTCCCGTTAACAATCGCGAGCGTCGCCATTTTCGGGTTGTCGCCAAGACAGGCCAATTGTTTGAGCACTTCTTGGGTTCCGACCGACAAACGCCTAAGTTTGCTGATCATGAGCTCCACCACGTTGTCGGTAAAACCCCGCGTGTGAATTTGCGCCAGATCCCATTGCCAGGCCGTTTTGCGGGCATCGAATTCTACCAGGCGTTCTTCCGCCAGGGCAGTGAGGAACTGGATCACAAAGAAAGGATTGCCCCCGGTTTTTGTGTGCACCAGCCGCGCGAGACTTTCGGAGTGCAGTCGCTCACAGCGAAGGGCGTCCGCGATAAGATGGTTCACATCCTTAAACGAGAGAGGCTTGAGAACAATCTCATCCGCGGAAACGCCGGCCTTGCGGATGGAGTCCAACGTCAGCCTCAAAGGATGAGATGGGCTGACTTCGTTATCCCGATAGGCGCCGACGATCAAAAGGTGTTTAACATCGGGTTGAGTGAGGAGATATTCGATGAAGGTCAGAGTGGCCACATCCAGCCACTGAAGATCATCAAGAAAAAGTGTGAGCGGATGTTGTCTCTGAGCGAATACGCAGAGGAACCGTTTGAACACCGCTTGAAATCTGTTTTGCGTTTCCTGAGGAGGAAGTTCCGGAACCGGCGGCTGTTTGCCGATGATTAGTTCAAGCTCGGGGATAAGGTTCGCGATTAGCTGACCATTGGTCCCGATCGCTTGCCGGATCATCATCCGCCAGCGAGCGACTTCATCCTCACTTTTTACGAGGATCTGGCGAACCAAGGTCTGGAAAGCCTGCGCTAACGTGGCGTAGGGAATATCCCGCTTGTGTTGATCGAACTTTCCGGCAATGAAGATGCCGCGCGGTAGGACGATGGCTTTCTGCAATTCATTGACCACCGCCGATTTGCCGATCCCGGAATACCCGGATACCAACGCCAATCTGGAGTTGCCGCCGGTGACGACACGCTCGAAAGCATCGAGCAGAACCTTGACCTCCCGGGCACGACCGTACAACCGCTCGGGAATCCAAAGCCGATCCGAAGCATCGTGTTCTCCGATCGAAAACGAATTGACCTTTCCCAGCTGTTTCCATTCTGCGAGGCATCTTCTAAGATCCGATTCCACACCGGCAGCGGTCTGATAACGCTCTTCAGCGGTCTTGGCTAACAGGCGCATCACGATGGCGGAAACAGCCGCCGGAATCCCTTCGATTCGAGCTCCCGGCGGTACCGGCCGTCTCGCTACGTGGCAATGGACCCATTCCATGGCGTCAACGGCGGCAAACGGCAAGGAGCCTGTTAGCAGCTCGTACAAGGTTACTCCATACGAGTAAAGGTCACTCCGAGAGTCGGTAGAACGATTCATCCGGCCAGTCTGTTCGGGCGCCATGTAGGCTAGCGTCCCGGCAATGAACTCGGGATCATCTGGCGACTGGCGTTCCCGCGGCAGCCGCGAAGCGATCCCAAAACCCGTGAGCCAGACATCGCTGGTAGCAGGGTTCGCTAGGATGTTGGCTGGCTTGACGTCCTTATGGATTAAGCCTCGACCGTGCAATTGGCCGATGGCGGTTGCCAGGTTGATAGCCAGACACAACCTAACCCCCAGGTCGGAACTCTGACCGAGCAGCTGATCCAGGGGCGTTCCACCGGGATCCTGCAGCACGAGCACCGGACGGTTCCAATGAAACGTGAGCTCAATCGGCCGCGCCGCCCATGTCGGGTCCAGCTCTCCTCTGAGAGAGTATTCGTGGTTTAACCGTCTCAGACTCTCCGGGCCGGGTTCTTCTTGAGCGGGCGCGAGCACCAGAACCTGAGATGAATCGTCCTCTCTGCGGCCGCGATAGAGAATCGAATCCTCATCTCTGCGCAACGGCTCGAAGACATGTCTTGCCAATTCAATCAAAGCCGAGCCTCCAATCGACGACTGCTTCTCCTATCATGGGAGGCATCGATTGTAAAACGAGGCCCTCACCTTGAAAAAGTGAAAGTTGTTCATCGGCTTGTTGATAACGATTCAACTGGGACCACGGTACGCGGGCGTCTGGCGGATCTTACGGCGAGCGGTAATAGCCTGAGAAGACGTGAAAGGTGAAAGGTGAAAAGATGGGCGTGAGACACTTCCGCCTAACGTAAAACCTAAAACTTATAACCTATAACTCAGCACCACACCCCTATACTTTGGTACAATAGCTTAACGATCGTTTTCGGGCGTAATTGCGACAAATGAACCAGAAAGAAACGCAAACAGCTATCGTAACCGGGGCGTCCAGCGGAATCGGGCTGGGCGTGACTCAGGCGTTGCTCGAACGCGGGTGGCGCGTGGTCGCCACCGCTCGCACGATCACAGATTCCAAAGATCTAAAGCCGTCGCCTGATCTGGTTCTGGTTAACGGTGACATCAGTAAAAAGGAAACGGCTGTCAAAATCGTGGAAGCAGCTATTCAGCACTTTGGCCGTATTGATCTCTTGGTTAACAACGCCGGGATCTTTATTCCAAAGCCGTTTACCGACTACACCGAAGAAGACTACAACCTCGTGATGAACACCAATGTGGCGAGTTTCTTCTACATGACCCAGCAGGTGATCCCGCAGATGAAGAAACAGAATTCGGGGCATGTGGTAGATATCTCAGCCGTTCTGGCGGATCAACCGAGTCGCGCCGTATCCGCGGTTTTGGCGGTCTTGTCGAAGTCGACGATGCCGGCGGTGAGCAAAGCGTTAGCGCTGGAGTATGCGGCGAACAACATCCGGTTTAACACGGTGTCGCCCGGAAACGTCAACACTCCGATGCATGCCAACGACGATCATGAGGCGCTGGCGAAGTTTCACCCCCTCAACCGGATCGCTGAGATTTCTGACATTGTCGACGCGATCCTCTATCTGCAGAACGCCACATTTGTAACCGGTGAAAACATTCGGGTTGATGGAGGGGTCCATGCCGGCCGGTAATAGTTCCCCGGTATCTGAGCCGAGTTTGCGCTTGCGAGAACTCGGCCTGACGCTCCCCAAAGCGCCGACGCCCTTGGGAGCGTATGTCGAAGTTTCCCAAGCCGGATCGCTGCTCTTTCTTAGCGGGATCCTCCCGGTGATCGATGGGAAGCTCTCTATCACTGGACGCCTCGGAGAAAACGTCTCAGTCGAACAGGGGCGCCAGGCGGTGCGGGTTGCCGCGATCAACGCCTTGGCGGCCGCGCAGCAGCATCTCGGCGCCTTGGATCGGCTAAAGAAGTTGGTTAAGCTTAGCGTGACGCTAGCCACCACCGAGGATTTTACCGAACACGCCACCATCGCTGACGGCGCCTCGGATCTTTTCGTTCAAATCTTTGGTCCTGAGAACGGCCATGCCAGGGTAGTCGCTGGTGTTCAAAGTCTGCCGGTAGGAACCCCTGTCGTGGTGGAGACTATCTTCGAGGTAAGCTAACCGAAGAAGTTCAGGAGTTCAGAAGTTCAGGATGCCGTAACGACACGCGCCGTGGCCAAGGCTAATATCCTGGAACTCCTGCATGGATAACAAATACCCCCCTTTTGTGCTTGAAATTTCACCGCACACCCCATGCTAACTCCTGAACTCCTGAACTCCTGAACTCCTGAACTCCTGAACTCCTGAACTCCTGAACTCCTTGAACTCCTCCTATGCCCCGATCCGCCCTTATCCTGTTTGGAGCCATATTTACCATGAACATCGTCAGCGCTTTCGGCGCAGTGTCCTATCGGTCTGTCCAGGTCGATGATCTCGATATTTTCTATCGCGAAGCCGGGCCTAAAGATGGACCTGTGATTCTGTTCCTGCATGGGCTGCCCTCATCCTCACGGATGTTTCAGCCGTTGCTGGAGTCGGATTTAGCCAACCATTACCATCTGATCGCCCCGGATTATCCCGGGTTTGGACATTCCTCTTGGCCAGATCACAAAGCCTTCACTTACACCTTCGATCACTTGGCGAAGGTGATGCAGGATTTTGCCGAGGAAACGCATCTGGACCGATACACCCTGTTCATGCAGGACTACGGCGGCCCAGTCGGGTTTCGCATGGCTTTGGCTCATCCCGAAAAAGTGCAAGCGATGATCGTCCAGAATGCCGTCTCGCACGAAGAAGGTTTATCTCCAATATGGGCGGTTCGGCGGGCCTTCTGGGAGGACAGAGCAGCGCACGAGACCGAGGTACGAACCAACCTGCTGTCCCTGGAAGCAACCCGTAAGCGGCACATCGGCACGTCCCCGGACGTGACCCAGTACAACCCTGATTTGTGGGTTGACGAATATTATTTCCTGAACCAGCCGGGGCAGGGCGATATTCAATTGGATCTCTTTTACGATTACCAGAACAACGTCAAATCTTACCCGAAATGGCAGCAATGGCTTCGGGACCATCAGCCGGCGCTCCTGGTTCTCTGGGGGCGTTATGACACCTCGTTCACGGTAGCCGGCGGGGAAGCTTACAAACGGGACGATCCCCGAGCCGAGGTGCACATCTTGGACGCAGGCCATTTCGCTCTGGATTTGAAGGCGCGGGAAATTGTCGAACGCACGCAGGAGTTCATGGCAAACCAGGGGAGGTGACGATGAAGGAGTTCAGGAGTTGCAGGAGTTCAGAAGTTCAGGAGGTCGCGCCTGCTAACCGCTAGACCAAGGCTCATCTCCAACATTTCTCATCGGAATGCGAAATTGCCTTTTTAGCTTGAACTTTTGTCGGACGCCCCACTCTAACTCCTGAACTCCTGAACTCCTTTCGCCCGCCCCCGAAACCTCAACCCTAACCGACCCGATAAAAAAACTATGAAACGCACCGCTTCCGCAGTTTGGAATGGAGATCTAAAGAACGGACACGGCTCCCTGTCCACCCAAAGTGGGGTCTTGAACAAAACGCAATATTCGTTTTCGACGCGATTTGAAAACGGCACCGGCACAAACCCGGAAGAGCTGATTGCCGCGGCCCACGCCGGCTGTTTTACCATGGCGTTTTCGGCCATGCTAGGTGGCGCCGGATTTACTGCCGAAGAACTCTCAACCCAAGCGACGCTGACCTTGGAACAGGTTGATGGCAACTGGACCATTACGACAGTGCATCTCGATCTAACCGGCCGGGTACCCGGCATTGACGCGGGCAAATTCGAAGAAATCGCCGACCAGGCCAAAGCCGGCTGCCCCGTTTCCCGCGTCCTGAAGGCAGACATCACTTTGAGCAAAAAGCTGCTGTCTTAGCGAGACGGAGACCAGCAACGAAGTTGCGGCTCATGGTAGCCTAGGGCGAAGGCTTTGCGCAGCCCTAGGAATGGCGTCCCCAAAAACCGTTATTTGGTTCCTTTCCTAGGGCTCGCAAAGCCTCACCCTAGGCTATCATGAATCGCAGCTTCGCTGCTGGGGCCGCAACAACTCCCCTTTATCGTTCAACCGTCACTGACAGACCTTGGATTTTGGCGGAATTGAACCGCTCTCGCAGCTCTTCCCTAGACGAAAACGTGACCTGCTCAACGAAGCGAGCCGGGAATTCAAAAACCAACGGCGTTCTCTTGAATGGGTAAGGCGTTAGCTGGAAATGGCGGACGCCGATGGGTCGCACGGTAACGCGTTCTTGCCGTTCGCCGTGAACCGGAAGGGCATGCAGGAGATCGGCGGGCGCTTGGTAATTAACGCAACTCAGCAAGGAAAGATTGTCGCAGGCCTGCAACAGGCGAAAATGGTCCTCGATTCGCTCGGGAGCGACATCGGCGGCTTGGTAGTGCGCCGCTTCGGCTAAACTAGATCGGACTTTTCGTTGCAACGCTTTTTGTTCTTCCAGAAACGCGTCCAACAGGGGAAGCTGGTCGGCCCGAATCGTGGATCGGTCTGCTCGATTGGTTAACAGATCAAACGTGTGCATCGCCACCAACAACCCGGCGTACGGATTGCGTCCGACCACCGTATTCACGGCTTCGCGCCGCACCGAGAGATAATCTAACAAATCGATCTCCTCGAAAGCAGAATACCTGCCGACTAACTCGGTGGAGAACGCGCTGGGTTTTCCTTGTCTCGTGATTTCCGGCGCGGCATCGCGCGTAGCCCACCCGTCGTCATGGGTCCGAATCCCTTCCAGCACGTCGGTGCGCGGTTCCGGTGAGATGAACTGTTCGTTACCCCAGTGGGCGGCGAAATCGCCCGCCAGGCAGGCGTGATCCGGGTGAGTAACCAGCCACCAACCAGGCTCAGTTGCTAATCGCAACATTTAATCTTCCTCCGGGTTTAAGGCCGACTCATGCCAGTCATGCAAAAAGTACCATTCCAAAAAGCTGGCCAGAAAAAAGAAGGCGAACCCCAAGCCGCTGGCAAAGATAACCAACGCGAATAGGTAGTCGGTTTGTAGTTGGGAATTAGCATAAGTAATCGCATAACCGAGACCGCCGACTCCGACCCGGCTGGAACCAGCGAACAGTTCACCGACCACTGCTCCTATGACCGCGATCCCGCTGGAAATGCGGATACCAACAAACAGAGCGGGCAGGGCATGCGGGAGTCGCAGCTTCCACAGAAGTTGAAAGCGGGCGCGCAGCGAGCCGAGGAATCCTTGTCCGAACGCGTTATGCAAGAGGAATAAGCTAAGCAGATTCTTGTCGATGCTGATCAATCCTTGGGTGGTGTTGGCGATGATGGGCGGCACGCAGATGATGAACGTGATCACACCTACTGAGAGAGCACCGGTCTTGAACCAAAGAATAATCAGCGGAGCAATGGCGACGATCGGGACCGTCTGTAACATAATGGTGTACGGATAAAACATGCGCCGGATCCAGCGCGATTGGGCAAACCCGATTGCGACTAAAATTCCCGCGATGATACTCGCTAACAACCCGCCGGCTGCCGCTATCGAGGTGATTTCGAGTGAGACGAGCAAAGATGGGAACCGTTCGAACACGGCCTGGATCACCGCCAAAGGAGAGGGCAGGAAAAAGCGCGGAATTTGTAAAACGACAACCGCCAACTGCCATATCAAGAGCAAACCGGCACAGACGCTAAGCGCGCTAAGAATATCGATGAAGCGTTTTTTCATGAGTTAATTGGTAGGGCGACGCTCCCGAACGGCCGGAAGGCTTTGCCAGGGATAAAATCTCAAATTGACGCTCCGCGTGCTGTGCCGATGCGCTCGCGGAGCCCTCCCAGCGTGTTCGCGGATGGTCTGGAGCCTCGCCCTACCAACGTTCGATTCTCGCACGCGTTCATTGCTCCCCTCCATCCTGGCAATTCATCACGCTGCGCAACTTCTTGGAAACCTCGATTACCATTTCTTCGAACTCCGTGTGTAACCGGAGCTCGCCGTTTCGCGGATCCGAAAACCGAATGGGAATATCATAAGCCAGGCGGCCCGGTTGAGCTGCCAGCACGATGATCCGGTCCGAAAGAAAAACTGCTTCTGCAACCGAATGCGTTACAAAAAGGCCGGTCCAACGGCTCTCGGCTCTGAGCCGGAGCAATTCTTCGTTCAACCGGTCGCGGGTCATTTCATCAAGCGCAGCAAACGGTTCATCCATTAACAACACCTGTGGGTGAGTCGAGAGCGCCCGAGCAATCGATACTCGCATTTTCATTCCACCGGAAAGTTGGCGAGGAAACTGGCGAGCAACCTGGGAGAGCCCAACCAGAGTCAACATTTCCCGCGCGGTTTGCTCGCGCTCCGCCTTTTTCACGCCATGCAATTCTGCGCTGAGCTCCACATTTCTTTGTACGGTTCGCCAAGGCAACAAGGTGGCGTCCTGAAACATGAACGACATCATCTGGCGAGCTCTCCCCGGTTCCAAGCCGGCCACTCGGATGCTGCCCGAGCTTAGGCGAGTCAGCCCGGCAACCAGTTTCAATAGCGTCGATTTCCCGCATCCCGAAGGCCCGATGATACTAACAAACTCCGATGCAGCGATCGCCAGATCGATCCCCTCCAATGCCACGTGCCCATTCGCGTACCGTTTCCCAACCCCTCGCAATTCCACCGGCGCCGGCGAGGCCCCCGCCTGCTTCTCCTCCTCAGTTTTCGCCAACGATAAACTCATTAGTTACCCCTCTGATATTCCCTAAAACCCCAACCGCGATTGGACACGAATAAACACGAACAAAAAAACAAAATTCACCACAGAGACACGGATCCACAAAGATTGCTGAAATCCGTTTTTAAATGCTTTTCTTTCACGTCAAGCCCGGGCGAAATGTGCGTTAATCTGCGGATCATTTACTCTTCTCCGCGGATCGGTAACTCAAGCTTGGAACCATAACCCGGTTGGTGAAGGATGGATTGAGTCGAACGCCGCCAATTCCACGGCGAGGCCTTAGCCGGCGGGATGTCCGATCCGGGGTTACGGTCGTACAATGGAAAAGCTGAGCTCGCGATTTCTAACCGGATACAATCGCCCTTGCCAAACCGGCAGGAAGTTGGCTCGAGCTCAAATCGCCATTCCTGGATCTGATCCGCCCGATAGGTGTCACCCAAAAGCCAGCCTGATCTTGCTATTCCGATACAGATGAATTCGCATTTCTGGTCGGGTCGCACTCTTATCAGTTTACCGACAAAATCGGTGGTCTCTGCCGAGCTGGTGGCGAAGAGCGTGAGAACGGGTGACCCGAAAACGCCAATATCCTCGGCTAACGGTTCCGAGGTGTAGACCAGGACATTGTTGCCTTGCTCAATCCCGGCCTGATCGAAACCGCCGGCCGCGGCCGAGGGGCCGCCAGGAGCGATCACCGGTACTTCGGGATCATAAACAAACCAATCACGCGGCTCGACGGTGTCTGCCGGACGTTCCGTCAGTTTGCCATCGCCTTTCCGCGAATTGGCGGCGCCGTCGCTCCGGAGAAAATAATCTCGGTGCTGGTGGCCGGCCCAGACGTCGGATTCTTCCCAGCGATTCGCTCCCAATACAAAATGCCGGACCACCGGTTCGCCGGCGAACTCGTCCGTCCCTTTTAACCAGTGGTTAAACCAGCGAACCAACAGTTTGTTGGTGTCGAAATGAGCTGCCACACTCAAACTCGTCTCTCCGACTCGGTTGCCCCACGGGATATGGATCCAGGGTCCGGCAACCAGATATTGATGGGGAACCCCTGCTGCCGTTAAAGCCCGGAACCCGCCGATACTTCCCCGTAGAAACAGATCATACCAGCCGGATAAATGCAGAGCGGGTATACGGATCGCACTTATTCGGTCGCCGATATCCAGCGCCTTCCAGTAAGCGTCCCGGGTACGGTGTTCGATCCAATCCCTGACATAGGAAGGTAAGCCTTTGTGCTCGAACACCGGCAGCTCACTGTAGGGCGCGAAATGGGCCTGTTGCCGGACCGCCAGCCAAGCCGCCTCTAATTCATCTGCGACTGACTCCAATTGCCGGCGCCTGGCATCTCCGCGGAGCATCTGAATTCCCCAACCGATGGTATCCGTTAACTGGAGCGCTCCTTGATGATAAAACCAGCCGTGATAAAGATCATGCGCTGTCATCCAGGGAGCGATAGCCACCAACCCAGGCGGTTGTTCCGCGGCGGCTAACCATTGGGTTATGCCTTGGTAGGAAAAGCCGTACATCCCGATCTTGCCGTTGCAGGCCGGATGGTTCACCAGCCAGGTGAGGGTATCGAGCCCGTCGGCGCCTTCGTTTCTGAAAGGATAGAAATCTCCCTCTGAATCGCCGCGTCCGCGGACATCTTGTATCACCACATGATAACCGGCGCGCGCAAACCACACGGGATGGGCGTAAACCACCGTAGAAGCAATCTCGCGCCCGTAAGGTTGGCGCATCAGCAAGGTTGGGAACGGACCTTCGCCGGGTGGGTAGTAATGATCGGCCACCAACTCTATCCCGTCCCGCATAGTGACAGCGACCCCGCGTTCCAATTGCACGCCGCTCCCGCAATCGATCGCGTTTGCCTTATTGATCATTGGGTTTCCTTTCGTCACCGAATTCTATCATCGCCATCAACCCGGCGGCTACGGCTGTGGCCATGCGTTCTAGCCAGCGCGCTCCTTTTTCCGCGCTGGCTGGACGTGGATCACCCATCACGCCGGAGGGAGCGATATCGCGGGTTAGCCAAGCAAAATTGGCTGAGCCGCCTTCCGGCGACAGAATCTGCGGCTCCTCAACTTTAGCGATGTAGTTGACCGTGTAGCGATCGGGATGCACCAACTCAGGGCACGCCGCCAGCAGCAAAGCTGTTTCTACTTCACCCGCGTGAAAGCCGTAAGTCTTTTCCTGCCGATCCAGGTCATCAAACTTGGCTCCGCCAGAACCGGACAACGAAAAGGTCCGTAACCCGAATTCAGCTCGCAGATCGCGCGCCATCACATCGACGCAGGAGATGTTTCCACCGTGTGTGTTGTAGAGCACCAGTCTTCGGAACCCGGCGCTCGCGATGCTGGCGCCGATGTCGCGAATCGTTTCCATGAATGTGCGAGCGGAGAGCGCCAACGTTCCTGGGTAGCCGATATGCTCGTTGCTTTTGCCGTAACACAACGCGGGTAAAGCATATACCGGCACTGTCTTCGGCAGGCGCTGCAGAGCATGCCCTAGGACCAGGTTGTTGATCAGAGTATCGGTTGCCAGCGGAAGATGATGTCCATGTTGTTCGATGGCGGCTGTGGGCAGTACTAACAACGTCTTGTCTCGCGGCAGCCCGTCGACCTCCTGCCAGGTGAGATAAGTAAAATCGCGGGAATCAGGAATCCAGGTTTTCAAGAATGGTTAATCGTGTTCCGGATAAATTGGGGTGCCCTCCCTTTGTGCCCGTCGCATCGTTGGGGATGCTTCTCCACGCATACACTTGTTCATCGCGTCCTATGGCTGTGGGCTTGCGCTAACGTCGCCCGGGATAAAGGTGGCCATCTTTCCCGGGTTCAATAGCCCGCGCGGATCAAACTGATGTTTGGCTACCAACTGGATATTGTCAGATCGGAAACGGCCGCCTCCTTCGACTTGGTTAACATGCGGGTTGGCGACGCTGACCCCGATCTCGCGACAGTAATCGATCATCTCGTTCAAATATTTTTCATCCTTGAATCGGACGATGGGAAGACCAACCGGGATAATGCGATCGCGGTCACCTTTGATAAACTCGACGTGAAACAGAAAATCAGTGCCGAAACGCTCGCGTAACCGGCGGAATTGTTGGCGCGCCGAACTGGGATCAAAACCGCACTGAAGATAGGTTAGTTCAGGATCGTTCTTTAACGCCCAAAGTGTCGTATGATTCCAAGTATAATCCGTTAACAGCGGGCCGCGGCGCGGCTCTGAATAAGGCTGCGAGAAGGCAACGGTACCGCCGGCCGCTACTGCTCGCCGGACTACGTCCGGCATGGCGGCGTCTTGCAAAAGCAGGAAGATTAGCGATTCTCGGGTTGGACAAAGCCGCTGGATCGGCGTGAAATAAGACGGGATCGGCCATTCAAAAACCGTGACTAGCCGTTTGGACGTAGCCGGATCGTTGGCAACTTTTTCCGCAAATCCGTAAGCAGTTTCGTAGGAACCAAACCCCACGACTAATTGAGCCCAATCCCGTCTCGGCCCTAGCGTCAGCTCAATCTGAGTAATCACCCCGTTTGTGCCCCAGGAATGAAGAATTTGATGCACCGCTTCGCCTTCAAAGCGCAGGTATCGCGGCTCTCTCTCCATGGTCAGTACTTCGATACCGCGTACCGTCTGATTATCACGCAGGCCGCCATAGGTAATCGAGCCGACGCCCCCGGACCCGCCCGCCAGAAAACCGCCGATCGATGCCTTTACATAGGTTGAGGGATAACAGCGGAGTTCCCAGCCGGTTTTCCGGGCTTCGTTTTCGATGCTGATTAAACGGGCGCCCGGTTCACAAATCGCCACACCCGACGGCTCGATGGCCAGGATCCGATCCATGAACGCCAGATCGATGACGACGCCGCCTTCCAGCGGAATCGCTTGTCCGTAGTTGCCGGTCCCAGAACCACGGATTGTCACCGGGATGCCCTCGCCAAAACAATAACGAAGAATGTTTTGAACTTCATCACGAGAACGCGGCTGCACCACGGCTTCCGCTCGCTTGTCTTCTAGCAAGGTCTTGAGGACTGGGGAATACCAATAAAAATCTTTGGAAAGACGTTCCACAGCTTGTGGATCCAGAATGACGGCATCGTCACGGCCGAGAATAGCGGCTAAATCAGAAAAATGCGTTGAGGTCATTTGCGGTTCTTGCGCCAAAATTCGAAGGTCTTGACCATCACTGGAGCGGTGAAGAGTTCGTAACAACGGTCCCGGCCAATGGGACCGTTGACCTCACATTTCATGTCGCTTCTGGCGACTACTTCCGTGGCTTTAATGTGGATCTGATGACAATGCCGAGCGGCATCTTCGATAGTCGCCCCAAATACGACGCGATCTAAACGGGCCCATAAAATCGCCGCCATACACATGGGACAGGGCTCGCAGGTCGTGAACAACGTATAGCCGCTGAGTATCGGATGTTTAATCCGTTTTCCGGCTAGCCGGATCGCCCGCATCTCGGCGTGACAAGTCGCGTCATTTTCTAGTCGCGAATTATTGGTGGTTCTAACCAATCTTGCGCCAGTCCGCGTATGGAGCACCATGGCGCCAAAAGGCACGGGTGAATCCGTCACAAATGTGCCCTCCGTAAACCGTACCAGATCGTGGATATGGTTTTCGTCTGTCGGTAACGTCTTTCGCCATCGATGCCGCGAGTTCAAGCAGTTTCCGTTCCTGGGATAGGGGAGACTTCAACCGCAGATGGACGCAGATAAAAACCTTAACCGCGAATGGACACGAATAGACACGAATAGAAAGACGGATCGTACATTTCGAGTCGCGCTAGGTGGCGGCGGATCAGTGCTATTGTTGGTAGGGCGAAAATCTCGGCGCGCCCGTCGCTAACCATTGACTTGGGATCTTATCGCGCCGGATTTGAGCCGCGACCCACCGTGCTGTTTCGTCGATGATAGGGCCGAACCCATGGCGTTCCTCACAGGACGAAATCGTAATCTGCGTCAATCTGCGTCCATCTGCGGTTGAATCTGTTCCCTCCGGCGGTTGAACATTCGTGTTTATTCGTGTCCATTCGCGGTTTGATCTTATCTGTTCCCCACGACCATGATTCACTCATCGATCACCGAGACCCGCCAAAAGATCCGAGACGGAGAAGTAACCGTCCGCGACCTTGCTGCTTCCGCATTGTCGAACGCGAATTCGAGCCCGGCCAAGAACACGTACACTTCTCAGGACGAAGCAGATATCCAACGCCAGGTCGCCGGCGCGGACTTGTCGGCCGTGCACTTGTCCGCCATAGCTGGCTCGCATTCGGCGGCCAAAGGCAACAGGGCGGCGACGGCGGAAGCAAGGCCGCTCCAGGGAATCCCCATATCCGTGAAGGATTGTTTTGATGTTCGCGGGTATCGGACCAGCGTCGGCTCCCGGTATTATTTCGACGCCAGCGATATCAAACCGCAAGACTCAGGGCTCGTAGAGCGCCTCAGATCCGTGGGCGCTACCATCATGGGTAAAACGCACATGCAACAGCTTGCCTACGGCCTCACTGGCGAGAGCGCCGACTTTGGCAACTGCCTTCAGTTTGGGCGACCGAACTTGTTGACCGGCGGATCCAGTAGCGGCGCAGCCGCCAGCATTTTGGAGGGGTCAGCGATGGCGGCAATCGGAACCGATACCGGCGGCTCAATCCGTTTTCCGTCCAGCTTATGCTCGGTTTTCGGTTATCGTTCGTCGCTCGGGATTGGTTCCTGGATCGGTGGATATCACCTGGCGGAGTCATTTGATACCATTGGATTCCTGTTCCGCCACTTGGAAGACGCGCAATTGCTCGGCAGCGCAATTCTTGGTATCCCGGTAGAACCTGATCCGGGAGAAACCCTCCGCATCGGCTTGGTTGGACCTGGCTTCTATTCGGATGCCGAGCCGGAAGTCATCGCAGGAATGCAGCGGTGGCAACAGCGTTTCCCCAATTGTGAATACGAGACGTTCGACGCGAGCGGCTGGTCTGAATCCCTGGACATTTTCCGGCCAATTCAAGCCAATGAAGCTGCCGGTTATCATGCCGGCCATTTCGATGAATTCGAAAAACCAATCGCGGATCGTTTGCGTTGGGGAAGCTCTTTGCCGGCAGACGAATTGAAAGAGGCGCGCCAGCGCCGTCTAGGTTTCAGGCAACGCATGGCCGCGTTGTTTGAACGGTTCGATTTTATTCTATTGCCGGCAGCGCCAGTCTCTTCGCTACAAAACGGCGCCGACCATGGTCCTGCTCGGGACAGGGTTCTCCGCTACACCACGCCGGCTAGCGTCTGCGGCTTGCCGTGCCTGGCGCTCCCCAACGAAAAAGGTGGCTGCCAACTCCTAGGACCTTTAGGCGCCGACGCCAAACTCCTGGCGTTCAGCACACGTTTGAAAACCTGAACCGCGAATGGACACGAATTGACACGAATAAAAACCGACTTACACCACAGAGACACAGAGACCACCGAGAGAAGCCCTTAAAAATTTGGTGTTATCCGTCCTTCGCGAACTTTGTGTCTTTGTGGTGAAATTCGTGTTTATTCGCGTCCATTCGCGGTTAAAGTTTTTATCTGCGTCCATCTGTGTCTATCTGCGGTTAGGTCTTCTGTCCTCCTGGGAACGTTAACTGCTACAACCGTGGGAACATGATCCTTCGTTCCCTTGCTATGGCCGGTGCGAGCTCGCTGCTGTTGCTCTTGGCCGGCTGCAATAAATCGTCTACTGAAACCCAGCTTATCCCGGTCCGTTTACAAACTGACTGGTATCCGCAAGCGGAGCATGGCGGATTTTATAATGCCTTGGTCAAAGGGTATTACAAAGAAGCCGGCTTAGATGTGAGCATCTTGCCGGGTGGGCCCAACATCTATCCAACGAACCTGGTTGCTACCGGAGCCGCCGACTTTGCCATGTCCTCCTCCGATCAGGTGTTGGTAGCTCGAGCCGGCGGCCAAGACCTGGTCGCCGTTGGCGCCACCATGCAATACGACCCACAAGCCATTATGCTGCATGCGGACGACCCGGCTAACCGTTTCGAAGATCTGGAAGGCCGAAGTATCGCGGTTGTTCCCGGTTCCATCTGGTTCCGTTACCTGATCCAAAAGTTCAATTTCAAGGACGTCAAAGAAATCCCCGCCACGTTCACCGTGGCGAATTTTCTTCATGACCCGCAATACATTCAGCAGATCTTCGTGACATCGGAACCTTTCTACGTTCAGAAAGAAGGCGTAAAACCGAAGATCCTCTTGATCAAAGATACCGGGTACGCTGTGTACCGGGTCTTTTGTTGTACGTCGACCTACCTCAAGAAGAATCCGGAGATCGTCCAAAAGTTCGTCGCCGCGTCGATCCGCGGTTGGAAAGATTATATGCAGGATCCGTCAGCCGCCGACGACGAAATCGCGAAACGGAACCCTGAGATGAAAAAAGATCAGATGGAATTCAGCTGGAACGCCTTGAAAGAAGGGGGCTTCGTTTCCGGCTCCGATAAATCCGGCGCTTCCACTGGAAAATTTGATCCCCAACGCTGGACCGATATCTACCAGATCCTGCACAATCTCAACGTGATCACGAAAGACATCGATCCAGGCCAAGCGTTTACCCTGGATTTTGCGAAGTGAACCGCGAATGGACACCGGTAAAAACTTTAACCGCGAATGGACACGAATAAACGCGAATATTTGCGAGGGGTTAGAGACGCTATATCCGGATGGCAGGTCAGGGCGAAGAATTTAATCACAGATGGACGCAGATTGACGCAGATGAAGAGGCTTATCGATGTCGTGCGCCGTTAGCCTGAGAGAATCATAGTGAGCTGGCAATAAATTTCGTCGCCGCCCCTAGTCCGCGCCTCCGTGACGTCATCTGTGTGCATCTGTGTCCATCTGTTCAATGTCTTCGCCCTAAGCTGCCCTCGGGATATAGCGTGCTTAACCCAGCGCCAGTATTCGCGTTTATTCGTGTCCATTCGCGGTTGTCTCCTGTTCCGGGATCACCAGCAGGACCAACACAATTCCGATACACGTAAACATCCGGAAAGCCGCTTCCTGGCCATTCCAGATCTTGGATTGCCACATCAAGAACCATTCGCCGCCGACGGAAATAAAAGCGACAAACCATTGTAAGAGACTAAGCGTCAGGCCGGCAATCGCGATACTCTTGGCGCGGTTAAAAACCGCGGCGCCGCCCTTAAGCGTCCGTAACAGATTAATTGCGCCCCACCAACAAAGAACGCCGGTCACGGCTTCCCACAGAATAATCGACCAATAAAAGAGAGTATCGGCATCCGCCGATCGAATCGCTCGCCACATCCCGTTGTTCCCGGGAAACGTGGTGTCCATGCTAAGGACATGTTCAACGAAGTGATAATTAGAAAAGTAATCGGTCAGGTTATTGAAAACGACCAGGCTAAGAAAAAACGCGACCGCTGCGACTAAACCAATTTTGCAGATTCGTAGGATCATTTTGCTCCCATCCAGTCAGCACAAGCTATACCGCCCTGAATCTTTTTAACCACCCTGACAAATCAAGAATTGAACCGCGAATGGACACGAATAAAAACCGACTTTCACCACAGAGACACAGAGATCACTGAGAAAGGCCCTTTAAAAATTGTATTGTCCGCCCTCTGTTAACTCTGTGTCTCTGTGGCGAAATTTGTATTTTATTCGCGGTTAGGTCTTTTATCTGTGTCCATCTGCGGTTGGATCTTCGCTTCTCGGCGTTTGGCGTTGACTGCGCGTTGGTTTCGAGCTTTTTGGAATCGGGATGGAATCCGTCGAGAGTGCATTGGTGGCTTTAGGACTGCAATTGCCGGCGATTGCCGCGCCGGGAGGCAACTATCTGCCGTATGTGCGTTGGGGTGATCTGTTGTTTCTCGCGGGCGTGATCTCGACTCGGAACGGCCAGGTGATTACCGGTACGGTTGGCGCTGACAAAACCGTTGAAGACGGGTATCAAGCTGCGCTAGCCTGTACACTCGCTCAGTTAGCATCGATCAAACAAGCGCTTGGTACCTTGGACAAGGTGCAACGCATTATCTCGGTAAACGGTTACGTGAACTCGGTTCCTGGGTTTAGTGAATCTCCTCAAGTCATTAATGGCGCTTCTGACTTGTTGGCCAAGATTTATGGAGACCGCGGTTTACACGCTCGCGCTGCGATCGGCGTATCGGGATTGCCCAGAAATGCATTGGTCGAAGTACAGATGGTCGTTGGGGTCAAGGTTGAGGGTTAGCAGTTGGCGGTTTGCCGTTTGCGGTTGATCATTGAAAGTCTACGCCTCGATTCGTGCACAACGGTTCTCGACGCAAACAGCCAACCGGAAACGGCCAACTGCTAACCGTGAACCGCAAACCCTTATGTCCGAACACCGCCTATCCACTAAATCGACTCACAACCGTTGGAACCGTGACCTTGCGCCCGCGCTCGAGGTTGAGCCGGGCGATATCGTAAAGTTCGATTGTCTTGATTCCAGCGGCGGCCAAGTGGGACCTGGATCGACCGTAGACGATTTTCTGAAGATCGATCGGAACCAGATCCATACGTTGACTGGGCCGGTTGCCATCAAAGGCGCTAAGCCGGGGGATACGCTTCGGGTCGACATTCTGTATATTCAGCATCAAGGATGGGGCTGGAGCAGTATCACTCCGGGCCTCGGCTTTTTACCCGAACGTTTCGCGGATCCGTTCCTTTTTATTTGGGATTTGGATGAAGATTCGACGGATTCGCTTCCACCGGCGATTGTTCCGTTGCGGCCGTTTTGCGGAGTCATGGGTGTAGCGCCGGCGGATCCCGGTGAGATGCGGACTCGGCGGCCAGGAGTCTTCGGCGGCAACATGGATGTAAAAGATCTGGTGGCCGGTTCTACCTTGTATCTGCCGATCTTCACTGAAGGCGGATTGTTTTCGCTCGGCGATGTTCACGCTGCCCAAGGCGACGGCGAGATTTGTATCAACGGGATCGAATGCCCGGCCGTCGTTACCGTGCGATTGAGCTTGCTTGATGGTTCCCGGTTAACCGCTCCGATGCTGGAAACGAATTATCGGCACCGGGCATCGGGCGGTGAATGGACCATAATCGAATCCGATGAAGATCCGATGATGGCCGCGCGCCGTGCCGTGAATCGGATGATCGATTTCCTGATCCAGAATTGGAAATTCAGCGCCGAGCACGCCTATCTCCTCTGCAGTGTCGCCATGGACCTGCGCATCCATCAGGTGGTTAATACACCGGTCATCACTATCGGCGCGACTTTGCCGAAGTCACTCTTGCCATTGCTAAAGAAGCCGGCGATCGGGGAAGTTAGAAGTGAGACGTGAGAAGTGATCCGACTTCGCCCCATCTCCCCCTTTAGCTACGTCGGACAGGTTGGTGATTGGTTAGGCCCTGAAGGGGCCAAAGGACTTAGCCCAGGGTTTTAACCCTGGGTTTCATGTTTCAATGGGACGTGCCCTGAAAGAGGCACAAGTCGGCACGTCGCGGGTCGAACAGTGAACGCCCCCGGACACAACCTAATCTGGCGCCGCTTGCGGGGCGCATCCGTTTGGAACTAACTCAGGGTTAAAACCCTGGGCTAAGTCCTTTGGCCCCTTCGGGGCCTAACCAATCACCAACCTGTCCGACGTAGCTAAAGGGGGAGATGCGGCGAAGTCGGATCACCAATCACCAATCACCAATCACTAATCACTAATCACGCCCCGCCCTACCACCCCAGAATCCAAGCAAACATCAGCGGCGCTACAATCGTCGCGTCCGATTCAACAATATACTTCGGGGTATCCAACGATAGCTTGCCCCAGGTGATTTTCTCATTCGGAACCGCGCCTGAATACGAGCCATAACTCGTAGTCGAATCGCTGATCTGGCAGAAATAACCCCAGCGCGGGATGTTAGCGCGTTGTAAATCTTGGTGCAGCATCGGGACGACGCAGATCGGGAAATCGCCGGCGATCCCGCCGCCGATCTGGAAGAATCCGATGGACGACGTCTCCGAAGTCTTAGTGTACCACTCCGCCAGTTGGATCATGTACTCGATCCCAGTACGTACGGTGTGCACGTTTTTCACGTCACCGGAAATACAATGGCCGGCATACATATTGCCGAGGGTCGAATCTTCCCAGCCGGGCACAAACATCGGCAGGTTCTTTTGCATTGCCGCGTAGAGCCAGCTGTCTTTTGGATCAACCTGATAATATTTCTGCAGCCGATCATCGCGTAAGATCGTATAAAAGAATTCGTGCGGGAACATGGCCCGTCCTTCTTGGTCAGCTCGCATCCATTCTTGCAGGACAGCTTTTTCGATCCGGCGCATCGCTTCTCCTTCCGGGATGCACGTATCGGTCACCCGGTTCAGATGTTGATCGAGAAGCTGTTGTTCTTCTTGGGGGCTAAGTTCTCGCCAGTTCGGGATCCGCTTATAATGATCATGTGCGACGAGGTTGAAAACGTCTTCCTCGAGGTTAGCGCCCGTGCAACAGATCCCATGCACCTTATCCTGGCGGATCATTTCAGCGAGCGACAGCCCGAGCTCAGCCGTGCTCATGGCGCCCGCTAATGTAACCAACATTTTCCCGCCTTTTTCCAGATGGCCTTTGTACCCTTCCGCGGCGTCTTTCAGCATAGCCGCATTGAAATGGCGATAATGATGCGAAATAAAATCTGAGATCGTGCTCATTTGGCTTGAGCCTTTCGAATGTACCGATTCTGCCGAAAGATCAATGAGGAATGGCGCGCGGGTGACGGAGAAAAGCGCAACGGGGTGGGTCGGAAGTAGTCAGCAATCAGTGTTCAGTGATTCGTCCCAACGAATTTGTCATCTGTCATTTGTCATTCTATTGGCCGTTGGCTATTGGCTATCTTCCATCAATGAGCTTGCTATCGAGGGCGATATTGCCATGTCTTGGGTTATTCGCTTTGGGCTTCATGTCAGCGCATGCGAGCCGGTCTACCCCGCCGGGCAACTCCGAACGGCGCACCCATTCCCGGTTGTTTGATCAGGGCGATCAACCTGATGGCCAAAAGCTTTTTCAGACCCGCTGTTTTGTGTGTCACGGGCGCAACGGAAAAGGCGATGGCCCTTCCTCCACCGGTCTAGCCGAGAAACCACAAGATCTGACTGATCCTAATTGGCAAAAAGCCATCGCTGACGACCGGATCCGGTCCGTGATCCAGGGCGGAGGAGTCGCGATCGGAAAAAGCGACGCCATGCCGCCCAACCCCGATCTCACCCAAGACCAAATCGAGGGCCTGGTTGCTTACGTCCGGACGCTCGCAGGACATTAAGACAAAATCTCACGCAAAGTCGCAAAGACGCAAAGGTACAGAAGATTCCACAGCGGAACACAAAGACCACGAAGGCAGACGGCCACTGGTTAGGATTTTTGCCAGGGTGGTATCCTCCGTCGCCCAGCCACCCCTCCGCCTGCTGGAGACCATGGGCTAATTTAGAGTTTCAGCAGTCTTTGTGATCTTTGTGGTCTTCTGTGGATTCCTCTTATCTTTGCGTCCCTGGCCGACATAGCTAAAGGGGGAGATGGGGCGACGTCTGCTTTGCGTGAGATTTATCTTCTTGTGCTACCGTTTAGCCTGATGTTTCGGCTATCGGCTATCGGCTATTGGCTATTTTCCTCCCTGCTTGCAGCGCACTCGGTTCTCGCCGACGAACCACCAGCCGTCCAAGTGCAACATCCCTGGATGCGTGCGGTACCGGCCGTCATGGATTCGACCGCGGTCTACATGACCTTAGTCAATACCGGAATCGTGCCCGCTAAACTCGTGGGGGGTAGCACCGCCATCGCGGATTCAGTAGCCCCCATGATCACCACTAAGGAAGGCGAGGGACTTAAGCAGATGGTCGGGATGAAGAGTGTCGATGCGCTCGAGATCCCGGCCCATGGCACTTTAGTACTGGAGCCGAACGGGAATCATCTGATGGTGATGGGCCTTAAAGAACATCCCAAAGAAGGGGCTCAAGTCGATTTCACAATCAAATTGGAACCGGGCGATCATGAGATACATTTAAAGGTCCCAGTTTCAAAGACACCGGTAAAATGAGTGTTGAAACGCCGAAAACCGCAGTCGCTCCCGCCGCTCCGCCGAAACGGCCTTTCTTTGATTGGCGGGTCTGGACGGTGGCAGTCGTTCTATTGCTCGCGGTGGGGCTTTCGGTGGTGCTCGGCGTAAAACAACGGTCGCAGCAAGGCTACTTCGGGATGCGGATGTTCCCCCTAAAAGCGGCTTATGATTTCAAGCTGAACGGCCCGAATTCAGCCGAGGTTCGTTTGGATCAGTTCCACGGAAAAGCGGTCCTTTTCCTTTTCGGGTTTACCCATTGCGCCAACATTTGCCCGACCTCATTAACGAACCTGGCTCAAGTCTATCAAGCGTTAACGCCGGAGGAACGTCAACGAGTGCAAGTCGTCTTTATCAGTGTTGATCCCAACCGGGACACAGCCCAGACCTTACAAGAATATGTCACATCTTTCGATCCGGCTTTTATCGGTCTGACCGGGCCCAAACCGGCGATTGACCAAACCGTACTCGCTTACGGTGGGAGTTACGAGATGGTGGCCGGTACTACCAATCAGCCGAACGATTATTCGGTCAATCACTCGGCTTATGCCTACCTGATCAATCCTTCCGGCATGTTCGAGCTCTTGTACGATAACGACAAGTTGGCCGACGTTCAGAAGATGGTGACCGATATCCGGGCCGTCCTCCGGGAACCCGCGTCCGCGTCGCATTAGATGATTGGCCGTTAGAGCCGCATTGTCGGCCATGGCCCATCATGGTAGGGCGAAAATCTCGGCGCGCGATGGATGTCTTTCTACGACGATTTTGCCGCGCCGGATTTGAGCCACACCGTGCGGTAGCCACTCCCCTGGCGTGGCTATTTCTGAATTCCGACGATACGGTGGGCGATGCAACGCGCACGGAGTGGCTCAAATCCGGCGCGATCGAGCTTGCGATGTGGCAAACGTTCCCCGCGCCGAGATTTTCGCCCTACCATGATGGGCTTCGATCCCGCGCGTCCAGCGATCATGGACGCGCGCCCTCCCGGTCCCGTCTCTTCCCATACCGGCCCTTTCTTTTTTCCGTCTGTTGTGCCCTATTCGGACATGTTCGAGGTCAAACCCCGTTTCCGTACAAGAATGATTCGACTTGGTCTGGACGCCGTCCTGAGTGGGTTACTCCTGATCACCCCGGTTCTGGCCCAGCCGCCGGCTCCGGTGTTTATGCGATACCCGACGATCCATGGTGATTCCGTGGTCTTCGAAGCGTACGGCAACTTGTGGGCGGTCAATCGAACTGGCGGTACCGCACGACGTCTTACCACCGATCCCGGGTTCGATATCATGCCGCGATTTTCTCCGGACGGTAAATACATCGCGTTTAGCGGGCAATACCAACATAACAGCGATGTCTATATCATCCCGGCAACCGGCGGCCCCGCCAAACGGTTAACCTATCATTCCGATGTAGTGGATGAAGCGCCGCTCCGCTGGGGTCCGGATAACATGGTGGTCACCTGGACTCCTGACTCGGAGAAAGTGATCTTCTTATCCCGCCGGAGCGCCTTCAATGCCTGGTTCGGACGTTATTTTGCCGTTCCTATTACTGGTGGGTTACCAACCGAATTACCGCTGGATCGCGGCGGTATGCTCAGCTACAGCCCGGACGGCCAGAAGATCGTTTATAACCGCATCTTCACCAATTTCCGCACCTGGAAACGCTACGACGGCGGATTAGCGCAACAACTTTACCTTTACGATTTCCCTAGCAAACAACTGACGGAAATCGCTCCCTTCGTTGGAACCAGTACCGACCCGATGTGGTACGGAACCACGATCTATTTTCTTTCGGATCGCGATTCCCATCGGCGCGCCAATCTCTGGGCTTACGACTTGAACACCAAGGCACTGCGCCAAATTACCAAGTTCACCGATTACGACGTGGATTGGCCGAGCCTTGGTGATAACGGGATGGTTTTCCAGCAAGGCGGCAGTTTGTACGTGATCGATCTTCCTGGAGAACAGGTGCACAAGCTGGAGGTCGTGGTTCCCGATGATGGCACCCGGACCACTCCTCGTTTCGTCGATGCCTCCAAAGAAATTCATGGATTCGATATCGCACCCAATGGCAAACGCGCCGAGTTTGACGCCCGCGGCGATATCTTCACTGTGCCGCAAAAGGATGGCGAGACGCGCAATATCACGGATACCAGCAACGCCAACGAGCAGTACCCCAGTTGGTCGCCCGACGGCAAATATGTCGCTTACGTCACCGACCGCGAACATGGGGAACAGGTCGCGATTCGGCCGGCTGAAGGCGGACAAGAAACTATCCTGACCAACTTCGAGAAAGGCTATTTTTACAGTCCGGTTTGGGTGCCCGGTTCCGACAAGTTAGCTTTCTCCGATAACGAACACCAACTTTGGTATGTTAGCATCGCCGGCGGCAGCCCAATCAAAGTGGCGCACGACGATCGCGACGAGATTCATGACTACTCCTGGTCACCCGATGGCGGTTGGCTGGCCTATTCACTCGCCGGCGAAAATGCTCTCCATCAAATCTGGCTGTACGATTTGAAAGCAGCGAAAGCGGTATCGGTGAGCTCAGGGAACGACGATGATCGCCAGCCGATCTTCGATCGCACCGGTAAATATCTCTTCTTAATTTCTAGACGCCACGAGAACGCTTTTCTCTCGCAAACCGAATTTAACATCGCCGCATTGAAGATGCGCGGCATCTATGTGGTCACGCTCAACAAGGATGAACCGTCATTGTTTGCACCTCGTTCCGATGAAGGAGCCAATGCCAGCGGTGGCAATGCGCCGGCGCCTGGTGCCAGCGCATCCCCGGTTCCCAGCGCTTCCTCAAGCCCGGGACCGGTTGCCCCGGTAAAGATCGATCTTGATGGATTCATGGAGCGAGCCGTTCCGCTGCCGGTGCCCGCCGCGGATTACGCAGCGCTAAGAGGTTCGCGAGACGCGTTGTTTTATCTCACGATTGAGGGCCCCGGTGCGCCGGTCGGCGGAGATGAAGAAGCAGCCCAGTCAACGCTGCATAGCTACGACCTGAATCAACGGAAAGAAAAAACCATCGCAACCGATCTCGTGGGCGGCGGCGGTGCTTACGCCCTCTCTGATGACGGTTCAAAGGTGTTGTATCACAAAGCCGACGGTTACTACATCGCGGATGCCAAGGCGGATGGTAACAAGCCGGCGCCGCCCGATGATGGCGGTCCTCGACGGATCGATCTGAAACAGATGCAGGTCCAAATCGATCCCCGCCAGGAATGGGAAGAGATGTACGATCAATCTTGGCGGTTGGAACGTGATTTCTTCTACAGCACCAAGATGAACGGGGTCGATTGGGATGCGATCGGCGCTTCCTACCGGAAATTGCTGCCGCTCTGTGGTTGTCGCGAGGACTTGAACTATCTAATTGGCGAAATCCTGGGCGAACTGGGTAATTCCCATACTTACGTCGGTGGCGGCGATTTCGACGTTCAAGAGAGCGGTCCGAAAGTGAAGGTCGGTCTTTTAGGCGTTGATTTCGAGCTCGATCAAGCCAGCGGTTTATATCGGTTCGCTAAGATTTATCCCGGCGATAATACTCGGGACGATTACCGGTCTCCCTTAACCGAACCCGGGATTAACGTTCGCGAAGGCGATTACCTATTGGCGGTTGACGGGCATGAGCTCAAGGCGCCCACCGATCCTTACACCTTGTTCCTCAACAAAACCGCCGGGACAGTCCGGTTGACTGTGTCAGAGTCGCCGCAAGGCACGCATCGCGATGTCGTGGTTAAACCGATCCCGAATGAAATGAAAGTGCGTTTGAAAGCCTGGATCGATCATAACCGTGATGTGGTGGATAAAGCGTCCGGCGGGAAGATCGGGTATATCTATATGTCGGATATGGAAGGGCTCGGCATGGAACAGTTCCTGCAACAGTTCTATCCGCAAATCCGTAAACAAGGACTGGTTATTGACGATCGATACAATGGCGGCGGCGAAATCGATCAGATTATTCTCGAACGGTTACGCCGGATCTTGATCGGGATGACCACGAACCGGCAGCGAGATGCAGAGACGTTGCCGGAACAAGTCCAGGACGGGTACAAGGTCACCTTGATCAATCAGTATTCGGCTTCGGATGGAGACATTTTTCCGTATTACTTCAGAAAGTACGGACTAGGTCCATTGATCGGGAAACGGACTTGGGGTGGGGTTCGTGGTATTCGCGGTTTATGGCCGTTACTCGACGGCGGTTACATTACGATCCCTGAAGCCAGCCTTTATGGACTCGATTCTCAATGGATCATTGAGAACCACGGCGTCTACCCGGACACGGAGCTCGAAGATTTACCCGGCGATCTACAAGCCGGCCATGACGCTCAGTTGCAAGCCGGGATCGATTACCTGATGAAACAAATCGAGGCGCACCCGACACCTCTCCCGTCCCCGCCACCCCTGATCCCAGCCTACCCACCACCGGGGCAGTAAAGAGGTGAAAGGTGATTGGTGATTCGTGAAAGGTGAAAGGTTCGGACGCGTGAGCGCTGAGCCCATCAGGTAGGGCGAAAAACTCGGCGCGCCGATGGGTCGACTTTTTATATCGCATCCTCGCGCCGGTTTTGAGCCACTCCTCCCAACGTGCGGCCTTGCCCTGACGTCATGTGCGAACACGCCGTTTCATCAGGGGTAATTGTAGACGTCACACCCTGATCACAGCGGCTCAAAACCGGCGCGGTTGAGTCAGGCGCCGAACGAAATGTCATGGGCGCGCCGAGTTTCTCGCCCTACCATGATGGGCTTGGCGGGCGCATTCGCCCAATCACTATCACCGTCTTTCCTTTGCGGCCTTGGCTGACGTAGCTAAAGGGGGAGATGGGGCGAAGTCTGCTTTGCGTCTTTGCGTGAGATTTCTCTGTTTCTTGTCGCTCCCACGGCCGGTTTCAACCAACCACCCCTTACTCTTTCTCCACCGAAACGTTCGTTGCCTTCACTAATGCGAAGACGGAATCACCTACCTTCAACCCCAAGTCATTCACCGATCTTGTCGTGATGACCGCAGCGACAGGTCCAATCTGAGTTTCAAGAACAACTTCCGTCAGTACCTTATCCGACGTCATTTCCCGAATCGTGCCTGGTATCCGGTTCCGGATGCTTTGACTCATAAACCAGCCTCTCTGTTCTCCGAAGCCTGCGCAACGGAAAAAGCGGTAGGGAAGAGCTCCCGCCTTCGCCAAGGCTTCGGAGGACACGCCCGCTCGTCCGTTCCTGCCTAACCCATGGCGTAGAGGTGAAAGGTGATTTGTTGGTGCAACCGATAGGCCTTTGGGACGTGCTAACATCGATAATGGTAGGGCGAAAAACTCGGCGCGCCGATGGCCCGTTTAACCAAATCGCGTTTCCGCGCTGGTTTTGAGCCGTCGTGCGCAGGGCGTGTCGTTTGGAAATACCCCTGATGAAACGACGTGTTCAGTGGACGACGTCGGGGGTGAGGCCGCGCCTTGGGAGTGGCTCAAAACCGGCGCGAGGAAGCGATATAAAGACCGACCCATCGGCGCGCCGAGTTTTTCGCCCTACCTGATGGGCTTTCGCTCACACGCTCGCACCAATCACCTTTCACCTCTCCGGTGGCCACTACCGCCTTGGCTTTTGGACATCTCAAAACGTAATCTGTGTTAATCTGCGGATCACCCCCTTCTTTTCTATGAAAGCTCACCTCGTTTGCGTTGCGCTGTTGATCTGTGGTTCAGGTGGTATTGCCGAAGAAGCCTCAAGCCATGGAGGGCAAGCAACGCACGAAATCAAATCACTGTCTCCGGCTGAGATCCAAGGCTATCTGGAGGGGCAAGAGATGGGCTTCGCCAAATCGGCGGAATTGAACGGGTATCCGGGACCAAACCATGTCTTGGAGTTGGCGACTCAACTGCAACTGACGCCACAGCAACGCTCCAAAGCAGAGCACCTCAAAAACTCAATGAAGAAGGCGGCGCGGCTGGGTCGTTGGCTGGTTGACACCGAACGCCGCCTCGATGTGCTCTTCGCTAAAGGCGAAGCTGATGACGACAAAATCACGGTGTTAGTCCGCCAGATCGGTAGCCTGGAGGCCGAGATCCGTTTAGTCCATCTCCGGGCGCACATCGAAATGCGAAGAGCGCTGACCCCGGAGCAGATCAAAAAATACCAGCAAGGGCGTGCCGATTCGAACGCCCGATGATGGACACAAATTGAAGCGGACAAGAGCGGCTCACACAAAGACACAAAGGCACTAAGGTGAGGACGTCATGGAGTGCCGGCGTTCCGGCTCTCTTACTTTGCGTCTTTGCGACTTTGCGTGAGATTTTTGTTTTCTCCCTCCGGATTTTTCCACAGATCGCTATGATATTCGAGAAATCCGGCAGTCACCTCGGCGACTTCTCGACCGTAATAGCGTTCCACCACATGTAACGCGAGATCTATACCCGAGGTTAAGCCGCCGGCAGTGGCGATCTTCCCATGCTCCACGAACCGCACCCCGCTGATGAAGCGGACCGCCGGATATTTCTTTTGCATGGCTTGCTGATAGAGGTGGTGAGTGGTCGCGGTTTTGCCATCGAGCAGACCGTAGGCCGCAAGCATCGAAGCCCCGGTGCAAACCGACATGGTGACATCAGCTTTAGCCGAATTGGCTAGCAACCAGGCTTTCTGCGCGTCGGTGCGCCCTCCTTGAGCCGGGATCACGATCACCTGCGGTGTGGGAGCGTTAGCAAACGTATAATTAGGTACGATCGTCAAGCCACTGGCATCCACCGGCTTCAATGAATCGGATACCGTGTAAACGGCGAACGGCATCAACATGTTGTCTCCGTCGGATTCATGCCACGGTTTGCCATCAGGGGTTAACATGGTGTCACTAAAAACCTCCCACGGACCGGCGATATCCATCACATCAGCGCCTTCCGAGATAACAATAGCGACGGTGATTTTTCCGTTGGCCGGAGCTTTCAACGGTTGCAGATGCCCAGCCGACCCAGATTCTTGGCCCGCTGCCTTCTCGCCAGTAAAACTAACCGCACCCAGGATAAGAGCGGCCCATAACCCGCTAGTGATCTTGCTCATAAGCATACACCTTCCAAACGACTGCCAGTATTGATCCCAGATTATCAGAGTAAAACCGTAAGTCCGAAATGACATTTATCCGGCACTTTAGGACTTCCGAAAACCTTGACATTCACAACCGGAGTCAGTTCAAATGCCGTGCGCCCTCCTAACCTAAAACCTCCAACTTAAAACCTATAACCTATAACCTATAACCTATAACCTATCGCCATGAGGCCGAGACACGTCGTGATCGTTGGTTACGATCAGATCACCTCGCTTGATCTATCCGGGCCGCTGGAAGCGTTTAGCAGCGCACTACTGCAGAACTCGGCCGGCAAGTCCGAGCCCTGTTACAAAGTGACGATCGCGGCGCTGGGCGCTAAGACCTTCTGTTCGGAGTCAGGAATGCGGATAACCGCCAGTTGTTCACTGAGCTCGTTACGCCAGGTAGATACACTCATTATCCCCGGAGGCCGCGGTATGCGCAATCCGGCCATGGCTGCAAAGTTGGCCCGTTGGATCAATCAACGGGTGGACCGGATCCGGCGTATCGCCTCGGTTTGTACCGGTGTGTATGGACTGGCTTCGACTGGACTACTGGATGGGCGACGAGTAACCACCCATTGGAAATTCGCCACCGATCTAGCTGCTCGCTTTCCGCAGCTCAAAGTGGACGCCAACCCGCTTTATATCCGAGAAGGCAAATTTTATACATCGGCCGGGGTGACAGCCGGCATCGATCTTTCGCTGGCATTGATTGAAGAAGACTTTGGACCCCAGGTCGCGCTGGAGGTAGCTCGAGAACTAGTGGTCTACGTCAAACGGCCTGGAGGCCAGGAACAGTTCTCTGGGCTTTTGCGGTTCCAGATGGTGTCAACCAGTCGTTTTGCCGATCTGCCGACCTGGATATTGGGTCATCTCGATCACGATCTGTCGGTGCAAGCCTTAGCCCGGCGAATGAATCTGTGTCCGCGCCAGTTCTCTCGCCGATTCAAGACAGAGTTTACCAGCAGCCCCGCCGCCTTTGTTCAACGGCTTCGCCTTGACGAAGCCAGGACCCGCCTCGCCGCCGGAAATTCCACCGTAGAACGGGTGGCCGATTCCGTTGGGTTTCACGATCCCGACAGTTTTCGGCGTGCGTTTGTGAAATGCTTCGGCGTCCCTCCTCAGCAATACCGTAGCCGGTTCGCTTCGGACGGATGAACAGAATTAGCATAGATGTTCACAGGACGGAGAAGCACCAATCGTCCTCGTCGTCGTCCTCGTCCTCGATTTGGCGTTCAACAGGGGTGAGGGTATTGCGCATAGAAATCGCATCTCGGAGTTCGTACACGCGGGACAAAACTTGCTTCGAGGAACAGAACGAGGAAAGACAGATCTTTTGAACAGAAGTAAGCAAAGTTAGCAAAGGTAGGCGGTGCTACCAATCGAGTAACACAGCTGAAATCGCCGCCAAAACCGGAATTGATCCATATCTCCGAAACCCTATCCGGGATCTGTAAACTTTGCTACCTTCTGTTCAAAAAGTCCGTCTTTGTGAACTTTGTGATCTTGCTGTGTAATGATCCATTTTAGCAACAGCCCCTAGACGCGACCCCGATGAGACTCCCCTTATAAAAAAGCGTGGGCGTGGTCTTAGAGTAACCCCCTCGCTTGTAAAAAGCTCAGGATCGAAGTACTCAATATAACGTGGAGAATGTATCCGCACGGATGTTGCTAGTACTGGGAATCGCAGTCTTGATTTCCGCCTGTACTGGGTACAACGAATCAGCGAACCAAGGTTACCGGCCACAAGATGGTTTTTATGGGGGAGAAAGTGAATATCAAAGGACCGGACAGGGATCAGTGCTCCCTGGTTGGAGGCCCCGGTATTATTGAGGGAGCCGGACCGATTGGCGTCTCGAAATAAAGCAGGAAACGAACGGGGTCGCGTCTATACAAAACAAGGAAGAAGCGTGTATTCTTTACGCCTTACCACAGCGACAACTTTACCATGCTCCCCTGTGTCTTGGGTGGAGGCGTTCCCGGTTGGTTTTCGCTGGATCAGGGTCACAAATCGATGTCGGCCAGCGCGGCGCACCACAATATCTACGAGACACGTTTCATACGCGTGAACGGTTGGGACGAAGTTGCCGCTTATTTCGAACGTTTGGGCTGAAATCGCCTCGTTAAAAGCCGCTTTGGTTACCGCCACCACGTGCACCTCCTCCGCCGGGAAATCCAGTACCTCCTCGAGGCGAAACATTTCCGGTAGGCGCGGTGGGGGTGGTATTCGCGCGCGCAGCATATTCGGCGAAGGCTTTGTTTGCATCAGTCGATGCGGTTTTGGAACCGCGAGGTCGTTCGTGTTCACAGGCAACCAGAAAGGCCGTCATGCCGAGCACCATCAATCCTGTCGCCCACCGAGATTCTTTTCGCACAAGAAGAAATTCGCGCACGAGTTGATGGTGTAAACGCGATTTGGACGAGCGGTCAAAGTAAGTGACGGCCGTCCACGCCAAGTTCGCCCGGCGATTCAAAGCGGGAACGTTTCTACTCGACGCGAAATGCACGCAGCCATAAAGTTCAAGCTTTCAATGCCCGTGTACGATGCAGCCTGTCTCGGCTGTCGACAGGTCACTCTTTCGCACGTCAAAGGACGTGATGGCTGCGGAAATGCGGGCCACGAGAAAATACGTTATGAGCTTTTTTCTTCTCGATTGCGATGAGCAATCGCATTTTTATGCCGCCACCGAAACTGGCCAATTGGTGTTCTACCAGGACTTGGCCCGAAACGGCACGGGCGTTTGGGCATTCGGGGGTGTGCCGAAAACTATTGGCAGTGGTTGGAACGGCTACCGGCAAATCATTTGCGGCGATCAAGGCGTGATCTATGCCATCGATGGCGCTGGCCGTCTCCTCTATTATCGGGACGCTGCTCGCAATGGCACTGTAGCCTGGGCAGCCGGCAGCGGACAAGTGATCTCCTCTGGCGGATGGGATAGCTATGCTCGTGTCTTCCCGGGTGGCGATGGCATCCTTTACGCCATCGCGACCAATGGCGACCTGTTCTATTATCGCGATGAGGCGCGGAACGGCACCCCAGGTTGGTCATTTGGGGGCGTGCCGCAGAAAATCGGCAATGGCTGGAGCGCCATACGTGATGTGGCCTACGGCGGCAACGGCATCATCTATGCGGTCGGCCAAGACGGCGGGCTGTATTGGTATCAGGACCTAGCCCGGAATGGTACCGCCAAATGGGCAAAAACAGGCGCGGGCGAGCGTATCGGTTGGGGCTGGAACAGTTTTGCGCGCATTTTGTCGGGCCAAGATGGAGTGCTCTACGGCATTACACCGGACGGGTTCCTAATGTTTTACCGCGACCTCGCCCAGGATGGCACCGTAAACTGGGCCCATAACGGTCAGGGGCAGCAAATCGGCACCGGCTGGTTCATCGCGCCGGAGGCTAGCGATGTGCAGGGCTATTGTTGGCCGCTATCTGGTGGTCCAGGTGAGAGCATCGGCTTTTGTATCTCGGCGCTCTCAGATTACACAGTGACCTACCTTCGATTGCAGCCGACGGGTGGTGCTGTCGGCACACCGATGGCTTCCCCTTTCACTGGGACTACCCGGATCCAGGGCGCCCCACCTGAAGCCTGGGCCGATGGGTGCGGCTGGCAAGAAACCTTTAGTCTTACCATTCCCGATGACTGGCTCTCCGGCTTGTACTCCGCGCAATGCGTCGACCGGGCGGGGCGGGCGTTCCATATTGTCTTTGCCGTTAAGCCAGGGCCGCGGCGGGCAGATTTTGCGGTGCTAGCTAATGTCAATACCTGGAACGCCTACAACGACTGGGGCGGCCATTCTCACTACAGTGCCGGCGGCGCGGCGCGCTTGAGCTTTCTTCGCCCCAACCCGGGCTCGTCGCCGGTCGATGACGGTAATGTCAATCATGTGACCCGGGCTGAGCTATGGCTGCTGAACTGGCTCGACCAAAACAACTACACTGCCGACGTCTACACCGATCTCGATTTTCACAACGGCATTCCCTCCATCGGGGAATACGACGCGCTGATCCTGAATACGCACCCGGAATATTGGAGCGACCGGATGCGCGATCAGCTCGATAGCTATCTCGCGATTGGCGGCAATCTGCTGTACTTAGGTGGTAATGGGTTGTTCGAACGTTGTACGCCGCTTGGGGATGGGAGCGCCGAAGAATTTTTCGGTGGAGACCCGAGCCAGGGGCGGGACCCGAACTATTTCCGAAACGCCAGTCCGCCACGGCCCGAACGGGCGGTACTGGGTGTCGCCTTTCTCTACAACAACTACCTAACGGTAAGTCCGCCAGCACCGTACCAGGTGACCAATGCGGCCCATCGCTTCTTTAATGGCACGGGGCTCGCCAACGGGGACCTGATAGGCCAGACGGGGCGCAACGGCCCGGCTAGCGGCTGGGAGATGGATACCTCGGACGCCGCAACTGCGCCCGCTGGCCAGATCGTTAGCGCTTGGGAAGGGAACGACCGCGGCGCTCCGCCGCCAGGCATCGAGGTGTTGGCACTCGGTACAAACATGCCGGGAGACGGGCAACTCGTTGCCCACATGACCCATTATCAGCACAGCGGCGGCGGCCTGGTGTTTTCGGTAGGCTCGCTCTGTTTCACTGGCAGTTTCGCCGTTGACCCGATCCTGCAACGGATCGTCGCCAATGTGCTTGATGAATGCCGCGCCTAAGATCTTGTCCCGGATTCTGCGAGCACTGCATTGGTTACGATAACCGGGGTCTTCTACGAGCAGAAGCAAACGAGCAGATACTGAATAGCCGCAAAAGAGCACAAGGAACGCAAAAATAAGACGCGAGAATTACTTAAAGCTGCGCGCGTCAGCGCATCGAAAATGACTAGCGCTGTGATACGCTAAACGTCTTTGGGTTGCGAGTCCTCATTTCGTCGCCGTAGATCGTTAAGCTACCCAGCACTGATTTTCGAACGGCGCGCGATTGAGACTTTAAAACAGCCGAGAAGAAATCGTCGCCTAGTCCGGCAAGAAGAAGTCCCAAAGTGACGTCGTGTCCTTCGCCCGCCGCACCGTCGAATGAGAATGACATTAGAGTGGCTAATGCTCCCTGATCCTTATTCGTCGCGGCGACGACCAAGGCACCATAGTCCGCTCGGTAGTATCTTAATGCCTCTTTTGAGGGTTCCCAGTCCGTTAGGTGCCCATACCAATACCGCAAAGTTTCCAGATCCTTTTCTCCGAAACTAGGATGAGCTCCGAATTCGCGCTCAGGGGCCGTTGCGCAACCGTTCAAGAAGCCGACGCAACCGAAGAACACAAGAAGACAACGCAACATGCAAGATTGGACGTTGAATTCCGACTCCGCGATTAGCAAGAATATTCAAGCTTAGTTCGTCCATTGAGAAGAAAACGCTGGGCCGACGCAGCCTCCCGTGTATGCCAATTCTCTAGCATAAACGGGTGAAGTCTGCTTTGTGGTGAAATCCGCTTTCCGTTCCTTTGCGCCTTGGCGGCTTTGCGTGAGATTTTGTTCTTTGGTTCCTGATTTGGTTTTTCGTCTCAAATTGGTAATAAATTTCTCAGTCTGAGACAAAATCCGAGCTTTCCGGATCGTGGCTTTGATTCAGGCGAGGCCGAAGTTTCCTGACGAAAATGTGGGCTCATCGAGGCCGTCGCAAGTAATTCGGATCCGCCGCTCGACAAATACAACCGAGCTGGCTTCAGAATTGCTATGGTTAGGCGGCGAGCTATGAACAATCTGCTGCAGGATCTGCGGTTCGCTTTTCGGCAGCTCCGCCGTTCGCCGGCGTTTGCCTTTACCGGGATAACTATCCTGACTCTGGCGATTGCCGCTAATGTCATCGTTTTTGGCGTGTTGCAGGCTTTAATCTTGCGTCCCTTGGAATTGCCCCAAGCGGACCGGGTAATGCAGCTCGCCCGCACCAGCCAAGTTTATCCGGTGTTCAGCTATCCGGAAGTGCGCGATGTGCGCGATAACAATACCGTGTTCTCCAACGTCGCCGCTTACATCATGCTCAGTCTCGGGCTGGAAGTTGACAACGTATCGCGGGTCGGTTGGGGCTACGAAGTAAGCGGACAGTATTTCGAGTTAGCCGGTATCCAGCCATATCTCGGCCGGCTGTTGCAGCCCGCGGATGATCAACCTGGAGCCGCCCAGGTAGCCGTTCTCTCTTGGGCAGCTTGGAAGGGATCCTTCGGCGCGGATCCCAATATCGCCGGGAAAAAGGTCCGCATCGATAAGCAGCCATACACGATCGTCGGGGTCACTCCAGAAGGATTTTATGGCACGGAGAAAGTGATGGAGCCTGATGTTTTTGTTCCGATGGTGAATGCAGCCGTTCTGGAAGGAACTAACTGGCTGGAACAACGGCGCGACTGGCATGTGTTTGCTATTCTGCGCCTGAAAGACGGCGTGACTTTGCCACAAGCTCAGGCTGAACTGAACACGATTGCTGACCGAATGAAAAGTCAGTATCCGGCGGACGAAGAAGGGCTCGGATTCAAACTGGTTCGTCCCGGGTTCGGTGGCGATTTTCTCGGGGCGCCGTTACGTGGTTTTCTTACCGGCCTCATGATATTGGCTGGTGTCGTTCTGTTGGCTGCCTGCGCTAATCTCGGGGGCTTGTTTGCCGCCCGGACCCTGGACCGGAGCCGCGAGGTTGCTATTCGTCTTGCGGTCGGATCGAGCCGGTTACGTATCCTTCGGCAGGTTGTCGTCGAAGCTCTGATAATTTCGATTATCGGGGGAGCGATGGCCTGTGGATTAGCTTGGTCGGCTCTAACCGGTCTGGCTAACTGGCGATTATCCGAAGTAATCCCTTTCCGGTTTTTCGTGGTTCCGGATCCATCATTGATCATGATGGCGTTGCTCACATCGGTGCTGGCTGCACTGCTGTTCGGTTTGATGCCGCTGCGCCAGGTGTTCAAGACGGATCCCAATGAAACCATTAAGAGCGGCGGTAACCGATCTTCAGCAGGCGGCCGTTGGGCGATGCGGGATATGCTGTTAGCGGCGCAGGTCGCGCTTTGCTGCCTGACGTTGACGGCTGCCTTTGTCTCCTTACGAGGTCTGAGCCAGGCGTTGACCATGGATGTGGGGTTCAATCCAAAGGATGCCGTGCGCCTTCAATTCGATCTGGGCCAGGTGGGTTATTCCACCGACGGCGCTGAACTTTTCCGGCGGCAGTTATTGGACCGAGTATCGCGACTGCCTGGAGTCCAGGCCGCCGGCTACGCGAGCACGACGCCTCTTGCCCTAAAGCCTATTACGACGCCAGTCTTCTCAGAGCAGATAAGCGATTTCCGAACCTCAAACATCGCTTTTTACAGTTATGTTTATGCTGTTTCTCCGGGATACTTTGCCGCCTCCCAAACGCCACTGCTCGCGGGACGCGATGTCAGTTCCTCTGACACGGAGAAATCTTCGCCGGTTGTAGTTGTGAATCGAGAGTTTGCCCGGGAACTTTTCCATTCCGACGATGTGGTTGGTCGTTGTTTTAAGAACCTGGCTGGGCGCTCGATCCGGATCGTAGGGATCGTGGCGGACGGAAAGCATCTGAGACTCAATGAAGACGCGGAGCCGGCCGCGTTCTTCCCGTTCTCACAACGGCCGGATACGAACACCTCACTCGTTGTCCGGACCCGACGGGATCCCTCCGGCGCTGTGGCCGAGGAGACGGCGGCAAGTATTCGCAAAGTGATCAACGATCTTGATTCCGCGGTTCCGATCCAACAGTCCGGCGCCTGGAGCAGCCAGCTTGGCCTTGTGCTTTTTCCATCCCGGGTCGCTACGGTCGCACTCGGCCTGTTTGGCGGGTTTGGACTCCTGCTCTCGGTCACCGGGACCTTTGGTCTCGCTTCGTACACGGTCGGCAAACGTCTGCGCGAACTGAGCATCCGGGTCGCGCTCGGCGCCCAAGGGAAACAGATCCTGTGGGCTGCCTTGGGCCGCATGTTGATCCTGCTTGCCAGCGGCTCAGTGGTCGGGATTCTGCTTGGTTTCGCTGCCAGCCAAGTGCTCTCAGCCATTGTCTATCAGGCGTCGGTGCAGGATCCGCTCGTGCTTGCAGCGGTGGGATTCACGGTTCTACTGACCGGCGCGCTCTCAGTAGCCGGGCCGGTTCGGCGCGCGCTGTTGGTTGATCCGGCACAGCTGCTCCGCGAAGAGTGAGGGGACTGAGTATCGACTAGGGTTACGGGTTTGACTTTTGCTTCTGCGACCACGAAAACAACCCGACCAGTTCAGGTCGAATCAAAACCAGCCACTTTCTACCTTCAGATCTGCTGCGCTATTTCGCGGTCTTGATGGCGATTGCACTGGGTTGGGTCAACCCCGTGATGAAACTGGCGTTAATCGCCGCTCCCGAAGTAGGGTTATAGGGTCACGTCTTAACAAACAACATACGGGCTTGACGTTTGCTTTTGCGACCACGAAAACGGTACTCGAATGGCACGGCCGACAAGACTGGACATTGCGGGTGGATGGTACCACGTGGTCAATCGAGGAATAGAGAAGAGGACGCTTTTCCGAGGCGTTTTTGGGTACGAACACTTCATTGAACTGCTGAGCGGGTTGCCTCAGCGTTTCGGTCTGAGGATCCATGGGTACGTGCTCATGCCCAACCATTATCACCTCCAAGTTGAAACTCCGCGAGCCAACTTGAGCCGGGCCATTCAGTGGCTCAACGTGAGCTATAGCATTTGGTTCAACCGCAAATATCAACGGGTCGGACCACTCTTTCAGGGAAGATTCAAAGCGATCCTGCATGACTACTCTACTCATGGCTTGACCATCAATAAGTACATTCATCTCAATCCGGTTAGAGTACGAGCCTTAGGGGGCCACGAGAGGCGAGCAAATCCCGATGGGCCTGCGGCCTCGGAGTTGGCGGCCGCCAGGTTGGAAGCTCTGGAAGCCTACCCATGGAGTTCCTATCGATACTATGGCGGTAAAAAGAAAAGACCGGAATGGCTGACCACGGAAACAGTGCTGGGATTGATAGAGGGAGCCAGTTCGAGCCGGTATCGGCGGGAACTGGGAAAAGCCGCGGCCGTAGGAGAGTGGGAAACCGACTGGAAGACAGAGCTCAAAGCGACCTTACTTCTGGGTCCAAAAGAATTTGTGGAGCGAATGCAAAAGCGATTGAAGGGAGACCGACGCGAACAAACCGGCCTGCGAATGGCTAGCCGGGGAACCTTGAGCTGGCCGGAGATTACTTCTAGGGTTAGCGCGCTCTGGGGACAAGACTGGGAAAAACTCCAAGCTAGCCGTGGTAATGGAGCGCTGGCCGCTGCACTTTATCTCGGGCGCAGCTACTCGGACAAGACCTTGCGCGAACTGGGCGAGTTGGCCGGCGGGATGCAATATCCTGCGGTTACCATGGCGATTCGACGCTTTGCTAACCGGCTAGAAACCGATCGGGCGTTGGCGAAAAAGATTAAACGCCTCGAAAGAATGTTGTTTGTTAAGACGTGACTCCAGGTGCCCTCGCCTTTGGTTTTCTAGTTTGGCTTTGGTTGTTGAAGTCGCTTGCGTTTCTTAAGTTGGGCGAGATACCAGCTACGAAGGTCTGATTGGCGGTCCCAATGGTTTAAGACTCGACGGACAGCTTTCAATTGTTGGCACCGAGTAGGGCTGTTGAGTCTTCGAGAAATAGTTCCGACTCGATGTTCTCGAGTTCGAAGCTCAGGAGTTCGAGAGTTTCTTTGATGGGTCGGGCCGGATTCGTCCACGACATTTCCCTGCAAAGCTCGGAGAGGATCGACAAGCGTCTGCACGCGAAAGCATGCGATCCGCTGGGCGGGAGAATTTGGGGTTCGTCCGTGACTTGCGTTCCTAAGAGTGTGGTTTGCATTTACTGAGGCCAAGCCTGGTTGGTTAAGGCGTTGATGTAAATTTCATTAACGGAAACGATAGCCTGGGTCTCAGTCGCTAACAAGAAAAAAGTGTGTGTTGAAATGCATTTGAAAGGATTGGAGGCTATTGCGTGGTCCGCTCTCGAGGCTTATTGCATGTATTGCATGTTTGCTGATATTGCTCGATAGTAGTTCGTTCGATTCGCGCCCATGTCTTTGGTGAATTTGCAAAATTCGTCCGCGGCTGTGTATGAGCCTTTTCTTGAAGCGTGGGATAAATACGAAGACAGGAACAAATAATTATGGGACGACTTAAACCACATCGCGCCGGGAAGCGGGCTCACTGTAGACAGAAGCAAAAGGGG
>Ga0185299_10000495_pt1 | contig 104923 bp, 92 predicted proteins | sample PaiPotPPA55metaG_FD_128002 | JGI IMG/M metagenome (GOLD analysis project Ga0185299, IMG submission 128002) | Iron sulfur acid spring bacterial and archeal communities from Banff, Canada, to study Microbial Dark Matter (Phase II) - Paint Pots PPA... ... | reverse complement strand
TCGTCAACATGGGGCTACCCGCGAACATCATCGCGGGCACAGGGTTTGGCATGATCAGCAAGACCGCTGGAACTTCGCGGCAAATTCAGTTTTCGCTAAAGCTCATCTATTGAGGCGCGTCCTGCAGACAGAAACATGCGTTTCAAGAAGATTCTGCATTCGCCAAAGTCGACGAATCACACCTTCAACGTACGATCTCCTCTTTTGCTCCGGTCTAGGTATGCAAGGACCAAACCTGTCTGAATCGCCATCGTCAGCTCTTCGCGTGAGAAAGCTGGAATCCATGATCCATCTTTACCGCGCCGGGCGCTGACTTTGGTGATGATCACTACATCGTCGGGGATACGGGGCAGCGCCTTTCGTATGATCTGGTTCGGTGGTTCACGCCACTCGCGACGGCACCTCGCAACGTGAAGCTTCTGGCGAGATCCATTTGTCCAATCATTCCTTTCGTCCTGGAACTGTTCACTATTTGTAACGAGGAAAGCTAGAAAGACTCTCCCACCAACTCTTCACTTTTCTTCCAGAGCGCCTCTGCGTTTTTCGGATCGAGCGCATAACCACGTACGCCTTCGCTGACGGCGGTGATGGTCGCGTCGTCCGGTACCATCTTGCCAACGTGACAGTTCTCGCAATATCGCCCACCGATTTCGTCAGCGGAAGCCACCACGCCGGCCCATACCGAGGTAGCGGCTCCTTGCGGAATAGTCTTCAATTGGAAAGGGGCCTTGCCCTCCGCTGCGAGTTGCTGATTTATCTGCTCGACGATCTTTTCTAAACGGCCGGGGTCCACGTACCGGCTCAGCTCAGTCTGAATCCCTCCTGGATGCACAGCCGCAGCGCGTATGCCACGACTCCGATGTCTCCGGTCGAACTCCACCGCAAAGAGGATGTTCGCCGTCTTCGATCGGCCATAGGCGACGAAGGGCTCATAAGGTGTGTGCTCAAAGTTGGGATCCTCGAGGTCGACGTTGGAATAGCGGTGCCCCGAAGAAGACAAGTTGATGAGCCGCCCACCTGCGCGAATGAGACGCGCAATACGATTGACCAGGACAAAGTGGCCTAAATGATTGGTGCCGAACTGCGTTTCAAAGCCGTCGACTGTGTGGCCGAGCGGTGTGGCCATCACTCCGGCATTGGCGATGACCACATCCAACGGTTCCCCTTTCGTCAGCAGCGCGTCGGCGCAGGCACGCACGCTTTTCAGGTTGGCAAGATCGAGTTCAACCAGTTCGAAGCTTCCGCCATTGGCTGCGGCGTCCTTTCGCACTTGTTCGGTTGCGGCGTTGGCCTTGTTCAAGTCCCGCGCCGCGCCCACAACCTGAGCGCCGTGAGCGGACAGGGAGCGCGCGGTTTCCACGCCGAGGCCGGCCGAAACACCGGTTACGAGAATTCGCTTGCCCTTCAGATTAACGCCGGACAAAACATCATCTGTGGTCGAAGTTGCCCCAAATGGAAGTGCCTCAAGTATGTTGGTCATTTTCTGCCTCCTGGTACTAACACTCGATGTCACAGTTCATGGATCCGGTTACGCGCTAGCCGTGCAAAGCGACCGCATCCGCAGTGTGTTCGAAATAGTGCTCCGCGTTTAGATCGGCAATGAGCCCAGGCTGAACCGGTCGCCATCCCAGCCGTTCCCTCGTCAGAGCGCTGGAAGCCGGGCCGTCGATACCAAAGAAAGGAGCGATCCAGCCAAAATGATCGGCCGCTTCCTCGCGAGACTTGCTGACGACCGGTATGTTCAAATGCCGACCGATGGCCTCAGCAATCTCTCGAGTCGGTACGCCCTCATCGGCCACGCCGTGATACCGTGCTCCGACGGAACCTTTCTCAAGCGCGAGCCTGTAGAGATTAGCAGCATCGAGCCGATGCACCGCCGGCCAGCGGTTGAGCCCGTCCCCGATATACGCGGAGACGCCCTTTTCTCGTGCAATGCCGACCAAGCGTGGCACAAAGCCGTGATCACCGTTGCCGTGGACCGATGGGGCAAGCCGCAGCACCGATGTGCGGACTCCGCGTGCCGACAGGGCAAGCACCGCCTCCTCCGACTTGCGTGGGAAGCTTGGATTAGGTGCATCCTCTTCGCTTGCGAGCGAACCTTTGCGTTGCGCGAGCAAAGTCCCGGAAGTAACGATTAACGGGCGATCAGAGCACGCGAGCGCGGCTCCGAGCGTCTCAATGGCGCGTCTATCTGTCTCGGCGGCAGGACCATAGTTTGAGAAATCGTGAATAAAAGCGGTGTGGATCACTCCGTCGGCGGCCGCTGCGCCGCTGCGAAGGCTTTCGAGATCGTCAAGAGAACCGCGATGTACTTCCGCACCTGCGGCGGCGAGCGACTTGGCTGCCGCATCTGAGCGCGCGAGGCCGCGCACCTGATGACCAGCGTCGATCAGTTCCCGGACGACTGCGGAACCGATGAAGCCTGTAGCTCCAGTGACAAAAACACGCATATTATTTTCCTCCTAAGCATTTGTAAATTCGGTCGATTGGGACGAAGCGTTCAGTCGACTTGCGAGCCGACTAGAAGTCTTCGCAGTGATCAATCGCCATTCGCGGGGTGAAGCAGGCAGATTGTCGACGTCGATCAACTCCTGCAACCAGTCTTCTGCTGAGAGCTCCGCCTGTTCTGACCCGAACAACTGGCTAATGGCGGTGAAGTACGCTGACAACTCCCGCTCCGCCATCGTCATGAAGTCGGCGCAACGAAGGTTGAAGTGTTTTGACGGTTTGGAACGAGCGAGTGGATTCATATTCCTCACCTCTAGACGCCGGAAGAAGCCGGGAGCCGCTATTGACAGGCCGCCGCGTTCCGGCTAAAACGGAGAGTATCTCCGAATCAATAGATAAGATAACCGGAGACTATCTCCGGTTGCAACTTTTTTTTGATATGCCGACGAAAACTCAGAAAATTGTCCCGCGAAAGCCGCGCACTGACGCGCAGCGCAACCGCGAGAGCATTCTAGAAGCGGCGAAGGAGGCGTTTACCCGGTCGGGCGCGAACGCCAGCCTCGATGACATCGCCAAAGAGGCAGGTGTTGGAGCGGGAACTCTGTATCGCCACTTTCCCACGCGCGATGCACTGGTCGAGGCGGTCTATCGGACTGAGGTGCAGAAGTTAGCCGCAGCAGAACGAAAGTTTAGCGAGGCTATGCTACCGATTGAAGCACTGCGCGCCTGGATGCTGTTGTTCGTGGACTACATCGCGACCAAGCAGATCATCGCCCCTGCACTGAATTCGCTCGTCGGAGGGCCTTCGAAGCTATATGAAGGTTCACGCAGTCAGATCCAGGGTGCGATTGATGCGCTGGTGAAGCGCGCGATTAAGAACGGTGACATCCGGAGAGATCTCGAGCCCTTCGATCTACTTCGGGCACTGATCGGCGTCTCCCACGTGGCGTCCGGTCCAGACTGGCAGCAAAGCGCCAGGAGACTCGTGGACATCCTCATCACGGGTTCGCGGCCAATCAGATAGACGCGAGACCCCGGTGCGCCGTCAGTCGAAGCCGTCCAGAGAAGGCATCGCGACCCGGACACTGGTCTCCAAGATCGCAGCGATTGGCGTTGCAAACTCGACTCCCCCAGGTCGGGGCCTCATTGCATTACCGTCCCGCTGCCTTCTGGCCGCGAAGGACCATGCAAGTGGAAGCCGCTTTCGCGACCAATTGGCTCTTCTCGTCGGTTACGGTGCACTCTACGTAGCCGATCGTGCCGCCTCGCCGCACGACCATTCCTTCCGCTCTCAGTTGTGCTTGCCAGACCGGGCGGAAGAAGTTGATTTTCAGTTCAACCGTAGTGAAGGATTCCTCCGGAGCGAGAGTACTTGCAAACGCCAAGCCCATCGCGGCATCAGCGATGTCGCAAAGAATTCCGCCGTGCAGCGTTCCCATGGGATTTGCATGCTGGGGTCCGGCCGCCAAGACCACCGTCGCCCGCCCGTCCGCAATGTCTTTCGCCTCAAATCCGATCAGGCGCGCGATTGGCACGTCGTTCGCTTTTGCCCGCTCCCTGAAGTCCGCTTGCGAGGAAATTTCTTCAGCACTCATGACTTGTCGGCTCCGGCCTTCGATTTCCGCGCACGAACTTTGGTTTCGAGGTATTCCTCCAGATGACGGACGGCAAGGTCACGAGGCTCGTCCTTCTTCTGCAGACGGCTCACCATTATGCTGCCTTCAAGGGTACTTGCAATTAAGGTTGCCAGGTTCGCCGAATCGACATCGGCACGCACCTCGCCTCGTCGTTGCCCCTCCTCGGCAATTGATCGCAGACGATCAAGCAAGGAACTGAGAGCCTGGCGGGCTTTGGCTCGCAACTTGGGATTGCCATCGTCGGAATCGGTGGCCGTGTTCAGCAGCGGGCAGCCTCCCGGCACCAGCCCGGTGCGCCGGTCGCGAAAGTTCCGCACGATCTGTCTGAGACGATCAACGGTATTCGGGATCTTCTCTGTTCCTTCGAAGCGCGCATGCATTGCAATTTTCCAGGCGTGGTCGAAGGCATCTCCGGCAAGTTCTTCTTTGCTCTCAAAGTGCCTGTAAATCCCGCCTTTTTCCAGACCAGTGGCCCGCATAAGATCGGAAAGCGCAGCGCCCTCGTATCCTTTTTGATTGAAGATTGGCGCTGCCTTACGAATGATGTCTTGCCGAGTCTGCTCGCCTTTGCGCACGTCCCGCTCCTAGTAAATACCGATTCAGCGTAGTACCAATTTAGCGATCATATGGTAGCTGATCGGACAACGCCAGTAGTTGGATGAGACCGACCGGTCCCAGGTCGCATTTGATGTTCAGTCGGTCGCATAAATTATGGATTGGGGCCGCCATGCATGCCAAGCATCGTTACCACGCTTAACAAAGTATGCTTCAACCGCGCTACCACAAATTAGCCTCGCCATCTAAAAAGAGGACTGAGCGGCATAAAATATCTTTGAGACCGCTCGGTCTCTTCCTGCATCGAACATGAACTGGAACGGAACGAGTGACGATGGGAATCGTTGTTCAGGTTTCGGAGAATTTCGAAGGCGCGAGAGGGATGCGGGGTTACGTCGAATCTTTCGATGAAGGCCGTTGCCAAGCAAAGGTGAGTCCATGTGGATAGTCAGATTAGCTCTTAACCGGCCATATACTTTCGTTGTTCTTGCGATCCTCATTCTCTTGCTGAGTCCCGCGGTCATTCTTCGGACTCCCACCGACATCTTTCCGAACATCGACATCCCGGTCATTTCTGTCGCCTGGACTTACACCGGACTAAATCCTGAGGACTTGGAAACGCGGCTGACCACTCCTTTCGAGAAGGGTCTCACAACACTCGTAGACAACATCGAGCACATCGAGTCGACGACGTATAACGGCACTGCGGTCGTAAAGATTTATCTTCAACCCGGCGCCAGCGTGGACCGCGCTAACTCGCAGGTGGTAGCACTTTCCGGCTTCATTCTGCGGCTTCTTCCTCCGGCCACGCAACCGCCGGAGATCATCAACTTTAGCGCTTCCAGTGTCCCGGTCCTTCAGATAGGTGTCTCCGGCCCCGGAATGTCGGAACAGCAGCTTAACGATCTCTCGCTCAACTTCTTGCGCACTCAGCTGATTACGGTGCCGGGCGCGGTCATTCCTCTACCGTACGGCGGCAAGCCGCGGCAGGTCATGATCAACATGGATCAGAACCTGATGCAGGCCAAAAACGTCTCGCCCAGCGACGTTTTGAATTCGGTGAATGCGCAAAATCTAATCTTGCCGTCCGGCACGGCAAAAATCGCCGAAAGCGAGTTGGATGTTCGCGTGAACGTCACGCCGCGGACGGTCGCCGAGTTGGGTGATCTTCCGATCAAGCAGGTCGGAGCGAAAACAATTTATTTGAGGGACGTAGCGCACGTTAGCGATGGGTTTGGTCTTCAAACCAACGTGGTACGTCAGGATGGGCACCGAGGTGTGCTGCTCAGCGTACTCAAGGCCGGAACTGCATCGACTCTGGATGTCGTATCGGGGATTCGGAGCGTCTTACCTCGCGCCGCGCTGACTTTGCCGCCGCAGCTGAAAATCTCTCCCATCGCGGACCAGTCCCTGTTTGTGCGGAGCGCGATCGACGGTGTAGTTCGCGAAGCGGTCATTGCCGCCGCGCTCACTGGAGTCATGATTCTTCTTTTCATTGGCAGCTGGCGAAGTACGCTCATCATCGCCATCTCGATTCCATTGTCGATTCTGAGTTCGATTCTGGTGCTCAGTTTTCTACACGAGACCATCAACATCATGACCCTGGGTGGGTTGGCGTTGGCAGTGGGGATTTTGGTGGACGACGCGACGGTTGAGATCGAAAACATCAACCGCATCCTCGAAGAAGGCCACGAGACCGAGATTCGGCAGGCCATTCTGGACGGCGCCCAGCAAATCGCCGTGCCTGCGCTCGTCTCGACACTGTGCATCTGCATCGTCTTTATGCCGTTGTTTCTGCTTGGCGGAGTAGCCCGATACCTGTTCGTTCCGCTGGCGGAGGCAGTGGTCTTTGCGATGCTGGCTTCCTACATTCTTTCGAGAACGCTGGTCCCGACGCTGGTGATGTACATGCTCAAACTCAATGAGGGCCGCGGGGAGTCGAAGAATTTGTTTGTCCGTTTTCAGAAGAACTTCGAGAGAGGCTTCGAGCGGCTTCGCAACTCTTATCGAGGTGTCCTGACGCAATGCGTCGAAGCCCGACGGTTCTTTATTCCGGCGTTTCTCGGGATTTGCTTGTGTGCTTTTCTTTTGGTGCCTTGGCTCGGCCAGGACTTTTTCCCGCAGTCTGATGCCGGCCAATTCATCCTCCATATTCGTGCGAAGACAGGCTCCCGCATCGAAGAAACTGCGCGCCTATCGGATCTGGTCGAAGATGTGATCCGAGAGAAGGTTCCTCCGGCGGAGTTGGACAATATTCTCGACAATATCGGACTGCCTTACAGTCCCTTGAACACAATGCATGCGACGTCAGGTGTGATTGGCGCGAACGATGTCGATGTGCTGGTCTCGCTCCGCAAGAATCACAGGGCCACGGCTGACTACGTCCGCGAGCTGCGCGAAGAACTGCCGCGGGAGTTTCCCGGTGTGAGCTTCTATTTTCTTCCGGCAGACATCGTGACCCAGATTCTCAACTTCGGGCTCCCTGCGCCCATTGACGTGCAAATCGAAGGCGCGAATGTGCAGGCCAGCCATGAGATCGCTGACAAGATCCTGACCGAATTGCACCAGGTATCGGGTCTCACGGATTTGCATATTCAGCAGCCACTCGACTATCCGACCCTCGAAATAAACGTGGACCGAACCAAGGCAGCGCAGGCGGGCTACACGGAGCGGGATGTGGCTTCCAGCGTTCTGAATTCACTCAGCGGAAGCTTCCAGATAACCCCGATGTTCTTTGTCAACTGGAACAATGGTGTGAGCTACAACCTGGTCGCACAGACACCACAGTATCGCCTCCAAACAGTCAAGGATGTTCAGAACATTCCCATCGCGGGCGGCAGCAAAGCCAATCCCGAGATTCTAGCTGACGTGGCTTCGATGCAGCGGTCGCGCGAAATGGCCATCGTCTCGCATTACAACATCCGTCGCGTAGTCGATATTTACGGGGCGGTGCAGGACCGCGATCTCGGAGCGGTGAGCCGGGACGTGCAACGAATCGTCGATGCCAATCGAAAATCACTGCCACGCGGAACATTTATTACGATTCGCGGCCAGGTGGAAACCATGCGCAGTTCGTATCTCGGTTTAATTATCGGACTGGGTTTCGCGATTGTTCTTGTGTACATGCTGATCGTGGTGAATTTCCAGTCCTGGCTGGACCCCTTCATCATTATTACTGCTCTGCCGGCTGCCATGGCAGGCATCGTTCTGTTTCTCTTTTTCACCCACACAACCCTGAGCGTTCCGGCGCTGATGGGCGCTCTGATGTGCGTCGGGGTTGCGACGGCCAACAGCATTCTCGTGATTTCGTTCGCGAAGGAAAGGCTGCAGATTCATGGCGACTCAGTTAAGGCCGCGATCGAAGCGGGCGTCACCCGTTTCCGTCCGGTCATCATGACGGCGCTGGCCATGATCATCGGGATGGTTCCGATGGCGCTGGGTCTCGGCGAGGGAGGAGAGCAAAACGCACCTCTGGGACGCGCGGTCATCGGAGGCCTGCTTTGCGCCACTGTAGCAACCCTGGTGTTCGTCCCATCTGTCTTCGCTGTGTTTCATGGACGCAAGTCGGAGTGATGCATGGGAGCTATTCAAGAGTGTTCAACATCAGGCATGCGGTATGGAAAGGCGTTAACCATGTCAATAAATGAAACAAAAGAAATTGAAGTCGCGACAGAACCAGTTCGGAGGGATCCAGTTCCGAACAATCCAGCTCCAAAGTCAGGTCGTGCATTCAGCAAGCGAGCCGTCGCGATTACCGCGATCATTACCGTGTGTACTGCCTTAGCGATTGTCTCCGGACTACACACGCGGGTTAAGGCTGAAACCAGACTGCGAGAGAGAACGCAAGCTTCGGCCATTCCTTATGTGGATGTGGTCTCTCCCAAAGCGAGTGCAGACGCCGATGAGATCGCGCTGCCGGGGAGTACGTCAGCCTTCAATGACACTCCCATCTATGCGCGGACCAGCGGCTACGTTAAGCACTGGTACGTAGACATCGGCGCACGCGTCAAAAAAGGCCAACTTCTCGCGACGATTGAAACCCCGGAACTTGACCAACAACTGCAGCAGGCATGGGCTGATCTGGAGAATGCCGAGGCGAATCTCCAGTTGGCGACAACCACGGCTGCGCGCTGGCAGCATCTGCTTGAGTCCGATTCTGTTTCGCACCAGGAAACGGACCAGGCCATCAGCGATCTCCACTCGAAACAGGCGCTGGTGAATTCGAGCAAAGCCAACGTCGAACGATTACAGCAACTCCAAGCCTTCGAGCGCGTTAGTGCTCCGTTCGATGGTGTGGTTACGGCCCGCAACACCGACATTGGGGCGCTGGTGCAGGCCGGCGACAATTCGGGCCCGAAAGAGCTTTTTCACATGGCAGCCATTCAGACGCTGCGTGTCTATGTTGCCGTGCCCGAGATCTACGCCGCATTTGTGAAGACCGGAGAACAGGCAAAGCTCACGCTCGATGCACTTCCGGGCGAAACGTTGACGGGGACTGTCGTCCGGAACGCCGATGCGATTGACGCGGCCTCACGCACACTCAATGTTGAGGTGGACGTTCCTAATCCTACAGGGCGCCTGCTGCCCGGCGCCTATGCGTTTGTGCATCTCCGCGTTCCTCCCCATCCCGGCTCGGTCACCATCCCGTCAAACGCATTGCTCTTCCGCGCCGAGGGCTTGCGGGCAGGAGTCGTTCGCAATGGTCATGTCGAGCTCACTCCTATTTCAATCGGGCAGGACTACGGCAGCACGGTCGAGGTGATCTCCGGCCTATCGGCGCGCGATACGGTGATTGTGAATCCGTCCGACTCGCTTGCAAATGGAGCCGCCGTACAGCTGGTCGCTAAGAACGGTAACGGAGCAAGGCAATGAGACGCTATGGCGCTGTTCTCGTGAGTGCCGTTGGATTTCTCCTGTCCGGCTGCATGGTTGGTCCCAGGTACGCCAAACCTACGGTTCCGGTCACACCGAACTTTAAAGAAACAGAAGCGCTGAAAGAGGGCGACGGATGGAAGGTCGCCCAACCGGACGACGACCTTATCCGTGGTAAGTGGTGGGAGCTCTATGGCGACGCAACGTTGAACGAGATCGAAGACCAGGTGGACTCGTCCAACCAAGACCTGAAGATCGCCGAGGCAAATCTACGTCAGGCACGAGCGGCGATTCGCTTCAATCGCGCCTCGCAAGCACCGACCATCGGAAGTTCTCCCAGTATCTCCGACATTCGAGCTTCCGCTAACAAACCCTATTTCCCGTCCAGCTCAGTCAACAACGGCAACGGCGATTTCGTTCTTCCTCTTGATCTCTCGTACGAGATCGACCTGTGGGGGCGTGTTCGCCGAAGCGTAGCAGCTGCCAGGCAGCAGGCCCAGGCAAGCGCAGCCGACCTGCAAACGGCTCGTTTGAGCCTGCACGCCGAAGTTGCGATCGACTACTTCGAGGTTCGGAGCGCCGACGCTCAGGAGCGACTTCTGAACGATACCGTTAAGGCCTATAGCGAAGCGTTGCGGTTGACACAAAATCGCTTTGAGGGCGGGGCTTCGCCGAAATCGGATGTGGCGCAGGCGAAGACACAGCTTGAAGATGCCAAAGTGCTGGCGTCCGATATCACTGTTCAACGCGCGCAGTACGAGCATGCTCTGGCGATTCTTATTGGAAAACCTCCGGCGGCATTCCATCTGCCAGTTTCTCCCTTGAATCTTGTGGCGCCGGTACTGCCCAGCGTTCCCGTTACTTTGCCGGCGCGGCTACTTGAGCGTCGTCCAGACATCGCTGCGGCGGAACGCCGCATGGCGTCTAGCAACGAGCAAATCGGCATTGCCAAGGCGGCGTATTATCCGACTCTTAATCTGGCCGCAAGTGCGGGACTAGAGGGATCTTCGATTTTGAATTGGCTCACTTGGCCTAGCCGTTTCTGGGCGGTGGGACCGCAACTGTCCGAGACGCTTTTCGATGCGGGGCGCCGCCGGGCGACTACTGAATCAGCCCGGGCAGGATATGACGGTGCCGTAGCCAGCTATCGGCAAACTGTCCTCGATGCATTCCAGCAAGTCGAGGATAACTTGGTAGTTCTGCGCGTCCTCAGCACTGAATCGACGCAACAACAGCAGGCCACTAGCGCTGCGGAAGAATCGCTCAAGCTGTTTCAGAACCGCTACGCCGGGGGCGTTGACACCTACCTGCAAGTGGTCACTTCACAAACCACGGCTTTGACGAACGAGAGAAACGACATCGACATTCTGAGACGACGCCTCGAAGCGAACGTGCTCTTGATCAAGGCCATGGGCGGAGGATGGAATATTTCGAACTTGCCTCAGTTATAAAGAGGTGCTATTTCGATCGCCCAAGGTGGTTTCCGAATGACGACAGCGCCTGATCTAAACCAAAAAGCGCACGGCGGCCCGCACATCGCTCTGGAGTGCTCCTTGCCAAGCGAAGTGACTGCGATTTCTCCCTTCGTGGACAAACTCATGCTCTTGCTCAGGAATTGCGGCTGTGTTCCTGAAGGCGTGAGCGACGTTGAAATCGCATTGCGGGAAGCCCTGGCAAACGCAATCATTCACGGAAATCATGAGGACCGCAGAAAACACGTCCACGTTACCTGCCGCTGTGAGCCAGGCGAAGTGTCAATTGCAGTAAAGGACGAAGGAAAAGGATTCGACACTAATAATGTCCCGGACCCTACCGCTCCAGAAAACATCAGGTCGGTTCACGGCCGGGGCATCCATGTCATAAAAACCTTAATGGATGAAGTTCGCTTCGAGGACGGAGGAGCCGTCATTCATATGCGAAAGCTAAATGTTATTTGAGAGCCAGAGTTATCTGCCCCCAGTGGTATGACATGTGGTTGGTTCGACTCAGCAAAACAGCCAATCGGTTGCGGGTTGGATCTTTGGCATAGTCCTCCTCGGACATTGCGTAGTGCCGCTGCAACCATTCGTCCGCGGAAAGAGTTGCGAACTGTGAGAGTAGTTTACCGTTCACTTCGTCCCAATATTTTCTTAGCTCTTCCACAGCGGGCAACTGTGCTCCTGTCTTGTCAGGACTGGAAACGAAGATCGCATCGAGTTCAGGATGCAGTCGGTCTCCCAGACCGAGAATCGGAAACATGGCGTCGTGAATGGCAGTGAGGTGTCCCAATAGATAGATGAGACGGTTTTTCCCAGGCGCGACCTCTTTCAAGAGTTCGCCTTCCGTGAGACTTGAGAATATTTTGCTGGCTCTCTCCACAGCAAGCCGCCAGGAATTGATTGCTACCTGCACTGATAATTTGTTGGATGTCATTGGAACAAGCCTCTCTTTGGATTCCCACCCATCCTTACATCAATCTGGCGATCAGACTTGGGCTCTGCCGCCGTCAACGAACAATTCAATGCCTGTGACGAAACTGGAGTCATCCGAAGCCAGAAACAACGCGGCCTTTGCGACTTCATCGGGTTCCCCCATGCGTCCCATCGGGATGGTGGACACAATCCGCGCAATCACGTCTGGAGCTAGCCGACTCGCCAGTGGCGTATTGATTGGGCCCGGACTAACAACGTTTGAGCGGATACGACGGTCCTTCAGATCTGTAGTCCAGGTCCGCACCAAAGAGCGGATTGCAGCCTTACTCGCGGCGTAGACGCCGAAGGCGGCAGTACCCTTAACACCCGCGACGGAGCCGTTGAGAATGATCGAACCACCATCATTCAGTAGCGGCAAGGCCTTTTGCACCGTAAACAGCGTTCCCCTTACATTGATGTTGAACAGCTTGTCGAAATGCTCCTCGGTGACGGCTCCGAAAGGAACAAATTCGCCAACGCCAGCGTTGGCGAAAACAATATCGAGTCGCCCCTTCACCTTTGAGACGGTCTCGTAGAGACGATCGAGGTCGGACAGTTTAGCAACGTCTCCCTGAACCCCAGAAACGTTGTTGCCGATCGCCTTTACCGCATCGTCGAGTTCCTTCTGGCGACGGCCCGTGATGAAGACATACGCACCTTCTTCGACGAAAAGTTTTGCCGTAGCCAACCCAATTCCTTCGGTGCCGCCTGTGATGACTGCGATCTTGTCTTTAAGCCTTTTGGACATTCTCTCTCTCCGAGTGGCAACAAACTCTCCACTCCCCGATGCGTTTTGCGCCAGTGCTCAGCCTAGGAACTGAGTAAACGTGCTGAAGAAACTGCTCGGGTCTGGCGCCGTCGCCACGTTCCTTGGTCATTGCCTTACCAGTGGTTGGATGTTGATGAGACCGTTCGGTCGCATAAGTTCTCTATCCTGCTGCGACTCGAGTCCACCTCAGCGAGCGGGAGTTCAGACGACCGGCGGCAAGAAAAGGACGAAGAGTGGATCTCAGGCCGCCTTAGGCAGCCATCCTCAGGCGGCCATGGAATTGGATGCGAGGAGGCTGCGATAGAGCTCGAGGTAGTCGTCGATCATACGTGTTGTGGTGAAGCGTTCGCGGGCGCGGGTGTAGGCGCGATCGGCGTATGCGTGGCGCAGGCCGCGGTCGGCGTCGAGTTGGCGCAGAGTCGCTGCCAGACTGCTGGCATCATTGGTGCGGAAATACAGGGCGGCGTCACCCCAGACTTCGCGAAAGCTGGGGATATCGTTGGCGACGATGGCGCATCGGGAAAAAGCGGCGTCCAGGGCAGCCATGCCCAGAGGCTCATAACGCGCGGTGGCGGCGTAGACGGCGGCACGGCTGTAGAGCGCGCGTAGTTGAGCTTCGGTTTGCGGCCCGCGGATTGCGACACAACTTTGGTCCGTAGAAACTTTTACGTCGGCACGGATTGGAATGCGCGGCAGGGGGACGGTTTGCTCGGCCCCGACAATGCAGATTGAAAACGGATGCGCGTGTTGGGTGAGGAGAAAAACCTGCTTGCCGGCATCGAGCAGGCGTCCGACCGAGAGAACGGAATCTTCTTTGCCGATGTAGGGATTGAAGAAGATGGGATTGCGTCCGGGATAAATTACCGATGCATGGCGAGGACGCGCGTAGGTGGAGAGAAGGCTATCGAGCATGCATGCCGAGGGCGCAACCACGGCGTCGGCGGCGGTTATGCCGCGGATAATAGTATCGCGATACCACTTCAACCAGCGGGTGGGACGCGGGGAGCAACCTTGGACAGCTTGGGACCAGGTAATCACGTCGCCGTGGACCATGACAACGCGCGGGATGTCGACGGGAAGATTGGCGTGGCAAAACTGGTGCAGGTGGAGAAGGTCCGGCTTAAGCTCTCGCACCAGATCAAAGAGGAACTCCGAAGAGTCAGCGAGGTCGTTGGGTGCTTCGTCCATCCACTCCAGGCGGAAAGCGGTGGGGCGGTATTCCAGGCCGTGCAAGAGGTCCATCCAGGCGGTCTGATCGGGCAGCGGGATCTCGCCGAAAGTAACCAGCGTGACGCGGACGCCGCGCGTGACCAAACCCGTGACCAGCTCGCGCGTGTAGGTCCATGCGCCAGACATGGTATCGGCGGTGACCAGGACGTGCACAGAACCCTCCGAGAATTCGGGGGAGGCCGCAGCAGACGCGGAATCCAGCCCGTAAGCGTTGGTTTATTCTAGTGCGAAATCAGGGGAGACGTGGAGATTTTTTCGGATTCAGCGGTAGGGCTCAGTTTGCAGCAGGGACCAAGCGCAAGTCGAGCTGCTCAATCCGCGCTCAGCCGCTGACGCATGCCGCGGGCGAGATCATCGATGATTCGGATCTTTTCTACGGCGGGATCGGGAACGCCCGGGACCGACATGGCAAGATCACAAGAAAGAAGCATGGCAGTCAGGGATTCAGAGATTTCACTGCGAATTTGTTGCTCGACGGAACGGCGGGCCTGAGTTTCCTCACGCTTGCGGCGGTGAAGCGCGGCGCGAACTTCGCGCAGCAGACGTTCCATTCCACTGACTGCGAAGCTTAGGTACACGGGGAAAGCGGAGCCAAGATGTTCGAGCATCTGATCGCTCTCGGCAGGCTCGTTCTCGATGAGGAATTGATCGATGACGACGATTGAATAACAGTTTTCGCGAAGCCGGATCGTGCCCTGCTGCAGATTAGCGGCCCAGTGGGTTTCTTTGCCGGTGGCATCTTTCAGAGTGGCCGCGCACTCTTGGCCGCGTGCTGAAGGGGTGATGAGTAAGATCATGTTTTCTGTATTGCACGCAGAGCACCATAAGGACTGCGGTGCAAAGACAACAGGTTAGGACACGGTAACTGCTGCGGTGTTCCCACTGCGGAACTTCCGAAGAGATGGATTCATTTCATAAGCGAACGCGGGCGCGGTTATGGTGGAGGCCGGAACCAAGGTCCCCTTCGCCTGCGCTCAGGGCAGGCTCTCGCTACGTTCGGGAGGACACGGGTGTCTTGGTAGTCTGCACATTTTTCGGCGCACGATTTACCCTCGCGATTTAGCCGCGTGATCTAATCGCGTGATTTGGGCTCAGATTTAGCTTTGGGCGGCGGCGTAATCTTTCAGTTTGCGGTACAGAGTTGTCTTGCCGATACCTAGGAGGCGCGCGGCTTGCAGCTTGTCGCCGTGCAATTCTGCGATGGCATTGAGGATGGTCAGTTTCTCCAACTCTGCCATGGGAACGATCTTATTCAGACCGTGACCCTTGCCATTGATGGGCACTATAGCTTGCGTACCCGCAATCGCCGGCGGCAGGTCGGCCACATGGATCAAAGGGCCGCTGGTAAAGGCGCAGGTGCGTTCCAGACAATTTTCCAGTTCGCGGACGTTACCCGGCCAGTCGTAAGCCAACATGACTTTGATGGCTTCGTCGGTGAGAATTTTCTCCTGTCCCGAGGCGCGCGTACAACGTTCCATGAAATGCGCGAGCAGAAGGGAGATGTCTTCGCGACGCTCGCGCAAGGGAGGAATCCGCAGGCTGAGAACGTTCAGACGAAAATAAAGATCGCGGCGGAAGGCGCCTTCCATAACCGCCTGCTCGAGTATGCGGTTGGTGGCGGCAAGGATGCGCACGTTAATGGGTATGCGTCGGGTGCTGCCGACTGGGCGTATTTCTTTTTCCTGGATGGCGCGCAGTAGCTTGGCTTGCAGGTCGATGGGGAGTTCGCCGACCTCGTCGAGAAATACGGTTCCACCTTCGGCGATGGCCAGCAGTCCGTCCTTGGATTGATTGGCGCCGGTGAACGCGCCTTTCACGTAGCCGAACAGTTCGCTTTCAATGAGAGTGGGCACCAGCGAGCCACAATCCACGGGAACGAAGGGCTTGTCATGAAACGGCCCGGAATAGTGAATGGAGCGCGCGACCATTTCCTTTCCCGTGCCGCTCTCTCCGAGGATCAGCACGGGGTGAGAACTGTTGGCGGCTTTGGCGATAATGCGGTAGAGCTTTTCCATCTCCGGGGCGCGGCCGACGATTCCGCCATAGCCCTGCTTGGATTTAAGCTTCTCGCGCAGCATGCGATTTTCGGTTTTCAGTTTGAGGTGGTTGGATACGCGCTCCAACAAAAGCTTCAGCTCATCCAGACTGAAGGGTTTAGTGACATAGTCGTAAGAACCATTCTTCATGGCTTGTACCGCCGACTGCACGGTGCCATAGCCGGTTACGACGACCACGAGAGCCTCGGGACGCTGCGCTTTAATCTGACGCAAGGCTTCGATGCCGCCCGCGCCAGGTAAGCGCAGATCAAGCAGAACGGCGTCTATGTTCTGGGTCTGAAGCAAGCGGTAGGCGTGCTCGGCGGAGTCGGCCACATGAGTGGTGAAACCCAGAGACATAGCGACTTCGCGGCAAGCGTCCCGGATGGAGCGTTCGTCATCCACAATGAGCAGGTTAAGAAAGTTCGCGGCCAGGATCTGAGGAGTGGGAATCGAGTGAGTGAGGGCTACGGATGTCATAAGAGAGATTCCTTTTTCATTTCTTGAAATTGTTGGGCTGCGGTTTCCGGACTTGGTGCGGCGGTTTCGCAAAAATCTGGATCGACCGGCTGCCACACGCGAGGCAGCAAAATCATCACGCGCGTGCCTTGACCGGGTTCGCTATCGAAGTGGATGAGTCCGCGATTGGCAGTAACGATGCTGCGGACGGTAGTCAATCCCAAACCTGTCCCTTTCCCGTTGCTCTTCGTGGTAAAGAATGGCTCGAAGAGGCGCTGACGGGTTTCGGCGCTCATGCCTCGACCGTTATCGCTTACCACGAGCAAGATGCAGGGAAAATTGGCCGGGTGAATTTGTGACAGCGAGCGGGCCAAGGGTTGGAAAGTGCAGTTGCTGGTTTCGACGATGATGCGACCGCCTTCGGGGAGAGCGTCACGGGCGTTAAGCACAAGATTCAGCAGGATCTGCTGGGCCTGGGACTGATCCATGTGCACGAGACCTAATTGAGGGTCGAGGTTCAAATCGAGCGCGACATTTTCGCCGATGAGACGGGACAGCAGATCGCGCATAGTGCCGGCAATCTCGTTGATCAGAAGAGGACGGGCGGGCGCGGGCTGTGGCCGGGCAAAAACCAACAATTGCTGCACGAGAGCGGACGCCTGCACGACGGCCGCGCGGATCTCATCGGCATATCTCCGCCGGCGGTCGCCAGAATCCATAGTGGAAAGCAACAGGTCGCAGCACAACATAACGCCGGTGAGCAGGTTGTTGAAATCATGCACCACGCCGCCGGTCAGGCGGCCAACTGCTTCCCATCTCTGGTTCTGAAGCTGGCTCTCTTCGGCATCAACTGGATCGCCGGGCTGAGCGATGAGCAGAGCATGGTCGGGAGTTCCTCCGGTGCCGGGTTGGCGCCACGCGGTCCACTTGGCGGTCGCCTGGCTATGACCTGCGACTCTGGCTTCGATGAGGATGCTGTCGCGCCTGGAATTGAGCAGGTCGCGCAGTTGCAGTTCAGTTTTATCGCGGTCTTCTGGACTAACCAATTCGCAAAGCCGCAGAAATCGTCGGCGGGCAAGACGGCGATCCAAGGTTCGCTCGAAGGCTGGATTCATTTCGACGATCACACCCAGCGACGAGCAACGGGCAACAGCGATGGGAGCGTTTTCAAAAATGGCGCGGAAAGTTGTTCTTGCATTCTCGCTTGCAGGAATTTCCGGCCACGGAAATGGGACTGCGGTATTCATACTGCTACTTTGGCTCAGGACAATTCGCGGAAGAAGCCCGCGATGGGCTATGAGATACCTTGGTGTTCCCAATCTGGGAGTGACAAAAGCAAATCGCGATCTCTCCCCGGCTTCGAATTCACTATAGGAGGGCCAATCTGGTCCTGCGAAGGGCAGACGTCACTCGAAACGGGAATACCCTGTGGAAAACTCGGGAGATTGCTTTGTTGTCAGCGATATACAGGGGAATAATATAAGTGTTATTTTTGGAAATGTACAAGCAGAATCGCTATTTATTCGCTGGAGAGCTTCGGAGCTTGAGGCTTCTCCGACGAACTCAATTCTCCCAGGGTAATCGGCCCGGTCAAGCGGAAAGTCAAGCGGCGGCCGTTCGGAATTCGAGTGCCCCCTAATACCTGGTTTGGAGGATTGGATGAAGCATTCAATTTCCGAACCGACCCCCGGGCAAACAGGCTGGAGGTCTGTAAGGGCAACAATGCGCCATCCACCCTGATTGCATTCAAAGTTAGCTGAACATAACCGGAACCATGGCGGGATTGCGCAGCCTCGATGCGTCCGGTAACCTCGGCCCCACGCCTAATAACAGTATCGCCATCAAGCACGAGAGGCGCGGCAAGAGCAGCAGTGAATGGATCGCCGGCATGAACCGAAGCGGATGAAAGTGTGTTCTCCAATTGCACGGTAAGCAAAGTTCCGGCGGGTAGGACTTGCGGCCGCAACGCAGTCCGGAAGGGCAGGCTGGCGGCTAATTTCGGGTCAGACGAGGCTGCCGGATCGATACCCTGGCTGGCAGAGGCCTGCTGAATCTCAGGATGGAACGGAAGATTTTGTGGCGTGCCGGACGAAGCGCTCACATTCCCCGGGGACATAGGCCGGGAATTGGAACATCCTTGCGCTAAGCCCAAAACAAAACTCAACGCAACCGTGGCGGCACGGTACCTTGTGACTCGAAGCCTGGCCATTCTATTCATGGTCGCCCGGGTGTCTATTTTTGTGTAAGTGGCAAGTGAAGTACCAGATGCGAGTCAAGGGAATCAAGCAGATAGGGTTGCAAGGAGAGGGTGGGCGTGTAGAAGTTGCCCGCGGGGGGAAGTAGTGGAGTCATGGAATCGGTGGGATAGCCGAGGCTTTCGACCTCGTTGCATAAGCTACAAAGTGGGTGCCCATCCTTCGAAAAGAACGCGAAGAACGGGCGCCCTGAGGCCTCTCCTCGAGTGATATCGCGCATGCGAGATCATTCTTAGATGAACACGCTTACTTGAACACGATAACCCCGAACGTCCCAGCTTGATTGTTTGAAGGGCCGGCGGTGAAGAACAGCTCGTTCCGCCCGCCGTTCTGCCCACCCTTCGTGCCATCGCCAAAATCAATCCCCCAAAGCTGGTCAATCACGATAGCCTTGCCGCTTGTGTCCTTGAGCCTTCCCACGAACTGGCCGGTCAATACGTCGAAGGCATTGATGGTTCCATTGTTCGTATTGTTGGAGATCAGCAGCGTGTTGCTCAGCGGTCCAAAGTTGCTCGAGGCTGCGGCAATTCCCCAAGGCTGATTCAGCGGCGCGCCCTGGAGCAGGTGCTGCCCTGGGGTCACAGGCGTACCATCCTCTCGGAAGACGTCAACGAAGCCGCCGTTGCCACCCGCCACATTGGCATACGTCACATAGACCAGTCCATCGATGTCTCGGACGCCGAACGGCGCAAAACCAGGAGGCACCGCTGTATCAATGATCGGAGACAAAGGGGCAAAGTTTCCATCGAATACAGCTACCTCGTTGTTCGCCATGTCGGCCGCGTACAAGCGATTCCCTGAAGGCTTGTTCGTGATCGCCAGGCCAGTGTAAACAGATTTCTTGGACGAGTTGTCTACCGCCAGAATTGCCTGGTTAGCATTCGACTGAAATGTCCATCCGCTGATGGTTCCATCCAGTGTGGCAAATAAGAAAAGCGAGGGCCATCCTTGCACTTGAAATTCGCCGCTCGTCGATGCGCTCCACACAACCCCTGTTGGCGTGCCGGGGCCGTTTGCTCCGGTTGGTGACTGTGGGCCGTTTCCTGCCGTGGGAATCAAAACCCTCAATCCCTGTGCCGTGCCGCTGGCATCGTAAAGGGTCGACCATCCTGAACCGTTGTCACTGATCCACCAAGGTGAGCCGGGTGCGTGAACCAAACCCCACGCATTCACCAGCAATGGATCGTCGTGTCTAGCGGCTTTTACCTGGTTTGAACTTAGATTCGCGAGTTGATATTGCGCCAGGGCTGCGTTGGAAACAAAAAGTAAGGCAAATCCGAGGCAAGCGGCGAAAGCACTCCTGTGACGCTGCATAAGTCTCCTTTTCGCGGAAGCTCAGAGATAAGGCTGGGCCACGAAGCAGCTTCGAAGCAAACTTCGAAAACTGTCCGAACCGCACTTTCTCTGACTAATGCTAGGGAATGCTAGAATCGCGACCGGCTCCGGTTTGTCATTGCCCTGTCATGAGTTTGCAAAATTATTGTTGGGGGATCTGCCGGAGCCGCTCCGCCCGAATTAAAGTCAATGGGCCAACATTGCATAAAGCCAGACAAACAGAACGTGACGCCGGAGTGATTGCTCCCGGAATCAGCCATGTTCCAGTCGGAAATCGCCGCTTGCAACTGGGTCCCCTCGGTGCCACTGATATTTCCCAGTGAGTAATCGACAGTCGAATTCTGTTGGAATGCCCTGTCATTCTGAGTTGGGCAGGCACCCCATAGTTGACCGGGACAGCTCATAACGCCGACGATGAGAGCAAGTTTCAATGCTTTTCTGTGGTTCATGCGGGTACCCTTAATTGAGAGTCGGGGTCACGCCGGAGCAAGGCGCTGACACGGCAGCACGCACTTCTGTCAGGAACGATTCCTGTCGCTGAGAACTTTTTGCGCCTAGCTTCTGCGCGGAATTGTCAATCGGGGCTACGCCGCCCTTAGAGGTCAGGATGAATGTTCCACTCCGGAAGGCTCTGTAAGTGTTCGTCTCGGGCAAGTATCTGAGGAACAACAAATATTGCTGGTTCGCTTCAAGCAGCGGAAAGTTAGCGACCGTCATTATTACTTCGTGCCCATTGAGCTTTGTTTCACCACCCGGACGGGTAATAACGATCTTCGAACCTGCAATTAGCGGCTCAGGTGGGCGGGCCTTTATAATCGACTTCGCGCTGACAACATAATCGGTGAACAGAAAATCCCCAGCTTCGGTAACGCCGGTTTCTGCCGATATTGGTAATCCCAGTATGATGGCATCCGCAACACAGGCGATACTCCGTAGTCGGGGATCGGGATACTTGGGAAGGTTTTCGGAGGGGTCAAATGCGTACAGTGGAGGAGCAATCTCCATGCTTCTTACCACATCGTTTCCTGCTCGCGTTTCACGCCCAATATCTACGCCCGTGTGGTAGTCCGAGTATTGTTTGGCGTGCTCGGCCTTTATCGCCTCTGGGGACTGCCCGCTGCTAAAAGCCAATACAAAGGGAAGCAGTAAAAACATCGACACGCCCTTCATGGCAGCAACTCCTTTGCGCTATCGGTGGACCGCAGTGGCGAAATACTTATCGCGATCAAGTTGGCAAATGGCAGATATTCCGCTTGCAATTGCGAAGATGATACTCGTTTTCGATACAACCACTAGGCTCATTTTATTTTGTTACGAAAACCGACTGACCCCAGGCTGAATTTTGGAAAACCGAGAGGGGCATCATCGAGTCTCTTGATTTAAAGCGGCGGGTGGCCCACCTTTAAATGATGTTAGTGTGCGCCATTCCCACAGAGGGTGCCCCATCCTTGCGTTTTTTACAAGGGTGGGCGGCGATGCTGCCGATGCTTGCTGACTTGTTGCATCGCGGGGCCCGTAACCAACCCAGTTGTGCAGGCATTCCCCGACTCCCGCCCCTCCGACAAGCTCAGGGCAGGCCCTACGCAAAGAACGCGAATGACGGGGCACCCTGCGGTGTTGCTGATGGCAAGCTCAAAACCTGGACCACCCGCCCCTCATTCGTGGTAGCCCAAGGATAGGCAAGCCCGCGATTTCAAACTGACACCCCCTTGCAAGAAAACGCGGAGGACGGTTAAGTCCTCCGCGAAAGTGTTTCTGACTCGAGCCCTTACGGTTGCTTCGTGTTCTTTTTCGGAGCAGCTTTTTTCCGGGCCGGCGTAGTCTTTTTCTTAGCTGTGGCCTCCGCTTCCCTGCCGCCGATTAGCGTCAGAGAATCCGCGGCGTTGAATGGGAACTGGCGCACCGAGGATTGTCCCGTAGTGCTCAGAGTGACGTCCACACGGCGATTGCTCGCCAGCCGGATCGTCCTCAGGTTCCTGAGCGATCTTTGCCGCTCTTCGGAAGTCACCTCAGGATTATTCTCGACCGCAGCCTTCACTTCTTCGTCGGACAGGTTTCGCTGCTTGCCGAAGGCTTTGGTTTCGATATTCCCCTCCGGAACTCCCTGCTCAATGAGAAAGTGCTTCGTGCTATTTACGCGACGCTCGGAAAGCGCCTGGTTGTATTCATCGGAGCCGCGCACATCCGCGTGGCCTTCGAGAATGAGGTGTGCGTCCGGCTTGCTTTCAAGATATTTCTTGAAATCGGCAGCGAGCGCAACCAAAGTTTGGCGCTGGCTGGCGACCAAACCGCCGTTGGGATTCTTGACCGGCGGCATGGCCGTCGGAAAGTAAATACTGTGCAGTGCGAGCCGCGCTTCCAGTACCTCGATCTCAGGATTATGTGGCGGGTTCTCCACCATCACCTGAGCCGAGCCCTGTCCGGTCAGACCACGTGAATCAGTGCAGGTGCCGGTGACCGTGATTGAACCTGGCGCAACGCCCGCGGTATTCAACACGGCAGAAGGACCGGTACCAGTAACCGTCCCGCCATTGGAAGTCCAACCAGAGACCGTGACGGGAACGCCATCCGGGCTGATGCAGTTGGCCGACAAGTTCGCTGTCCCGCCAACTGGCAGGCTTGTGGGGCTGGCCGAGATAGAAATAGTTGGGGGATTCTTAGGAGGAAGCGGCTTCACCGTAAAGCTCGACGAGGCACTGGCCTCGTTGTTTTTCTTTTCCCTCGGGTCGGTCACATGAACGGTGACCGTGTAGCTGCCAGGGGCCAGATTTGTGGTATCGATCTGGGCAGTCGTGTCTTTGCCGGAGACATGGCCTGCAGTAGCGCTCCAAGAATAAGTGAGGGAGTGCTTGGGATTGAAGTTGCTGGTTGTCGCCGTTGCGGTAACGGGCTCGCCCACCATCACTTCACTTGGCTGTACCGAACAACTTGCGGCTGGGGCTACAGGAGGCGCTCCGCCCCAACTAAACACAAGTCCAGTGCGCAGGCGGACACCCTCAAACGATGGCCGGCGCAAATCGGGAAATTGCGGCGCCGCATCACCGGAATAGTTATGGTGGCCGAATACATAGTCGGCTTCAAACAGGCGCCAAGCCAGAGTCTTGTTGATGGGTAAATCCATGCCGCCGCCAAGGATGGCTCCGACTCCGTTATCAGGGTTGAGTCCACTTACACTTGCGCGATTAAGGCTGACCAGGGCATGCAGAAAATAATTTCCGCTATCCGTACGCCACATGAATCGCGGCCCGACCGATCCGGTGGTTTCGTAGTTGCTATCGCCCCAGTTGTGCCCTAGATCGAGTTCCAATCCCCAATGCGGGTCGAAATTGTAAGTAAAGGCTGAACCAAAGCCCTTCGCCATGTCGGGTATCTTGAACGGGGTTGGATTATTAGGATCGCCGAAGGGCGCGGGCACGGTGCCGCCAGGATGCAGCCATTGATAGCCGACAAACAAATCCCATTTAGGATTCGAGTCGCTCTGCGCGAGTGCGGGAGTCGAGATAAGTGACATCGACAAAAGCACGAACAGTGCGAAGACTGTGAAGGTCTTGCTTAGATTGAAACTAGGTGACATTTGTCCTCCGTGAATCGTCGACTCGCGTTCGGTGCGCGCCAGCCGTGAGCGGCGGCTTGGAAAGATAAATTGGCGCACCTAGTCGACTTTGACCGCAATTCGGAAAACTGCAATTCTACCGCAGGTAATAATAGCCCTCAAAGGCCGATTCAAAGGATTGATTATTGCGGTACCGGGTCAGGGTACTCCTCTCAAAGAATTTAAGAGCGAGCCGCAAAGTGCTGTCGTCTCTCGCCTTGCTCCGCACGAAGGTAGCCGCGTATGGTTGTAGTCTTGGTTTAGTGATCGAGAAAAAATGAATCTGACCCAGCAGGCAAAACATTAAGAATGAGCCACGAAAAAGTACTGATCGTCGAGGACGAAGAGAACGAACGCACTGGCTTGGCCGAGTTAGTATCTTCATGGGGATATCGGGCCGAAACCGCGCGCGATGGAGTAGAAGGCCTGGACAAAGCCACGCAGTGGACGCCTTCCATCGTCATAACCGACCTTAAGATGCCGCGTATGGGGGGGATCGAACTGCTTGAACGACTGGCAGAGCATTCCGAAGCCATGGCGGTGATCGTGGTCACGGCCCAGGGCAGTATCGATAGCGCGGTGCAGGCCATGCGCCAGGGCGCGTATGACTACATCACCAAGCCCATCGACACCAACCGTCTGCGCACCATGTTGCAGAATGCTTCAGCGCTCATCGGAACCCGGGCGGAACTGGAAAGCGCGCGTCGCAAACTGCGGGATTCCGGCTCCCTAGGCCAACTCCGCGGCGCCTCGCGAAAGATGCAGGAGATCTTCCGGCTGATCGAACTGGTGGCCCCGAGCACAGCCTCGGTGCTGATTACGGGAGCCAGCGGCACGGGAAAGGAATTGGTGGCCCGCACCATTCATCAACTAAGTCCTCGCCGTGAGCGGCCGTTTGTCGCTATCAATTGCGCGGCCATTCCCGAAACCTTGATTGAAAGTGAAATCTTCGGCCACGAAAAGGGCGCGTTCACCGGAGCGCTCGAACGCCGCACGGGCTGTTTTGAACTGGCCGAAGGCGGCACCATCCTGCTGGATGAAATTGGCGAAATGCCGGTGGGCACTCAAGCCAAGCTGCTGCGTGTACTGGAGGACCACAAATTGCGCCGCCTGGGCAGTAAGGTCGAGACCTCGGTTGATGTGCGTGTGCTGGCAGCGACAAATAAAATTCCCGACGAAGCCGTCGCCAGCGGCGAACTCCGCAGCGATCTTTATTACCGGCTGAATGTTTTTAACATCCACATGCCTCCCATGCGGGAACATAAAGAGGATATCCCCGACCTGGTGCAGCTTCTTCTGTCGGAAATGAGCACCAAGCATTCCCGCAAAGTTGCCGCCGTGAGCGAGGCTGTGCTGAATCAGTTCACCAGCTATTCATGGCCCGGAAATGTGCGTGAATTGCGCAATACCATAGAACGGGCAGTCATCGTCTGCGATAGCGGAATGATTGAGACGAAACATCTGCCTCCTGGATTCGGCCACGCACCTCTGCGCACCGCCGCCAATGATCCGGACGCAGTCCGACTTGGCGTGGGCACGACGGTGGGTGAGGCGGAAAAAATGCTCATCCTCAAAACCCTGGAATCGACCAGCAATAACAAGACCCGGGCCGCGGAAATCCTCGGAATTAGCTTGAAAACCTTGCATAATAAGTTAAAGGAGTACGGCAGCAGCGCTGCCGACGCTGCTAGCAGCAAGGAAGAAGAAATGCAGTGATCAGTGATCAGTGATCAGTGGGCAGTGGCCACGGGTAAGGGGTCAGGGGTCAGTACAAACGGCAGCTAATTTTCATTGGAATTTCTATGCCGCTGCTTCGGCCGAACTCTGATCACTGATCGCTGACCGCCGGCCACTGCTTTTATGCGACGAAAAGCCATCATCGTGCTCGCAATCACTTTCATGGTTACCGTGATGGTGACGGCGTTCTCGTATCTTTATATCTCGCAAATACTTCGGCAGCGCATCACCAGCGCTTACGAAAGTGCAAACCGGCTGACCCAGCAACTGGCTTATTTTGCTGAAAATGATCTTCCCGACTTGAGCAGCACACGGGTTGACACCAATGATCCAGCCGCGGTGAGACACGCGCTCGCCGACTATCTGCCGATGGATACGAACCTTTTGAACAATCTCGAATCGGAGGTTGCCCTGTGGCCGTTTATCTACGACGCATCGGTGATCGATGCGAACGGCTACGCGCTGCTGCATACGAATCCGAAATTGATCGGCAAGCACGTTCCTCCGCGCCAGGACTTTCAGACCGTCACGAACGCCCATTCCTGGGACCAACTTCACCTCGTCTATAGCCCGCTCGCAGTTTACGATGTCAGCTTTCCCCTGCAATTAAACGGAACTCCTTTTGGCAAGATTCACATCGGTGTTTCCACGGTCTTTCTCCAGAGTGAAATTACGCCTCGCCTGCTGCATGCAATCTACTTTTCGATCGCGGCGATTTTTCTTTCTCTCCTGCTGGCTGCCGGCATTTCCAATATCGCGCTTGGCCCTCTGAAGGAAATCAGCCGCAACCTGGATAGCGTAACCTTGGGCGGAGAATTCTCCGGTAACGAATCGGAACACGATGAATTCGGACTGGTCTCGCTCAAGATCGCCAACCTGGGGCGGCAGATACGCGACAGCCGGGAGATTTTTTCCGCCCTGAAAGACAACGTCGATCAACTCATGTCCACCTTGCAGGACGGCCTGATGTTGTTCACCAGAGATACCCGGGTGGTGCTGGTGAGCGCGCCGGTTGAGCGATTTCTAGGCACGCCGCGCGGGGAACTGCTGGGCAAGACGGCACGGGATGTATTTTCCGACAGCACTTCGTTGGCAGCCACCATACGGGACGCATTCGAGCGCAAGCGTCCATTGTTGCAACGTGAATTTGTCGCCGCCGCGGGCAGGCGAGTGCAGGTTTCATTGGATTTTGTGCAGGAGAAGAGTACACAGATCGGCGCTCTGCTGATTATGCGCGACGCCGAATCGGTGCGCCGAATCGGAGATGAAATCGAGATGTCCCGGCGCCTCTCGGCCAGCGGACGCGTGACCGGTGGGGTGGCTCATGAAGTGAAGAATCCCATCAACGCGATTGTTCTCCATCTCCAGCTTTTGCAGAATAAACTGGCGCAACTCGACCCCGATACGCGGCGGCACATGGATATCATCGGCAGCGAAATTCACCGGCTCGACCGTGTAGTGCAGACGCTGGTCGACTTCATGCGGGCTCGTGAACTTCATTTAGTGGAAGTGGACTTCCGGCGACTGCTGGACGATGTCGCGCTGCTGGCTGCTCCCGAGGCTGAGCAGCATGGAGTGAACATCCAGCGCAACGTCTTTCCGGAGCCGCTGATCATCAAGGCGGATCTCGACTTGATGAAGCAGGCGTTGCTTAACGTGGTGATCAATGGCATTCAATCCATGTCGCAGGGTGGGCAGCTTACCATCGCGGCGCATCGCGAAGAGAACGCAGTGGTCGCCGAAATCAGCGATCAGGGCTCCGGTATCCCTCCGGATGCCCAGGATAAAATCTTCGAGCTTTACTTCACCACCAAGAAGGATGGCAGCGGCATTGGCCTGGCGCAGACCTACCAAATCTTGCAGTGGCATTACGGATCGGTGGAATTTCAATCGGCGGAAGGGTTAGGAACGACATTCCGCTTCCGCGTGCCCATCGCTGCGTCAAGTCTGGACGCCGAGGCCGAACCCGCCCAACCGAATCCTGTAATTTTGTAAGGTTCGCTTAATGATTTCCGAGTGTAGTGAGGGCGTAAGATTGATAGGTCTTCTTCGCAATCGCAAATCAAATATGAATCTGGCCGCAATCCTTGCGATTTATTTATTGACCATGGCTTGGCCGGTGCCTGCCGCCGACGGACTTGCGGAACCACAAGCCTCCTCCGGCCAGGTGGAGTCATCCCCGCAGGCGATCCCATCACAGCCGTCAAGCAGCGAGCCCGCACCACATTCGTCTTCGCCCGCGCCGGCCGGCAAAACAGTTGACTCTACGGATCTGGCAAAGCCGTCTTACACACCGCATCGGCGCCACAAGAAGAAGCTGCCCGATTGCACGAGTTCCGCAACCGCGCTGAATCCAGCAGCGAATAACCCCGGTGATTCTGGAAATCAAAAGGCACCGGCGACTGGTTCAAGCAGTCCCGCGTCAACTAATCCGCCTTCGACCAGCGCTGACTCTGCAACCGCTGATTCTGCGAAGGCCGATTCCGCAAAGACTGATTCTGCAAAGACCGGCTCCGCGCCGTTGCTACCGTGCTCGCCACCCAAGAAAGTCGTCCGCAACGGAGGATCCGAAGAGCCCACCATACAACTGATCGGAGGCAGCCCGGCGCAGGAAGCATCGAAGCAACGGTCCACGGAACAACTCACCGCCGCTACCCAGGAAAACCTGAAGAAGATCGCGGAACGCCAGCTTTCCCCAAGCCGGCAGGAGATGGTGAATCAGGTAAAGCAGTTCATGGATCAGTCCAAAATCGCCGTTGCCGCGGGAGACCTGGAGCGCGGCCACAATCTGGCCCAGAAAGCTCACTTACTTTCCGAGGAATTGGTCAAACCTTAAATAGGGATTACCGGGAGGCCGCCGGCGGCGTCGTCTGTCTCCACTCGCACCCGTTTGCCTCTATGCGCAGCTCTGAAGTTGACGGCCTTTCTGCCGATAGAGGAATCAGCAGCGTCCCTGCGAAGCTACCATGTCACCCTTCAGCGATCCTGATATTTGCCGCCACATCCTCGATGGCCTGCAGATCGGAGTGAGCGTGCTTGATCTGCAGAAAAAAATTGTCTTCTGGAGTGACGGCGCGGAAAAGATCACGGGCTATTCGCGGATCGATGTCATTGGGCACTCCTGCGCGGACAACATTCTGCAGCATTGCAACCAGCATAGCTGTGAAATGTGTACCGACCGATGCCCCATCTCATCCGCCTTGCATGACGCCAAGCCCATGGAAGCCATAACCTTCATCCACCACAAGTCAGGACATCGCACCCAGGTACACACCTGGGCGATTCCGTTGCGCGACAAACACGGCTCGCTCATCGGCATCATCCAGACTTTTGAAGGCGAATTCGCTCTGGGTGGTCCCGGCCCCAACGACCGCGACTTGAGAGACCGCGGCTGCCTCGACGACACCACCGGATTGCCCAATGAGGTGATGATGCAGGCTCACTTGCGGGAACTGTTGGGCACCTTCGGCGAGCTCCAAATTTCCTTCGGCGTCATTTGTCTGCAGGTTCCCGATCTCAACAAATTTCGGGCGCGGTACGGACAGGTGGCGACCAGATCCATCCTACAGGTGCTGGCTCGAACCTTGAAAAATACAGTTTGGCCCACCGATTTTGTAGGCCGCTGGAGCGAAGATCGATTCCTCATTATCTTGAGCAGCTGCCGCGAGGACGCCCTCCAGGTGATCTGCCAGCGCATTCTGAATATGACGGCCAGCGCCACCATTCAGTGGTGGGGAGAAGAATTATCGCTGACCGTATCGATCGGCGGCACGGTCGCCGTCCCCGGCGACACTCTGGCATCGCTTCTGCAGCGAGCCCAGCAAGCGCTCCCTGGAAATCAAATCGTGGTACCGGATCGCGATGCTCTGGCTGCTGCAGTCTCATCGTCAAAAAAATTAACGAGCTAACTCATGTTCGCCATTGTTGGCATTGTCGTCGTCTTCGGTTGTGTTATCGCTGGCTATCTGATGGAGCATGGAAATTTGAGGGTGCTCATCCAGCCGGCGGAATTGGTCACCATCGGCGGAGCGGCGATCGGGACCGTCCTGATCGCCAATCCGCTGCACATTCTCAAACAAATTGCCGGCGGCATCGGCGGCGTTTTTAGCGGCTCCAAATATACCAAGCAGGCCTATATCGATTCTTTGAGAATCATGTACGACTTGCTCAACAAGGCCCGCAAAGACGGACTGATGGCGCTCGAAGGCGACGTCGAGGAACCGGACAAGAGTACCTTGTTCGCCAAAGCGCCAGCCGTTTTTAAGAACCACCACGTGCGTGACTTTGTCTGTGACTCGCTGCGCATGGCCATCACCGGCGTGGATGCCTTCGATCTCGATCAGATGCTCGACCTCGACCTGGAAGTTCACCACCACGGCGCCGCGCAGCCTACCGCCGCCCTCAGCAGTGTGGCCGACTCGTTGCCAGGATTGGGCATTGTCGCTGCCGTCCTGGGCATCGTGATTACCATGAGCGCCATGGGGGGACCTCCGGAAGAAATTGGCAAGAAGGTGGCGGCTGCGCTGGTGGGCACGTTCCTGGGCATCCTGCTGTGCTACGGCCTGGTCGGCCCCATCGCCTCCAACATGACTAAGATCGCCGACGACGAACATGCTTACCTTTACGTGCTGCGCGTTTTGATTGTCTCCTTTCTTAAAGGGACGGCTCCCATCATGGCGGTAGAAGTAGCGCGGCGCGCGGTGCCGGGCCACGTTCGGCCATCGTTCAAGGAAGTGGAAACAGCCTGCCGCAACAAGGGCCCCGCCGACGATGCCGCTGCCGCACCCGATGCCGCTGCCGCGGCGGCAGGTCAGTAGAAATCTGGACACCACCTAATCAATGGACAAAACTCGCCCCATCATCGTCATCAAAAAGAAAGGTGGCCACGGCGGCCACCATGGCGGCGCCTGGAAGGTTGCCTACGCCGATTTCGTAACCGCCATGATGTCCTTATTTATCGTCCTGTGGCTGATGAGCGCCAGCAAACCGGTGCAGGAGGCTGTGGGCGGCTATTTCAGGGATCCCAGCGGCACTGCCGACAAGAAAGGATCGATCATGCCCGGCGCCGGCGAGAATTTCATTCTCACCAAAGATGACATGCCCAAGCTCAAGAACCAGCTCGAGCAAAAAATTCGGGAAATGGACGACTTCGAGAAACTCAAGAACCATATCGAAATGACGGTCACCAACGAAGGCCTGCGCATTGAACTCAGCGAATCTGCCGCAGGAACTTTCTTCGACAGCGGCAGTCCTAAGTTGAATGGCGACGGCCATGAGTTGGTGATTGCGCTTGCCTTGGAGTTGAGCAAGTTGCCGAACAGGCTTTCCATTGAGGGCCACACTGACTCCAAGCCTTACTCGACATCTAAAACTTATAGCAACTGGGAACTTTCCACCGATCGTGCGAACGCCGCGCGCCGCCTTATGCAGACCAGCGGAATCGGGCCAGAACAAATCACTCAGGTCCGTGGCTTTGCCGATCAACGTTTGCGCAAACCTGATAACCCGCTCGATCCCTCTAACCGCCGAATCTCAATCATTGTGCAGTACATTATTAAAAACAATGAAGAGGAAGATACAAAGCAGTCCGCTGCGGGCGAAGCGAAAAAGCCCGGAGAGAAACCAGACAAGAAAGAATGAATGCCGCAGTGGCCTTGAAATAAGTTTACAATTTCTTCCGCGTTGCTCGCGAATCCTGCCTGTATAATCCCCGCTTTGATCTTTTACTCAGGAGCTTCTGTCATGAAGACCTTCGTCCGCCTGGTCTGCCTTCTACTAGCGATGTCCTCGGTCAACCCGTCGTGGTCTCAGGAAAAAGAAAAACTGGATCTCGAAACCATGACCCGAATCCGCTACGAAGGCTTCCACGATTCCAAGGTCATGGACTTTGCCACCGGACTGATGGACTCAATCGGCGAGCGCCTCACCGGTTCCCCTAACATGAAGCGCGCCAACGAATGGACTCGCGACCAACTGACCGCAATCGGCCTCTCCAACTCGCATCTGGAGCCTTGGGGCCCGTTCGGCCGCGGTTGGGCCAATCAATACGTCAACGTTCGCATGACTTCGCCCGATATAGTCACGCTGCTCGCCTACCCGAAAGCCTGGACTCCGGGCACCAACGGCGTTATCCAAGGCAAGTGCATTCGCGCCATCATCGCCGACAAAAAAGACTTCGACAAATACAAAGGCAAACTCGCCGGCATGATCGTAATCCTCGGCCCTGACGCGGAGGTCAAGCCCATCACCGAGGCTCCTTACAAACGCCTTGCCGACGACGATCTCGCCAAACTCGCCGACTACCAGATTCCCGACCGTCCTCCCTTTCGCTTCGCCGATTTTCTGAAGCGCCAGCAATTCGTTAAAGACTTGAACCAGTTCTTCGCTGACGAAAAAGTGCTGGCCGTCATCGACCACAGCCGCGGCTCATCCGGCGGCGGCACCGTGTTCGTTCAGTCCGGAGGATCTTATAAGCTTGGCGAAACCACTACGATCCCTCAACTCACCATGGCCTCGGAGCACTGGAGCCGCATCGCCCGCCTGCTCGAGCAGAAAAAAGACGTCTCGCTCGAACTGAACGTCGCCAACACCTTTTACGATGATGACCCCATGCAGTACGACACCATCGCCGAAATTCCCGGAGGCGACAAGAAAGATGAGGTCGTGATGCTCGGCGCACACCTCGATTCCTGGCACGCCGGCACCGGCGCCACTGACAACGGTGCTGGCACCATCGTCATGATGGAGGCCGTCCGCATCCTGAAAGCCCTCGACATCAAGCCTCGCCGCACCATCCGCATCGGCCTCTGGAGCGGCGAAGAAGAAGGCCTGCTCGGCTCGCAAGGTTACGTCGAGCATCATTTCGGTTCGCGTCCTCGCATGGACGAGCCCGGCATGAAAGATATGCCCACACTGCTGCGCCGCGAAGCCGGAGAAGTCACGGTCAAACCCGAGCAGGCCAAAGTCTCCGCCTATTTCAACGTCGACAACGGCACCGGAAAAATCCGCGGCGTGCACCTGCAGGAGAACGAAGCCGTCGCTCCCATCTTTGAAGGCTGGATGAAGCCTTTCAAAGATCTTGGCATGACCACTCTCACCATGCGCAACACCGGAGGCACGGACCATCTGTCATTCGACGCCGTCGGCATTCCCGGCTTCCAATTCATTCAGGATCCCATCGAGTACGAAACTCGCACGCACCATTCGAACATGGATGTCTACGACCGCCTGCAGCCGGAAGACTTGAAACAGATGGCTGTAATCGTTGCCGGATTCGTCTACGATGCCGCCATGCGCGATCAGATGCTGCCCCGCAAGCCCATTGAGAAGCCGCTGCCGAAAGAACCAGAAAAGAAAGAAGAATAACTGCCGCGCCATGTCATCGTCAGCGAGGATTGTGCTTCGCGACCGAAACATAACCGCAGTCGAAAGCCTGCCCTGAGCCAAGTTGAAGGGGATCCCTTTCTCCTTACCTTACGATTGCCCTCGCAAGGCATTTCCTATATTCAGGCGACTGGCGTCGATGACAGATCAGGAACCAGCGAATGCCCTGCCGCGCGCGGGGGTTCTTTAACCGGCAGCCGTGCCGTTACAACTGCGCCTGAGCCGGTGGAGTGTATTTCCAGATCTCCTCCAAGCTGCCGCAGCCTTTCTCTCATTCCCCTGATCCCAACTCCGGGCGTGCCGGCGGCGGTCATTTCATTCAACTTTTCCGCAGGTATCCCCTTACCATGGTCCTGAACCACAACAACAACGTCGCCGTGGCTGTGCCGGAAAGTAATCTTCGCCGTCGGGCTCTCGGAATGCCGATGAATATTCGTAAGGCATTCTTGCACCATGCGAAAAATGGCCGTCTCCATCTCACGAGACAAACGTCCGAAATCGTCAGGAACTTCAAGGTCAACTTTAATCTTGCTGCGCCTGGCGAATCCATCTACATACCATCGAACCGCAGAGACTAACCCCGCTTCATCCAGCAGAGGTGGGTAGAGCAGGTGAGAGATGGTGCGTACTTCTTTGCTCATTTCCTGGACGAGACCTTCGCTATCGGAAAGAGTAGAGGCTGTCTTAGTAAGCCGTTCCATATCGGAGCGAACCGCCGACAGGTTCATGCTCAGCCCGGCCAAAAGTTGACCGACGCTGTCGTGTAGTTCCCGAGCGATCCGTCGTCTCTCATCATTTTGTAACTGAAGCAGACGAGCTGAGAGATCCCGCAAATTTATATTTGCCGTATCGAGCTCTGCCGTTCGTTCTTTCACTCGATCCTCAAGTTCAGCGTGCCCCCTTCGCAATTCCTCATTATTCCTTCGGCGCGCTTCTCCCATGGCAATGAAGCCACCCGATGTAACTAAAAAGACAAGAACCGAGATGATCTGCGTGTTCTCGTGGATGCCAAACGACTGTGTTTGTGACAAGAACCGATATCCCATTCCAGCCAACGCAAGGGCAACAGCCAGTACGGCCGGTCCAGTTCCGCAATACCACGCGGAACAAGCTGTAATCAGCAGTAGCAGGATGTACGGCAGAGGATTGTCGAGACCAAGCTTCAACGTGTAACAAGACAACAACACAACGAACGTGGCCGCGACGGCAGCCCCGTACCGTACCCAGCTGTTTCCAGAAATTCTTGCAGAAAACGAATGATCGGTTCCCATCGTTCTCACCCAACTACTCTCGAAAAGTAGTTATGGAAGTCAGCAGTAATAGAAAGAATCACCGCGAGTGACTCTTTAAGGCTACTACTTTTCGTGGGCTCTTAGGGAAAATACGCCTGTAAGATGTCCTTCCGCGTTTGTCTGGAGCGAATCGGGCGCGTGAAGGAAATTATCGGAAATCGGTCGTGATGCTGATCGCCCGCTACTTCACAAACGTCAGCCCATGCGGCACCGCATACTTGAACACATACGCATAGAGCATCACGATAATTCCGACAATTGAGCACAGCGCTACCGAATGCCACGCCACGAACCGGAAAATGATTCCTTCGTTCCCCACCTGCTCGGTCGCCGCGGTCGCAATCGTGATCGACTGCGCATCCACCATCTTTCCCATCACTCCGCCGCAACTATTAGCCGCGCACATCAGCACCGGATCGATGCCCAATTGCTGAGAAGTAATTCTTTGCAGGCTCCCGAACAACGCGTTCGCTGACGTATCGCTTCCCGTTAGCGCCACTCCCAGCCATCCCAGGAACGTCCCGAAGAACGGATACATCCATCCGGTGCGCGTGAAGGCCAGGCCCAGCACCGCATCCAGCCCCGAGTAGCGCGTCACATAGCCCAGCCCCAGCATGAAGGAAATCGCAACCATGGCAAGCCGCATCCGCACCAAGGTCCGCCAAAAAATCTTCACCAACTGCAGCGGACCCTGCCCAAGTAACAATCCGGACACGATAGCCGCGAAAAAGCATCCCGTCCCCGTGGCCGAGAGCCAGTTGAAGTCATAGCGCGCTGCCTCCGGTGTCGGCTTCGCAACCACCGGCGCCGACCGCGAAATCGCATTGTGCAGGTAAGGCACATCCCATCCTGCTGGCCCCGGACGCGCCTTCCCATTCGGAAGCACGACTTTAAAAGACGGCGTCGTAGCCATATTCATCGCCAGCTTTATCTTTGGCAGGCCCCACAGCAGCACAAACAACGAGAGAATCGCAAACGGCATCCACGCTTTTAAAACCTGTGCGGCGGTATACGACCGCGCTTGGACGATTCCATCGAACTGTTGCGCCGACCACTCGCCGCCCACATCATCGCTGATCTTTCGCGTAGCCGCGGCAACTGTAGCCGGTTTATCGTCGTAATCGAATCGCCAGATTTTCTTCGGCTTCCAGACGCGCAGGAATGCCAGCGTCACCACGAGCGACACTACGCCTCCCATAATGTCCACCAGATTGCTGTCCACGTGGTTCGCCCACAAGAATTGCGTAAGTGCGAACGATCCTCCGACCACTGCAATCGCCGGAAACACTTCCCACGTATCCCGCCAGCTGACCATGGTTTTCACCAGCCAGAAAGGAACAATGAGTGCCGTAAACGGAAGTATCCGCCCGATCATCGCATTGAGATCAGATTCCGGCAGAGCCGTCACCGCCGCCAGCGTGTGTACCGGAGTTCCAATCGCCCCCCAAGCCACCGGCGCGGTATTGGCGATAAGATTCAGCGCCGCCGCATGAAACGGCTTGAATCCCAGCCCGATCATGAACGCTCCGGCGATCGCCACAGGCGCGCCGAATCCCGCGGCGCCTTCAATGAACGCGCCAAAACAAAACGCCACCAGCAACACCTGCAGCCGGCGATCCGCTGTGATCCCCGCCACCGACTCCTTCATGATCTCGAACTGCCCGGTCTCCACCGAGATGTCGTACAGATAAACCGCGGCCAGAACGATCCAAGCGATCTTCAACACGCCGAACGCTACACCGTACGCAAAGCTGAGCGCCGCCAGCATTGGAGGCATCTTGAAAAAGATAATTGCAACCGCCACCGCCGTTGCCGCGCCGGCGATGGCACACCAATGAGGCTTTACTCTAAGTCCGGCGAGCAGCGAAAAAAGAACGATGATAGGAAGAGCCGCCACCAGCGTGGAAAGCCACCAATGACCAAGTGGATCATAGACTTGAGTCCATTGCATCGAATCCTCCCTACAAACGGAGACTGCCGCAAAATGGAAACCTTATGCCTTGTCTTCTGACCTTCGTCTTCTGAGCTTCGTCTTCTGAGCTTCGTATCAGGGTATGCCTTCAGGCATACCGTCAGACGCCGCAACCTGACTGCGCCTTCAGGCGCTGCCCACTTCCCAACTCCTCGGAACATTCACATAAGACCGGTCCAACTGCGCCACAGACGGACATCCCAGCAATCGCAACGTCCGTTCCAAATCAACCCGCAAAATCTCAATCGCGCGATCCACTCCCGCTTCTCCTGCCGCTGCCAACCCGTACGCGTAAGCCCGCCCGCACAGCACCGCCCGCGCTCCCAGGCAAAGTGCCTTCGCAATATCGGTCCCGCGACGAACCCCTCCATCCATCAGCACTTCAATTTGCCCCTTCACCGCCTCCACAACTTCCGGCAATGCCCACAACGAAGCCGGAACCCCATCCAGTTGCCGCCCTCCATGATTCGAAACCGAAATCGCCGCTGCCCCCGCATCAATCGACCGCCGCGCATCGTCCGCGGTCAGCACGCCCTTCACCACAATCGGTCCCGTCCAGATTTGCCTGATCCAACCGAAGTCCGCCCACGTCACCGCCGACTCCGCCAGCGCCACATTAATATCCGTGAGTGGCATTTGTCCTTTGCCGGGAATAATCACATTGGGTAAACCAGGCAAGCCGCCATCCAGCAAATAATCCATCAACCATCCCGGCCGCGACAGAATCTGCGGCAGAAACGGAATCTTATCCAGCGGCCCCCCGCTGATAAGCTCCTTCATCCCATTGCGATAATCACGCTCGCGAATTCCTGCCACCGGAGTATCTATCGTCACCACCAGCGCATTGAACCCCGCCACTCGCGCCCGCTCAATCGCGCCCTCCGCCGCCCCGCGCCCGCCCATCAGGTAAAGTTGGTAGAACACTGGCCCCTTCGAGCCCGCCCGCACATCCTCCAGCTTGTGCCCCGAAATCGTCGACTGAATGTAGCCGATGCCCGCATTCCCCGCCGCTCGCGCCGCCGCCACTTCCCCGCCCGGATGCATCAGCCGGCTATATCCCACCGGCGCCAGCATCATCGGCAGCGCAAGATTGAATCCCAGCACACTCGTACACATGCTGCACTCCGCCAGAGCGACCGCATGCCTCGGCCTGAAAGTAATGTCGTTGAATACTCTGCAGTTTTCTCGAAGCGTGACTTCGCCCTCGGCCCCGCCGTCCAGATAATCAAACACCGATTTCGGTATGCGCTGGCGCGCAATCGGCCGGAAGTCTTCAATGCTAACAACATGTGGGGAAGCTACGGATCGTGCGGCTTTCGTCATGCGAATCCCAATGCTAAATCAGCAAGCAGCCCGCTATCCTACCACCTCTCGAAACTGGCAGAAAAAGTTAATTTCTCTGGAGGCACGAATTGACGCTTTACTTGTGCCCGGCGGAGCGTTGATTATGTCGCGCCAGATATTGGTGATCGAGCGCCTGGCGGATCAGCGTCTTGATCACTGCCTGCCGGCTGATATTCAACTCCTTGGCTGCTCGATCCAACTCTTCCAGCATGCCCGCCGCCAAGTCGACATTCACCCGTTGTATCGGCCCCATCAAACGTCCCGCATTTGTAAAAAAGCGCGATACATCGTCGCCCTTATCCGCAAGGCGGGCAATCCCTTCAGCCGGCATCGGCTTTCGATTCTTAAGAGTATTCTTCATAAAGCTGCTGCTCCTGTTTCGTCGCTCTCCAAAGTGTGACGAGGTGATAGTATTCACCCTCGTCATCCTCTCGCATTTCGAAGATGACGACATACAATTCCTGTGCCACCCAGCCGATCGCGCGATACTGCTCGACCACGTCCAACCGCTGGTCCAGATAATACGGGTGCGAGAAAATCTCCTGCACCTCTTCAAATCCAATGCCTCTCTTCGGATTTTTTCTTAACTGCTCGCTCTTCCGCTCATCGAAGTGAAATCGCATGAGTATAACAGTTATACCACATTGCCAACTACCACGGACGCTAATCGCGGCTGGCCCGTCCTTCTCGCGCTGTTCGCGAGAGAGCCTGCCCTGAGCAAAGCCGAAGGGGCGGGGATTTTGATCTCCCGTTAAAGCCCCTACATGCTAATGCACTCTCACCCGTCTCCGTCCCCACACCCACAAATAAGCCACCGGACCCGAAACTAAATTCACAATCCCCCACTTCCTAGTCGCCACATCGCTGTAAATCATCGCCCAGCCAAACAGCAGCGTCGGAGCCAGCACCACCACGGCCGCCCCCACCATCCCGCCCCCCACCCGAAATGCCCGCGGCGCATCCGGATACTTCCTCCTCAGCTGCCAGAACGAAACCACCGTCTCAATCGACGTTGCCATGCGCGTCCACGCATACACTCCAATCAGCTGCGGCACGGTGAAGAACGCCAGCGCCGCGCAGAAAACCGTCGAGAGCACGATCGATCGCACCGGCGTGCCATATCGCGCGCTCACTTTCGCAAGCGCAGGATGAAAATATCCGTCTTCCGCCATGGTCAGCGGCACGCGAGTAATCGAAAGTAGAGTGCTGTCCAGCAACACAAAATTGCAAATCACCGCCGCCACAAACATCGACGTGCCCAGCACGTTCCCTCCCAGCAACCGGCCCGCCGTCACCAGATATCCAGTTTCCCACTCCCGCCAATTCCCCAGCGCCGTCAGCCCTGCCGCCAGCGTCACCACATAAATCCCAATCGCCAGCGGGACTACTATGGCCAGTCCAATCGGAAAATTCCGGCTTGGATTCTCCACTTCCTCAATCACCGTCGAGAGCTGCTCATACCCGGCATACGACCACAGCGCAATCGCCAACCCAACTCCGAACGCTCCCTGCCAGGGCGTGCCCGTCGGCAAGAACGGATGAAACGGATTAAACTGCGCATGCCGGAATCCGAGCCCAACAAAAATCACCAGCGGAACCGCCATCGCCAGCAGCAGAACCAGCGTAAGGTTTCCCACCAGATGAATACCTCTCACATTCAGATACGCGACGACCAGGAGAAAAACGAACGCCACGCTCCAGTGTTCGGCGTGGGAATGCACCGGCATCCAATCTTCCAGATAGTCCGCCATCGCCACACCATATGCCGCACTCATCAAGAAAGTTCCTGTCCAGTTCCACCACCCGCATTGGAATCCCCAAAAATCCCCCAGCGCGGCGCGGCTCCAGCGGTAGAAGCCGCCTTCCACCGGCATCAGCGTGGTCATTTCAGCTGTCGCCAAAGCAATCGGGACGGCGAACAGCAACGGCACCACCAGAAGAAATGTCAGGCCCAACCCCGGCCCCGAAGTCGAGATCATCGACTCCAGTGAGAACGGCCCGCCGGCGCAGTACGCGAATAGCAGCGCGACAAAAGGGACGAGCCCAATCCTCCGCAAATTCTTCGTAGGAGCGTAAAGGCCCGTCGGCCCGGAGGAAGAGCTCATAAAGAAGGTTTCGCTTCCCGCACAAACATCAGCACCGCGTGTCCTCTATAAGTCGTGAGTTGCGATTGCCCGTATCCACACTTCTCGGCCACACGAATCGACGCAAGATTATCAGGCGCGATAATGCACGCCGTGCGCCCTTGCTCGGCGTGCGGCTGTTCAAGATGACGCTTTATAAAATAACGATCGCCCCATTCCACAACCGCGCGCACCGCTTCAGTCGCATAACCTTTGCCATGAAACGCCGATGCCAGCACCCACCCAATTTCCGGCACGCCTCGCAGCGGCGGCTCGATCTCGCGCTTGAAGTCGGCGAACCCAATCTCACCCACAAAACTTTCCGTCGCCTTTTCCTCCGCCGCCCAATAACCAAACCCAAGCAAAGACCAGTGGCCCGCATACCGAAGAAACTTCGTCCACGCCTCCTCGTCGCTCAGCGGCTTCCCGCCAATAAACCGCGTAACCTCAGCATCCGCCCACATCGCCGCGCAATAAACGAAGTCATCCAGCCGATGCCCGCGCAATCTCAGTCGCTCCGTTTCAAGAACCGGCACTTCGAATCCGGAAGAAGAAAAACAAGATCCACTCATGGCAGCAGTCTACCGCCCAAACAACTCATGTAGGAAAATACTGAAGTAGGAGCACACCCGATGGGAAGGAACAAACAGGCCAATGGCGCAGTTCCATGAACTGCGCCATTCACTAAACGAAGCAGATTCGCTTGCTACTGCAGGTGGTTCGCCCGCAATGGACTGGCATCGGCTGTGCTGTCAGCCCGCGGCGTCATCAATACCACAATGTACTCTCGTTCTTTGTTGTCGAGATCTTCGACGCGCATCAGCATCTTGTCTTTCTCAAGGCGGAATTGCGCTTGATCGCCCACCGGCAGAAGTACGGGATGTTTCCCGTCCCTGGGCCGAATCCGGTAAATCACTTTCTCAGTCTGCAGCAAATATTCCTGACACAGAAGTTCCTGCGTCTTCTTGTGGCCGGAATCCGTTCCAATCATTTCGCCGGTAAAACTCTTCGCGTCCTTTTCGTCAACACCACATTGCACTGAATCCATTTGCAGCAACTTGCCACCCTGATAAGCCTTCGGTTCCTTGGCATAAGCCGTAGCAGCCAACAAAATCGATGTGAGTACGAGCGATTGATAGCGCATCGAGAATCCCCCAAGTGATGGTCGAAAGTAAATCGAATGTCTCAACCCAACCGACATCGCCGAGCCAAGACACCGATTGCAGGATGAATTGTTTCTTATTCTGTGAGGACCAGTTAGATCACCACGGTCATCGAACGAAGGTAACTTCCGGAACAGGCTGCCGCCTCGAACCCGGCACCCGCGCAAGATGCGGCATCAGCGTTCGACGAGGGCTTCAAGTGAGGAGAAGAATGCTGGAAAAGAAATTGCCGCACACTCACTGCCGCGAATCAAGGTCTCACCCTGAGCTCGCAGGGCGGCAATACTGAAGGCCATCGCGATGCGGTGATCGTCGAACGATTCCAGTTCCGCACCGTGAAGCGATTGTCCGCCGGGAATTTTTAAACCATCCGCTAACTCTTCGACCTGTGCCCCCATAGCCGCCAGATTGGTGGCGATCGATCGGATCCGGTCTGACTCCTTCACCCGCAGCTCTTTCGCATCGCGGACCTCGATCCCCTGCTCTGTATAAGGTGCGATTGCGGCCAGCACTGGAATCTCGTCAATCAGCGCGGCCGTATCGGAACCGTTAATGACTGCGCCTTTCAGTTGTCCGCCTTCAACCTGCAGCGTACCGACCAGTTCTCCATGAATTTCTTCAAGCTGGGTTACGGAAATGCGCAGGCCTATCTGCACCAGGATATCGAGCAGCCGCGCCCGGGTGGGATTCATCAGTAAATGTGTAATCGTCAATCGCGAGTTGGGAAATAGAGCGGCGGCGCACAGAAAGAACGCTGCGCTCGAAAGATCGCCGGGAACCCGCGCTTCAATCCCTCGCAAGCGCTGGCCGCCGCGAATCCGCACTTCGTTTCCGTCGCGCTCCAACTGCGCGCCAAAGGCCCGCAGCGCCACTTCTCCGTGATCCCGCGTCCGCAACGGCTCTTCGATCCGAGTTTCACCGTCAGCCAGCAGTCCGGCAAAAAGCAGGCAAGTCTTTACCTGGGCGCTCGCCATCGGCATTTTGTAGTGAATCGCTTCGATGTTGCCACCGGTAATGCGCAGCGGAGGACGTCCATCGTTCGATGTAATTCGCGCGCCCATGGATGTGAGCGGCGTGATAATCCGTTCCATGGGACGCCGGGATAGCGATTCATCCCCTGCCATTTCGGTGGTGAACTTCTGCCCGGCCGCAATGCCGCTCAACATGCGGATCGTCGAACCGGAATTTCCGCAATCCAGCGGCTCGCTTGGCGCGGTCAGCGTCAGGCCGCTTCCCTGCACTTCGATAACATTTTCGTGATCATTTTTGCGCTCCCACTTCACCCCGAGCGAGCGCAGGCATCCCAGGGTGCTGGCGCAATCCGCTCCGGTCGAATAGTTTTCCAGGCGTGACGGTCCATCGGCGATCGCCGCCAGCATCGCGTAACGATGCGAAATAGATTTATCCCCGGGGAGACTTATACTGCCGCGCACGTTGCGCGCGGGACGCACAATCACTCGTGACTCGCTTTTCATCTAGAGATCAATATAGCGGAAGGGACCGGGATTAAGCTGTATGCGGGCTTAGCTCAGGGCCTTGGCCTCAGCCGCGACTTCACGCAAGACGTCCGCGGGAATTTCTTTCAGTCTCAGGCTGAACTCGAACATGGGCGTCTCGGTGCCGCGTCCCCAGCGCGCAACCTCCCAGTGGGCACGCACGAACTTTACATCGAGATGCGCCGTCAAATCGAGCAAGAGCGGCGTCTCGCCGGAATAGAATTTCTGCGGAAACGTAACTACAGGCTTCGCACTCCACGTCGTGCCGTCGGCCGAACCGTGAATGCTGACTTCGAGAGATTCCTGCTCAATGATCCTGGTGATTGAAAGTGTCAGCAAAAATACCCGGCTGGATGCGCCGCTTACGTCGAGAGCCGGGCTGTCTCCTTTGGCGCTGACGACAGTATTTTCCGGGACCAGCAGCGTATCAATCATAGCGGCAAAATTGTAACACGCGCTTCGATGCCTCACCTTTCACGAAACTTCGTCCAAAAACCGGCGCAGAATCCGCAACGCGTCTTCCGGCTGCTCCCAGGGAGAGTAATGTCCAGCTTTCGGAATCACCCGCAATTGGCTGTTGGGAATGTGCCGGTGCATCAGTTCGGCTTCGTTCGCGCCGGTCAGGATATCGTCGTCTCCGGTCACCACCAGCGCCGGCACATTGATGGTCTTCAATACATCCACTGAGTCTGGACGCGCGGCCATGCCGCGTTGCACTTGCGCCACATCTTCGGGTGACATCTTTCGCATCATGCGGAGAGCGCCTTCGACTCGATCAGGCCGCATCTCCCGTGTAGTCCTGGAGAAGACGCGCGGTAGCATGCTTTGAAAGAACGGTTCCGTGCCGCGCTCGATGACGTCGCTGGCGGCTTGCAGCCGGCCATTGCGGGCTTCGGCGCCATCCGCGGGCGCTTTCGTATTGCAAAGCCCGAGGGCGGCGACGCGCCCGCGATGGCGTCTCCAGAACTCAAACAAAGCATATCCACCAATCGAGACGCCGATCAGCGGCGCGCGGCCAATCTCGGTATCATCCATTACCCGCGCAATATCGGCGGCGTGTTTGTCCATGGTTGCCGGACCCTCCCCCAAACCGGAGTCTCCGTGCCCGCGCATATCCGGAAGCACCACTCGGTAACGCGATGTAAGAGTCTCAGCGACGGGCAGCCAAAATTCGTGGTTCACCGGAAAAGGATGCAGAAGAACTACGGGCGGGCCTTCACCCATTACGCGATAGGCAATTTCCGCATCGTCGCTCTTGATTGTCCGAAGATGGATTTGCCGAAGATCCATGCGATCTACGGATTCGTCACGCGCTGCCCGGCCCTCGGCGCCACCAGCAGCAAGGGTTCTTCCGGAATCACAATCCATGCGATGGGATAAGAGAGTAGTCCGATACCCGTCATGAACGACACAATCAGCCAAACCACCCGGACCACAGTCACGTCGATATCAAAGTACTCGGCGAAGCCGAGGCAGACGCCGGCGATCTTGCGCCCCTGGCGAGGACGCACCAGACGCCTCTGGGCAACCGGCGCTGCTACACGAACTCCGCAATACGCACACAATGCTGCATCGTCCTGAATCACTTTGCCGCAATAATTGCAGTACATAGCTCTACCTCTTCCGGCCTACAAGACTATTCGTAATTGTAGTCCGAAAGCTCCTTTCCTCAGAAGCAACCTTCCCCCGTCTTCCAGACACTAATTGACCACTTGTCCTGAGGTGTTGTATGTCCGGAGCCGCCGCTCGTTCCTTCTCTGCCACGATAGGTTTGTCCATTTCATCGCTTTTTCTTTTGACAGCAGCCTTGCTTCCGCAGGCGGTCGGGCAAGAACCTGCGACTGGCCAAAGCGCGGTCGAACTGCCCGCTGCTTTTGTATATGTCTTAAATAGCCCCAGTAATAGTAGGGTGGAGATCAACGCTTTTCGCGCCGCCTCTGACGGCAAGCTCTCGATTGTGCCCGGCTCGCCTTTCTCAACCGAGATGGCATATGGCGCATCCATGGCGCTGAATCAGAAGTTTCTTTTTGCCACCAGCGGAATTGACATCTACTCGTTTCGCATTAAAAATGACGGCGCGCTTCAAGCAGCCAACTCGGTGAACGCGCAAAATTTCAATTTGGACAGCTGTGGAGGCCCGCAGGCTCTCTTCCTCGACCGCACCGGTTCCTCTTTATACGATCTGGACTACTACAGCGACTGCGCTAACAATGCCTACCAGATTTTTTTTCCCGAAAACCTTACCGGCCAACTTAGCTATGAAGGAGTAACGACGACTTCGACCCCAATTTTCGAAGTACCCTTGAGCTTCAGTGGAAACAATGAGTACGCCTACGGAGCGAGCTGTTATCACTGGCTGCAAGAAATTTTCGGATTCAAACGTAGCGGTGATGGCAATCTGACCGACTTGAACATCACTCCAGCCATGCCGATTTCAAAGCCCGATCAGTTGTACTGCCCCAATCTCGCGGCAGCCGACACCACGAACCATGTGGCCGTCCCCATGCAAGCGCTTAATAGCTTCACCTTGCAACCGGTCGGCTTCGGCACAATCGCCACCTATACGGCTGACACCGCCGGTAACCTTACCACCACTAGCACTTATTCAAATATGCCCAGGGTTGGCGTCGGCACGGTCACCAGCATTTCAATGTCTCCCGCGGGAAATCTGCTGGCGGTCGGAGGAACGAACGGTTTGCAAGTCTTCCACTTCAACGGTGCAGAACCGGTCACAGCTTACGGCGGACTCCTCACAACTGATGAAGTCGACCAGATATCCTGGGACACTCAGAACCATCTCTATGCCATCAGCCAGCCTGCCGGCCTGCTATTCGTGTTTAGGATTACCCCAACCAGCCACAATCGGATTGCCGGATCGCCCTATGCAATTGCCAATCCCAATCGCATCGCTATCCTGCCCAGGTAAATGAACAACGATTACTCTCGATAGGCTTCTCGAATGTGTTTGCGGGCCTGGTCCGCGGGAGGTGTGCTGGCGTTCTCCGCCAGGACGCTCTGATATTTCTTCATGGCGAGATCGCGTTTTTGCAACAAGTCGTACATTTCGCCCGCGGCCAGATTGGCTTTTTGCAGTGTCTCGGGATCTGGATTCTGAATTTCGCCAACCAGTTCATACGCTGCCGCGGCATTGGCATAGTCTTTCTGGCTGCGCATTAACTCCCCCAGACCCCATGCCGTTATTTCGTAGTGCAGGGTGCCGTACTTCCCTTCCCGCCCGTTCTGCCACACTTTGCGATAGCCCGCCGCGGCATCCTGGGCATGTCCGCCGGCGCGAAGCAGATTGGCTTCTTCCAACGGAAATAAATAGTTCCTGGGATAACGCCCTGCCAGATCGTGCATGTTGGCGCGCGCTTCGTCAAAGCGGTGCTCGCGCCGCAGGAATAAGCTGAGGACCACCTTCGCGTCCACGCTGTTTTCCCCGCTACTGCCGGCAACTTCGTTCAGATACTCGAATCCCTTTTCTTTGCTCCCGCTTAGCCCGACCATGGCACCGGCGACCTTGACGCTCCAAGGCAGGCTCCCCATCACATAGTTATGCGCTCCGACCACCAGCTTCGCGTCCACGTATTGCGGATTCAGTTCCAGAACGCGTTCGTGATCGCGGCGCGCCCCCACTGCGTTTCGTAAGGCGGAAAACCATGCCCGCTCCACCAGAGCTGTATATAAGGAGAATTGCGCCCGGGTCACGCCGCGAGCATAAAGTGCGTCCACATCGCTGGGATTCGCTTTGAGTTGCAACTCTTCGAGATTCTCGGCACGCTCTACCAGTTGTTTGATCCGCTCCTTAACCTTCGGATCGGCGGGCCGATGCGCCTGGCCAATAAAGCTGTCATTGGCATACTCACCCGTGTTCATCGCTCCCATTCGATAAAGTTCGCGTAACAGGACTGCCGTCAGCAGGTGGTTCGCCGTCGAGGGGTCATTGGGATGCCGATCCAATAGCTTTTCAAAATCCTGGATCGAGCGCTCGTAATCCATGTTGTAGAAGTGTTCGAAGGCGCCGTCCACCAACGGATCGTGCGCTGCTGAAACAGCGGAGACAGATGTTATGCGCGGAGCGCTTCCCGCCGGGCTGGCGGTTTGGGCGGAAGCGTGACTCCACAAGCAAATGACCAGACAGAACAGCCCACCGCTCGGACCCAACACTTTCGTCAATATCAATTTCAACTTCATCCCATTGTTGCGGAGTTGATTTCTAGTGTAACTGAGTTTGATCGAGCACGAGATGAACCAAAGGCGTAATCGTTCGATCCCGTAGATTTGCATAATGCATTCAGCAGTTGGGCCCTATAATCGCCAAAGTTTCGACCCCAAAACTTGCGTAACTGAGGCATCTTTACCAGGGACTGCGGGTAAGAATTGCGCTGATACGCGTCCACCTTCGGGGAACAAAAGACGCAAGTCTCTGAATTGAAAAGCTCTAGGGATGCACAGGTTTTGGTGGTCGAGTTGCGTTGTTGAAGCTACTGAGTTCCAGCAAATTTATGAGTGAAGTAATTCAAAGTACGGGCCAGGAGTTTTGGCGGTCGCCTACGGTTCTGGATCCGCCGGTCGAATCCGTTCTTCCAGCTCACGTTCAATATGTGAACCAGGCCTGCGCCGAGTGCGGTACGGAGTTCATGATCGCCGCCCGCTTTTGCCATACCTGCGGATTGCGCCGGCCCCTGTCGCCTGAAAATCAGAACCAGACTGAGAGCTACCAACCTGGGAACTATCGCGCAGCCATGGCCACCTTGTGGACCCGCTACCTGGCGCGCCTACGGTCCGGCGCATCGTGGCTTGCGGCTTCCCTGCGAAAAGTTTCCTTCCCGGCTTGGCTACGCTATCTGCACTTCCATGAGATTAAAAGTGGCGTCGGCCTGCCCACTGCCGCTCTAGTTGCCTTCATCATCGGGCTAGGCTGCGTGGTTGGAGCCCTTGCCGTCAGCCTCTTCTACAAAGCGTCGAATCTGGCTGAATTCCAGGCGATTCAAATGTGGCGGATTGAATGGCTGCTGGCTGCCACGGCCTCGTTTGTCGCCGGCATCCTATTAAAGAAGCCATCAGATATCGATCCCGACTGATTTCTAAACTCTGCTTTCGACGTCAAGCCCCCTTCGGCAATTCTTACGATTCACTCCCCGTTCCCTTGGCCCGCCGCTGCTCGCTCGTTCGATACTCGCTCATTCGGTAAAGATGATTCACCGGCCCGGTCCCGCGCCCCAAAGGATGCCCGGCAGCGATGGCCGCGGTTACATAGGTCTTAGCCAGCAAGGTAGCCTCGGCGATCCCGCGATCCAGAGCAAGATGGCAGGCTAGGGCCGTGGAAAAAGCACAGCCCGTCCCGTGGGTGGAATTAGATCGTTGCCGCTCCGCTTTGAAGACCTCTTGTGCCACTCCGTTCTTGCTCACGAAACTGAGCAGGTCGATCGCCTTCTCCAGATGCCCACCTGTAACCACCACTGCGGCCGATCCCATTTCGTGGAGCTTCGCCGCCGCTGCCCTCATCTCCTCGAGATTCGTTACCTTGAGGCCGGTCAGGACCGCGGCCTCGTCGACGTTTGGCGTAATTACATCCGCCAGCGGGATTAGCTTTTCGACCAGCATCCTGACTCCAGACGTATCCAGCAGCTCCGACCCTGAAGACGAACGCAGAATCGGATCCAGTACCACATTAGGCAGTTTGTTTTCGCCAGAGCGTCCGCCGAGGAACTGCGCCACCGCGCGAACTGCCTTCCCCGTCCCCAACATTCCGATATGCACTGCGGAAATCCGCATATCGGAAACCAGCTCTTCCAGGGTATCTGTGATCAGACCAGGATCGACTCCCGCCACCAGCCTGACCCCTGCAGTAGATTGCACAGTCATTGCCGTGATGCAGGCGACTCCGTAGCAGCCGTGCGCTGCAATCGTCTTTACATCGGCGGTCACACCCGCTCCCGACGAAGGATCAAATCCAGCGATGGTAAGTACTACCAGCGGTTTCTCAGACATGGCCCTTGGCGACATCCTCCTTGGTCTTTCGTGCCAAAAAATCCTGAAAGAATGTTTTTTATCGCTAGCAACCTTGTACCTAAAATGCTCACACTAAACAACTTAGAAAGAATTTACCCGTAACCTGCTGAATCTATTGAGGATGTATTTCCTTCTCGACCTACAGGACCTTGGGTATTTATATATTAGTAAACAGTTAATACGATTGTTTTGAGTGACATATCCCATATTACTCATGATTAACAACAAGTTACGTGTGATATCCATAACTATCATGTCACTATAGGCCACGCACTTTCGGGTTGACAAGACTTCCCTGCCACCCTACGATTTATAGACCGTTAACGGAAACGTACTAGCTAGGACGACTTTGAGATGCGAGGAGAACTGAATGCGCAGACGTATAGCTCACGTACTGATGATCGGCTTATTGATCGTCGGCTTCGGAGCGGCTCAGGGACCAAACAACTCGGAGGCCAGTTCCGCTCAAACTAGCCGAATTCCGAAACCTGAGGTCCGCAAGCAGGCCAGAACCAAACCCTATCAGGTTGGGACCGCCTCTTGGTATGGTGAGTTTTTCGACGGGAAGCAGACCGCCAGCGGCGAAGACTACGACATGTACGACATGACCGCGGCCCATCCCACCCTCCCCATGGGGAGCTATGTGCGAGTCACTAACCTCCGCAATGGACGGGCGGTTGTGGTCAAGGTTAACGACCGCGGCCCGATCGTACCTGGCCGCATTATTGACTTGTCCTACGGTGCCGCACAGGTCCTGCAATTCGAGAAGCGCGGCGTGCAAAAAGTGCGCCTGGACCTGGTAAAACCCCGGACCAACCGCCAGCAGGTTTATCAGACCGTGGCGACCAACTATCCGGTGGCGCAACTGCGCTAAAGCATCTACACTGCTAGGGATGCAGGCCGCTCTCCCTCACGGCATCCCTACCAACGTTCCCCCTAAAAATTCGCCAAGCAGCGATCCTCGCCACAACGATCAGGCCAAGAACGATCCGCCCAAGAACGATCAGCCCAAGACTGATCCACCCCGGAACGACCCGCGCGAAAAACTGATCGTTGCCCTGGACGTCTCCACTGCGGCCGCCGCCCAGAAAATTGTGGCAGCCGTCGGCGACTCGGCGCTCACCTATAAAGTCGGCATGCAGCTCTATACCGCCGAAGGGCCCCAACTGGTGCGGGACCTCGTCGCCTCCGGTCGCCGCGTCTTCCTCGACCTGAAATACCACGACATTCCGAACACCGTCGCCGCAGCTGTGCGCCAGGCCGCCCAGCTCGGCGTGAGTATGCTGACCGTCCACGCAACCGGCAGCGCCAAAATGCTCCGCGCCGCCGCGGAAGCAGCCCGCGCCGCTAACCCTACCCTGATCGTGCTCGCAGTCACGGTTCTCACCAGCCTCGACGAAGCCGATCTGGAAAAAGTCGGCATCAATGGAACGGTAGTTGATGAGGTGCTGCGCCTAGCCTCTTTAGCGCTGGAGAACGGCTGCCAAGGGATCGTCGCCTCCGGCCATGAAGCCTCTGCTCTACGAAAGAGCCTGGGAAACGATTTCGTAATCGTAACCCCCGGCGTGCGCCCCGCTGGCGCCGGCCACGCAGACCAGGCCCGAGTACTCACACCGGCAGAGGCGATTAAGGCGGGAGCCAGTCACATCGTGGTTGGTCGCCCGATCACCGAAGCCGCAGACCCAGCGGCGGAAGCTCGGTCGATCCTGCGGCAGATCGGGCAGTGACTCAAAGTATCGACTGCTTTCGGCGATGAATGGCTCAGTGAACCGGACGAAGATGAAAAAGCAAACGCGAAGCCCACAAAACTGAAAAGTGAAGTTCCGCTGCCGTCGGAGCCGAAACCAGCGGACTGGTTCGGCTCAATGAAAGGCACGATAGAAATACTGGGGGACATTATTACTCCAGCGCAAAACTTCCCAGTCGTCTTCGTCATTGGCTGGCGACTGAGAAATTAACCTGACGCGCATCCGCCATTACGGTGTCATGCCCGTAGCAATTGTCTTCCGCAAATCCTCCGCCGACCCTTGCAGCAGATTCCTCAACACCGCCACCTCCGCCGCAATCCCTGTATGCAGCGCCGGATCAACATCCGGAGCGAAAAGCGAAGAGTGATTGGACGGCAACATCGTCCCCGAAGCCTTTGCCTGCGCGAACTTTTCCGGGTCCGCTCCACCGAGACTGAAATAAAAACCCGGAATTCCCTGCTCAACAAAGTAGGAGAAATCCTCCGACGCCGTGATCGGCTCTTCCATCACCACATTCTCTTTCCCTAACGCCGCTTCCAGCGTGGCTTTGAGCCGCTGCGCCAGCGCGGGATCGTTGTACACCAAATCCGTCCCTTCATAGCGATCGACCGATGGTGCTCGCGGCGCGCCCCCAGCCTCGGCCTCGGCCTTGGTGATCCGATCGATGGAAGCGAGCACGCGCTTGCTCACCTCCGTTTTGTTGGTGCGGACCGTCAGCCCCAATTCAGCCTGGTCCGGAATAATGTTGTTCTTGGTGCCGGCGTGAATGTAGCCAACCGTCACCACCGCCATATCGCCCGGCTTCGTTTCTCGTGAAGCGATGGTCTGTAACGCCAGAATTGTTCGCGCAGCAATCACAATGGGATCAATCGCCGTATGCGGCGCCGAGCCATGCCCTCCTTTGCCATAGATCGTGATGCGCAGCGAGTCTGCGTTCGTGTTGTAAATGCCCGACACGATCCCAACCTGCCCCGCCAGAAGCGTATTGCCAACGTGCATCGCCACCGCCACATCGGGCCGGGGAAATCTTTTCAGCAAGCCATCGTCCAGCATTCCCTTGGCGCCGGCAATCGTTTCCTCCGCCGGTTGGCCGATGAGCATCAGCGTTCCGTGCCATGAGTCTTCGCTATGCGCCATGATCGCTGCCGTGCCCAGAATCGCCGCCATATGCAGATCGTGTCCGCAGGCATGCATCACCGGAACATCATGTCCCGCGTCATCCTTCGTTTTAACTTTGCTCGCATAGGCGAGCCCGGTTTTTTCTTCTACCGGCAGCGCATCGAGCTCGGTGCGCAACATCACTGTTGGTCCCTTGCCATTTTTCAGGAGAGCAACAACTCCGGTCCCGCCAACCTGTTCAGTCACCTCATAGCCCAGGCTTCGCCATCGGCTCGCCAGTTTGGCCGCAGTCTGCATCTCGTGCGAAGAAAGTTCCGGATTCTCATGCAGATCCAGGTACAGCGCGTGGGCATCGGGATAAACAGCTTCAACTTCTCTTGAGGTTGGAGCCTGGGACGCCGCTTGAGCCCAAGCCGTAGCCACCGCCGTAACCATTGCCGTAACCGTTAAAGACGCGAGCAGAAAAAGTCTTGCCAATTTCATGTCACGGATCATATCTGCCGTGGCCCTCGGCCGACAAATAAGTCGGCGGTAACATCCAGTTGCAAGCGACTTCCCAAATCCGCCTGTGCCAAATTTGTATTGTGATTTAAAAGCTTTTCCACATCGCATGCGGGTGTAGAATCGATCTAAGAAAGCACTGGTTTGCTCCGCTTCGTCTGCAAGCTCGAGGTGCTCATGAACGTCCACATCAGTTATCGTCTTCATAAAACTCCCGCCTCTGAAAAGGATATTCAACACCACATTGAAAAACTGCAGAAACGCCTGCAAGTCTTCCGGCCAAGCCTCGTTCATTTAAAGGGTATGGTTGAGGAGACCTCGGCTCGCGAGGGAATCAGCGTTTCGCTCAACCTGCGCCTGCCTTCCGGACAGATGTCGGTAGAATCCAAGGCCTCGACTCCGGCAGCCGCGGTGAAGAGCGCGTTTGACGATCTCCTGCATCAACTTAACAAGCACAAGGAACTGCTTCGCTCCACTCACAAGTGGACCCGCCGCCAGAAGGAGACTTCGGCGCGCCGCAATGCTTCCGTTCCCTTCGAGCAGACACTGGCCGCGGTTTTCCCGGCGATGGTCTCGTCCGACGACGTCCGCTCCTACGTCGACGTAAATCTCTCTCGCCTGGAGCGCTTTGTGGAACGCGCAATTTATTTTCGCGAAGCTTCGGACCTGGTCGCGCAAGATTCCATCAGCAAAGAAGAAGTGATCGACGAGACCATCGCTGCCGCTCTCGGCGACGGTGATGAAAAGCCGGAGCGCCTCGCCCTCGAGCCCTGGCTCTACCGCCTGGCCCTGCGCGCTCTCGACGAACTTTCCCGCCCGGAAGGCACGAACGGCGGTGCTGTGCGGCTGGAAGAATCCGCGCGCAGCCAAAACGTCAAGGCCAGCGACGAACCCGAACTGCAGTTCCATCAGCCCGACGAATCCATTACCGCGGAAACCATCATCGCTGACGGGCGCGTCGCCACTCCCGAGCAGATCTTTGGCACCGACGAAATGATGCGTCTCATCGCCTCCGCTCTTCACAACGTTGTTCCCGCGCATCGCGAAGCATTTATCCTGCACGCCATCGAGGGCTTCGACATCGACGAGATCTCCGCCATTACCGGCGTTGCGCCCGATCATGTGTCGAAATCTATTTCTGCCGCACGCGATCACCTGCGCAAATCTCCCACCTTCGCACGTCAATTCAAGGGACGATTTGCCAATACCGGGACCGCGTAAATCCAATTCCAACAAGGAGTAGGGCCGCGAATGATAACCCGCGAACAAATCCACGAACTGGCACAATTCGAAGACGAGGGAGCCTGCGCTCTCAGTTTTTACTTTCAGCCCTCGACCCCTCGCAATAAAGCGCACAAGGAAGAAGCGATCCTCACCAAGGATCTGGCCCGCGAAGCCTTGCGGCAGTTGGAGGAAAAAAACAAGCACAAGCACAAGAACAAGGAGAAGATTGAGGCTGCTCGTGCCGATCTTGACCGCATCGTTCGCCTATCGCAGGAATTGCGCGGCAACGGCGCGCACGCCAAAGCCATCTTCGCCTGTTCCTCGCGACGCTTCTGGCGCGAGTACGATTTACCCGCGCAGCTCAGCGGTACGCAACTTTTCGCCGACCGCCATTTCCACCTCAAGCCTCTCACACAACTGCTGGGATCGCTTCCCAGCCTCGGCATTCTCTTGACCGACCGCCGCCGCGCCCGCCTTTTCGAACTGCGTCTAGGCGAGCTCACCGAACGCATGGATTTCTTTCATCCTCTTTCCCGCCGCCGCCGCAGTGATGGCTTCAACGGCTACGACGCTGGCCGCGCCGAGCGCCAGGTTGCCGAGGAGGCACGCCAGCATTTCAAAGTCCTCGCTGATTTTGTGAAAGATGCTTTGGACAAGGGCATGTTTGAGCATTGGGTCCTGGGCTGTCAGGAAATTCATTGGGCGCCGTTTGAAGCGCAGCTGCATGCTTGCGCCTTGCAGAAGTTGCAGGGCCGGTTCGCCTCCGAGGTCGGCCACGCAACCCGCGACGTAATCCGCTCCCATGCCGAAAGTATTTTCGCCGCTTCGCAAAAGAAACGCTGTGACGAAGCGGTCCGCGAAACTCTGAGCCAGGCTCGCAGCAGCGCTCGCGGCGTCACCGGATTGCGCCGCGTGCTGCGCTCCCTCGAATCCGGCGAAGTGCAGACCCTGCTGCTCGGCCAAACCTACCATGCGCAAGCCGTCGAGTGCTCCGGCTGCGGCCACCTCGATGCCCATCTGGTGAACTTCTGTCCCGTGTGCGGTCGCGAAATTCGCGGCGTGGTCGATGCGGCCGAAGCCATTCTGCCTGCGGTAATTCGCCACAACATCGAACTGCTTTACGTGAAGGACGATCCCGAGTTCGATAAAGTCGGAAACATCGCCGCCCTGCTCCGCTTCCGTTCCGAGCAAAACAATAACAGCAGCAACATCCGCTCCATCACGCAAGTCCCGCCAAATCCTTCGGTCAGCCGCCCCGTGGGACGCGTCGGCCGCTACCGCGGCCTGGCCAGCGGCTGATTCTGAAAGCGCGAGTTTATTTTTGAAAGAACGCGGCTTCCAGCCGCCGCGTAATCGGGATTTTGGGGTGGCGCAGCGGCCTTCGGCTTCGCTCAGGGCGCAAGCTTTCCAGCGCTGCTATTCCTGGCCTATCATGAATGGGCTTTAGCCCCCGAGGGACTTTCCGCCCATGCCGAACTGGCTGCAAATCCCGCCCCCTGAACTTTTCGCGCTGCTCGCCGCAATCGCCTTCGCAGCCGGCGTCAACGTCTACGCGACCGTCGCCTCCCTCGGCCTGCTCGCCCGCTTCGGACACGTTCCGCTCCCTCCAACTCTTCACCTTCTCGAAACATGGCCCATAATTACTGCGAGTACAACGCTGTTCGCCATTGAATTTTTCGCCGACAAAATCCCCGCCTTCGACGTGCTCTGGAGCGCGCTCCACACTTTCGTCCGCGTCCCCGTCGCTGCGCTGCTCACATATCGCGCCACCGCGCAACTTACTCCCGCCGAGCAACTCATCGCCACGCTTCTCGGAGCCGCCATCGCCCTCGCCGCCCACTCCGGCAAAACCGCCGTCCGCGCCGCCGTCACTCCATCGCCCGAGCCCTTCTCGAACATCTCCCTCAGCCTTGCCGAGGACGCGCTCGCTATTTCCCTAACGTGGCTCGCCACGCGTCATCCTTACGTAGCCGGCGCAATCGCGCTGGCGTTGGTCGCAATCGTCATCCTGCTGGCGCACGCGGTAATCCGCGCGGTCCGCGCCTTATTTCGCGGCGCCGAAAAGGAACTGGCAATCTAGGCAAAGCGACGTCGTGCTCGTGTGGAGCGGACACTCCTGTCCGCTGCCTTTGACTTTGCTTTTGCTTTCGCTTTTGCTTTCGCTTTTGCCTTTGACTTTGCTTTTGACTTTGCTTTTGCTCTGAAGCCCCTTCCACCATCCGTGGCTCTTGCATCCAGACCCATTCAGCGCTAGCATTCGCCTGCTATTGAAAATCGAGATTTCGCTTTGGATCGCAAGCGGAGGTCTCCCATGAAACGCAGCCAAAGTTCTCTGGGCGTGCTTTTCTTCCTCATGCTACTCGCGCAAGCCGGCGCGCAGACCGACAAGATCACCATTCCCGCCGGCACTCCCGAAGATCACGATTTGCAGGCCATCTCCAACGAGCAGGACGCCTCAAAAAAGCTCGCCCTGTATCAGGACTTCGTCCAGAAATACTCGGTCAATCCCGCGGCGGTCGCTTACGGAAACTGGCAGATCTCCCAGGCCTACCAGACCACGGGCGATCTGGATAAGGCCATCGACTACGGAGACAAAGCTCTCGCCGGTGCGCCTCGTAACCTCGATATCCTCGTCTCGCAGACCAGCATCGCACAACAGGCCAAGAACAATCAGAGGCTCATGGACTATGCCGCCAAGGGAGGCGAAGTTTGTACCTCCATCGCCAAACAACCTAAGCCCGACGGCGTGAGCGCCGAAGACTTCAGCCGGCAACTCGCAGACGACAAGAGCGCAGTCAAGAATAGCTGCGACTTCCTGGACGCGGCCGGCTTCAATGTCATCGCCGGCGAGACCAACGCGAAAAATCGCATGGCCGAAATCGAGAGATACTCGGCGGCATTCCCCGATTCCAAGTTTCAGGATCAGCTTTCCAGTTATGCCATGTATACGCTCGGCCCAGGTCAGTTGAACGATCAGCCGCGGCTGATCGCATACGGAGAAAAAACTTTAACCGCGAACCCTAACTCCCTGCCTGCATTGCTTTTGATGGCCGGCACCTATGTGGACGATGCCAAGCCGGGTAGCATCGCCAAGGCTGTCACCTATTCCCAGAAAGCGATCGTCGTTGCCAAGGCCGAGGATCCAGACGCCGATAAGTCGCGCAAGCTTTCGGCGGGCATGGCCCATTCGATCCTGGGATACGCTTACATCAAGCAGGACAAGACGGCAGCCTCGATTTCCGAACTCCGAGCCGGCGCCGCATTGCTTAAGGGACAGGATGATCAACAGTATTCCATCGTCTTGTATCGGCTGGGTTTTGCCTACGCCAAGCTCAACCGTGTGAACGAAGCCCGCGACGTACTGGCCGAAGCCGTCAAGATTCCGGGCCCGGCGCAGAACATGTCGCAGGATCTGCTGGCCAAAGTGAACGCAGCTCGCGCCAAAGCGAAATAAGCACTGGCGCATGATTGCCCTATGCGAAGGCAGTACAAGCTCACGAAGCAGAGCGGGTTTCAGAGTCCGGGCCCCAACTCCTTTGTTTTGTGGATTTTGAGCTTGAAAGCCTCTTTGACATCTCTTAACTCCTTTGTCCGCAATATTTTGCGGACAAGTTATTTAGATTCAAGATTTTGGGCGGATTCGAGCGCATCGGGTTTCCCGCAAGTCATTGATTCCAGAGATTTAAGCAGATTTGATCTGCATTTTTTTAATCCGGATCAAATCCGTTGAAACCGCGCCGTGCAACTCGGTACTAGGTACTCGGTACTTATTAACTCATCAGTACTTGATACAATGAGCGGTCATGAGCTCCCAAGCCTTCGTCGACGTTCCCACCGCGATTGAGGAGATTCGCGCCGGCCGCATGATTGTCGTGGTCGATGACGAGGACCGCGAGAACGAAGGCGACATCACGCTGGCGGCCGAGAAGGTTACACCCGAAGCCATCAACTTCATGGCCAAGTATGGACGCGGGCTGGTCTGCCTCACCATGACCGAAGAGCGTCTCGACCACCTGCGCATCGGTCCCATGAGCGCCGAGAATACTTCGCAATATGGCACCGCATTTTGCGAGGCGATTGACGCGCGCGTGGGCGTGACCACGGGCATCTCCGCGTATGATCGCGCGCGCACCATTCAGGTGGCGATTGATCCCGCGACGCAGGCGTCAGACCTGGCGCGGCCGGGTCATGTCTTCCCTCTTCGCGCGCGCAAAGGCGGAGTGCTGGTGCGAGCTGGGCAAACTGAGGCTTCGGTTGACCTGGCGCGGCTTGCGGGACTGATCCCTGCCGGCATCATTTGCGAAATTATGAAGGATGACGGGACGATGGCGCGCGTCCCGGACCTGATTGAGTTTTGCCAGCAGCATGGCATGAAGATGCTGACGGTTGCGGAGCTGATTCGTTACCGCATGGCGCACGAGCGCTATGTGCACCGCGTCGGCGAAGCCTTGGTGGACACGCGTTTCGGCGAGTTCCGGCTGATCGCCTACGAGAGCGAGAACGATGGCGGAGAGTCGCATGTGGCGCTGATTAAGGGGGAGATGCCTCGCGGCGACGTCGAAAACAAAGATGTGTCGAGTTTGAATGTTTCGAGTTCGGATAAAGAGAGCAAGAGCGACGAGCCGGTGCTGGTGCGCATGCATGCGCACTGCCTGATGGGCGACGTCTTCGGCGCGACCGGGTGCGAGTGCCACGCCACGCTCGAAGGTTCACTGCGGCGGATCGCTGAAGAAGGGCGCGGGGCGCTGATCTATTTGCACCAGACGTCCAAAGGATTCTCGATCGAGAAACTTGGAGATCGCGCTGCGCTGAGTTTTCATCGCGGACGGAAAGGTCCTACGCTGCTGGAGAATGAACGGCAGACACAGCGCGAGATCGGAATCGGGGCGCAGATTCTTTGTGATTTAAATCTGCGGAGAATCCGGCTGCTGACCAATCGTCCTAAAAAAGTTGCGGCTCTGGAAGGATTCGGAATTGAGATTGTGGATCAGGTTCCGGTGGAGCTGGGGGCTGTGGAAAAAGGCAAAAGCTTTTGACACAGGGGTCACAGAGGAACGCAGGGTAAAGCGACTGAACTGAAAACTCGACTAGAACGGTTTGCGCACGACGACTTCGGCTTCGCGAATGAAAAATTGCGCGGAGCATTGTTCCGAGCCGCAGATGACCGGAACAAGGCCATTGATCTGGCGGCGCGTGATCAGCCCGAGCATGCCGCAAGACGGGCAGGCGAGCACGGCCCAGTAGGGATCTTCCTTCTCCCCGACTTCGCCGGCGTTCTCTAAAACAAAAACAGTTCCGGGCTGCATCTGTTCGGGAATCCACTCATTCAAGACGTCGAGTTCAGCGACCATACTTTCCTCCTGTGGACCCACAACTTGTGCCTACGAAGCCTTTCTAGCACGCCGGCGCTCCGCCGACGCTATTACGGAAGTACTCGCCTTCCTTGCAACCACCTCAGCTCGAACCTGCCGAACCGCATCGCTGAGGCAAATACCCAAAATGGGCTGCTTCGAATTCTTAAGGATGTCCACAATCTGCCGCGCCGAAGTTTCCAGATAAAGATGCGTGCCGTCGGTTAATAGATGCACGTCGGAGTTGCGGCCCACGATTTCGCCGAGGCCTTTGCCGAACTCGCGTTGCAGGAACCGCATCACCTTGCGGACGCCCTGCAGGGAAAAGCCTTTGCGGCGGAGTTCGCAGATGACCGCCATTTCGAGGACGTTTTGCATCGAGTAGAGGCGGCGGTGTCCTTCGCGCTCAGGTTTGACGACGCCGCGCTCATCCCACCACTGGAGCTGGCGGGCGGTGACGCCGGTTAGAGCGATTACCTCTTGCGATGGAAAGCGGTCTGGCATGATTATGTTTGAAACAATTCGTGAGTCGAATGTTTGAAACATTCTAGATAGAAGTTGGTGGGTGTCAATAAGATTCGCGCGGAGAGGTTAACTAGAAGAGTGCAGGGAAGATTACTGCAAGGGAAACCAAGGTCCTTCGCTTCGCTCGGGAATGACAAACTGGGGTTATTCGCGGCCGCCGCCGACGAAGTGGACGATTTCCAGGCGGTCGCCGTCTTTCAGCAGCGTCTGAGACCAACGGTCACGCGGCACGATGGCGTGGTTGAGTTCGACGGCCACGCGGTCGGGCTTCATGTTGAGCGATTCGACCAGGGTTACGAGGGAAAAACTGATGGGAGGGACAGGGTCCGCTAAAACGTGATCTTCCCCGTTGATTTGCAGTTTCATCGTAGATGCAATTTCGTCGCGACAGGCGGATCAGAGTTAGTTTAGCAGGCCGTGGGAGCTCGCGAATCAGAACTGATTTCTAATCAGGGTTGATACTCCCAGAGATCGTTCAGGCCGCCGGCAGTTACGGATGAGTCCAGACCTGCGCCACCAAAGAGCCAGAAATTTCCAGTGGCATCCGCCCAACCGACGGCGCCCGATCGCGATCCCGGAATGTTACTTGACGCGGCGATTCCCTGAGTTCCGTAGCTGCCCCCTTGATTCACAATGTTCTGTCCGCCCATCCAAGCCCATTCTCCGGAACTGTACTCCCACAGGTCGTTGAGCTTCCCGCCCTGACCGGTAGAGTCGTAACCACCCCCGCCAAAGAGCCAGAGATTCCCAGCCGCGTCGGCCCAACCAATAGGGGCGCTTCGCGCGCCGGGAACATTGCCGGGGGCAGCGGTTCCCTGAGTGCCATAGGTTCCTGATTGGTTGACTACATTCGACCCGCTGACCCATGTCCATTCGCCGGCGCTGTACTTCCACAAGTCGTTGAGGACTGGGTTTGTCCCTGCGGAGTTATCGCCATTTCCAGCGAAGAGCCAAAGGTTTCCAGCATCGATCCAACTAACGGCAAGGCTGCGCGCACCGGGAACGTTGCCGGTGGCAGCCACGCCTTGAGTGCCGTAGGTTCCTGATTGGCTGGCAAGGTTTGAGCCACTCATCCAGGTCCATTGCCCGGCTTGGTATTTCCATAGGTCGTTAAGGCTGGCGAATGTTCCGGTGGAATCGAAGCCGTTTCCACCGAAGAGCCATAGATTTCCGGCGGCATCGATCCAACTAACGGCCTCCCATCGTGCCCCCGGGGCATTAAGGGGAGCCGCGGTGCCCATCGTGCCGTAGGTCCCGTTCTGATTAGAAGTGTTCGCCCCGCTCACCCAGGTCCATTCGCCCGCGCTGTACTTCCATAGGTCGTTGAACCAATTATTATTAGTATTGCCGTCGTAACCGCCAAAGAGCCAGAGGTTTCCACCCGCATCAGTCCAAGTGACAGCGCCGGCCCGCGCGCCGGGAACATTGCCGGGGGCAGCGACGCCCTGGGTTCCGTAGGTGCCCGCTTGCCCAGTCACGTTCGCGCCGGCGATCCAGGTCCATTCCCCGGAACTGTATTGCCACAGATCGTTGAACGCGCCGCCGAGAGCACTGGCGCCGCCGAAGAGCCAGAGGTTTCCGGCCGTATCGGTCCAACTGACTGCGCCGTCGCGAGCTCCGGGAACGTTCGCGGGGGCAGCGGTGCCCTGAGTGCCGTAAGTCCCCGGCTGGTTGATGATGGTAGAGCCGTTCACCCAAGTCCATTGGGGAGTTTGGGTCGTAGTGCAGGCGACCTGGACGCTAGTGATATTTGCATTGACTATTCCGCTGCCGCTCGTCACCAAGCAGGTTTGTGTTGGATGAGTAGGCTGGGTGAAAACCGTGACATCATAATTTCCGCCACTCGCAAGCGGTGCGCTAAAGGTAAAGCCTCCATTCATCTGGACTGTAAGGTTATTTCCGGCATTATTTTGCAGCACAAAGCCCGCGCCAGAAAGGCCTGAGACGGTGCCGCCGATGGTGTAGGCGCAGGCGACGTTAACGTTTGTGACATTCGCGTTGGCTTTTCCGCTGCTGTTCGTTACCAAGCAGGTCTGCGCCGGACTGGAAGGCTGAGTGAGAACTGAGACGCTGTAGGCTCCGCCGCTGACGATTGAGGTGGGAAAGGTGAACGTCCCGGCCGCATTGACTGGCAGATTGTCGCCGCCATTGTCCTGCAAAACCAGCCCTGTGCCTGAAAGACCGGAGACGGTGCCGCCGATGGTATAGGTGACCGGCGGCGGGGACGTGATGCTTCTGGTGTTGTTTCCGCCGCAGGCGGAGAGGCAGAGCGACACCGTGGCCACCGCAAGTAATACACGCAAAGTCATCTCGTCCTCTCGTCCGATTTCTTATGATGGTGCGAAGCCGGACGACCGGGGGAAGTGTATTCCATTTCCGGGCTACTACAATGGCCCATTCCGGGGGGATAGGAAACGAGACCTTAAGTCTCTACTCGGCTTTGCGCAAGGCGAATTTGCGGGTCACGGTGCGGCCTTCGTGATTGGCTTGCACCATCACGGACGAATCGGGCAGAGCGGATTCATCTACCTCGACAGAGATTTGGGCATTGCCTCCGGCATCGGTAACAGCTTGAGTATAGAAAGGAGCAGCATCGGGGCGGGCGAAGCGGAAAGTGAGGCGCGCCTTGGGAACGGCGGCGCCAGCCTCGGTAACATGCAGCTGCATGGTGAGATTCCGGTTGGTATGAACGGAGGAGGCGTTCTCCCATTGCACATCCAGTTGCTTGATGGCGGCCAAGGTGTCGCTCTCTGCTTTATCCAAAACAGCGTCTAGCTTGCCTTCCTTAATTGATTCGAGCACGAGGCGATGCTGATCGCGCAACAGTTGCTCTTTTTGAGGATCGCCAAAGCCAGTCTCGGCGGCCGATGTGGCATAGGAAATCGCTTTCTTGCCGATGCATCTGCCGCGCACGAAGACTTGCGTCTGGAGCAACTTCTCGCTCTCGCGGGCTTCGCTCTGCACGTGATAGATGGTGTCGCCATGCTTCACGTCGGTGTTAAATCCGAAAATCATAAGAATTTTTAATTGAGTAATTGTGTGATCGGGTCATTTCGCAATTGAAAAAGCAGGAGCGCGCAGAGTATGGGCTGCAAACGCGTCTTTGATTCTCAATTATGATTCTGAATTAACAAATTTTCCGATCGCAGAATTGCTAAATTGTTCTTCGCTCCCTTGACACTCCTGCTTACCAGCACCTAATCTAGAACTTTTAAGTGATGCTTGGCGCGAATTATATATAGCCTCTCCTATGCCCGACAATTACTTCGCTCGGTACCTGCCGTTTTTGATCCATATTTTGCTTGCGGGCGGCATTGCGACTGCAATTATCTCGCTTTCATGGCTAATCGGACAGCGTAAACCAACCCGCGCCAAGATGTCGCCTTATGAATCGGGCATGGCCCCGATTGGCGACGCCCGAGGGCGTTTTCCGGTCAAATTCTACTTGGTCGCTATGCTGTTCATTCTGTTCGATGTAGAGGCAGTTTTCCTGTATCCCTGGGCGATCATTTTGCGCGACCTTAAGCACTTCGGTTTGGGGGAAATGTTCGTGTATATCGGGATCGTTCTGGTGGGCTTTTTTTATGTGTGGAAGAAGGGCGTGTTGGATTGGGGTCCGGAGAAGTCGCGGCGGAGCGTGCGCCCATGAAGTTGGCTGCCGCCATTACCGATCTTGAGCAATTGAAGGGGCATCCGGCCGTCGCTCGACTACTAACTTGGAATCCGAGTGCGGTCGTGGGCGTGAAATTTGACCGCGATGAGATGAGTATCTCCGTCGATGGCGCGAATATTCGCGAGGCTTGCGCGCTGCTGCGCGACGACGCGAAGTGCGACTTCAATTTTCTTTCGGACATTACTTGCGTGGATTGGTATCCGGCCGAGCCCAGGTTTGAGGTGGTCTATCATCTTCTATCGATTGCTAAGAAGGAGCGAGTGCGGTTGAAAGTTCGGCTCGACAGCGCAAGCCCCACGGTCGAGTCGCTGACGGCGCTCTGGCCCGGGGCAAACTATTTTGAGCGCGAAGTTTTCGATCTGTTCGGGATTCGCTTTACGGGACATCCTTATTTGAGGCGGCTGTTGATGCCGGAAGACTGGGAAGGCCATCCTTTGCGCAAAGATTATCCGGTGGAGGGCTACCGCTAGAGATGGCGCATCTGACTCCTACTCCAGTTCTCGAGCCCGGGCAGGATCGCACGATGATCCTGAATATGGGGCCGCAGCATCCGTCGACGCACGGAGTGCTGCGCGTGTTGTTGGAAATCGATGGCGAGACCGTGGTGCGGATCATGCCCGACATTGGCTTCCTGCACACGGGAATCGAAAAAACCTGCGAGGCGAAGTTTTATCAGCAGGTGGTGCCGCTGACCGACCGCATCGATTATTTGTGCCCCATGACCAACAATTTGTGTTACGTGCTGGCCGTGGAAAAATTGTTGGGGCTGGAGATTCCTGCGAAGGCGCAGTGGATGCGCGTGCTGATGAATGAATTGACGCGCATGAATTCGCATCTGGTGTGGCTGGGCACGCATGCGCTGGATATTGGCGCGATGACGGTATTTTTGTATTGCTTCCGGGAGCGCGAAGAAATCCTGAAGATTTTTGAGATGATCAGCGGACAGCGCATGATGACGTCGTACTTCCGCGTGGGCGGCATTGCTCTGGAACCGCCATTGGGATTCTTTGAGAGGGTGCGCGAGTTTTCCGGGCGGTTTCCCAGTAAGGTGGATGAATATGAAAATCTGCTGACGGGAAATCCGATCTGGATGATGCGAACCAAGGGCGTGGCGCGGATGACTGCGGAAGACGCGATTTCGCTGGGGGCGAGCGGCCCGACGCTGCGCGGAAGCGGCGTCGACTTTGATCTGCGCCGCGACATGCCGTACTCGGGATATGAGAATTTCAAATTCGAGGTTCCGGTGGCGCAGGAAGGCGACGTGTTCGCGCGCTATATGTGCCGAGTGCGGGAACTGCGCGAGTCGAACAAAATTGTGCGGCAAGCTCTTGACGGCATGCCGGAAGGACCGATCAAGGCGGATGCTCCTGGCATTGTGCTGCCCGACCGCGAAAAGATGAAGACGCAGATGGAAGCGCTGATCTACCACTTCAAAATTATTACCGAAGGCTTCGCGGTTCCGGCAGGCGAGGTGTACCAGGCGGTGGAATCGCCACGCGGCGAGATGGGCTACTACATCGTGAGCGACGGAACGGCAAAACCGTATCGTGTGCATATGAGGGCGGCGTGCCTGGCGAATTTGCAGACGCTGCCGAAAATGTGCGAAGGCGGATTGATCGCGGATGTGGTGGCGGCGATTGGGAGTATTGATATTGTATTAGGAGAAATAGACCGATAGTTCGTGCGTTCTCCGATATCGACCATGCCGAAAGCAAATCGAAGAGGATGGAAGACTTGTTCCAGAGGGCATAAATACAGGGGCACACGCGGATGCCCGATTTGATGGAAAGGGAATAGGCCCGTGAGGTCGAAGCGCACCAGCAAATTAAGTGGGGCCGAGATCGCTCCTGAACGCAAATGAAATTTTCTGATCAATTCGAAGCAAGGTTCGCGGAGATGGTGCCGCACTATCCGACGAAGCGGTCGGCCCTGGTGCCTACGCTGCTTTATGCGCAGGATGAGGTTGGGTTTTTGTCGGACGAGGTAATCGCGGCGTTGGCGGGACGGCTCGACTTGACCGAGCTCGAAGTTCGAAACGTGATCAGCTACTACTCGATGCTGACGACGAAGCCGCGCGGAAAGTTTAACGTCCAGGTCTGCACCAACATCAGCTGTCTGGTGCGAGGGGGCGAAGAAATTTTGCAGCATTGCGCGAAGAAATTGGGTGTGGGGCATAAGGGAACGACTCCTGATGGTTTATTTTCGCTGGAAGAAGTGGAGTGCATTGGGGCGTGCAGTTGGGCTCCGGCGGCGCAGGTGAATTACGATTTTCACGAGAACTTGACGACGGAAAAAATGGATAAGGTTCTCGACGAGTGCAGGATGAAGGCATAGACCGTTTCTGATTCTTGATTGCTGATTGTTGATTGGAAGATCAAGGTTTTGGGTCGTTCAATCAACAATCAGAAATCAACAATCAACAATGGCATCTTTAGTTTCACATCCCGACGAGGTTAAGGTCGTGACCCGGCGCTTTGGCCAGGGCGCGACCAACATCGACCGCTATCTCGAACTGGACGGCTACGAGGCCGTGCAGAAGGCGCTTGGCATGGAACCGGACGCCATCATCAACGAAGTGAAGAATTCGGGATTGCGTGGACGCGGCGGCGCGGGTTTCTCGACGGGCATGAAATGGTCATTCGTTCCCAAGCAATCTGCGAAGCCGAAGTATGTACTGTGCAACGGGGATGAGAGCGAGCCTGGAACGTGTAAAGACCGGCTGATTTTCGAACACGATCCGCACGCGGTGATTGAAGGGGTGATTATTGCCGCGCTGGCGGTGGGCGCGGCCAGCGGGTATATCTACATTCGCGGCGAGTATCGATATTTGTCGGTGATCATGCAGAAGGCGATTCGTGATGCTTACGCCAAGGGCTTCGCCGGAAAGAATATTTTTGGGAGCGGCCGCGATCTGGATATTTTCTGGCACGGCGGCGCAGGCGCTTACGAAGTTGGAGAAGAATCGGCGCTGATGGAATCGCTCGAGGGCAAGCGCGGGATTCCGCGAATCCGGCCTCCCTTCCCTGCTGTGGTTGGTCTGTGGGGCGGTCCGACGGTGATTAACAATGCAGAGACTCTGGCGAGCGTGCCTCACATCATGCTGGGAGGAGCTGAGTGGTACGCGAAGATCGGTCCGCCGAAAAATGGCGGGACGCGGCTGTTCTGCCTCAGCGGGAATGTGGCGAAGCCGGGCGTTTACGAATTGCCCATGGGCTACAGCTTGAAGAAGATGATTTACGAAGTTGGGGGCGGCATTCCCGGCGGGCGGAAATTGAAGGCGGTTGTGCCGGGCGGGTCGTCGACGCCGTGTCTAACGGCAGATGAGATTGACATCAACATGGATTTCGATTCGGTCGCGAAGGCTGGATCGATGCTGGGTTCGGGCGGCGTGGTGGTAATCGACGACGCGCAGTGCATGGTGAAATTTGCTCTGCGCACGATGAAGTTTTATCAGCACGAGAGTTGCGGATGGTGCATCCCTTGCCGCGAGGGGACGGACTGGCTGAAGAAAACCTTGATGCGTTTTCACGCCGGCGGCGGCGTTAAGAAAGACATCGACAACATGCAGTATTTGTCGGAGAACATGCTGGGACGTACGTTCTGTCCGCTGGGAGATGCGGCCGCGATGCCGACGATCGCGTTCGTGAAGAAATTCCGCAACGAGTTTGAAGATCATTTAGAGGGCAGGCCGTGTCCGTTTGAAAAAGCGGGAGCGGCTGAGGAGATGGCGGCACTAGCGCACTAATTCTTTATGGCTGACGTAACACTCACTGTCGACGGTAAGAAAGTAACGGCTCCCGCGGGGACGCTGCTCATCGAGGCCTGCAAGACTGTGGGCATCGAGGTGCCTTCATTTTGCTATTACCCCAACCTGTCTCTGCAGGGCGCTTGCCGCATGTGCCTGGTGAAGATCGAGAAGATGCCCAAGCTGCAAACTGCGTGTACCACGGTGATCGGCGAAGGAATGATCGTTACCAGCGATAGCGAAGAGATCAAGCAGGCGCGCAAGTCGATGCTGGAACTGCTGCTGGGAAATCATCCGCTGGATTGTCCGGTGTGCGATGCCGGCGGCGAGTGCGAATTGCAGGACATGACATTCACCTATGGCGCCGCCGAATCGAAGTTCATGGAGGCGAAGAACCATAAAGACGAACAGCAGTGGTCGCCGGTCGTATTTTTCGACCGGCCGCGCTGCATTTTGTGCTATCGCTGCGTGCGCGTGTGCGGCGAGGGCATGGACGTTTGGGCGCTGGGCGTGCAGAACCGCGGCGTGAGTTCCGTCATCGCACCGAATCGAGAAGATCATCTGGAGTGCGAAGAGTGCGGCATGTGCATTGACATCTGCCCGGTCGGGGCGCTCACTTCTGGCGCGTACCGGTACAAGACGCGTCCGTGGGAGATGAAGCATGTGGGGACGATCTGTACGCACTGTGGCGATGGCTGCAAGACCACGCTGGGCGTGCGCCGCGCCGATACTGGGATGGAGATTGTGCGCGGCGATAATCGCGACAAGAGCGGAACGAACGGGGACTTTCTTTGCATCAAGGGGCGTTACGCGTTTGATTTCGCGAATCATGAAGATCGGCTGACTCAGCCGCTGATTCGACAGAACGGCAAACTCTCTCCGGCGACATGGGAAGAGGCGTTTGAGCTGATCGGAAAAACCTTTGCGGAGATTCGCGACAGCGACGGCGGAGCGAAGATTGGCGTCATTGGATCGACGCGGACGACGAATGAAGAAGATTATCTGCTGTCGAAGTTTGCGCGGGTCGTCCTGAAGACTAATAACGTGGACCATCACCGGACGGCGGACTTCCCTGCCCTGGCGTCGGCGCTTCGTGGCAAAGAGGGTGCGACGGCGAGCATGGCGGAGGTGTTCACTGCACCCGCGATTCTATTGATTGGAAATGACCCGACCGAACAGCATCCGTTGCTGGCCTGGCAGATTCGCAACAATGTTCGACTCCATCGGGCGCGGCTGTATGTGATCAATTCGAATTCGATCAAGCTGCGGCGGCAGGCTACCAGCTTTGTGCAGATTGAGCCGGGCATGGAAGGTCAAGCGGCTGCATTTTTGGCCGGTAGCGACGCGGCCGCGGATACGCTGGCCAATTCATCCACCAAAAAAGAGGAGTGGATCGCACTTCGCGACAAATTGCGCGGGGAGCAGAATCTGGTGATTGTTTTCGGATCAGAGATTGTTGGAGACGGCCTTGCCAAGCTGGTGAAATTCGGTTCAGCGATTTCCGGAGCAAGGTTCGTTTGTCTGGCCGACTACGCCAATTCCCGCGGCGCCGCGGACATGGGGCTGTATCCTGATTTGCTCCCGGGGTATCACTCGATAGTGGGGAACAGCCAGTTTCACCAGGAGTGGGGAGAAATTCCGCAGGCCGCGGGCCTTGATTTGCCTGGCATGGTGGAGGCTGGAAAAGCGGGGCAGTTGGAAGCGTTGTATGTGGTCGGGTCGAATCCCGTGGGTCGGCTGGAGATCGATCCGTTCACGTTCTCGAAAAGTTTTGTGGTAGTGCAAGATATGTTTTTGACCGAGACAGCGGTGATTGCCGACGTTGTATTGCCGGCCGCGAATGCCTATGAGAAATCCGGCACGTTCACTAACACTGGCGGGGACCTGCAACTGGTGAAGAAAGCCGGCGAAGTGACGGGCACGAAGTCCGATTTCGAAATGATTGTGCGCATCGCGGACGCCATGGGTTTTGAGATGCGCAAACTCGTGCCGTTCGGCGGCGGGACCCGGGCCGATATGGGTCAGTCGCGCGGCGCGCAATCCGGCGAAGCCGATCGGCATGCGGTTTGGCTTGAGGCACACGGGCTGGAGCCGAAGATGAGCCCGTTCGATCCGACGGCGATTCTGGATGAAATTCAGCGACTGGTGCCTGGTTACGACGTGTCTCGTATGAATCTGCTGGCGGGGAACAGCGAACATACGTCGCTGGCCGAAGCTGGAACTAGCGCGGCTCACAAGCCGGAATCCGTTTCTCCGGCGAACGATAGTCTTTTCAGCTCTGGAACTCTGGGGCGATATTCACGCGCATTGAATTCAGTAAGCGAGAGTCATGAGGTCAAGACCGCTGAGGTCTCGGCTGACTGATTTGATTTCGACATTGGGAGAGGAAGCGACGGCGTTGCCAATTGGCATTTTCATACTCGTGTCGGTGATCAAGTCGGCGATCATCCTTTTTGTGCTGCTAACCGCGGTCGCTTACACGGTATGGCTGGAGCGCAAAGTCGTGGGCCGCATGCAGAATCGATGGGGACCCACGCGGGTTGGCCCTTTTGGATTGCTGCAGCCGGCGGCCGACGGGATCAAATTTTTATTCAAGGAAGACCTGACTCCACCGCACGTCTACAAGCCGCTCTTTCTGGCGGCGCCGTTGATCGCGGTGATCTTTGCCCTGACTTCGATTTCAGTCATTCCGTTTGGCAATTCAATCAGGCTCTTTGGGTACGACATTCCGCTGCAAATCACGGATGTGAATATTGGGCTGCTCTTGATTCTTGGCGTCACCTCGATGGGCGTGTACGGCGTGGCGCTGGCAGGGTGGTCGTCGAACAACAAGTACTCGCTGCTAGGCGGGTTGCGGGCCAGCGCTCAGATGGTGAGTTATGAAATTGCGCTTGGACTGTCGCTGGTCGGAGTGCTGATTCAGTCGAGCAGTTTCAGCCTGCGCACCATCGTGGACGCGCAGGGCGGCCGCTTTCTGGGATTCATTCCGCGATGGAACATTTTTCACGGGCAGTTCATCGGCTTTTTTATTTATCTGATGGCGGCGTATGCGGAAACGAACCGCATTCCGTTTGACTTGCCCGAAGCCGAGACTGAACTGGTGGCGGGATATCACACGGAATACAGCGCCATGAAGTTTGCCATGTTCTTCATGGCCGAATACGCCAACATGGTTACGGTAGCTTGCCTGGCTACGCTATTGTTTTTTGGAGGTTGGCACGGGCCGGTGTTTGGGCCTCCGCTCTTGCAGGCGGTACTGCCGGTCTTCTGGTTTGTCGCCAAGGTTTTTTGTTTTCTATTTCTCTATATCTGGGTGCGCGGAACGTTGCCGCGCTTCCGCTACGACCAACTCATGGATTTTGGCTGGAAGTTTCTGCTGCCGTTGGCGATTGCGAATCTGGTGGCCACGGCGATTGCCGTGGCCTGGTAGGAAAGAAAGTTTTTCGGTTCATGAATTTTCATCTCATCTTATTTCTAGCGTTCGGAGCGGTCTGCGTGGGTGGGGCAGTGAACCTGCTGGCGCAGCGGCATCCCATTAACAGCGCACTGTCGCTGATCGCCGTAATGGCGGCGCTCGCGGGCGAATATCTGTTGCTGGGCGCGGAGTTCGTCGCCGCCGTGCAGGTGATTGTCTACGCGGGCGCGATTATGGTGCTGTTCGTCTTTGTCATCATGCTGCTCAATGCGGGAGAAGAGGAAGAGACGAAAGGCAGCCGGGTTGCGATTTTATTTGGAGTACCGGGAATGCTGATCGCCAGTGTTCTCATGGCCTGGGTGGTGCTGCGGCATTCCGGGACGGAAGCAGTGGCAATAGGCGCGCTGCCGGGAAATCCGACGGATCTTGCTCAACTTCTGTTTCATGATTTTCTGTTGCCCTTCGAAGTGACGTCCGTTTTGATTCTGATTGCCATCATGGGCGCTGTGGTGCTGGCCAGCAAGCCGGACTCCACGGCGGGGAAGGTGGAGTAATGGTGCCGCTTTCCTACTATCTATTGCTGAGCGGATTTCTGTTTGCCTGCGGCGTGGTCGGCTTTTTGATCAAGCGCAACATCATCACCATCTTCATGTCGATTGAGTTGATGTTGAACGGCGTGAATCTGTCGTTCGTGGCATTTGCAGCGCACTGGCACGCGCTGGCGGGGCAGGTATTCGTTTTCTTTGTGATGGTGGTGGCGGCGGCGGAAGCGGCCGTGGGACTGGCGATCATCATTTCCGTGTACCGCACGCGCGAGACCTTGAACGTGGATCAAGTGAACCTGCTCAAACTATGAACCCGAACCTCAATCTCTGGCTGATCCCGCTGCTGCCTCTGGCGGGAGCCGCGATCAATGGCTTTCTGGGCAAGAAATCATCTCGCAAGGCCGTGACCGCGGTCGCTCTGTTTTTCTGCGGAGCGGCATTTGCGATGGCTTTGTCTGTAGCGATGCGCTGGTCGTCGCTGACACTTCCCTACCACGAATTCTTCGCGCACTGGATTCGTTCCGGCAACTTCAGCGCTGACTTCGCTTTTTATCTCGATCAGCTTTCATTGGTAATGTTGCTGGTGGTAACGGGAGTCGGATTTCTGATCCACATCTACTCTGTGGGCTACATGTGGGACGATCCGAGCTACTACCGCTTCTTCACCTATCTGAATCTCTTCATGTTTTTCATGTTGACCCTGATACTGGCCGACAACTACCTGGTGATGTTCATCGGCTGGGAGGGAGTGGGGCTGGCGTCGTATTTGCTGATTGGATTCTGGTTCACGAAAGATTCGGCCGCGTCCGCGGGGAAAAAGGCGTTCATCGTTAACCGTGTAGGCGACTTCGGTTTCCTGATTGCGCTTTTTCTGCTCATCCAGCATTTTGGATCATTGAATTTTACCCAGGTATTCGGCAGCGTGCAGCCCATGGGCGTGGAAACCGGGGGGGCTGGTCTGCTTACCGCAATCGGAATTCTGTTGATGGTTGGGGCGTGCGGGAAGTCGGCGCAGATTCCCTTGTACATCTGGCTTCCAGATGCGATGGAAGGCCCGACGCCGGTTTCCGCTTTGATTCATGCGGCGACCATGGTGACGGCGGGCGTGTACATGGTGTCGCGCTCGCATGTGATTTTCGAACGCGCACCGATGGCGCTAACAGTGGTGGCCATCATCGGGACGCTGACAGCATTTTTTGCAGCGACCATTGGCATCGCGCAAACCGACATCAAGAAAGTTCTAGCGTATTCCACTGTTTCGCAGCTTGGATACATGTTCATGGCGTGCGGGGTGGGAGCTTTCTCAGCGGGAATTTTCCATCTGATGACGCATGCGTTTTTTAAAGGGCTGCTGTTTCTTGCGGCGGGTTCCGTGATCCATGCCGTCGGCGGCGAACAGGACATGCGGAAGATGGGAGGATTGCGCGAGAAAATTCCGTGGACGTTCTGGACCATGACGGCCGGCACGCTGGCCATCGCCGGAATTCCCGGGCTCGCGGGATTCTTCAGCAAAGACGAGATTCTCTGGCGCGCGTATCAAGCGAGCTGGGCCTACTGGATTGTCGGTTTGGTCACGGCGTTTATCACTTCGTTCTATATGTTCCGGTTGTGGTTCATGACTTTTTTCGGCGACTACCGCGGTGAAGCGGAGGCTGCGCACGATCGCGCGGGACACCCCGCGCACGATGCCCACGGAGGCCATGGCCACGGCGGCATTCATGAGAGTCCGAAGGTGATGATCATCCCTCTGGTGATTCTTGCTGTGCTCTCAGTGGTTGGCGGCTACGTTGGCGTCCCGGGATCGCTGGGCGGCAACAATCGATTCGACCAATTTCTAGCGCCGGTATTTCATGCCAGCACTCCCGCTGACGGCGAACACACGGTTGTCGGTGAGAAGGGCGCTTCGGAGCAAACCACGGAAGGATCCGAACCGAAGACTGAGGCTTCAACCGAGCTGCTGTTTACTGCAATCTCGGTGCTGGCTGCCTTGCTCGGGTTCGGCTTGGCGTGGCTGCTTTACTACAAGCGGAAAGATTTGCCGGATAAAATCGCGGGCTCGCTCAACGGCTTCTATGAAATGGTGGTCCACAAGTATTACATCGACGAACTGTACGCCGCGGTTTTTGTGAGGCCGCTGATCGATGGTTCGACGCGAATCTTGTGGCAGGGAGTGGATCGAAACATTATTGATGCAGCTGTGAACGACGCCGGTGATGTTGCGCGCCACGCCTCCGACGAAGTTCGACATATGCAATCCGGAAACATTCGCTCGTACGCCGGCTGGGTTGCGGCCGGGGCGGCGGTGGTGATTGTGCTGATGATCTGGGCGGGAGTGCGATGAGCATCGACAATCTCAGCTCCATCATCCTGACGCTGGTTACGTTCCTGCCGCTCGCGGGCGGATTGCTGCTGATACTGTTTCCCCGGCGCGATCGCGACATTCGGATTTTTGCTCTCGTCATTTCGCTGCTCACGTTTGCTGTGTCGCTTCATCTCCCGGTCCATTTCCAGCGTTCGCACACTGAGTTTCAGTACCAGATCGATCTCCAGTGGGTCACAACGCCGAACATTCACTATCACATGGGAATTGACGGCATCTCACTGTGGCTGGTGGTGCTGACAACGTTCCTCACGCCGCTGTGCGTGCTGATTTCCTGGAACTCGATTCACGAGCGGGCGAAGGAGTTTTTTATCCTTCTTCTAATTCTCGAAACGGCGCTGATCGGGGTCTTCACCTCGCTCGACCTGTTCCTCTTCTATTTCTTCTGGGAAGCGACGTTGATTCCGATGGCATTGCTGATTGGGATCTTCGGCCACGAGCGCAAGGTTTATGCCGCGGTAAAGTTTTTCATGTACACGATGATTGGGTCGGTGTTTATGCTGGCCGCGATTTTGTGGCTCTATGCGCACACCGGCAGCTTTGACTTCGTGGTGATCCGCGACCAGGTCATGCGCGGCGCAGTGCCGCAATTTCCCGCCGCGGCGCAATGGCTGTTCCTCGGATTCTTCCTGGCGTTCGCGGTGAAGGTTCCTCTATTTCCCTTTCACACATGGTTGCCGGATGCTCACGTGGAAGCGCCGACAGCGGGCTCGGTGCTTCTGGCCGGAGTGATGTTGAAGATGGGCACTTACGGGATGCTGCGTTTTAACCTGGGCCTCTTCCCCGAGCAATCGCGGCACAATGCCGGCTGGATTATGACGCTGGCGTTGATTGGCATCATCTACGGCGCGTTGGTGGCGATGGTGCAACCCAACATGAAGAAGCTGATTGCATATTCATCGGTCAGCCATCTTGGATTTGTTGTGCTTGGAATTTTTAGCTTCACGCAGGCGGGATTAAACGGCGCGATGTTCGTGATGCTGGCGCACGGGATTTCGACCGGCGGACTGTTCATGCTGGCGGGAATCTTGCACGAGCGGCGTCATACCTACGAGATCAGCGAATTCGGAGGACTGGCGTCGGTGATGCCGGTGTACGCCGCGTCGTATCTGGCAATCGTGCTGGCATCGGCGGGATTGCCTTTGATGAACGGGTTCATCGGTGAATTTCTGGTGTTGAGCGGGGCGTTCCAGGCGAGAGCGGCTTACGGGATACTGGCCGCTACTGGCGTCATTTGGAGCGCGGTGTACCTGCTCTGGATGTATCAGCGAGTTTTTTACGGGAAGGTTACGCATCCAGTGAACAATTCGCTTCGCGACCTGTCTGCCATCGAAAAGATTGCGGTGTGGCCTTGCGCGGGTCTGGCGCTCTTGATGGGCGTGGCTCCCATCGTGTGGCTGGGGGCAATTGATCCGGCGGTGCAGGCTGCGCTCACTCCGTTGACCCGAGTTGCAAGCAGAATGGTGGGACGATGAGCGCCGCCATGATCATCGGGCCTTTCCTGCCGGCCTACTCGCGAATACTTCCGCAGAGTGCCGATTACGTTCGCGTGCTGCCGGAGATTGTGCTTTCTATCTTCGGAATGATCGTGATGGTGCTTGAACCTTTGATCGACGAGAAAAAGAGTCAGAAGGTTCTAGGTGGAATCGCGCTGGCCGGAGCGCTGGCGGGTCTGATGGCGACGTGGTTGATGGCACAATCACCGGGAATGGCCTTCTGGAACACGGTGCAGATTGACGGGTTCAGCGTTTTCTTCCATGTCCTCGTGACCGCGATTGCCGCAGTCGTGATTCTTACTTCTTACGAGTACATGAGCGTGCAGCGGATTCGCGCCGGGGAATACTACGCGTTGATTCTTTTCGGCGCGGTCGGAATGGCGCTGATGTCGTCTGCGATTGAACTGGTTCTGATTTTTATTGCGCTCGAAATTTCCTCGATATCTTCTTATGTGCTGGCGGGATTCCGGCGGCGTGAAGCTTCCAGCGCGGAAGCGTCGCTGAAATATTTTCTGCTGGGGTCATTTGCCACGGCATTTTTTCTGTACGGCGTGGCGCTCATGTTCGGCGCCACGGGATCGACGAACATCGATCAGATCGGCAAGACTCTGCTGGCCGGACCTATTCCGTTGCTGGCCTTCGCGGCCATGGCGTTCATGTTTGTGGGCCTTGGCTTCAAGGTAGCCGCCGCGCCTTTCCATGTATGGACGCCCGATGTCTACGAAGGATCGCCGGCGCCGATTGTGGGTTTCATGTCTACCGCGCCCAAAGCGGCGGCGTTTGCGGTGCTGTTGCGAATTGTGTTCGTGATCAATGTGCCGGGCAAGTTTTGGCTGATTTGGATTTCCGCGGCACTCTCCATGACGCTGGGGAACGTCGGGGCGCTGGTGCAAAACAATGTAAAGCGCTTGCTCGCTTATTCTTCCATCGCGCACGCCGGCTACCTGCTGGTAGCATTTGCGGCTTCGCCTGGGCTGGGAACTTCAGCGGCAATGTTTTATACGGCGGCGTATGCGGCCATGAATCTGGGCGCGTTTGCCGTGGTGAGTCACTTTGCAAATGCGGGCGAGCGATACGTGAATCTGGAGGACTACGAAGGCCTGGGGCGCAGTTCCCCGCTGTTGGCGGCGGCGCTGACTATTTTTTTACTGTCGCTGATTGGGATCCCGATGACGGGCGGATTTTTCGCCAAGTTTTATGTCTTTAGTGCTGCGGTGAAAGCCAACATGATCTGGCTCACGATTATCGGCGTGCTGAACAGCGGCATCGGGGCTTATTACTATCTTCGCATTATCGTGGCCATGTACATGCGCGAATCGCGCAGAGATGTTCCGGTAGCTCCGGTTCCTACCGCTCTTGCCGTGGCAATTGCATTCTGCATGGCGGCAACTCTCTACCTGGGAATTTTTCCTGGCGAGACGTTGCGGTACGCGCAAGACTCGGCCCAGCAGCTTGTGCAGCAGGCGCCGCCGGAAGCGCCTGCTGCCGCACCAGTGGCAACAATCCCAGCAACCCTCTAGTAATCCTAACTCGGTACTTGCGGCCGGGATTCACTCATCGTTCGACACTAAGGGGACGAAGCGGACGAGTTCACGCGCGGTGATCACGGGACTTCCGTTGACCATCCGGACGAATTGCAGCTGTTGCGAATCGCCGGTTCCAACCGGAATGATCATTCGTCCAGACTCGCTGAGTTGGGCAATAAGAGCTGGAGGCAATCCGGCGGCGGCGGCCGAAACCAGGATCGCGTCGAAAGGGGCGGATGCGGGAAGACCGAGCGAACCGTCTCCGGTGAAGACTTGAACATTCTTATAGCCGAGCCTGGTGAAAACTTCGCGCGCATTCTCAGCCAGAGCGGGATGACGCTCAATGGAAAATACTTCCGCTGCAAGCTCCGCGAGCAGCGCGGTTGCATAGCCGGAACCCGTGCCGACTTCCAGAACTCTATCGCTGGGCTGCAGTTGAAGGGATTCGAGCATGACGGCAACGATGTACGGCTGAGAGATAGTTTGGCTGTCGCCGATCGGAAGCGGATGATCTTCGTAGGCTTGGGCGCGATATGCCGCCGGAACAAATTGGTCGCGGGGAACGCGAAGCATGGCGTCAAGGACGCGCGGATCAGAGATACCCCGAGTACGCAATTGGGATTCGACCATGAGTTGGCGTGCGGCGGTTAGGTCGGGCATTGATTCTTGGTTCTGTGATTCTAGCTTCAGTGCGAGGCGGCTTCGTTTCGCTATTTCTTGCGGCGGCGGATGCGCAAGTCAAAGCTGACCACGCCATTCTGGTCGCGGGTGCCGACGACCGAGACGTTACGGTTCACATAGTACTCTCCCTGAATAATCTGCTGCGAACTCTGCGACACGTTGGTGGAATAGGTGAGGGAGAGGTTGTTGGCGAATTCCTGTTCGATGGTGACTTGAGGACCGCGGGCGGTGGGATTGGTTTCGGTGGTCAGGCCTTGGGGATCGATTTTGATATTGCTGGCGCCGAACAACCGCTGCAATCGGCTGCTGACTGTGGTGTTCAGCGCCTGGCTGAGAATGAGGGCGGTGGCCTGGTCGGAAAAAACGCTCTGACCGGATTGTTCCTGGAGTTGCGCCGATTCTTCATTGGTGCGGCCAAGAGCGAGAAGCGCGATGATGTCGGACTTCGGCAGAGGAGGCTCGGACCGGTAGTTGAGATTCAGGCGTTCGGGCGTGCCGGTGACGGTGATGTTGAGATCGTAGTTGCGAACGTGTGTGGACGCCTGCAAATTCAACTGGGGCTCGATGGCCACCGGATTGGCAAACGTGATATCGCCGCGTTCGAGAGTGAACCGGGTGCCGTGGAATGTGGCCTGGCCTTCGAGCACGTCAACGCGGCCGAGGACGGCAGGGCGCGCAATGGAGCCGCGCAGGCGCAGGTCAGCGTCCCCGGAGAGCCGTGCGATGGCAGTACGCATCTGAAGTTCAGGAGCGGTCTGCACGCGAATATCGAGCTTGACGTCATTGAGAGGCGAGTTCGCGGAGGTGACGGTAGCGAACTGGCGGCTACGCTCCAGGTACGCGCTGAAATCGAAGCCCGGTGTCACGGCAATTTTTTCGATGCTGATGTCGCCGGAAAGCGTGGAAGCGGAGCGGCTTCCGACCCAATGCAACTCCCCATCGGCAGTGGAGCTGACCCCCGGCGGATAGCGCAACCGGACGCCTTTGCCGTTCGCCGTAAGATTAAAGTTGAGTTGCCGGTTTATGTAAGTGGCGTCGCCCTTGAGGTCGACGTTGCCCCCGCCGGTGCGCGCGGTGAGCGTGTCAATGTGCATGTGGTCGCGAGTGAACACGACTGAGCCGTTAAGCTCGCTTAGTCCGCTGGGAACGCCGGCATAGGAAAGCGCACCGTTCGTGACCTGAAAGCTACCTTGAGGCAAAGGCTCCGCGAGGGTGCCGCCCACCGTGATTTTCATGGCCACAACGCCGGACGAACTAACGTCGGAGTCGAACGCGGAAAGCAGCTTCAGATCGAGGCGGCCATTGGCAGTCAGGTCAAGTGCGCCGCTCCCGGAAAACTGCATGGATCCCTGCGCCGTGAGGTCGGTTCCCTCCCCCACGAGATGCAGTTCCTGGAAATTGATCGCCTGACGGGCAATCGAGAAGCGAATCGGATCCTGATTATGCACCTTCAGATGCTCGATATCGAGCGCGAGCGCGGTCAGAGTGCCATCGAGAATCCACTGGTCGGGATGACGAAGCGGACCATGCATCTCCAATGAACCATCGGCCGCAGAATGGCCTGTGGGCTGGCCGAGGAAATAATGGCGCCAAAGCGGATCGATATCCAGCTGATTCATCTTCAGGGAAAAGTTTGCCGGATAGCCGCTGCGCAATTGAACGTTCCCGCTGAGAAGAACAGAGCCTTGCTGTAAGTTCGAATTTCCCGTCACATGAAGTTCGCTGCCCTCGGTGATGGCCTGCAAGTCGAGTCCACCGGCGAGTTCGTGGTCCAAGCTTAAATCGCGAATGTGGAGGGCGGCATTAATCGAGGGCGCGTCGCTGGTGCCGGAGCCTTTCAGACTGAAATCGGCGCGGCCTTCGATGGAGAAACGGCTGGGATAAAGCTGTGGCACCTGGGCGAGATCGAAATTGTTGCCCGCGAGGTCGAGATGGAAAGCACGCGAAGAGGGATTGTAGGCTGCGCTACCCGTCAGTACGGAATCGTCATGAAGCAGGTGAATGTTATCGAAAGAAATTTCACCATCCGCGAGATGAAAAGCGGAGTCGACCTGCTGAATTCTTTGACCATATGCCGTGGCATCGGTGAGATGGATCTGTCCGTTGCCGTGAGGGTTGGTGAGTGTCCCAGCGGCTTGCACGACAAGATCTGCTTTGCCAGAGACGGGATAGTTGCATCCTGCCAGCGCCTGAAGGTCGGCCAGTTCTGAGTTGTGCACATCGGCATGCAGATTGAAAAGGCTGTCGGGCGTGAAGTGGCCGTGATCGAGGATGGCGGAGGCATCGAATCCGACGGAAGTATCGTCACGGCGCAGAATCGCATTGTGCAGAGAGATGGCGGAAAAAGAAACTTCGATGGATGTGGAAAGAGAATCCCAGTGGCTTTGAATTTGCGGCGTCTTGACCGTGGCCGGCAAGGTGACGTCGAAATCATCGACCAGCAAAACGCCGTTAATCTGGGGAGAAGATAGGGCTCCAGTCATGCCGCCATTGAAGGTGGCGCTGCCATTGAGCACGACCGGCCAGAGTGCGGGTCCGCGAAGCGCGTCGACAAATGGCAGCCAGTCAACGAGACTCGAAGTAGTAATCGAGAGGCGTACGGCAGACGAGGAAGAGAGCGTGCCAGTAGCGCGAACGCGGCTGTTCGGCATGGCGAGGGTGAATTGCGGAAGATCGAGACTATCGCTGGCGGCGTGATAGACGCCTACAGCATGCGCGGTGAGTGGGGTTTGCGCGGGAGCGTGGTGAGCCGGAGGGACAAGATCGAGTGCGAACTGTACTTCCGCGTCGCGAGGAGTTCCCTGCCAGCGAGTTTCAACCGTGCCCGATGCCGAACCAGCGGGATGGAATCGCGGAATCGGATGAGCCGGGGAATTGAGCGCCGCCGCGAGATCTTCCGCAGAAAAATCATACAGACGAAGAGTTATAAACGCATTCTGAATTGAAGCCGATTTAGTTTTGGCAGCTTTCGCGCTGGATTTGTTCAGCGGCCGGGCCGCCGAAATTACAGCCGTTTCAAAGTTCTTTCTCGCGGCTGCGGTCAGGTGTTGCGCCGGTGCGAGCCATTGATCGAATTCGGCGAAGCCGGTGAAACCACCTCCAAATATCTTCCCTTGAAGTTTCGCGAGTTTGATCTCCCGCTCATTGATGGAATAGTCAGAGGTCAGGGACGCTTTGGAGAAAGAGATTTGATCGTCGTGCCATCCGAGATCACGAAGCGACAGTAGACCATTGGCGGCAAACTGTTCGAGAGACCAGTTGCCGTTCCCTTTGAGCGCGAGAATGCCGGCACGCAGGTCGTGACGACGCGCGATGGACGCGGCTTCGCTGAGGTCGATCTGCGCATCGTAGGACGCCTGAAGGTGCGGACGGCGGAAGTCTTTCACTTGGCCACTGCCTGACAAGTGGGAGTGACCGGAATTCCACTTAAGAGAAGTAACCGTGGCGGAGTCGGAACCCAGGCTGAACTCCATCGCCGTCATCCACGAAAACGGGCGATAGCTCAGCAGCTTGGTATCAACAAACCCTAACAGCAGCCGGCCATCGTAGCGGCGATGCAAGAACGAATAATCCATCTGCAGCGACGTGTCGCGGGCGGCAAAATCGAGAGGGATGGCCTGATCGTCCCATAGCATCTGGCCATGGCGGATTTCGAAATGATCGATGGAGAGCGCAAACAATTGTTCGACTGGATTTGCGCCAATCGCGGGACCGGCTTTTCGCGGCGGAAAATTTGTGGTTCCGTCGGGATAAAAAGCTACATGAACAATAGGTTGCTCGAGGACCACTTCGTTGAATGCCAACTCGGAGCGAAGCAGAGACCCGATCTTCAGCCGGGCGACAATGTGGTCAACGTGCGCGAGGGGGACGTCGTTCGCAGATTCACGCCCGTGAACGGTGATGCCGCGCACCTCAGCTTGCAAACGAAATGGAATGGTATGGATGCTGGCGATTTCGGCGCGGCCCCCGGTGATGCGTTCAATTTCCGCCACCAGCCGGCGCCGCACCAGCGATTGGAAAGAATCGGTATTGAGGTAAACGAGCAGGGCAAGCGCAGAGAACAAAACACCTGACGCCCCAAGCAACATGTACTTCCATCCGTTGCGGCGCCCGGGTTTAGCGGATGGTTCGCTCACTGGGACCGCACTCCCTCATCGGAAGCAGAGGGCGTAACGCCCGGAAGGTGTACCTGCCCTTCAGAGCGCAAGTTTTGCAACCAGGAGACAAGTAACTCGCTCACCTTTTCTTCCGTAAGCAGTTCGCGGATCTTCGCCGAAACTTCGGCGAGAGGAACCTCGGAGGCTCCTGCCTGCTTTAACTTCGGAACGAACTGATCGCGGTAATAAGCCTCAATTGACTTGGAATCAATCTGGACGGTTGGACGAAGCCGGGCATCGATCAGGCGCATCACGTCGATCTGCTGGCGAATGTGAGCGACTAAATCTTTTTCCGTGAGATGGTACTGCCCGAGAAGCGCGTGCCAGATCTCGTCGGACCCGGCCTCAGGATATTGTTTGCGGGCGTCCGACAGACGCGCGGCCACCTCTGCATCGGTGGCGTGGGAAAAGTCGGCAGACTTCATCTGCTCGCGAAGAAGTTCCTGGTCAACCAAACGGTCAAGAACGGCGCGGCGGTCGTCACGGGTAAACTGCGCAAGGTCGCGGTCGGTCAGCAGGGCTTCGTAGCAGAGGGCTTCATCCCAGTCGGACTGCAAAATGACGTGGCCGTTGACGGTTGCGATAATCCTATCGATCACCTGCGCTGTAGCACGCGGCGGGACCAGCCAGAGAATGGCCAGCAGCAATGCCAAAACCGTGATCGTGACCGTTCTGCGCCAATGAAGTTGGTTTATCAAAATGGCTGGCCTATGCTGAAAAAAAGATTGAAATTATGCAGGCGTTGCGCCTCGAAATTGCCGGTCAACTGTCCCGCCGGATTTAGAAGCCCCTGAACATAGCGTGTTGGATTCAGATTGTAGCCGAAGTCAAAGCGTAGTGGACCGATAGGTGTCTTATAACGCAACCCTACACCTAGGGCATGAGACGTGAAGTTATACCCGGTATTGTTGAAATAGGTCAGGCACGAAGGATTGGGAACACCGGCACCTTGGAGACACTGCGCCGGATTAGGCTGATGCCAACGCACCAGTCCCTTGAGCATATCGTGACCCGCGGTAAAGACGTTTCCCATATCGTGAAAAACGGCGAAGCCGAAGCCTTGTCCGAGGTAGGGCAAACTGATCGATGGAAAACGCAGTTCCTCACTATTGACGAACAGCGCCGAGCCCCCAACTGGAAAACCGGAATCCGGATCGCGTGGTCCCGCTTGGTTTAACCCGAATCCGCGGTGGGAGTTGCCGCCGCCGGCAAAAAAAACTTCGGGAAGCGGAATGACGGTAACATCTGGGCACGTGGACACCAACTTAATGATTTGACACGCGCCGGGCGGCAGAACTCTGGTGCCTCGATAGGCCTGTTCTAATCCCACCGAAGTAGATCGAGCAAAGACAAATTTATGGTTCGCGCGGCCGAAGGCATAGTAGGTGGAATCCTGCGCGAGCGCCCGGCCAAAATCCGACTGGGAGCCGAAATAGCTCGATGCCGCGAACGCATCGAAAGTAAAGTATTGCCCCTTGGTGCTTTCCAGAGGATTATCCCGTTGGTCATGAATGAAGGTGAAGCCCGGACCACCGACGACGGCGGGCAGAGAAAACAAGCTAAATTCCGCGGGTGAAAAGTTCGCGGCAAAGTTGCTGGCTTTGACTCGGCGGTAATCGAATCGGTAGGTGATGGAATTGGAGCGGTTGGGTTGCTGCTTGCCGATTTGCTGCCGGAGATCGATCTTGCCTTCCCAACGCTGCGAAGTAAACGTGGCCACATCCAGGCTGTTGTCGTAGAAGATTGTGTAAAAAAGTTTGAGCTGGTCATTATTAAGGAGCTTGGGAATTTCGTAGCTTATAAGACCCCGCTGTTGCAGACGGCCCACGTGAGACTGGAAGATCAAGGTCTGGTCCCGCCCCCCGACGTTAAGGCGCGTGATATCGAGACCGACCCGCGGGCTTACGCCAGTCGATCCAGCGGGAGAATTCGTTCCGGAGGGCAGACCCGTTTCGAATTCCAAACCAATGCCGTAAGTAAATGTATAGCGCTTGGCTTCCTGCGCCTGGATAAGAACATTTTTCTGCGGGTCAGAGCCCTCGGGATTCTGCACAGCCGTATCGACCTGGCTGAAGATCCCAAGGTCGTAGAGCTTCCTCTGGGTGTCGAGAAGATCTTGCTGACTGAGAGACTCTGCCGCGGCCACTTGAATTTCGCGCTGAACTACATAGTCGCGAGTGTGTTCGAGTCCAGCGACCATCACTTGCTTGACGAAAAACTGTTCGCCCTCATGGATTGTGTAGGTGACATCTTCGCGATTGGATTGATTGGGCGACGGCTTGGTCGTGATATCGAGAATGGCGTTAGAAAAACCGTGGTCAAAGTAATAACTAAGAATCATCTGGCGGTCATTGGCGAGATTCTGCTCCGAGTAGGGTTGACCAGCGCTGGTGTTGAGTTCAGGAAATGACCTGGCATCAATCTTCTGATTGCCGACAAGCTGGAAAACTCCGACCAGCGTCTGCGGGCCTTCGTCAATGTGAATGTGAACCGCCAAATGGTTCATCATGCCGTGGTAATTGTCGTCAACCTTGGTCTGAATCTTGGCCTGCCGAAAACCGTTGGAGACGTACAAGGCTTGCAGAGAAGCGACGTCGCTCTTCAGTAAGTCCCCGCTGTAGCGTCCATGGGAAAATCGGCCCGCGGGCTGAATGTGGAGGCGCTGGCGGATTATTGGCCGCAAGAAATATTTGTTCCCTGTTATATCGATGAGGTCGAATCTATGCACGGCGCCAGGAGCGATGCGATAGACAACGCGAAGCATGTCTGGAGCGCTTTCTTTGTGAAACTCGACAGTGGCGTCGAAGTGGCCGCGGCTCTGGAGATAGTCGAGCAGATTGCGCTGGCCTTCGTTCAGAAGGTCGTCGTCGAGAGCGTTCTCTTCGTAGACCGGGATTTCCCTCTTTAGCACGCCCCGGCTGATACGGAAACCCTCAGCGTAGATCAGGACAGCTGGTCCCGGCTCGATCAGATAGGTGTAGCTGACGGCATTGGATGACGGATTATATTTCTGTTCCGCAACGGAAACTTGAGCGAGGACGCGATGCTGCTTCTGAAATTTCTTGCGCAAGCGCTGAAGCGAATTGGTGACGCGGGCCGCTGTGACACGATCGCCGGGATGCATTCTTGCAATATCTTGAAGCTGGTCCTGAGAGAAAGTAGAGAGGCCAGTGGCCTTGACTTCACCCACATGGGCTGGCTCTCCCGGAGTGACGTGAATAAGAACGTTGATCTGTTGAGTTGCCGCATTGGACGTGCTTTCCGCGGTAACGCGCGCCCGATAATAGCCGTTCTCCTGCATAAGCTGATGAATGTTCTGCAGGGCGCGGTTAAGTTTGTCTACGGTGTAAAGTTCGCCGAGCTGGAATTTGGATGCATTGACAATTGAATTGTAGTTAGGATGGCTGGGTGCGCCTTCCACGTCAATGGCGCCTAGAAAAAAGTTAAGCGAAGTGGTAAATGTGAGCCGCACACCCGCGCCCCAGGGACTCACTTCGGCTTGAATGTCGGAAAAACGCCCGGTCGCATATAGCACCCGGATGCTCTCGCGGACTTGGTCGCGGTCAAGCGGCTCGCCCGGTTTTTGCGGAATTAGTTGCAGCAAGTGCGCGACATCCGGTACGCCTGGCAGTTCGATTGATTGCACGATTTGCCCTGCGTAAGTCGTCATCAGGGTGAGAGTGGAAGAAGGGTCGGACCCTGGTCGATCCTGAAAAGAGGGTGCACCTGAATTCGCTGACGATACGGCACGAGCGTCCGATACGAACGATGCAACAATCAATATGACGAGTGACGCGTACCGTCTCGGCAAATAATGTCCTCGGGCCCGTTTCCTGCATTCGGAGGCCGGTTCTCTGTATTCTGCGGATGTTGCAAGCGAACTCCTATAATAAAGGTTTTGCTGGGGAAAACTGATGACCTCCTTGAGGCGGGGCGTGGAAAAAGACAAATTCGAGGAACGCTATTCGCGGCAGATTCTGTTTCCCGGCATCGGAGCGGAAGGGCAACGAAGACTGGCGGCCGGGCGCGTGGCGATCGTGGGCTGCGGAGCCACCGGCTCCGCTTTGGCGTCGTTGCTGGGGCGCGCCGGGGTTGGGACGCTGCGCATCATCGATCGCGACTACGTAGAGCCGAGCAATTTGCAGCGCCAATCCCTGTTCGACGAAGAGGACGCGGCAGAGTCCCTGCCCAAGGCCATCGCCGCAACCCGAAAAATCGCAGCCTTCAATTCGCAGATTGTGGTCGAGGCCAGGGTCGCCGACGCGGTGCCGGGAAATATTAATGCCCTGCTTGAGGGCATAGATTTAATTCTTGATGGCACTGACAACTTTGAAACTCGATATCTGCTGAACGATTATGCGATCAAGAATTCCATGCCTTGGATTTATGCAGCGGCCGTGGGCAGTTACGGCGTAACTTTGAATGTGTTGCCCCGGAGAACGGCATGCTTGACGTGCATTTTTCCCGACGCGCCGCGAGGCATGGTGGAAACCTGCGAAACCTCTGGAATATTGAATTCAGCCGTCAATCTGGTGGCTTCGATTGCGGCCACGGAAGCCATGAAGTTGCTGATTGGGGGCGAGGCTGCCGGACGGTTGCGGAAAACGCTCTGGTCATTCGATGTGTGGAGCAATCAACACGCAGAGATTGCAGCTGCAACTCCGCGGCCCGATTGTCCGGCGTGTGGAAAGCTTGATTTCGTCCATCTGGCTGGTGAGGGACGCCCGCACATCACCATGTGCGGCAGAAACTCGGTGCAGATTCACGAGCGCGCCAGGCCGATCGACTTCAGCGAAATGCAGCACCGGCTGGAGTCTCACGGTACCGTGCGCCACAACGAATTCGTGCTGAAATTCTGGCGCGAGCCCTACGAGATGACGCTGTTTCCCGACGGGCGTGCAATCATCAAAGGAACCACCGACACTGGCATCGCGCGCAGTCTCTACGCGCGCTATGTTGGAAGCTAAGCTCTGGCCGCGCCGGTCGACCCTTTCAATCGCTCACCTGCATCGCAAAAATTCATCGAAATTTAAAGCCTTTTCCAGGGCCAGACCCTTGAACCAAGCCAACGACTTTTGCTATAAGTGCGGGTCCATTCAAAAGGAGCCCTTGTGATCTCTCGTCGTGGCTTTTTCGCCGCCGCCCCTGTTACGACGCTTTTTTATCGGTTGTTCTTGACCGCAGGCTTAATTATCCTTGGTTCGTCGCAACTCGCCCTCGCCCAGCAAACGCTGGGCTCGATGAACGGTACGATAACCGACAGTAGCGGCGCCGTGGTGCAGGGGGTGAGCGTGAAAGCGCACTCCGCCGCCACCAACCTGGAAGTAAGCGCCACCAGCAAAGGGGATGGCTCCTTCAGCATTGCCGACCTCCCCATCGGAACTTATGAAGTGAAGTTCACGAAAGATGGCTTCCAGACCGCTGTTTATCCCCAGATCATCGTGCAGGGTAACCGCACGTCAACGGTCAATGCCAAGCTTAAGCCTGGGGCCATCGCGTCAACGGTGACTGTAGAGGCGACGCCGCTGCTGAATGAAACTGACACCACGACGGGCTACACCTTAAGCGACAATCAGATCGCGGAGATCCCTCTGGGTACGGGGAGCTTGACCCAGGCGGCAATTCTGAGTCCGGGCGTAAGCGCCGACTTTCTCAATACTGCAGGAACCAACGCCGGCCTGGGTAATCAGGCAATTTGGGCAAACGGCCAGCGCGATACCAGCAATAGCTTCACCATCAATGGCGTTTCCGGCAACAACGTTTTCAACGGAAAAACGACGAGCCAAGTGACATCGGGGCGCGTAGCCGTGAACATCGGCGAGAACGGGAATGGAAACAATCCGAGCGGCGAGATCGTAACCAGCACATCCGTCTATGGCGCGATCGGCCAGGCTCTTCCGAGTCCGCCCCCGGAAACGGTGCAGGAGATGCACGTGAACTCGGCTATGTACGATGCCTCCCAAGGCGCGTACAGCGGTGCCCACCTTGAGGTGACCACCAAGTCGGGCACAAACCTTATTCACGGCGGCGCATACGACTATTACCAAACCTCGAAGTGGGATGCCAATCAGTGGTTCTATGGACATAACCAGCTGGCCAGGCCACCGATGCATCGCGAGGTGTTTGGCGGCTTCGTTGGCGGTCCAATTAAGAAGGACAAACTGTTTTATTTCGCGTCGTACCAGGGAACGCGCGCGAACGATCAGTTGCTAGCCACGTCACTGGTCGCCGTTCCACCCGACTTAACCAGCGACCGCAGCCCCGCCGGCCTTGCGGCGGTTGTAAACACAGATTTCATCGGGCCCTGTGGCGGGAGTGGTCAGCCCGCCTGTTTCGACCCGAGCACGATTACGCCTCAGGCGCTTTCAATCATGCAGATGAAAGCTCCAGATGGCACTCTCTGGATGCCAAACGCGGCCACTGGCGCTCAGTTGACCAATCTGCAGAGTCAGAGCGCGGACGCCGCTATTCAAGGTGGCAGTTCGGTTTTTCGCGCGGATCAGGCAAATGGCAATGTGGACTTTTTTGTCAGTCCCAAGGACAGGTTGGCAACAAAGTATTATTACCAGCGCGATCCAAACACCACTCCTTTCGCCAACAGCCAGCTTCTCGGTTTCCCTCAAACCATGCATGCGGGAAGCCAGGCGATTTCTCTCGACAATACGACTTCGCTGACGCCCAATATCACCTGGGAGCAGCGCATCGGCTTCATTCGCGAGACTGCCTATTCCGCTCAGAACCAGTTCCTAAAGCCTTCAAGCATTGGTATGGACCTATTGGGCAAAACCTTGTTCCCTTCGATCAACATCCATAACGCGGACAACCTTTTCGATGGCACGTACATAGGTCCGTCCAGCAGTTTCGCAAACACGGGAATGTTTCAAAACAATTTTGAGGGGGCCAGCAGTCTGCAGTGGGTTCGTGGCCGCCATTCCTTGTCGACAGGCTTCAATTTCGATTACACGCAGCTCAACATAATCAACCGGAACGAGCAGTTGGCCAGCGTGAATTTCGCTGACTTTCCGGGCTTCTTGCAAGGGCAGGTTTGCAGCCCGAGTTTTTCTTGCGGCGGGCAGCCCCCTTCTGAAGTCCTAACCGGGGGCACCAGCCGCCATTACCGGACCAGGCAGGCGGGGGCGTACGTCCAGGACAAAGTTCGGATCAAATCAAACTTGACTCTGGATATTGGCCTGCGATGGGATTGGGACGGCCCGCTGTACGAGACCAATGGATTGCTGTCGAATTTCTATCCGCAAAATTATTCCTATAACGTAACCAGCGACACCGTCCAGAACATTGGGCTCGTGATCGCCGGGAATAACAAAGTGTTCGGTACGAAGGGGGTAAGTAATTCCACCATGACGGGGAGGCAATGGGGTTTTGCTCCACGCATTGGGCTCGCCTACAGCCCGTCATTCGTAAAGAATGTTGTGGTGCGCGCCGGTTTCGGAATGTATTACGATCGCGGGGAGTACTTCACGGAGCTTTCTCCCCCGGCTGGCGGGGGGATCAGCGGTCCCTTTGGCGTTACCGTTGAAGAACCATTCGTGGTGCCATTTTTCGCCCCCACGAATGCGACTTTCGGTGTTCCGTTCGGCACCACACCTCCGCCCCCGCCCCCCACGAATTTGTCTGCGATTCAGTCTCTGGTGCCAAATGCGGCCAATCTTGTTAACCAGACGACACCGTTCTGCACCAGTAACAACCTGACCTCCGGCTGCAGTCCTCTCTATTTCGGCGGCTACAATCCCAGGAATACGCTGCCCTACTCGGAAAACTGGACGCTGGACTTCCAATGGCAGCCGCGTAACACGCTGGTCTTGACCATTGGCTACGTGGGCAATCACGGCGTTCACGAAACCATTCCCTTGCCTTTCAACGAAGCGCGAATCGCCACGCCGCAAAACCCACTGCTAAAGGGGGGGCCGTTCCAGCAGAACTACTCCTACGGTTTCAACATGAATTGTGCAGCTCCTCCAACCGGAGTGGGCGCATGTGATCCCGCGACCTTGGCTACTGGGCCGTTGACGCTGGCCGCTGAGAACGTGAACGCCCTTGTGGTTGGCTTCGGTACGGGCAACGCGGCTCTCCGCGCTCCTTACATTGGGTACGATCCAAATTCGGACTTCAACAGCGGAGTAGGCATGTCCAACTATGACGCCCTGCAAGTTAGCGTGAATAAGCGTCTGAGCCGCGGGCTGCAGCTTACGGGCGCATACACCTACTCCCACACGCTCGACGAGCAAAGCGGCCTCGGGCTTTTCTACAACGGCAATGATCCCAACAATCCGCGCTCGTCTTATGGAAGTTCGGACTTTGACCGGACACATATTTTCACCTTGAGCTATCACTACGACCTTCCCACTATCGCCAACGCTCACGGCTGGGTGAAGCAAGCCGTGAACGGATGGGGAATTAATGGGGTCACGGTGTTGCAAAGCGGCCAACCCTACAGCGTGATCGATTACAGCGGCGGGGTGGGCGGAATTTATTGGGGCGGCGGTCAGGATCTGACCACCAATCCAATCGTTCCGGTGGGCGGCGTCGGCGCCACGTCCAACAAACCAATGCTTCAAGGCACAACGGGGATAAACGGGCTGCTGCCTGTGCTTAACCCGGCAGCGTTCGGCCCAGTGCCGGCTTTTGCACCCGGAACGAACGGCGTTCCGCCTTGCGATTCAAGTTCCGGAACTACCGTATGCGACACTTTTGAGAACGGTTATACGAAGGGTGGACGCAATATATTCCGCGGTCCATTCCAAAACCGTTTCGATCTCGGAGCCTTCAAGAACTTCACGTTGAGCGAACGATTCGCACTCAGATATGACGTGAATGCCTTCAATATCTTCAATCACCCAAGTTTCGATATTCCCAATAACAGCGTAGATTTCAACGCCTTCTGCAACCCTCCGGGGCCTACTTTTTCCTGTTCATCCCTAGGGTACGCAATTCCTCCGATTGGGCATTTGGGGGAACTCTCACACACCATCGGGAGTCCGCGGTTCATCCAGATGGCGCTGCATCTGACGTTCTGAGATGGACTTCAAAATGTCGGGCCAGGAGAAAATGGCTAAATCTAAACGAGGGCTGACCAGCTTTCTGCTGATCGCCCTCATTCTTTTTCAAACCGAAGCCGCGTTCGCCTGGGGCAACGAGGGGCACGTTTACGTCAACCGCGTGGCGGCGCAGAAAATCCCGGCCAGCATGCCGCGGTTTCTGCGTCGCGCTGTTGTAGAGATCGGCTATCTCGGCCCTGAGCCGGATCGCTGGCGCAATCCCGCGGAGTTTGCGCTCAAGAATGCGCAAGAGCCCGACCATTTCATCGACCTCGAACGCGTCTCCTGGCTCGATCCCTTACCCAGGGGACGTTACGAGTTTTACCGGAAGCTTTACGAAAAGCGCGCCGCAGCCACGGAGCATCCCGATGATTATCTTCCCGAGCGCGTTGGCCTGCAGCCTTACATCACGATGGAAGTCTATGGCCGCCTGAAGAGCGCATTTCGAGAGTACCGGCAGTTGAAGGCTGCGCATAAACCCACGGCATCGGTTGAGCAAGCGATCATTTTTTATGCGGGCTGGCTGGGTCACTACGTTGCCGACGGTTCACAGCCTTTGCATACGACCATCCAGTACAACGGCTGGGTTGGACCGAATCCAAACGGCTACACTACGCTGCATGAGATCCACGCCCAGTTCGAAACTGTTTATGTCGCGGCCAACATTCAGCCCAGTAATTTTGCGGGATTCGTGCATGATCCTGAGCGCCTGAATGATCCCTTCATTGATTACATTTCTTATCTTAGGCAATCGAACGGGCTGGTTGAGAATGTTTACGCACTGGAAAAAGCGGGAAGCTTTCGCGGGAAGGGATCGCCGGAGGCGTTCGAATTTACTACTCACCGACTTGCAGCTGGAGCTCAAATGCTTTTGAATCTTTGGTACACGGCTTGGATGGAAAGCGCTACAGCTGCGCCCCTTCCAGCGCGCCCCGCGCAGGTTCTCAAACCAAAGGAATAGCCCCGAAGCTCATGTGGGGATACCCGCTCGACTGTCACGACAACCTTGGCCACACCAATTTCTTCCCCGCCTTTGTCCTCAGCCGCAAACTGCTGATACTCTCACATTAAGACATGGCAAACTGCATTCGCTGCGGCCGTCAGCTTCCCGGCCTCTCTTTCGGCAGAAAAGTCTGCCAGTGGTGCGTGCAGCATGAAGCCGCACAGCGCGGCGAAGTCGTCGACGACGCCCGCCAACCAGTCATGCCCACCCCGTGGGTTCGCCGCGGACAATCCGGCGGTCAATCCACCATCAGCCTCACTCAAATATTTGTCGGCATCAATGTCGCTGTATACCTTGGCATGGTGCTCGGTTCCGGCAGCCCATTCCAGGAGTTCTCCGGGATGGAGTTGCTGAGATGGGGAGCCAACGCGGGCGCGCTAACCCTTTCGGGAGAATGGTGGCGGTTGCTGACCTGCGTCTTCGTTCACGGTGGCCTGCTTCACATCGCCTTCAATATGTGGTGCTTGTGGGATCTGGGTGCGCTCAGCGAATCGCTCTACGGCCGCTGGACCTTCGGCGCTCTCTATATTATCTGCGGTTTAGGCGCCAGCCTCGCCAGCATTACCTGGAACGTTCACGTCCTCAGTGTCGGCGCCTCCGGCGCGATTTTCGGACTCGCGGGCGCACTCATCGCCGCCTTCAAATTGGGCGAGTTCTCCGTACCCCGCGAGGCGCTCTCCGGCACGCTCCGAAGCCTCGTAGTGTTCGTCGGCTTCAACCTTGTATTCGGCGCGGCATCCGGCGTCACCGATAACGCTGCCCACATCGGCGGACTCGTCACCGGTTTGATTCTCGGCGCGCTCATCGCGGTCTTCGCGCCGCGCACAGAACACGCCCCGCGCCGCGTCCTTATTTTCGTTGTGATGATTCTCGCTCTCGCCGGCGGCGCAAGCGCCCTCGCCCATCACTACGGCCTGCCGCTCCGCCTTCAACGCGTGAATCTGGGCCAAGCATAAAATCTCCCCACATCCGGGTGCCCCATTTCTCGCGTCCTTGGCGAGAAGTGGGATACCACAATCGCATCCCTCGTGAGATTTACGCAGCGTACGTCGGCATAATATCGACGAAAGTCGATATACACCAACGTCCCCGCTAGCCCCTCACAATCTCTCCCACAGCCCGCCACGCCTGGTTGATAGCCTCGTCTGTATAAGCGTAAGCCCCGGCATCCGCATTGGCGATCGCGATTCTTCCGAAATTCTTCCGCGCCACCTCGCAGGGAAGTTCGCCGCCTTCCAACCAGAATGAATCGACCAGCGAGTTATATTCGTAGGCATAACCATGAGGCCAGCGGTTCACGGTGATCGCCGCGATGTCGCGCGCCGCATCGAATCCTCCCGCGCCCAGCGTGCGCGCCAGCTGCTCGCGAATCTTACGTTCCATGGTTTCAAACGTCGTATTGAATAGCTCAATACGGCCGGCGGTGTGCTGTTCCCGCGACGGACGCCCCGGCCTGCACGGGGTTTTCATCATGTGAACCACAATCGGCTCTTCTGGCTTGCGCGCGCATTCATAACCGCCAATACTAACAGCCAAGTCGAGACCCATGCGGGTGTGGTAGCACCCCGGAGCATAAACCGCATTCGTGTTCAGCTTCTGAAACGACTTCCAGTCGCGCAGTGCGACGTTGGTGTAGAGCAGCGGAACTTTCTGCGCCGAGGCCAGCGCGTCACGTTGCTTCTGCGGCAGTTCCGGGCAGATGTATGGAATCACCACGTGCCAGCAAGCCAGAATGCAGTTCTTCGCCTTCGCCGTGTAGACCTTCCCGCCCCTGGCGTAAGCGACTTCTACTTCTTTCGCGGTCGTTGCGTCACCCACATGCTTCACGCGCACCGCGGTGCTGTTCAGCCGAATCTTCACGGGTGACAAAGACGAATCGAGCTTGGAATAATTTGCCTTCGCCAGAACCACGTCCGCTGCGGAGTTTCCAGCCATGGTCTCGGGAATCAGTTTGCGAACCAACATGCGCGCGATGCTCGCGTTGCCGTCGGGGAAGTGGAAGAAATATTTCTCCGCTTCTTCGTTCGGAATCGCGTCGCGATTCATTCCCTTGCCCGGCGCCGGGTCGAGCTTCAGCCCGGCGAAGCCTGGCAGATCCAATCCCCACGCATCCTGCGCAGGCACAGCGTCGATTCCCAAACCAAACAGCGGCTGCGGCCCCGCTTGATAAAGCTTCACCACATCCTCGTGGACCTTGACGATGTCCCTGAGATATGTGGCGTAGCTCATGCGCGCCAGCTTCGCTTTCTTTTCGGTCGAGGTCAATCCCGGAAAGTAATCCTGGTTGTCATGACGCAAGCGGTCCAAATCGCTCTTAGCCTGCGCGGCGATTGGTGCATTCGCGAGAAACTGCTTCCACGTATCCTGATCGGCGGGCACCACGTAGTCTTCTTCACCGCCCCTCAACGAGGCCGGGCCAACTATCAACCGGTCTACGCCAAAAGTTTCCTTGTCGAAAAAGATGGTCGAGCGCAAACCCAGCGAGCGATAGAGATCAGCATTGTGATACTTGGGATACGAGGCCACGTCTATGCCGAGTTCCTCGACCAGCCCGCGGGCTTCCTTACTGTAAGGCGCGGGACTCTCGATCGAATAGGTTCCGCCGAAGCCCAGGCGGAACGCATTGCCCACGCGAAACTCGTTGCGCTTGGCGTGTCCGCCAAAGTCGTCGTGGTTGTCGAGGATAAGAATGCGCGCGTTCGCGCCCGCGGACTTGCGATAGAAGTGTGCGGCGGAAAGGCCGCTGATGCCGCCACCAACGATGATCAGATCGTAGTTCTCGCCGGTATCTTGCGGCGTGCCGGCGGCATCCCAGAAAGTGCCATCGCGCAAAGCATGTGCCGAATCGAAAGAACCGGGATGGCTGCCGCGCAGGCCGGTGAGCGCGGGCGGATAATAGTCGGGCGACTTCTCGCGATCGTTATCGCCTTCCGCAAACAGATGCCAGGGCATCATCGCGGCGCCAGCGGTAACGGCCACGCCGTTGAGAAAGTCACGGCGCGTGATGTTGCGTTTCATTCCGAGTTCGCGGTCGTTCAGAAAGGCCTCCTAATCGATCGAGGTTCGCTGGGCATATTCGCTTAAATGTTCCGGCCGGAACATTTTATTGCATTCTCTTTAAGCTATACAAGTCGCAAACGATATTGAATGAAGTAGTTGCCGACTAGGGGTGTGTCTTTTACGCACCTCAAGAATTTCGAAAAGGCGGTTCGAGAGCTTTTCCATCTGTCGAAACATTCCTCCGCGCCTGAAGGCGGAGCCATTTTTAGCGACCGTTGAGGCATCGCTGAAGCGATGCCCCTGATACGAATCGTTCGTGATTCGGGATCGCTCATGATTCGGGATCGTTCCTGATTCGGATCGTAATACAAGATAGCAATTACGCTCGCCGACGCGCGGAGCTTATCCGTCGGCCTTTTTGACGGCCAGCTCGGCGCCCTGGAATCCGATGCGGCTGTGAGTGCCGTCGCAGAAAGGCTTGTTCACTGAACCGCCGCAGCGGCAGAGAGAAAACGCGGGCTTGCCGGTCAGGTCATACGGGGTTCCGTTCGCGTCGACTAATTCGACCGAGCCTTCGGGCGCTTCCACGCGGAAAGGGCCATTGGGACGGACGGTGATTTTCACTTGCGCCATTGTTTAATTCCTCCAACCTTACGGGTTTCTAGTAAGGGTAAAAGATATCATTAAGCGGAGTGGCGTGTCAGCGCGCAATACTTCACCCTACTGGGAAGGAAGTTGGGAGCGGGGTTGCATGCGCTTTCGATCTCGACCAGGGGATCGGCGCTTCGGTGTTAATCCCCACAAATTATCGCGGAGAATTAACTTTGCGATGGCGTGCGCTTAACAATGTTGGGTTAAGGTGTTCTCGTCCGCACCGGGGGCCACCCTCATGCAACGCTTCGTTCGGGCACTCGTTGTTCTCTCCGCGCTTCTCGTCCTCCCGCTGACCGCCAAGAACGCTTACGCCGGTTCGATCACCCTGGAGATATCCATGGCCTGGTACGGGCCGTACGGCACGGGTGTAGTAGACCTTATGGCCGTTAAGCAGGGTACTGCCACTGAGTACACTATCGACTCCGCGGTGGGCACCCAAGGTGGTGCGCATGCTATTTCATTGCTGGGCCCGGGGGCTTACGGGGGAAATGACAACTTGTTTGATCCTCAAGGAACTGGGCTTGATAGCTCTGGCCTTGCATTCCAGGTGGGCTCAACCGATTACAAAATCTACTACAACCCGGTTGCGCAAAACGTCTTTGAATGCTCGTCGGCACTGACCACGTGCACAACCGTTGGTAATGGAGTGCCGCTGAATTTCAGCTCCAGTAGCACTGTGCTTAACGCTATGCCAGAGCCAAGCAGTATCCTGCTCCTTTTCCCAGGTCTGATTGGTTTCGGTGCATTCATTCGCTGGAAGGGCTGGGCATAGTCAGGAAATCGGCGGTCGTTAATTGGCGGTCGCTAAAGTCGATTGTCCACGCCAAGCGGGTGAAGGCAAAGGCTCGCCTGATTCTGATCGGCCGGTGGCCCACTCAAGCCCGGTTTTGGCTTGAGTGGGGATGTTCACATGTCAAAGACGTAGTCCGGCGAACAACTCTAGATTGTCCTCATGCCATGGGGACTCACGCGTTTCCAGCACAGTGGTCAAAGTCACTTCGTTACGTTCTGCTGCTACCATCGCCGCCGCTTGCTGACCACCGACGAAAGCTGCCGAATCTTCGAGTCAGCCTTGGAGCGCGTGCGGTGCCGTTTCAGGCTTCAGGTTTACGGATACGCAGTCATGCCGGAGCATGTTCACCTGCTGCTCAGCGAACCCCAGCGGGATACGTCCAGCGATGGAACTGCCCCACTCAAGCCAAGGGGCGACTTGAATGGGCCACCCGCCACTTCACAAGTATTGTTGGCGAAAAATCGCGATTGCACTCACAATCACAGGACAACCGCTAAAGCCTTCTCATCCGAGGAGCGATTCACCCTATACTGGAAGGAAATTGGGATCGGGATTGCTGCGCTCTCGGTCTCGATACCTACTTTAGAGGACTTCATGGCTGCTCTCATTGATGCTATTAGTGTCAAACGTAAGACGTTGTTTGAGCTTGAAAACACTCCCTTCTGCTGCCTGGAAGCAGACGTAAACACGCCCACCGCTCGCGGCGGCCAGACCCTGGTGCGGCTGAAGATGCGCAACCTGCTCACGAACGCGGTCTTTGAGAAGACATTCAAGGCGAGCGACAAATTCAAGGAGCCCGACCTGCAGTCGGTACAGGCTTCCTATCTGTATAGCGATGGGAATGGTTCTCATTTTCTGGACCAGGAAAGCTACGAGACCGTGACTCTTAACGGTGAGATGGTCGGGGACGCATTGGACTTCCTGATCGAAGGCGCATTGATTGAGCTGCGCAAGTACAACGGCAATCCGATTGGGTTAGAGCTGCCAATATTCGTGGAGCTGGACGTTGCCTATACGGAACCCGCGGTTCGCGGCGACTCGTCGGGCGGCGGGACCAAGACTGCCCGGCTGGAGACAGGCATGGAAATCCGTGTTCCGCTCTTCATCAAAGAGGGAGAAAAGGTGAAAGTGTCCACGGAAAGCCGGGAGTTTGCGGGGAGGGCGTGAGCCGGTGCCAGACCTGATTGTCATAGTACGGCCGGTGGCCCACTCAAGCCTGGTTTTGGCTTGAGTGGGGATGTTCACATGTCACAGACGTAGTCCGGCGAACAACGCTAGATTGTCCCCATGCCATGGGGACTCACGCGTTTCCAGCACAGTGGTCAAAGTCACTTCGTTACGTTCTGCTGCTACCATCGCCGCCGCTTGCTGACCACCGACGAAAGCTGCCGAATCTTCGAGTCAGCCTTGGAGCGCGTGCGGCGCTGTTTCAGGCTTCAGGTTTACGGATACGCAGTCATGCCGGAGCATGTTCACCTGCTGCTCAGCGAACCCCAGGGGGATACGTCCAGCGATGGAACTGCCCCACTCAAGCCAAAAGACGGCTTGAATGGGCCACCCCTTTGCGAACCGCAACGGGATACGCTGGCCGATGCACTGAAGTCGTTGAAGCAGGGCGTATCGCGGCGTTTGATTGGCGATGCGGAGCATTTCTGGCAAAAGCGGTACTACGATTTCAATATTCGAGATTACGGGCAGTTTGTGGAGAAGCTGCGTTACATACATCGCAATCCGGTGAAGGCTGGGTTGTGCGAACGCGCGGAGGACTGGGACTGGAGCAGTTTTCGCCACTACGCAACTGGCTGTGAGGGACGAGTTATGATCGAGTCGGAATGGACGGCGCGAAAGCGCGAACGAGCGGCGGGGAAATTGTGTCCAGCCGTGGAACTGCCCCACTCAAGCCAAAGGAAGGCTTGAATGGGCCACCTCCCCGGATCTGATGGCACAGTACAAGACTTTATTTCCGCGTCGGAATGAGGACAACTCGGTGCGGACACGTCAATGTCTCGACATCTTCTCAGCGGGATGGCGGGTCATTCATCGACGTCGACTTTGGAAGGAAGGGTTAGGTGAAAGATGGCGCCGCGTGGAAAGTTATCGGCAGCCCACAAGCGGCCACCGTGGGATTCCACGATGGAGCGGCTGATCCGAAGTCCCATGCCTGTGCCGTGAGGCTTCGTGGTGAAGAAGGCGTTGAAGATTTGATCGGTTTGCTCACGGGGAAGTCCAAGACCGGTATCGCTGACCGACACCACAAGGTGCTGGTTCTCTCCTCGCTGCGACTTGACGGCCAGTTCGCGCGTTCCCTCCACATTCCTCATCGCGTCGATGCTGTTGATCATGAGATTCATTAACACCTGCTGCAATTGCACTCGATCGCCCATGACCTCGGGAATATCCGCCGCGAGCTCCGTCCGGACCAACATTGAGTGCCGGGTCGCTTCACCGCGCAGGAGGACGACCATCTCGCGAATGACTTCGTTTACATCAACCAACTCTCGTTGCGGGATTCCCTTTTTGAAGAGGGAGCGGATCCGGTTGATGATATCGGAGGCTCGGGTTGCATCGATGACGACTCTCGACGCAGCCTGGCGCGCTTCTTCCACATCGAGAGGATCGCGCATGAGCCACCGCAGGCACGTACTGGCATCGGTGACGGCGGCGGCAATTGGTTGATTCACTTCGTGCGCCAGGGAGGCGGTCAACTCTGCCAGGGTGGTGAGCCGGCTGATGCGTTCGAGGTCCGCTTGCGACTGGCGCAACGCCTCTTCCGCACGGGCGTGAGATTCTTCAGCGCGCCGTTTCATCTCGATTAACCCGGTGACCACCAAAGTCGCCACCAGGAAGGCCGCAAATCGCAAGACGGCGACCGGTTCATCGGCCGGAGGAGTTGCCCTCCACACAAAGAAGCGTTCGTAGGCTACCGCGGAGAGAGCGACCGCCAGGAGGCCCGGTCCTAATCCTCCGAAGAGACTACTGACCATGACAGCGAGTAGGAAGCACGACGCAGGCCCATTGATTGGCCAAGCCACGGCCAGCGCGACACCGCAGCAAATCACCGCCAGACCGTAACGCTCGAGTTTTGAGCGGCCCTTCATTCGCGACCGCTGGGCGGAAGCTCGAGCTTCGCCGCCATTCTCACCAAATCCGCCAGTGATTTAGCCTGCATCTTTCGCATCACGTGCCCGCGTTGGATCTTCACGGTGATTTCGCTGGTTCCAAGTTCAAAAGCTATTTGTTTATTTAGCATGCCCGAAACCACCAGGCCCATAACTTCGCGCTCGCGTCCGGTTAGCGCGTCGTAGAGTTTTCGCAACTCGCCAACTTCGGTCTGCTGTTTACGCATCACCCGGTCGCGATCCAAAGCTTGATAGATTGCATCCAGCAAGTCCTGGTCCCGGAATGGCTTCGTCAGGAATTCGACCGCCCCGGACTTCATGGCCTTAACGGTCATCGGAATATCTCCGTGGCCGGTGATGAAGATGATAGGAATGCGAAGGCCGGCGTTAACCAACTCGCGCTGAAAATCCAAACCGCTGACTCCGGGAAGTCTCACATCCAGGACCAGGCAACTTGGCCCGTTCGGCCGCTTGCTGCGCAAGAACTCTTGCGGCGTCCCGAAGGTTTCGGAATGCAGGCCAACCGACTTCAGCATCCCTCGGATGGAGGCACGCACTAAGTCATCGTCGTCAACCACGAAGACCGTGGGCACGGCTGGCGGCATCATTCACGCACCTCCGCTTTGACGGATCGGGTGAGGCGAACGCCGGCTCCGGGGGGTAGCGTTGCACAGAGCCCGCGAGCTTGCGCCATGCCATTCGACGATGAACGGCTGATCCGAATTCCCATCAATTCCGTTAATCATGAGCTCGGTTTCAAGGCCATTATAATCAAGTGCCGCGGTTCACAATCGTGATTAGGCGAGCCTGTCTGATGCAGTCTCGCGATCCGGGTATTTAAGATCGGAATTAGCTCAGAGGTGCGCCTTTCGTACTGGGAGACTTCCCGATCATTACAAGCTTTTACCTGATCCAAACGATTCTTTACCACCCCTAATCTCAAACCCCTGTCTAATAGATTGGCCGCATCACATTCCGGCGGATCGATCGTAAGTCTACCGTGAATAACATCTGAGGCAAAGAGAGGTCGCGAATGCTCGAGAGTTCAGTTGACTTGCTGAATGGTCTGTTCTTAGTCGCTATGATTTTGCTGACGGCTGCTTGTATTGTCGGTTCAATGGTTGCGGCCTTGCGCGCCGTGAACCGGGGAAGCTCTACTTCGGAAAGTATTCAAGGAAACTTTGTCGATGATATGGGCACGCGGTCAGGAGGCCTCTCGGACACTAAAGCAATCATCAACAAGGTCACGCAGACACGGCTGGAAGTATCTGGACCCGAAGACTCCAAATCCTGCATATCTCAACCGACTCCTGCCGTCGGGACATTCTCGATAGGAACCTATCGTTCATGAAGACCAATCACTCGGATTGGCTCGCTACTAAGTCAACTTGTGGCAGCAGTGCGGGCTTATTCAGATCAGAGTCTCGGCTGAAATTGCGTCAAGGATACTCAAGGAGGTTGTGGTCCATGCAGAATCTAACTTTTGGGCTTGCATGTGGGGTTATGCTCATGCTCGGAAGTGCCGGCGACGCCGTAACTCAGGATAATGGGGCACAACAGCCATCGGCACGGGAGCGGCTTCAGCATATCCATACGCCGCAATCAATCGACCAGAAACTTGTCAGCCTTACTAAAGATCTGGAGTTGACTCCGGAACAGCGGCGACGCGTCCGTCCTCTGCTGCAGGAGCACCACGACAAGATACAGGCGCTGCTCGATAAGAATCCGAAAGCTTCGCGGGAGGAGCTTGGACCGGAGATTCACGCGATCAGCGACGAAACCCATCGCCAGATTCATGCTCTGCTTACCGATCACCAGAAAGAATTGGAAAAGGCGATGGTGCAACACCAGCATAGTGGGGAAGAAAACAGGCGATCTCCTCCACCCTCCTGATATACATCCCTGATACACATCTAAGATCGGGCCGATCCATCAGGCTTTTAACTTTTACATTTCGCTGCGATGAAGAACCGCGTTGGCCTGGGGCGTGAGCAACTTACCCTAGTCGTGTTACGGTCCACCACGAGCGTGCCATTTACTGGCGTCAAAAGGGAGCCTACTATGTGCTTGAACAGACTTCGGGGGAGGGCTGTTCAACGAAGCGTCCCACGACTCGAAAGAGTCGTGGGGCGTTTTGTTTTCAAAAGAATTGCTGGCCGTGGTCGGGCGGACTTCCTGCTAACGTCCCTTGGCAACTGGATTCGATGAAGTTCGGAGTTCTTCTACTTCGACAGTATGTTCACGAAATAGAGGTAAGAAGTTGCTACCCACGTCAATCCACCCGCATTGCTTTCTCTTACCTCATCGGCCTTTGAATCCCGTCTCGACTTTTATTCGAAATTTACGGACGCATCTCAGAGTGTTCGCGGGTCTTCTTTGAGACACGAGCGACCAACTGGTCCAGTCTCGAAAGCAAGAGCTTCAGAATGGGAGACTGGTTCGACTTTTTGTAGCCGAGGACCAGATCGACAGTTGGCGTATATCCCTTCAGCGGGCGACTCGTCACAGACGAAGGGAGAAAGTTCTGTGCGTAGGCAGGTAACAGCCCTACGCCGCGCGTCGACACTATTAAGGAAAGTCCCATAGTGACATTGTCCGCCTCGTGGGCGGGCGTGATGTTGACTCCGGACCGCTTGATGTAATTGTTGATGACGGTTCGCAGTACAGGAGCCGTGCCCGAAACAATCACGAATGTCTCGCCTACCAGATCGCTAGGACTAATGTCTTTGAGCGCAGTGAGATGGTGATCACTAGGCAAGATCACCATCAAAGGCTCTTTCACGAGAAGACGGAACCCCAATTCTGGCGCTCCTTTTTCCCGTCGAAGAAAAGCTGCATCGATTTTTCCTTTTGAAAGACCGTCAGCCAGAAGCGGGGAATATTGACTCGATATCATCACGTCGATGTTCGGCAGTTCGTCGCGCAAGATCCGCAAGGCTTCGGGCATCCAGGTTAATTCGTGTCCGGTCAGAAAGCCCATGGTGAAACATGGCTTGGCGGGATGAGCGACCCGGCGTGCAGCTGCGGCTGCCGCTTCAACCTGCGATAGCACCGCGCGGGCGTGATCGAGAAAAGCTCTCCCTGCAGGCGTCAGTTCGATACCGCGAGCGCGACGTGTCAAGAGTTGGGCGCCTACCTCATCCTCAAGATCCCGAATCTGCCGACTCAATGAAGGTTGCGACGTGTGCAGAATTCGCTGTGCCGCCACTGTCAGGTTTCCCGATTCGGCAACCGCGACGAAGTAGCGAAGATGTCGTAATTCCATTCCCCCTCCCATGCTTGGGAAGCATCGATGCCAGCCTAACAAAGTATGCTCCAACCGTGCTACTAATACTTCCCTTCACGATCTAACCAGGTGATCTGAGTTATCCCGAAACAGCGTTGGGGTTCAGTCATGCCTGACCTGCATGGGTCCCGATCAAGGAGGCAGTAACTATGAGTTCACCAGTTGTTTTGATTACCGGCGCTCTGACCGGAATCGGTCGCGCCACAGCCCTGGCGTTCGCGCATGAAGGAGCGCGAGTCGTTGTTTCCGGTCGACACGATGATGAAGGCCAGAAACTAGCCACCGAACTGCGCAAACTCGGCACCGAGGCTGAATTCGTCCGCACCGACGTGCGGCATGAAGAGGAAGTTAAGAACCTCGTCGACAAGATCATCGCTCGTTTCGGTCGTCTCGACATTGCCGTCAATAACGCTGGCACCGTTGGCACTCCCGGTTCGGCTGCCGACGTAACCCCCGAGAGCTATCAAGCCATCTTCGACACGAATGTCCTGGGTGTGCTTCTGAGCATGAAGTACGAGATTCGCGCCATGCTTCGGCAAGGCAAAGGCAGCATCGTCAACATCTCGTCCTCGTACGGCAAGGTCGGCGGACCGACCGCAGCGGTGTATGTCGGCAGCAAGCACGCTGTGGAAGGTATCACGAAGTCTGCGGCCATCGAACTCGCCGGCACAGGCGTTCGTGTCAACATCGTTGGCCCTGGTCCCACGGAAACAGGGATGTTCAACCGCTTTGCGCAAACGCAGGAAAATAAAGCAAACTTCCTTGAGGCACACATTCCTACCAAGCGCATGGGAATGCCTGAAGAGATTGCAAATGCCATCGTGTTCATTGCGTCTGACAAGGCCTCTTACATCGTAGGTGCATCTCTGGCGGTGGATGGAGGGATGCTCGCGGGGTGATTCAAGCTCGGCATCCAGATGGGGACTTCTCGTGAATAACCGTGGTTGGAGGGGAGAATGGCTCAGCACAACAAAACGGCGCTGGTGACGGGCGCATCAAGGGGAATTGGCCGCGCCACAGCGGCGGCGCTTGCCAGGGCCGGTGCGCACGTCCTCGTTCACTACGGTCGGTCCGCGCGGGAAGCGGAATCTCTCGTCTCCGAGATCCAAACGGAAGGCGGACTCGCCAGTGCACTCTCGGCGGATCTAGCAACTCCAAACGGCGCAGAGCTGCTAGCCAAACAGGTGCGCTCCATCGTCGGTGATCGATTGGATGTGCTCGTTTCCAACGCCGGAATCAGCAAGGCTGCAACCATCAGGGATCATACGGTAGAGGATTTTGACAATCTCTTTGCAACGAATGTGCGGGGCCCATTTTTCCTGGTGCAGCAACTCCTGCCGGTTCTCGGTGAAGGCTCGAACATCATTGTGATCTCTTCGCTCGGGGCGCACGCCGTAGTTGGGAAACCCGGTTTGGACAACCCTTCGATCCTGGCCTACGCCTCGACCAAAGGAGCGTTAGAGACTCTGGTCAAAAACTGGGCTGCCATCCTGGGGCCCCGCGGCATCCGCGTAAATGCAGTCGCGCCAGGGGTGATCGACACTGACATGTCGAATTTCACCAAGACCGAGGCAGGCCGGGAGGCAGCGCTCGGAATGCAAGCGCTGAAGCGAATCGGCAAACCAGAAGACGTTGCGGACGTGGTCGCGTTCCTGGCGTCAGACGCAGCCCGCTGGATAACGGGGGCGATTATTCCGGTCGACGGTGGGTCGAAGCTCTAAGTAACCGCAGCTTGTCCGCGTCAGATGGAATTGCCTCGATGAAGAGGAGGGACAGCAAATGGCACAAAAAGAAGTGGTGAGCGAAAAGATCGAAGCGAAAAATAAAGCACTTGTTTTAGGAGCATTCGACACGCTCTTCAACAAGCGCGACTATGCAGCCGCAGAACGATTCTGGTCGCCGGACTACATTCAACACAGCGCTCATATCGCACCCGGCCGTGAGGGTCTGTTCAATCTCATCAAGAGCCTTCCCCCAACGTTGAAGTACGAACCGGGAACGATCGTGGCTGAGGGAGAGTTCGTGATCGTGCATGGGCGATTCAGCGATTTCGGTGCTCCTGCGAACTGGATTGCCGCAGATATTGTACGCATTCAAAACGGAATCCTTGTCGAGCACTGGGACGTTATTCAGGATGAAGCGACGGAAGAACAGTCGATAAGCAAGCGGCCCATGTTCGGAAAGACTTTCCCGACCTACAAATGAGCCGGGTGGATTGGTTGGTACGACTCGAAACCCATATCGAAAGCATCTATACAGAACGATGGTCCGAGACGCACCAGCGGTCTCAGCGGATCTTCGCGGCTTTGTTCAAACTGATTAACTGATCACGAGTCTGCTGGAGAATCTCTCGTGAAAGGTTTGGGTCCGACACGGCACGCGAGAGGTTGATCGCTCCTAGCATTGCGCTAATCATGAGAATCGCACGGGCGCGCCGATCGGAGGTTCCACTCGGCGGAACAAGGCCCGTCGAGTATGCCAACGTGCGCTTGAGTCGAGCCGTATACACGGCCTTCGCCGATCGACTTGCCCGAGACATATCACCGACCAAAGCGCCCAAGGCACAGCCCGTTCCCGGAGCATCCCGGTGTTCTTCGGACAAATAATTCTCCAGAAGTTTCGTTAGCGTGTCAGTGTGTTCCTCCCAGCGGTCGAGGTCTTGAAATGCGGTGGCCAGCGCCTCAACCACCAGCTCATCGCGCGAACCAAAATGTTTGTAAAAACCACCGACCGTAACCCCGGCCTCCTTCATTACATCGGCAACGCCGATGCCTTCGAGACCGAGTTCGCGAAACCTCTTGGCCGCAACGCTCACGATCCGAGTGTGTGTCTCTGCCTTATCTCTCTTCGAATAACCCATCTGTCATCCCCACTTCTTCCCGAACGTGCCGGGTTCGCTCCAATCTGCCCTCACTTCCTCGTCATGTCTCCTGCCAGGGGCAGCAACAACGGCGAGCGTATTCTCGTAATCTACGTTACCTAGATGCGACCCGCTTCTTTCTGGGTGCACAATCTTCATTCTTGGGCAGTTAATGACACTGAATGGCATTAACACTGAAGGCTTCAAAATACTTTGCGACTTGTGGCGTATGGTCATAATCTCATGGAGTGAAGGTGCAGATCAATACCTCAAAAGCATAGGAGAAGCAATGAGCAACTCGTTCCCAGTCCGGATAAACGAAGGCAGAGCTATGAGTTCACCACTTGTTAGGAGTACAAACGCGCTCAAGAGAAATTCGATGCGCATCGCGGCCGCTCTCTTGATAGCGCTGGCCAGCTTTGTTGTCGGTCCGAACGCAGCTCTGGCTGCCGCAGCCCAGCATCACGATCAGGCGCCGGGCTTCTACCGAATGAAAGTCGGCGACCTCGAAGTGACGGCCCTATTCGATGGTCACGGCGTATTCGATCCGCACTGGCTGAACGGAACGAAGGCGACGATGGATGGTGTTGCAGAGGCACTGCACGAAGATCCGCGCATGCTGGATGTTTCTGACGAGGGCTTCCTAGTCAACACCGGCACGCAACTGGTCCTCGTTGATGCGGGTGCCGGCACCTGGTGGGGCGGCGGAGCACTGGGGCGCCTGGTCGACAGCCTCCGCAGCGCGGGCTACACCCCCGAAGAAGTTGATATCGTCTTGCTCACGCACCTCCATTCCGATCACGTCGGCGGCCTGACCACTCAGGACGGAAAGCGCGTCTTTCCAAATGCCGAGGTGTATGTCGCGAAGGCCGAAAGCAGCTTCTGGTTGTCGCCGGAAATAGC
>Ga0185299_10000493_pt1 | contig 105312 bp, 109 predicted proteins | sample PaiPotPPA55metaG_FD_128002 | JGI IMG/M metagenome (GOLD analysis project Ga0185299, IMG submission 128002) | Iron sulfur acid spring bacterial and archeal communities from Banff, Canada, to study Microbial Dark Matter (Phase II) - Paint Pots PPA... ... | reverse complement strand
CTTCTCCGCGCACGACCTGGGCTACAAGCCCTCCGCTGATCTGATGAGTTTCGGCGACATCGCCCGGCACGTTCTACAGTCGAGCCATGCCCTGACCGGCATGTTGCTCGATGGCGTCGACAACCTGGCTTCGCCCCAGTTTCGCGAGCTGATTAAGAAGTATGCAGCCGAATTGCCCGCCAGCGAGAGTGCCGAAGCACTGGCGCGCGAACTCCGCGGCCAATTGTGCTCACGCGCGGCTCAGCTGGCTGCCCAACCGCCCAGCTTCTTTGCCGGTGAGATCACCCGCTCCGACGGACAGAAGGTGACTCGCTTGGAGATGCTGCAAGGAATCAAGGAGCATGAACTGACGCATCGCTCGCAGCTCTTCATGTATCTCCGATTGAAGGGTATTGTGCCGCCCACCACACGGCGCCGCCAGGCCAAAGCCAACGCATAAGCGGTCCGCCTCGAATTCTTGTATAAGGGAATATGCTTCTGGAGGGAAAGTAGATGGTCAACTGTCCAAACTGCGACGCTGTGATCGACGTAGACGAGGACGAAATTGACGAAGGCGACACACTGACTTGCGAGGAGTGCGGCGCCGATCTAACCGTGACCGGTCTCGATCCTTTTGAGCTCGAAACCACGGAGGATGAGGAAGAGGACGAGGAAGATGAAGACGACCTCGATTATGACGAGGACGAAGATGAGGAAGAGGAGGAAGAAGAGGAAGAGGATTGGCATTAGCCTTTGGCTTGCGCTGATCGCCGTCCTTCCTCAAGCCCAGTCCGCGGGGAAGAAGGCCGATCCGGAGTCGTACGCTGTGGTAGCGGGGACGGTATTTCGCGATCCGGGCTTCGCGCTGCCTAACGCGACGGTTACCCTCACTCCGGCTCCATCGCAGGCGGCTCCGTCAGTAAAGATCAAGAAACAGCAAACCTTGGCCAACGCCCGCGGTGAGTTCGTTTTCCGAATACTACCTGTCAGCATGCATTACACGGTACGGGCAGCCGCTAGAGGCTATCGCGACGAAGAGAAGCCGATCGATGTGGAAGGCGAAGCGCGCGTCGAGGTAACGTTTTCATTGCACGAAGAATCGAAGTAAATATGGTGCACATGAGGCTGGCTGCTGCTTGCCTGATTGGCATGCTTTTCACCATCGTTCTGGCCGGCCAGAACGATGACACCGGGCTGCGGTCGGTTCAAGGAGTTGTCACAGACGCCTCGGGAAAGCCCGTTGCCGGAGCGGTTGTGCAATTGAAGGACACTAAGTCTCTCCAAATCCGCTCGTATGTCACTGAGGCCGACGGCAGCTACCATTTTGCCGGGCTGAGCACCAACGTTGAATATGAGCTCCAGGCCAACAAGGACAGCGTCACCAGCGGCAAGAAGACGCTGACCGTGTTTAACACCAAGAAGGCCGCAACAGTGAATCTGAAATTGAAGAAATGAGGAAACCTGAGCGCATTGAAATGGCCTTTGCTGCGTTGTTTCTGCCTCCGTGCATTTCCTTTTGCCCGCCCTGCCGCTAGGAGATGCCGCAACTAATTCGTATGGATGCGAAACCTGATGCTCGAACGCGGCGCCTTTAAAGCCATGCATCTGGCCATGATGGTGCATCCCGCGCCTTTCGATGCCGCGATGGCAAAGATCATCACTCCCTTATATTTGAAGTCGCTTACACGGGCAAGGAATCGCACGCGTCGGCCTTTCTGGAGCTGCGCATCAGTGCCGCGGGTTCGCTGGCCGTGTCGCAGACCGCCATCGGACTTCTACGCCAGCAGATCCGGCCGAGGATTCATGGTTACGCACGGCGGCGATGCTCCCAATATTTGTCCCGCGCACTCGCGCCAAGTGCATCATCCGTTCTGAAACGATCAAGATCTGGTCGATCTGCGCCGGAAGAATACCGTGCTTCGATGCCGGCGCAATTGCCACCGGCTCGGCCATGGAAATCATGGGCAGCGGGAGTCTTATGCCGAGCTGATTCACGATTTCCGCAGCCGCTGAGCTTCAACGCAAGAATGAGCAGGCTTTGGGCCGGGTTTTTCGGACTTCAGGCCGATGCGCGGCCGTGTGGCCGCATCCACCGAAAGGGGCAATGTCTCTCTGGCGTCCCATCCATTCATCCGATGATTGGGATAGAATTGGGAAACGTCGTGAACCACGCGGCGGCTGGCTTATCCCGCGCTCCGCGTAGCTTGCCCGGCGTTCCGCCTAGGGCCGCTCGCCCAGCAGCGTCTTCAACCGGTCGTAGCCGGCGCGGCTCACCTGAAGTTGGGTCCCATCGGTAAGCACAGCGACGCGGCTGTCTTTGGCATAGGGTTCGATTTTCGCTACACGCTCGAGATTCACGATCACCGATCGATGAATCCTCACGAACTGTTGCGGATCGAGCGCCGTTTCCAAGCTCGAAATGGTTTGCTGCTTGAGAAAGCTTTTCCCCTGGCTGTGCAGTGCGACGTAATCGTCCTGGGCTTCGGCATAATCCAGCTTGTCGACCGGGATGATGTGCACGCGCGCGCCATCTTTGACGACGATCCGTTCCAGGTGCTGCTCTGGCGGCCGGGCGGCGCGAGCCAGCTCAGGCGCGGGCGGCAGCTTTTCTCCCAGCCGCTGCCGGGCGCGCTCCAGAGCTTTATCGAAGCGCTCCTGACTGAAAGGCTTCAGCAGATAATCGACCGCGTGCGCATCGAAGGCCTTCATCGCGTACTGATCGAAAGCGGTAACGAAGATCACCGCTACATCGCGGTCGATCAGCTCCAGCACTTCGAAGCCGTCCAGCTTGGGCATCTGCACGTCCAGGAATACTAGATCCGGCTTCCGCTCGGAAATTGCTTTTACAGCTTCAAATCCATTCGCGCATTCCGCCAGGATCTCGATTTCGCGGCTGGATGCCAGATATTCGCGCAGAAGCTGGCGCGCCAGCTCTTCATCGTCCACGATGACCGCGCCGATCCGGCCTCGCTGGGCGATAGTGGCGCCCGGCGATACAGTTTGTTCCGCGCCAGAATCGCGCTCTAAGTTTTTCAAATCAACCAGCAGCTCCCGCGCCGATTGGTAGCGCCGCTCCCGGTCTTTTTCCAGACATTTCCGGACCGCCCGTTCGAGCCCCTCGGGAATCTCATAGTTGAAACGTGCAATGGCATCCGGCTGCGCTTGCAGAATGCGGGCCATGGTCTCCGAGGGCGTGGAGCCTGAGAATGGTAGACGCCCGGTGGCCATCTCGTAGAGCACTACGCCCAAGCTGAAGATGTCAGTACGATAGTCCACTTCGCGGCCGAGCGCCTGTTCCGGGCTCATATAGTCCACAGTACCCACGACCAGTCCTGCGCTGGTCAGCAACTGGGTCTCTTCCCGGCCCTTCGCGTCGGCCTGCAATTTCGCCAGTCCGAAATCCAGAACCTTCACGTGGCCGCGCGGGGTGACCATAAGATTGGCCGGCTTGATGTCCCGATGAACGATCCCTTTCGAGTGCGCGTCATCGAGTGCATCCGCCACTTGCATTCCGATCTGTACCAGCTCGGGAGTTTTAAGCGGACCTTCCCGAATGCGCTCGGCGAGCGGCCGGCCCTCGACGTATTCCATCGCCAAGAACCAAAGTTCACCCTCCTGGCCGATTTCAAAAATGGTTGCGACATTGGGATGGGTGAGCGCCGACGCCAGTTTGGCTTCCTGGACGAAGCGGCGCATCCGGTCGGGATCGTGGGCAAACTCCGGCGGTAACACCTTCAGCGCCACGCGACGTCCCAGCCGGGTATCGTCGGCCAGATAAACGGCGCCCATGCCGCCTTGGCCGAGCGGCGACGCTATGCGATAGTGCGCGATCAAAGTACCAGGCGCCACCAAATCGACCATGATCCCCTCCATGTTACACATGCGCTGCCCGTTACAAATGCGCCGCACAGGGCAAGTCCACCTCAACCACGAATCGCTGACCAGTGTTTTCGGTATCGATACGCGCCTCGTTTTCATAAAGCGCGCGGAGCCTATTGCGCACGTTCTGCAGTCCTAGGCCGTGCCGCCTGGCTGCGGGCGCTTCGGGGTCGAATTGATTGTCGATTTTCACGTGCAGCCGGCCATCCCGGCAGCGGGCTTCGAGCCGAATGGTCCCGCCGTCCACCAGCCCCGCGATGCCATGTTTCACGGCGTTTTCGACCAGCGGCTGCAGGAACAAAGGCGGCACAACGCAATCGTCGCAGTCCTCGTCGGTTTCGAGCTCCACTTTCAGCCGCGCACCGAAGCGCACCTGCTCCACATCCAGATAGGCTTTCGCCAGAGCCAATTCGTCGCGCAATGAAATGCTTTGCTTTTCGCCCAGGCTCAGCGTGCTCCGCAAGAAATCGGAGAGCTTGATGCACATCTCGCGCGCGCGAACGCCGTCAACAGTGGCCAGGGCGCTGATCGAGTTCAGACTGTTGAATAAGAAATGCGGGTTGATCTGGGCTTTGAGCGCTTTGAGTTCCGCCTCTTTGGCCATCGTGCGCGCCGCCTGCTCTCGCGTTTCAGCTTCCTTAGACGATTCAACCGACAGCAAGACGTAATGTAGCGCGACGGCCAGCAAATATAGCAAAACGCCGATGCCGAACAGCAGCGGAAGTTGAGGGCTGAACCGCTGATCAAGCTGCGCAAAGCGGCGGCTTAAACCGAGCGCCAATACTTTGGCGGCTACTATCCAGAGCAGCGCCACCACAACCGCAGCGGCCGTGTGGTTCAACAGCAGCTTGGGCAGTTGGGACAAAGGCAGCACGCGGCACAGGTACCACGGCGCCAGGCAAATGAACGCATAAACCAGGCACAGAGGCAGCGCCAGAGCTTCCGCCTCGATCAGGGGGATCCGGCCGGTGACCGACAGCAGATAGCCCAGCATGCCCGCCAGCATCAGCCAAACGAGCAGATAAAGGGTGATCCTGCCTCTAGTGGCAAGCAGCGGATGCATAGAAGGTTGATCCGGTTAGTTGCGCAGACTGATGCCGCCGAAGACTACTGAGCCAGTAATCACCAAGTGCGGAGATTTGGCGTTCGGCTCCGCCTTGGATTGCATGGTTTTGTCTTCGACGCCGCCGAAGATAGTCACGGCGCGATTGATGATAGTCCAGCTGTCGGGCACACGCACTTCGAGACCGCCGCAAACCACGTTAACATCGATCACTGCCTGGTCAACGGTCATGCCTGCGCCACGAAGGTCGAATTCCACTCCGCCAAAGACCGCGACCGCATCGCCGCCTCGAAAATCCTGCGTACTGATTCGCCGCTTGCTGCCTCCGAAGACCGCATAAGCATCACAGGTCGAGCCTTCGATGGGCCCGGACCCTGTCGCGCTTCCTGGCGCGGTACCTGGGGCGCTAGTCGCGCTCTCCAAATATCTCTTGCGGTCCATGGATCGCAGCAGCATGCTTAGCCCGAAAGCGATAAGCAGCAGAGGCCAGATGAGATTAAAGTCAAAAACAACAATGTCGAGGTTGTCCAGCAGCAGGAGCGCGCCGGCTAACGTGATCACTCCGCCCCAGACATAGCCTGCGGGCGCATGGGATTCCAAAATCTTGGAAACGCCCAAGACAATTAACAGCACCGGCCAATAGCGCCAGACGTCATGGAAGCGGATGATCCCCATGTTGTCGAGCAGAATCAGCAGCCCTATCAGGACTATCAGCCCGCCGACCACTATCCCGCCGGCGCCGTGCCCGTGCCGCTGCCGCCGTTCCATGCGCCGCTGCATGCGAGCATTAATGCGATCGTGGACTCGTTGCGTGATGTCGTTTTTTAGCTGTTCGTTGTAATCCACGATTAGATGTTACAGCAGCTAGGTGGTTGGATCGACAGGAGATCGGCGAACGGTGGCTGGGGGTCGGCGAACGCCGTTACTGGGTGGGACTCGCTATTTGAGTGGGTGGGGCGCACACGGGAACGCGGCGACCGCGGTTCTCGATTCTGCGGGGCACCGCGTTCTTGTGCGCTTTCAGCAACCGGTCTCGGCCGGCTGCCAAACTTTTAGATGCGTGACCCGGGGCGATCGCTACTGGCGAAGTCCGCGGACGCCTCTCCGGTGGAGGAAATGTCCTCGGCACCACTTTCTTCAAGTATCTGTTTTGCGCGTTTTACCCATTCTGATTCATCGCAGTGGACTGACAGAAGAATTCCACCGGATTTCACGCGACCTTCGTAGCGCTTGGCTTCATATTCGGGGATACCCATGCCGACCAACGAACCTACCAAGCCGCCAATCGCACCTCCCGCGCCAGCTCCGGCGAGAAGCCCCATGATCGGGCCGGCCGCGATAAATGGGCCAAGGCCCGGAATAGCCAGGGCCCCGATTCCGGCCAGCCAACCTAGCGCGCCGCCGATGACGCCGCCAGTCACGCCGCCAGTGGTCGCACCTTCCGGCGCCTTGGTTTCTTTCTTGTGGGCCAGATCCTTGGTGCCCAGATTCTCAGGCATCAGGACCGAGACGTCGGTGCTCCGGAAGCCCGCGGAGCGCAGCCTCTCCAGACCTTGGCCTAGAGAAACGGTGTCCTTGTAAATTCCAAAAACTGCTGTGTTCTTCCCCATATTTTCTCCCTTCAAGTTAGGTGCGTTGACTGTTATTCGGATTTCGATTTTGTTGAAGTATTGGGACCCACGGTGAGTTCGCTCGTGACTTTACCGTTTCCTGCGACGCCCGAGGCCTTGTCCTCGATGGCTTTCTTCTCGTCGTCCGACTTCACTTGCCCCTTCAAAGTGACCGCGCCATCGCGGGTCATGATCTTGACGTTGTGAGCTTGGGTAGAGAGCGATTTGTCCGATACGATTGCTTTGCGGATCTGTCGCGTCAGCTCCCGATCGGCCTTGTCCTGCGTAGCTGTGGACGCTGTTTGCGGCGGCTGATTGGCTTGTCCAAACATCCCTTCGCCTGGCATTCCTTCGCCAAAGAGGGGACCGGCCAGCGTTAAGCCCGCCGACACAGCCAGCAATTGCGAAAGTAAGGCTGCGTTGGAAACGAGTGTTCTCTTCATACGCCGCTGTTATCCTGCAAGAGGCTTGCCAACGCTTCAACTCAGTCTCTTGATCGTTTTCCAGGACGCTTATAGCGCGCGGATGAAGAGAACTCCGGGCGACTAAAGGAATTATTACCTAGCCGTTCCCAGGTTATGCTCCTGTTACTTGGCTTTGCGGAGATAAATATTGCCGTTGAAAGTGGTGAACTGAATTTCGGGGCCACCCCCGTTAATCAGGGCGTACATGGCGCGATCGAACTGTACGCGATATTTCCCTTGGCCCGACCGGTTCTCTTGAACCACAGGTTGGCGAGAAGATGAATCCACAGCGACTTCGAAATCGCTATAGACCGCGCCATTGTCGGTCTTCAACTTGACCCTGGCCTTGATATCGGCCGGCAGGGTGACGTCAATATCGCCGTTGAGCGAACTAAACGACATGGGCTTGGCGGCGGTCACTTTGTCGAGCGAGACCAGCACCTTGCCGTTCAAGGCGTGAACCACGGCAGCGCCCGAAATATGCGTGGCAGTGGCATTGCCATTGGTATTATCGATTTCCACATCGCCGACAATGTGATCCACGATGATGTCGCCGCCGTTCACGGAGTGCAATTTTAGCGAGGTATTGAAGGGAACCTGAATGTTCAGCTCGATGTTATCGTTGATCGCCCGAGTGCCTACTGTGATTACGTTGTCGGATTCCTCGACCACCATCCCGGTGCCGCCGATATCGATCCGGCGCATGCCGTCCGATCTTTCGGGGCGTCGACTGCGCCGGCCGGAGTCGCTCTGCGGGCGAGCTTCCACGATGGCATCCTTGCCGTCGTAGCCTTTCACTGTGATGCCGCCGTTGATTAACGAAGCGTGCAAGGATTTGGGCCGCGCCGGATCGCTGAAGGGAACGGTGACGCGGTCCGGTTGTGCGTCCTGGCAGAACGCCGGGGTGGCCGCCAATAAGAAAAAAAGTGCTAGCTTTTGCATGACTACTGTCCTCGATTAATAATTCGTATGCTTCCGTTTAGGGTGTCAAAGTTGAATTCGGGTCCGCCATTGCCGATCCGCATCCCGGTGGAACGATCGCTGCGATAGATGAATTTGCCGTCCCGGCGTTCGGATACCGGACTCATGGCCGGCAGCGAGGTCACGTCGAAATCCGTGTAGGCCTGCCCGTTGAAGGTCTTCACCCGTACGTCGGCGGCAAGGCCTGGGCGGAACGATGTTTCGATGCTTCCATTGACGGTCTTGAAGGAACAATTTTTGGCAGGATTTCTGGCGAATAGCACCGAGATCTTGCCGTTCACAGTATGTACCGGACCCGACCCTGCCACTTCGCGCATCTCTATGCCACCATTTACATTGGCGACGTCGAAATCGCCATTTGTGTTCTCGACGCGGACGTCGCCGCCGTTCACCGTGCCGAGCAGCAACATGGTGGCCGCCGGAACCTTGATTTCGAAATCGTAAGTCACGCGGTAGCCAGGATGAGAATGCTCGTGCAGACTGGACCGCCGGTCGGAACAGTGGCAGCGAAATGGACCATCTACATAAAGGGTCAGAGTGTCTCCGGATTGCGTGGTGTCCAGTTTCACCTCGCGCTTAGCCGCGTCCATGCGCTCTTGGGATTCGGCATGAATGGTTTTCTCCGTAACCATCTGGATTTCAGCGCCGTTGTAGCCGGTCACATGGATGAAACCGTTGACATTGTCGACCTCCAGGCGCGCGGCCGCGGGAAAATTCTTGCGGCTGGTCTCCTTTTCTTCCAGATCGAAGCCGTACGCAGCCGATAAAGCGCCAATGGCCAGACAACCAGAAACTAGAAACTCAAAACGAGAGACTCTCATTGCAGTTGTTTCAGGGCCCATTGCGCGCGCTGCCTCACATCCGGGTTTACAGCCTGGCCCGATAGCAAGAATTGAATCGCCGGCGTGGCCGACTTCTCGTGCAGCTCCACGATTTGATCCAGGATCGCGATCTGTACCAGCGGCGAATCCTGCTTGGCGAGAGCCTGCACCAGCCCCTTCCTGCCGATGGGACTGTCGGTGAAGTTGCGCACCGCGTCCACGGCCGCCAGCCGGACATTTACATTGGAGTCATGATCGAGAGTCGTCAGAAGAGCCGATAAAACTTGCGGATCAGATTGCTCGACGCGATAGGCGTAGTTCACGCCCCGTAAGCGGTCACTGGCACTTTGCTGCTGCAATAAAGAAAGAGCAACCAGTTGACGCATGTTATAAACCTCCCCACGCAATTGCGAAACTTCGGAAGTATCACGGCCGCGAACCAGGTAACCGGTAGCGATGCCGATCACTAGCATGGCCGCGGCGCCGGCGGCCTGGAAGACGGGATGCCGCAACCACCACAGGGCTTTTCGACGCTCCCCTTCGCGCTGGCGCCAGGCGCGCAGCGAATCGTAAAAGCGCGTCCGCATTTCCAGGCTAGGGTCTTCCTCCGGCAGCGCTCCGAGCGTGCCCCACAGGTCGCGAAGCTCGTGAGCCTCGGTTTGGCAACGCTCGCAGGAATCCAAGTGAGCGCGAAATTCGCCCAGCGGATCTTCCAGCGTGCCCCGCCAATAATCGACGAATTGTGTTCTAGCTTCTTCGCAATTCATGATGCTTTCTCTCCGGCGAGTTCGAAATAGATTTGTCCCAGCGCCCGCACGGCGCGATAGACTCGCACCTTCACGGCTCCCACGTCGCAACCCAAAATGGAAGCGATCTCTTCGTACTTCAGGTTCTGATAACGGCTCAGCACCAGCAGCTCTCTTTTTTCGAGCGGTAGAAGCGACATGGCTCGCTTGAGCAATGTGATCTCTTGTTTGCGCTTCAGATTCTCGTCCATCTTGTTACCGCTCGCAAATTCCCTCTCACCCAACGCGACCTCGAACTTGCGCTTCCCGATGGAGTCCACATGCGCGTTACGAGCGATCTGGTACATCCAGGCCGTGAAGGATCGATCCGGCTGGTAGCTCTTCCGGTATTTCAACATCCGGAAGAACACGTCCTGCACCAGGTCTTCGCTTAAATCCCGGTTTCCGTTCACATGCACGAAGTAATTGAATAACGGGCGATGATGCCGCTCAAACAGGATCGCGAGCCCACCGAGGTCGCCATCCCGGACGGCCTGCATCAGGCTGCTGTCCGTTGCTTCGTACACAACCTTGATTACCGGGTCAAGTGAAAAAAGTTACAACTTATTCGAATGGCGGTTTACCACACCCGGCAGGCCGGTTCGCGGACCATCGGCTGGCCCACCTTGCACGCGAAGGCTTGCCGGAACTCGGGCATGTTCTGAAGCACGCCGTCCACCCGTTCGCGGCCCGGTGAGTGAGGGTCCACCTGCACCAGCATCCGGGACATCTCCGGCCTCACGTTCTGGCACCAGATCTGGCCCCAGGCTAGGAAAAAGCGCTGTTCGGGCGTATATCCATCGATTTTGGGCTGGGGCTTGTCCTTCAGCGAATCCATGAGCGCCATGAACGACAGGCGTACGCCTCCGTTGTCCGCTGTGTTCTCGCCGAGCGTCAGCTTGCCATTCAAATGAACGCCGTCGATGGGGGTAAAGGCTGAGTACTCGTCGATGAAACACTGGGCCCGCTTCTCGAACTCCTGGGCGTCCTCTGCCGTCCACCAATCCTTCAGGTTGCCGTCCGGGTCGAACTTGCGACCCTGATCGTCGAATCCATGGGTCAGCTCATGACCGACCACCGATCCGATGCCGCCGTGGTTCACAGCAGCGTCCATTTTGTTGTCGAAAAACGGCGGCTGCAGAATTCCGGCCGGAAAGTTGATGTTGTTCTCGGTGGCATTGTAGTAGGCGTTCACCGTGGGCGGAGTCATCCCCCATTCGGTGCGATCCACCGGCTTGCCGATCTTGTTCACGTCGCGATGGACTTCGAACTCGGTGGCACGCTCGTCGTTGCCGATGGCGTCGCCGCGCACTATCTTCACGCTGGAATAATCCCTCCATTTGTCGGGATAACCGATCTTGTTGGCGACAGCGCGCAGCTTGACCATCGCCTCTTGTTTGGTGGCGGGGGTCATCCAGGAAAGCGACTGGATGTCCTGGCCCAGCATCTTTTCGATATCCTGTACCATTTTCAAAGTGCGCGCCTTGGCGTCGGGAGGGAAGGTCTGTTCGACGTATTTCTGACCGAGCGCGAACCCCAGATCATTGTCGGTGGCGGCAACACAACGCTTCCAGCGCGGTTGAATTTCTTTGGCGCCGGTCAGAATCTCGCGGTAGAAATGAAAATCTTCATCAACGAAAGCCTTAGGAAGCAGCGAGGCTTCGGCATGCAGCAGGTGCCAGCGCAGGTAGGTCTTGATGTCGTCGAGGCTGGACTGCACAATCGTGGACTCGACCGCGCGGAAGAAGTTCGGTACCGACACGTTAAGGTCAGTGATGGGCGGCGCGCCCATACCTTCGAAATATTTCGGCCAGTCGATGCCGGGATCCAAGGAGTACAGCTGATGGACGGATAGCTTGTGATAGATCTGATCCGGATCACGCCGCGAAACGCGATCCAGAGAACCTTTCGCCAAGCTGGTCTCGAAACGCATCACTGCCTGCGCGTCAGTGGAGGCCTTGGCCGGGGGCTCGCCGGAGAGTTCCAGCATTTTCTCCACATGCGCTAAGTATTGATTGCGCAATTCAACCGATTTGGGGTCGCCTTTCAGGTAATAATCGCGGTCGGGAAGCCCCAAGCCGCCCTGATCCAAGTCGGCAATCGTATGCCTCGAATCCTTCAGGTCAGGACTGGAACCAAAACGGAACAGCGCGCCTACACCGAGCAGGTGCAATCGGACCAGTGGATTCAAGATGCCGGCTTTCGACGTAATCGCGTCTATGCGATCCAGCTCGGGTTTGAGCGGCTGTATTCCGAGCTTCTCGATAGTTTGCTCATCCATGCAAGAGCCGTAAAAGTCGCCGATCTTTTGGTCCACAGGCGTCCGTTTAGGATCGTTCACCGCAGCCTTTTCGAGGATATTGCGTAGGATGGCGCGGTTGCGTTCGGCCAGTTCGCTGCCGCGCCCCCAACTCGATTGATCGGGAGGGATCGGATTGTTGGCCATCCACGTTCCGCAGGCGTACTGATAAAAATCGACACAGGGGTTGGCCGATTTGTCCATGTTGGCGATACTGAATCCGGGGCTGGTCTGGCCCAAGGCGCAGGCGGAGAATAGCAAGAGCAGGAAGGTGGATCGCACGCTTAATTTTACTACCCCTACCTACGACGTGGCTCGAGTGTTCAGAACCGTTCGTGCGGAGCGTCGGAGTTCCGCAATACGAACACCGTTCCTCCGACGGAGGTCTTCGACCATCGCCTTTTTGTAATTGCAGTTCTCGAGACGAACGACCTTGGGCGGGCTACCACGGGGTTCCTCGCTAGCCAAAGGAAGTCTGAATCGGCCGTTACGATCATGAATGCATTGGACCTCGCATACTCCCAAATCGCCTCGTCCGATGCGAGCCGCTCAAGACCGATCTCAAAGACGTGAATAAGAATCCGGAAAGAGTTCGGCTAGCCGACCGGCAAGTTTAGGTGAAAGATTGGCGTCGAAAAGAAGCTTCAACGCGAGCTGCGCTCACGGCCAGCTAGGCATAAGCATACACCGCTGGAAAATCGGCCTTTTCCAAGTATGGGTATTCTTGCAAAATCTCATCCTCCGTCAGGCCGGAGGCGAGTATGTCCAGAACGTCCCAGATCGTAATCCGCAAACCACGGATACAAGGTTGACCCGAACGCTGGCCGGCAACAATCGTTATTCGGGCAAGATCCGCTTTGCACGTGGCGTCCATGAACCCTGGCTTCTATTATCGCGCTTCTATTTCAGCACCTCTTCGATAAACGCCAGCGCGCGCTCATCCTTGCTCTGTCCTAGCCAGAACATGGCCTGCTTGCGAACTTCCGGATTGCGATTCGTTCGCGCCACTTGAATCAGGAGCGGGACGCCCTGGCCGGCCGGCATCTGGGTCAGCGCGAAGACGGCCTTCTTCTTCACTTCAGTTTCCGGATCGTTGGCGATGGCGTCATTGATCGCGGATTCAGCCACCTTTTGTCCGGCCCGCTGCGCCAGCCAGAAGAGTGCCTGCCCACGAACGCGCGGGCTTTTATCGTTATGCGCGACGCCCGCCACGACGGTCAATGCCTGTGGGTCCTTGCTCTCCGTCAGTGCGAAGACAGCATGCTCGCGAAGCTTGTCGCTGGGATCTTCACGGACGATGCGGCTGACAATTTCGAAACCACGCCTGCCGCGAGCATTACCCAGCCAGAAGACCGCTTGCCGCCGAACTTGCTCCGGTTGACTGGTCGCCAGCAAATCTTCGAGCGCCTGGTCGGCTGCCGGATCGGCATGCATCGCGATGGCGGATTCCGCTGATTCCGCCCGCCGGATCTGGTCGCGCGCGGCACTGCCCGGAATATCTTTCGCCATACCTTCCAACAGCTTCACGCTTTCGGAAGCGTTTACGCCGGTCAGCCAAATAAACGGCAATCCGCCGGCGTCCAGCTCGCATTCCGGGCTGAAGCTCCGCACTTTAACCACCTGGCGATTCTCCACGCGATACAGCACTACCAGTTGCGTGGGGCCCTCCAACTTAACGGTTTGGTTGTTCGAAACGACCACCCTACGGTCGTTGCTCGAGGGCTCGAGGAAGCAACCCCTCACGCTGTCGTTCCAGCAGCACATCTGCCGGTCACCGCGAATAATCGGGACGGCGTAACCCACCCAAGCCGGCGAGGTCTGCGCGTTTTCGATCGACCGTAGCGTCGCGTCTAATCCTCCAGCCGCGGCCCGAGTTTCCAGGCGCGCGTTCTGTACGTGTGGCTGCTGGACATCTGGTTGCTGCCCAAACGCGGAACCGATGGCGATCGAAGCCAGGATGGTCGCGCGTTTCATTTGTTCAGCAGCTCCATCAGATAATCGGAGGCCTCTTTGGAGCGCATCAGACCCAGTTGGTTGACGATCTGCTTCTTCAAGTTCAAGTCAGTTTCCTTGCGCGCGATTTCGACCAACGCGGGCGCATTGCCCTGAATGAACAGCGCATTGATGATGGCCTTCTTGTTCTCCGGATCAGTCTCCTGCGCGTACATTCCCGCCAGCGATGTCCCAGTCTTGCTACGGCCCATTACGCCCAGCTGATTAATGGCCAAGCGACGGAGCTCAGTATCTTTCTCGCTCTTCGCCAACTCGACGAGCTTGTCGGCATTTCCTGACACAAACAGCCCTTGAATGATGGCCTTTTTCACATCCGAAGTGGTTGCGGTGGTATAGAGCTGGGCCAAATCAGCCGAGCCGCCGATGTTTCCTAACAACTGGATGGCTTGCACTTTCAAATCGGGGTTCGATTCCGTCTTCGCCACTGCCAGCAGGTTGTCGCGGCTGCCGGTCACCATGAAGCTGTTCAAGATGGACCGTTTCACCGACACATCATTAGTGCCCTTGTACACATCCACCAGGGTCTGCAAGTTGTCGCGGCCGCCGTAAACGCCCAGGTACTCGATCGCTTTGGCCTGCAGATCGGGATTGGAACCACCCTTGGCAATATCCGCCAGCAGGTCGCGCGATTTCGGTGAACGATTTTGCGCCAGCACGAACAGAGCGCGTTCTTTGAGCTTGGGCGAGTTGCTGCTCTTCAGAAGCTTCTCGAGCATGGGAATGCTGCGCTCGGGATCGGTGTTCATGAGACTGTTCAGCGCCAGAAGCTTGAGATCTTCGTCGGTGGCCGATTCTGGCGACACCGGCGTGCCTCTTTGCTGCTGCACCTCCACCTGCAGCGCCTTGGCATCATCCAGCCAGCGACTGCTTGGATAGCTCTTCTGCAATTCGGCCAGACTGGCCAGGGCATCATCGCGACGTCCCTGTTTGTTCTGGGCATAGGCGCGCCAGTAGAGCGCTCCATCCGCTCGCGGACCTTTGTTCTCGATCACGCGATTGAATTCATCAACAGCCCGGTCGTACTCTTTGCGATCCAGATACGACTTGGCACGGTGGTAATACTGCTCGTCGCGATCCTGTTGCTGCCGGGCTGTGCGTGCGATATCCCTGGCACGCCGCGCTTCCTCGCGCGCCGCGTCTCGCGACGAATCCTGAAACGCCAGGAGCGGGAGTTCAGCAAGATCCGGCGGCAGTGGAGGGATCGCTGCCCACGCGTCGATCGCCGGCATGGGAGGGAGCGGCGGCATGGCAGGCAGTGGCGCCGACGGGGGCCAAGGAGCAGTCGGCGCGGGCGGAGGAGTTGGCGGGGGCCAAGGCGGTTCCTGAGCCAACGCCAGGGGCCCTGACGCCGCGAGCATTCCTGAAATCAAAATCCGACCACCTGTAAAAAACCATCTACGAACCTGAGTCATGTCAGTCTTCCTTTACAACTTTTTTCCTTCTTTGTCTTTGCGCGGGGCGGGCAGGCTTTCCTGCTCGCGCACCTGGGATCCGAGCACTCGCACTTTGAACAGTAGACCCCGCTCCTGAATCTGCTGCCGCAAATCATCGAGCTGCTGATTTGAAACTTCCGATGGGCTGTGCGCGATCTCCATCAGGACGTTCTCCAGATCGTCCAGAACGCTAGCTACGCCTTTGTCACCGGTCGACGACGCCGTTTGCCGGTACAGGCGGTTGTCATCCAACAGGTCGGCCGCCATCTGGCGCTCATCGGAAATGTCGAGCTTGCCCTTGCCTTCTGGTGCGTTGCTCAATTCAGCCAGGACCATTTGCGACCGCTCCAGGTGATCGCCCACGGCCACCAGAAGGATGCGCTCGCGAATCTGCTGATTGCTGACAGCCGCAGTGGCAGGGGAACCGCCGCGCTGTGCCCGATACGACAGCCGCCCGGCTAAAAACGCACCGATTACCAGGACCGCCATGGCCGGCGCCCAGATCCACCAATGCATGAAGCTGCGACGCGCGGGCCGTCCAACACGCTTCTCGATGCGCTGCCAGACGTCGCTGCCATATTCAGGGCCGCGATCGGGAACCGGCGCGGAATCCACCGTGTTGAGCACACGCTGCAGCGCTCGAAACTCATCGCGGCACGCTTCACACTCCTCGAGATGGCTCTCGATCGCCGCGCTACTCTCGGCCGACTCTCCGTAATAGAAGAGCACCAACTGTTCTTCGCCAATATGATTCATCTTGCTGTACCCACCACCGGTTCCAGACTTCTGCGAAGCTTCTGGACCGCTCGAAAAATACTGTGTTTCGTCGCGTTCGTGCCCGTCCCGAGGGTTTCGCCGATTTCGTCGATCGACATGCCCTCAAAGTGCCGCAGCACAAACGCGGTTCTTTCTTGCGCGCTCAGCTCGTTCAAGGCTTCGTTCACCCGCTCCTGCACCTGGCTGCTATACACGATCCGATCCGGGCCCGGGGTGTTGACCGGCAGCGTCTGCAGGATGTCTCGTTCCTCGGCCTTGCCTCGCTCGCGTTTATCTTCGTGACGCTTTCGCATACGGATTAAATCCAGCGAGTAATTGGACGCGATGCGGTACAGCCAGGTCGAGAAGCTAGCGCGCGCTTCATATTTGTCCAACTGGCGATAGGCGCGCAGGAATGTCTCTTGCACCACGTCTTCGGCGTCCTGTTCATTTCCAGTCATGCGAAAGGCCAGACGGAAGACGGCGCGGCTATGCTGCTCGACTAGCAGGCGAAACGCGTCGCTGTCACCCGACTGCGCTCGCTCGACTGCGCCGCCGGCTTCCACTTCCATCCGTCCTTTAGACTACGGTTTTTGTAACAGGTTAGGCCAAGGCGGCATGTTCGCACGCGAAACCTCGAGAGGCGCTAGGTCTATGCAAGGTAACGCGTCCACTCATGGATGGCCTAATGCGATGGATGGCGTAACGCTCTTCGGCCCGCATGGCCTTCGGGCTGGTAGAGGCTATCTGGGCGATCGTGGCAGCTCGCCGATGGTGGCAGGAAAGCAAATCAAGGTACCCTCTCTCACTCGCCCGGCGACTCGCTACAATTATTGACACCGTGATATGGAACTCACGTTGGCAGAAGAAGCGGGCGTCCGCTTTGTAGAGGGGCCGCCGGATTCGGGGCTGATTCGCTGTATCGAAGATGCCAGCCTCATCGTGGAGGCATGCTTCTCACAGGGGGTCAGCTCTGCCCTTCTCTACGCACCCAACCTGACTGAAAAGTTCTTTGATTTGAGTTCAGGGGAAGCGGGCGCCATCCTGCAGAAGCTGCGGAACTATTACATCCGGCTGGCGGTGGTGTGCCCTCCAAACAGTGTCCGATTTAGCAGGATGTTCGGCGAGATGGCCGCTGAAGAGACCCGTACTGGCTACTTCCAAGTCTTTGATTCGGCGCCCGCGGCTCGGGAGTGGTTAAGGAGTACCTAACGGCCTATTTGGCGTACTGTTTGTACAATTCCGCGATGTGCGCGCTGGCCGCATCCCCGGAGTGAATCACCACTCGCCAGCGGAAGTGCAGCGACTCGCCCGCGTCGATGGCCCAGTGGCTCTCCGGCAGGCTCTCATCGAAGGCGTGCTGGCCGAACGGGTCGAGCGCGAATAGTCCGTAATCCCGCGAGTGCCAATAGGTGGGATGCCTCGGGTTCGAGGGGTGATCGAAGATCGCAATGCCAAGTTGTTCGCCCTCCAGCGTTCCGAAGTAATCCACCCAGTTGGAGCGCTTGCCCCAGACGCTTTTCATCCCTGCTGCGCCTTCGGCGTTCACCATTTCTCCGCCGTGCTTTTCTGCTAAGGCGTCAGCCAGACGGATCGCAAATGCACCTTCTTTGGTATCTCCAAATACGACTTTTTCTGGAGCGTTCAGCTTGATATCGAAGTCGATCACTCTCAGCATGGGGCTCGAAGAAAACGTCATGACACGGTCTTCGCGAAGAATGGTCTTGCCGTCCGGGCCGTTCCAGTTCATCACGGCTTTCACAACCGCTGATCCCGCCGCTCCGGCCTCAAGCTTGGCGCTTTGCACTACGATCGTGCCCTTGTTCGGCGGTTTGTAGGAAGGATCGTTTTCCCAAAACTTGACTCCATTGACGTCGTCGTAGGAAAACCACAGGCCCGTATGGTGGACGTGATCGCGGCTTTCGCCTTCGATCTTCTCCATCGGATAGTGCCTTGTCACAATTTTCCCGGAAGATGATCGAAGCGGCGCCAGATAGGGTTTGTGGGATTCGATGCCGTAGTGAAACGTGGTGAACGGCTGGCCATCGAGGTCGACATCGATCTTATCCGCCGCGGCCCAGCCCAGCAGCGGGAGGACCAGAAGGAAGGAAAGTCGACGCACCGTCATAATGGGTCCATTGTAGCCGGACGCAGCGGCCCGCGGCTTGCTATCATAAGGGCGGAGGTTGTTCCATGGGTCCCGTCGGTGTGCAGGAGATGGTCGTTATCTTCCTGGTCGCCCTGGTCCTTTTCGGCCCCAAGAAACTGCCGGAACTGGGCAAGACGATCGGAAAAGCGATCACCGAGTTTCGCCGCGCTCAGAGCGAACTCAAATCCACATTCGAAAGCCACATGCGAGAGTTGGAAAAGGAAAACGAGTCGATCAAGGAAGTCACCCGCAGCTATACCAACGAGATTTACAACCACTATAACGAGTACGACTCCTCCTATCACGATTCGAGCGTTTATACGCCCGAGCCGAACCAAATCACTGCAGCAAATCCACCCACTGTAAGCGAACCCGCACCTCAGGGCGCCGAATCGACCGTGTCTCATGAGGCACCTCAGAATGGAACCGTGCCAAGGACTACCGCGCCGGCTATGGCAACCGAAGAAGCGATAGCCAGCCCGACGGCCCCACCGGAATCCCATTCGGTCTCTAGCTAGCAAGAAGATCATTTAAGAAAGCATGGACGACGAAAAGCAGGGAGGCGTCCCTCCTTCGGGAGGAGACGCGCCGCGTGAGGCCGACAATCCGGTGATTGACGTGACCCCGACCACTGCCCTGGTTGAAACACGCCCTGCGCAGCCGCCGGCTCTTCCTCCACGCCCTCCCGCGCCGCCTACCGAACCCGAGGATCCAGAAGAGGGGGGCATGCTCCGCATGTCCTTCATGGAGCACTTGGAGGAGTTGCGCGGCCGCATTATCAAGGCCCTGTATGGCTTGGTCGTCGCCTTTGTGGCCAGTCTGATCTATGCCGGACAGTTGTGGGACATCATCAGCGACCCCGCCGTGGAAGCCCTAAAACACCTGAAGGTGGAACCACCACAACTCGCCCAGCTCACGCCGATGGAGAGCTTCTCGATCATATGGGTGAAACTCCCGCTGTTGTGCTCGGTCTTCATCGCCTCGCCCTGGATTGTCTACCAGGTCTGGGCTTTCATTTCGCCTGGACTCTACAAGAAAGAGCGCCGTTGGGCGCTGCCGTTTGTCCTGCTCACCGCGGGGTTGTTCATTACGGGCGGCTTGTTTGCATATTTCCTGGCCTTCCGCTTCGGCCTAGAATTCTTGCTAGGCATCGGCATGAGCAACAACGTTCGGCCGGTAGTCTCCATCACTGAATATTTCGACCTGTTCGTCAACGTGACGCTGGGCGTCGGGCTGGTCTTCGAGCTTCCCGTTCTGATCTTCATGCTGACGCTGCTGCGGATCGTGTCGCCGCGTTTCCTGATTCGGCACTCGCGCTATGCCATCCTGATCATCGTCATCGCCGCCGCCATCATCACGCCCACGCCCGACGTTTTCAACCTGATGCTGTTCGCGATTCCCATGTGCGCGCTCTACTTCGTGGGCGTGTTCTTCAGCTATCTGTTGGTTCTGAAACGCGAAGGACGTCAATTCCCGTGGAAGAAGGCGCTGCCGATCATCCTGATCGCGGTGGTGGTGATAGCGGGCATTTATGCCGCAGTTGTCTACTTCCACTTACACTTCATCCGGCACTGGCCGTTCTTGACGAAGTAGGGCGGTCCCGTGTACCGCGGACGACGCCCTCGTCGTTGTCTTTGGCAGGGGGTCCGGGGCAGACGCGGGCGTCTGCCCCACTCAGGCCCCACTTCTATTTCTTGAAAAACCACAGCCAGAAATACTGGCCACCCGCGCCGTGCCGATAGCGGGGATCGAAGCCACAGCGGTACGCCATATCCACGGCCTGCCGCTCTGAGAACGGTACTCCCAGCCAAGTGTCATCGGGCCGGGTTTGAAGAGTACTGTCGCCTTGCACTTGAAACTTGAACAGAGCCCCCGGGCGCAGCAGGCGGTGTACCTCGCGAACGTAGTTCTCGATCACCTCCCGGCTAGGAATATGCTGGAACACGATCGAGGAGAATGCGAAATCAAATTCCTTCTCCGGGACCACCGTCAGATCCTTGCCGTTGTTTTGATACACGAAAGCCTTGGGATGCCCCCGTAGGGCCTCCCCTGCCTGTCGAACCATTTCACCGCTTACGTCCACCGCGTGTACTTCGCCGAAGAGTTTGGCGAGCGCCTTGGTGACGCGCCCGGCGCCGCAGCCGATCTCGAGTACCCGCATACCGGAGGGTGGCTTTCCCTGGCAAACGTTTCCCATATCGGTCAGGATCTCCTCGGCCACGGTCCTCTCGCCGGAAGCAAAGAACTCCAGGTCGGTCCATTGTGTATTCGCGGTATTTACGTAGTGGCGGGCGTTCTCACGAGCACGCTGGTCCCAATCGGCGCGCATCTTTTCGAGTTGGCGCTCCAGGTCAGGCTGTTGATCGATGCTCATTTCGTCCATTGGTGGGGCGTATTCATTTTGCCACAGGGTTCTGGTCACCCTAGCCCCCGGGGCAAGTAATCGTAGAAGTACTGGGACTTTAGTGGTTTACGGACGCCCTATCCCTATTGACCTTCACCACCATCTCAGATAGATTGTTGGAGGCACTCTTGTGAACGGACCTTCTGTGGAGCAACGAAAAGCGAGGCGCTTCGAGCTGAAGCTGCCTTTTGAATTGGTCCGCAACGGCGCTGAAGCCCTTTCGGAGCGTGGCGAAACGCGGAATCTCAGTTCCGTCGGAGTCCTTTTCCAATCTGACGCGAGCCTACGCATAGGAGATGCGGTGGAATACCTAATTACTCTGCCGGCTTCGGCGGGCGAGGTGGTTGGCGTGCGGCTCCGCTGCCTCGGCAAAGTGGTCCGGTACGGCAAGTCGGCGGAGATCGCTGCCACACTCGAGCGCTACGAATTCGTCCGTTTAGCGAAACTCATGTAGGCTAACACCACGTTACGCGACACCGCACTCAGCGTCCCTCTGGTAAAGCTGCCGGCAGTACCGACCGCCGCTCCACTCGACCTTTTCGTGCCTCGCTAATTGAGACGTGGTTTACGTCTAGGGTAGTGCCCAGAGTCTGATCCAGTGCTATGCGCGCGCCGCTATAGGAATCGAGCGCCGCCACCTCGGCGGATTGTGCCGTGATCAGGTCGCGCTGCTGCAACGTCACGTTGTAGGGAGTGGACGCGCCCAGACGGAACCGCTTCTGCTCGGCGTCCAACAGTGCCTGCTGCAGTTGGCTGTTTTGTACCGCTGCCTCATAGCGTGACCGGGCCTGCTGCAAAGCGACTACATAATTGCGGACATCCACCTCCACCTGGTTGCGATCCTTGCGTGTGTTGAGCTGCGATTGCCGAAGCTGGAACTGGTCGATGGCCTGATCGGCTAGAGCCTGCCGGTTGCCGATCGGCGCTTGATAAAACGCGCCAATTCGCTCGGTGGGAAAGTTACGCCGGAATATTTGGCCCAGCGCAGTGCCGATGCCGCCGACAAAGTACTGGTTGGCGGTTTCCACTTGGCCGTTGGCTACCACGGTCCGAGGTACGCCAGCCAAGCCCGCGTGGCTCTCCGCGCCGAATACCTCCAGAGTCGGCAACACACCATTGCGGGTGCCAATATCGGATACTTCACTGGCCTGGTCGGTGGCTGCCTCCGCCGCCAGGTCGCTGCGATTCGCGAGCGCCTGCGTAACCATCGCATCCACTGGGGGCAGCGCTTCTCGAGTAGGGATCGGCAGCGGATCGAGCGGCACGATGCGGGCGTTGGCCAGCAGCGGATCGGCTAGCCCGATACGGCTCAGCAGGTTCTTGAGCGCCACCTCCTGCTGCGCCAGACTGGCCGCGGAATCCACTACGGCCTGCTGGCTGGTGACCGCCTGCGATTGCGCATTGATCAAGTCCGTAGGCGCAACCGATCCGATATTGACTTCCCGGTTCACGTCGGCCAGAAAGGTCTGCGCCACCTCGGCGGCGTTTCTCTTCGCTTTCAGGTCTTCGTAGGCGGCGGCCAGCCCGTAATACTGGTTCAAGACCTGGCTGACAATCCCGATCAGTTGCGTCTTGAAATTCAAGTCGGTGGTGTTGAGGTTCATTTTGGCAACCGTGATGGTCCGCGCGTTGACTTGAACACCAAATCCGCGCAGTAGATTTTGTTGCGCTCCCACCGAGAGGTTCGGGGCGACCGATGGATTCAGGACGTCCGAGGGCGAATTCTCGTTCAGGTAGTGCTCGCTGTAGTTCACCGAGACAGCGCCGCCGCTGAGAAAACCTTGCTGGTACGATCCCGTGTATATGTGCGTGCTCGAGATCAGGTTCGTCGTAAGGCTTTGCACCACGTCGGGCTGAGGATTGCTGGTGTGCGCGAAGGTAGTGGACTCCTGCACGATCGGGTCCAAGGTCTGAGCTACCGGACCGATCTGAGTAATGCTGGCATTAACGGTCCGATTGGCATTCCCGCCAGCGCCCGCAATACTCACCCCGGCGGCCGCCTGGCTACCGAGGACTCCCTGCCCGCTGGCTACGCTGAAGGCTTGCGAAGCCGTGCTGGGTACGCCCGGTAAAGCGCCGCCAGCCTCCGCGCGCTCCACCTGCCAACTAGCTGCCAGTGGGTTATAGCGGCTCACCTCGAGATCGAGATTGTTTTCCAGCGCCAGCGCAATCGCGTCCTGAACCGTTAGATAGACCGTCCCGGCTCGCATCAGCTCGCGAAAACGGTCCGAGTTTCGGAGCCGCGCCGGAGGGACGGACGGAGCGAGATACGGCCGCACCACAACGGGCGCGTGGGGCCGTACCGGCTCGATGGACGACTCTTGGGCCACTGCCGGCCAGATTCCGCACGCCAGCGACAGCCCAGCGGCCAAACATCTCCGGATGCTCCCGATCATTGCGCACCTCCTTTGGGAGTGTCTCGCTGGGGCAAGTCCGACGGCAGCTCGGAGGGTCGTGAGATTCGCCCTTTCAGCGCCTCGTCGATCGAAACGTGATTCACCTCCAGCGTCGTTCCCAAGGCCTGATCGAAGGCAATGCGGGCGTGCGTATAATTCGCCAGGGCCTGCACCTCGCTGCTTTGAGTGGTGGCGAGGTCGCGCTGGTCCTGAATTACCTGAAACGCCGTGGCAGCGCCCAGCGAGTACCTTTTCTGATCGGCCGTGAGCGTCTGATCCTCAAGCTCCCGCGATTTGACGGCTGCCTCATAGCGTGCCCGCGCTTGCTGCAGCCCGATCACGGCGTTTTGCACATCCACCAGTACCTGGTTGGTGTTCTTCTGGAGGTTCAGTTGATTCTGGCGAAGCTCCAGCATGCTGGTTACGTAGTCCGATTGCGCGGCCCGGTTGCGCAGGGGAATGTTGAGCGAAAAACCGGCCGAATAATTCGGGAAATTCCGCCTTGCAATCTGCGCCAGCAAATTCCCATAACCGCCTGCCAGATATGGGACGCCAGCCTCCAACGCGCCGAGCGCCGTAAGCTGGCCGGTCAACCCGTTGTTGGTCAGCTCGGCAAAAGCCTGTAGCGTGGGTTTGAGCGAGCTCTTTATGCCCACCAGGTTCAACTGATTGCTCTCGATATTGACGCGCGCCTGCTCGATCTCAGTCCGGCCGCCCAACGCCTGGTTGATCAGATCTTGTATCGGCCGGGTCTCGTCGCTAGGAGGTACGGCGGCAATTTGGTCCAGCGGCACCACATGGACGTTGGCTAGACCCGCCTGCGCGATACCGGTTCGCACCAGCGCGTTCTTCAATACTGTTTCCTGCTGCAGCAGGTTGGTCTGCGAGATCGTAAGATCCTGCCGGCCAGCATAAAGCTGAGCCTCGGCGCGTGTGACTTCGATCTCGGCCATGGCGCCCACCTGCACCTGTCTTTTGTTGTCTTCGAGCAGTTGTTCGGCAGCTCTTACCTCTTGCTGGCGGGCGCGGACGTCTTCGTCGAAGGCTACCAGGTCCCAATATAGGTTCAGAGCGGCGGATACCGTGGTAATCACCTGCTGTTTGAATTGCAAGTCGGTCACCTTGACGTTATTCTTCTGGACGCGGATATTCCGGCCGTTGACGGCGGAGCCGAATCCTTGCAGCAGGTTCTGCGTCACTTGGAGATCCATTGAGCCCGATGTATAGGGATCCAAACTGAAGAATTGACTGTTTACGTGGACATGGGTGCTGGAGTAAGTCACTTGCGTGGTCAACCCAAAGTCCCAGTTTTGAGCGTATTGATACTGATAAGACCGTGTGTCCTGAATCAATGCTGTGGTTCCGGTTAGAATCGTGTTGCTTTGCGGAATCGTCGCATGCTGAAAGTTTGCAAAAACCGACAGCGTCGGGTCTAAGCTTGGAATCAGGGGCCCCAACTGGGTTACAATCCCGCCGCCCGAGCTAACACCGGATCCGGCGGTAACACTCGCGCCCGAGGGATTCAAGCTAACCCCTTGCAGGCTAACGCTCTGCGGGCCTGGGGCCACAGGTGAGCCAACGCTGCGCAGTGCGCCACCCGCCTGGGCGCGTTTTAATACTTCCTGCGCCAGCAGCGGCCCATAGCGCTGCACCTCGACGTCGATGTTGTTCTCGATCGCCAACGCGACTACGTCTGGCGCCGACAGGTAGAGATTCCCCGCCCGGATCAGCGAGTCTAACCGGGGCGAATTTGTCACGCGAATGGGCGGGACGCTGCGAGGCCGGTAGGGATTTAGCAGCCAGCCGAGCCGTCCGGTGGGCGGCGTGACAGTAATTTCACTCTGGGCAAACCCACTCTGGGCAAACTCATGGGCGCAAAGCAGAGATATAGCCAAGCTTACAAACGGTTTGGTCATAGGATTCGGGACGCTCTTCCAGTATCAGGCAGAAATACGGAATTTGGGGAGCGCTCGATCCTTAAATCTTCGCCGGCTCAAGAGTTGCGGGAAAGTCCCACGCGAGACGGAGACTTGCGCCGCATGTGGAGGACCGCACGAATTTTGCTTGGAATCTATTAAACTGAGGTCGTCTTGGCTTTCTGACTTGACGATGCACCTGCGGTCTTTTCCGTTCCAAGAGCCCATTTTTCCACCATGCCGCGCACGGCTCCAGCATATTCATCCAGATCCATGGGTTTAGTTACCCAATCGCAGGCGCCCATGGCCAGCGTCCGCGCCTTCTCCGCTTCACTCCAGGACGAAGTAAAAACCACTACCGGAGGGCTCTGCGGATGGTATCGTGTCAGTACTTCGTGACCCGAGATATCCGGCATGTTCAGATCCAAAATCACCAAGGCTGGTTTGAAGTTGGGATCTGCCAGCATAATGAGCGCCTGGAGTCCGTCTCTGGCAATCCGCAAGTTAACAGGCATCTCGGTTAAGATCTGCCTAGTCAGGAGAACGTCGCCGACGCTGTCCTCGACCAGAAGTACATCAGCATCTTTCATGAATGTCCTCAAAGTGCCTAATACCTAATTACGCAGCTTTGCTTATAGACTGCGCTAATTGAAAAAGTGTTTCAATTGGAGTCTGAAATCATCTTCTTTGCTCGAAGAATCGCTTTACCAACTCAAGGCACTCGCTGGCCAGCACTCCCTCCACTACCTCCACTCGATGGTTCAGCAGTTCAGAATCGGCCAGCCGAAACTTGCTTCGCACGCCTCCAAATCGGAGATCCCGAGCGCCAAACACCAGGCGCTTCACCCGCGCCGCGACCAACGCGCCGGCGCACATCACGCACGGCTCCAGAGTGGCGTACAGAGTCGCCGCTTGCAGTCGATAATTCTTGAAAGCGCCGGCCGCCTCGCGCAGTGCCAGAATCTCGGCATGTGCCGAGGGGTCGTTCAACCGGATGGGTGAGTTGAAACCACGGCCGCATACTTTCCCATCCACCACAACTACGGCCCCCACAGGTACTTCGCCGTTGGCCTCCGCCTGGCGCGCCAATTCCAGCGCCTGGCCAAGGAACGATTCGTCTTCTCTGAGGAACAATTCAGGAGGGGACATCGTCCCTGTAGAATAGATGAAACGGCACGTATGCGCTATCTTTCCCTCATCCTGAAGAATAGTCTGCGGAATCGACGGCGCAGCATCCTAACTATTGGCAGCGTCGCTGTTTCCCTCTGCATTCTGGGCGTGCTGATGGCGATGTACCAGGCCTTGTTCCTGGGCGATCCGACGCCCAGCCAGGCGCTGCGCCTAATCACGCGGCACCGCGTTTCCCTGACGCAGTCTTTTCCGGTCTATTACCGTGACAGAATCCGGCGTGTTCCGGGCGTAAAGGACCTGACGATCTGGCAGTGGTTCGGAGGCACCTACAAAGACAACCGCGATCCCAAGAACATGTTTCCCCGTTTCGCGGCAGAGCCGGAACACCTCTTGAACGTACGGCCTGACTACCAGATTCCCGACGAGCAGAAGCTGGCATTCCAGCGCGAACGGACCGCATGCATAATCTCACGCACTTTAGCGAACCAGTTGAACTTCAAACTTGGCGATCGCATCACTTTGGTCGGCGACTACCTGCCAGTCACGCTCGATCTCAAAGTCGTCGGAATTTTCGACGAACCGGAGAAGACCCCGGTGCTGTATTTCAGCTATGACTACCTGAAGGAAAGCCTTAGCCCGAGCAGCTCTTTCCGTGATCAGGTGGGCGCGTTTCAGATTCAGGCCGACAGCGCCGAGGATGTTCCGCGCATTGCAGCCAACATCGATCACCAGTTCGAAAGCTCGCCGTTTCCCACCAAGACAGAGTCGGAAAAGGCCTTTCAGTTGAGCTTCGCTTCGTTCTTGGGGAACCTGAAGCTATTTATCATGGCGATCTGCAGCGCGGTAACATTCACTATCCTGCTCGTTTCCGGCAATACCATTTCGATGTCGGTGCGGGAGCGTATTCGCGAAGTAGGCATTCTCAAGACGCTGGGCTTTAGTCCGGGCGCAATCCTTGGCATCATTTTGGGCGAAGCGGCCGTGATTTCACTCATTGGAGGCTTTCTCGGATCCCTACTCGCGTCGGGGATGTGCAACATGATTAGCCACAGCCCGGCTGCAAACTTCATGTCGGGACTCAGCACACTCGGCATCACACCTGTCGTTGGCGCTATCTCGCTAGGCGTAGCTCTGCTGATCGGCTTGGCCAGTTCATTTCTGCCGGCATGGGGGGCGTCGCGAACCACCATCCTCGATGCGCTGCGATACGCGGGTTAGCCCATGGTATTGCCCATTTCCTACAATTTCCGCAACCTGGTGGTTCGAAAAACGACTACGATCATGACTGCGCTCGGTATAGCCTTGACGGTGGCGGTGCTGTTGGCTGTTCTTGCATTAGTTCACGGTTTGAATACCGCATTCCAGTCGACCGGCAATCCGCTGCAGGTCCTGGTGATGCGCAAAGGCTCGAATGCCGAGTTAAGCAGCGCCATGACGCGCGAAAACTTTCAGACGCTGAAGTCCATGGCGGGGATCGCACGTGATGGCAACGAGCCTATTGCCTCGCTTGAGTTGGTAAGCGTTATCAATCTTCCGAGCGTCGATAGTCCCGACGGCATGAACGTCACGCTGCGTGGCTTGCTCCCGACTGGAATTAAAATGCGCGATGGTCTCAAGCTGGAAGATGGGCGCTGGTTCCAGGCTGGCCAGCGCGAGGTGGTAGTGGGAAAGTCCATCGCCAAGCGCTATCCTGGCGCGCACCTGGGAAAGAAACTCCGTTTCGGACGCGGCGACTGGGAAGTGGTCGGCGTGATGGACGCCGGTCAGTCTTCGTCGAACAGCGAAATCTTTGGCGACCTGAACCAGATCAGTTCTGATTTCAACCGCGCCGACGGCCTCAGCTCCGTGCTGCTGCGGGCTACCGATCAGGCCTCGGTTTCCGCGCTGATTAATTCGCTCAACGACGATCGGCGCCTGGGAGTAGAGGCTCAAACCGAGAAGTCCTATTGGGACGCGCAGACCAGCTCGGCAGCGCCCTTGCAATTCCTGGGGCTATTCATCTCCATCATCATGGCGGTGGGAAGCAGCTTTGCCGCCATGAACACTATGTATGCCGCCGTCGCCCGGCGTGCCCGCGAAATCGGGACATTGCGCGTGCTGGGCTTCTCGCGCGGCAGTATCCTCCTCAGTTTTCTGCTGGAATCGCTGCTGCTGGCGATAATCGGTGGTTCGATCGGTTGCCTGCTGGTGCTTCCTCTGAACAACATTACCACCGGCATCGGCAGTTTCGTGACGTTCAGCGAAATCGCGTTCAACTTCCGCGTCAGCCCGGAAATCATGCTAATCGGAATCGCGTTTGCCATCTTCATGGGCACGCTCGGCGGATTGTTTCCCGCGAGAACGGCGGCTCGAAAAGAGATCCTGACAGCTTTGAGAGAGATTTAGGGCCGGATGGAAACGCAACTCAAAGATTTGCGGATCGAGCGCTCCAAACGACGCTCAGAGGGCCCTTCGCCCTGGGCCGTGCGCTGGATCATTGCCGGCGTTACGCTCTTTGCGGTGCTTGGCCTGGCTCGCTTCATCTATGGAAAGATGAATACCGCAACCGAAGTTCAAATTGTTCGCGTGCGGGCCGCCGCTCCGCTGGCAAATGGCGCCGGCGCTGTCATCCTCAACGCCACCGGCTACATAATCGCCGCGCACAAAATCGAGCTGGCTTCTAAAGTCGTCGGCAAGGTGGCCTCCATTGGCGTTGAAAAAGGCGACAGAGTGAAGGCCGGCCAAGTGCTGGTGCGGCTGGAAGACGACGAATATCGCGCGCGGATGTTGGAATCGCAGGGTCAGCTCGAAACTCTCAAGGCCCGGTTAGCCGAAGCCGAGCATGGCTCGCGGCCGGAAGAGATCGCCAAAGCCAGAGCCGATGTCGAGCAGGCCCGCGCCGATCAAGAAAACGCCCGGGTCACCCTCGACCGTGCACGTGGCTTGGTGCAAGACAAGGTCATGGCCAAACAAGTGCTTGATGACGCCCAGGCGCGGTACGATGGCGCTGTTGCGAAAGTGATGTCGCTCGAGCGTGCCTATGAACTGGTTCGGCTGGGCCCGCGCAAGGAGCAGATCGACGCCCTTCGCGCTCAGGTCAATCAAGCGCAGGGGACGCTCAATTATTCGCAGGTGCAGCTCGATAACACCGTGATCCGTGCACCCATCGACGGGACCATCCTGGAACGAAATGTCGAGCAAGGCGAGTTTGTCACCACCGGCTTTGTCGGCGACAAGGGCGCCAAGGGCTACGTGGTCTCCATCGCCGATCTGCACGATTTGGAAGTCGAGCTTGACATCAACCAGAACGATTTTGCGAAGCTTAATGCGACTCAGCCTGGTATCGTTACCACGGACGCCTATCCTGACCGCAAGTATCAAGGGCTCATCCACGAAATCTCGCCCGAGGCCAATCGCCAGAAGGCAACTGTGCAGGTGAAGGTGAAAGTGACCAATCCCGATGCGTACTTGCGGCCGGAAATGAACGCGAGCGTAGCGTTTTTTTCAAAGGAGAAGCCCGGCTCGGACACCCAATCGGAATCGAAGCCCATCGTGACTGTCCCCGCCTCGGCGGTTCGGGACAATGGCGTATTTGTCGTGCTGGGCGGCAAAGCCATTCGAAGAAGCGTGAAAGTGGGTGGAACGACAGCGCAGGGAGTACAGATTACGGACGGTCTGATTGGCGGCGAGGATGTCGTTTCGAATCCGCCCGCCGACTTGAAAGACGGCCAGAGAGTGCGGGCGAAGGCTTAGTATTGAGGCGTAGTCATGAGCGAAATCGTAATCCAAACGCGTCAGTTGACCAAAGAATTTATTCGCGACGAGTTCCACGTCGTGGCCTTGAAGGACGTGGACATCACCATCAACCGCGGCGAATTCGTCGCGCTGATGGGGCCCTCGGGTTCGGGCAAATCGACGCTACTGCATCTGATCGCAGCCATGGACCGGGCAACGGGCGGCGAGATCCTGGTGCTCAGCGAAAATCTGCGCGCGCTGAGCGAACGCGCTATAGCGCACTGGCGCAACGAGCATATTGGCTTCATCTTTCAATCATTCAACCTGATTCCGGTTCTGAGCGCGATCGAGAATGTCGAGCTGCCCTTGAAGCTAACGAATCTCAAAAAGAAGGAACGTCTGGAGCACGCCGAGACAGCGTTGAAGCTGGTCGGACTAAGCGACCGCATGGATCACCTGCCTCGCCAGCTTTCGGGCGGCCAGGAACAGCGAGTGGCGATCGCGCGGGCCATTGTGACGGACCCGGACCTCATCCTCGCCGACGAGCCAACCGGCAACTTGGATGCCGCATCGGCGCAAGATGTCCTCACGCTGCTGTCGCGCCTCAACAAAGAATTCGGCAAAACGATCGTGATGGTCACGCACGATCCTCACGCCGCCCACTTCGCGAGCAAAGCGCGGCATCTGGAAAAAGGCGAGCTATTGCCAGAAGGCCAGATTCCGGTCGACTGGACTGTTCCAGTAAAAGCTTAGTGTTTTTGGGCAGCCTCGGCGCGGAGGTCGATTTCGACTTTATCGTCTACTTTGAGCAGGAAATTGCTCGGATTCTTCATGCCCCACTGCACGTAAGGAATCAGGAGGTGCGCGGTCGCGATGTATTGGCTGCCGTTGGCCTGCACCTGAAAGTGTATTGTGATCTCGTGATCGGCGCCATGAATCCGGAAGTTGCCATGCATATCGATCTCTGACGTTCCTTCCGGCGCAATCGATCCCCGGACATGGTCCGGAATGAACACGGCCTCCGGATACTTCTGGCTTTCGAGGATCTCTTTGTGCATGCGCTTGTCGCGCGAGCCGTTGCCGCTGATCCCACTGAGCACATCGATAACCATTTCACCAGATGCTTTGCCGGTCTGGGGGTCGAGCTGCATGCTTCCGTGCTTGAGCGCGAACGTCCCGTGGACCGTGTGTAGCGTATCCTGCAGAGTGAAATCGATCTGCGTCTTGGATGGATCGAGGTCGAACGTTGTGGCCGCATAGCAGCCGGCGCAAACACAGAGGCAGACTAGCTTCTTCACGAAACAGCCAGTACCTCGGACTCAGCGCCAACATGCACAGCCAGCAGCTTCTCGAAAATTGCCGGCACGAGCGCCATCCCGCGCAGAGCGAAAGGACGGAGCCAAGGAAATCGGTCGAGCGACAGCATCAGACTGCCCATAAATGCAGGACGGCGCGTTAGCCGGCGGTGCGCCACTTGATAGGCCTCGAGATTCCCGCCGGCGAGTGCGTCGGCGAGCGCCAGGGCTTGATGGAACGACAGACTCAAGCCTTCGCCTGTAATCGCGTCAACCGAGCCCGAGGCATCTCCTATCAAAATGGTCCGTCCGCGGAAGACGGCTCGCAAGCGCCGCGATGCGGACACCGAGCCACGCTCCACGGTGGAGCCGGAAGCGAGCGCCAGCCGCATGGCGAGTTCTGGAAACTGCGGTAAAGCGTGGTCGAACCGTAGGTGAGAATCGCGCGAGATGACGGCCGCGCAAACTTCCTCGGAACTGACCGGCGTCACGTACATCTGACAGCCGGATCCCCAATAGATCTCCATGTGGTCGGTCCATGGCGCGACTCGATAGTGGCGGCGGAATCCGTAGCGCTCCGATTCGTATCGTGATGCATCCAGACCAGCCCAACGCCGGACACGCGAGTTCTGCCCATCGGCGCCGACCACCCAGCGGCACGCTACCTCGGCTCCATCCAGCAGGACCGTTTCTCCAGACAGGCCGTTTACACGCGTGCCCCACAGCATCGATACGCCGACCTCACTCGCGCGATCAATGAGCAGCTCGTGCAGCCGAGTGCGCCGGATGCCGACGCCTGGCTCGCCGGGAAACGCAGCTGCGACCGAGACGCCCACCCCGTTGAACCGAATGCCGCGAAACGGGAACGATTGCTCGGGGTCGAGCCTAACACCCAGATGGCGGAGCGCGGCGAATGAATCGGGCATCAGCCCTTCGCCGCACGGCTTATCGATGGGCGGCTGCCGGACATCAGCCACCACCACATCGAATCCTTTGAGACGAGCTGCGATGGCCGCCGCCAAACCGGCCGGCCCACCGCCTACGACGAAAACGTCGGCGCATTTGGGAACCGTGGTCAAAATAAAACTACCACCTTAATAAGACGAGTTCGGAGCAGAAGCCCGGCCCCATCGCGGCCAACAAACTGTAAGTTCCGGCCGCCGGACGCCGCTTCATCATAACTTCTTCGAGAACTACTAACACTGAAGCGGAGGAAAGATTGCCAGTCCTGCGAAGACAATCCCACGACACCGCGAGGGCGCCTTCCGGCAGGTCCAAAGCCGCGGCCGTCGCCTCCAGCACGCGCGGACCTCCGGTATGTAGAATCCAGCTCCCAATTTCCGAACGCGAAAGGCCTTGTTCTTCAAGAAACGCGTCGACGTCGGATGCCAGATGCTCGTGCACAACCTCGGGAACTTCGCGCGAAAGCACGATCCGAAAGCCTTTCTCGGAAATGTCCCAGCCCATCACGTGCTCAGAATTCGGATAGAACACCGATCGCGTCGCGAGGATTTCCGGACCGTTCGCGCTTCGCTCGGCCCCGGACACCAGCACCGCGGCCGCGCCATCGCCGAACAAGCCTGAAGAGATCAGATTGGCGACTGACCGATCCTCCTGTTGCAGGGTCAGCGAGCAAAGTTCCACTGCCAGGACGGCGGCCACTTGCTTGGGATAGGCCAGCACATAATCCGCCGCCCGCGCGATTCCCGCCGCGCCCGCGACGCACCCTAATCCGAAGATCGGCACGCGCTTGATGTTTACCGGCAGGCTCATGCGATTGACTAGCCGCGCGTCGATGGACGGACTCGATATGCCGGTGATTGAGACGAAGAAGATGGCGCCCAAGTCCGACGTCGCGAAACCGGCCCTGGTCAGCGCGCAGCACAGCGCCTTCTGTCCCAGCTCCTCCGCCACTTCAATCCAGTGATTGTTGGCTTTGCCCCAAGTCTTGAGATCGTAATATTCTTCGATCGGTAGCGCCAGATGCCTCGTCTCGACGCCCACGCGCGCTTGGAGCCGCTCCATAAACACCGGATTTTCAACCATCGGGCCAAAGTGCCGCTGCAGCGCCGATAACAGCACCCGCTGATCGTATTTATGCGATGGAAACGCGCTTGCAACACCGGCGATGGTCATAAGTGAGTGGGTGCTCGGCTCCTATGCCGTATTCTACTGAAGTCGGGCCAGTTCCTCGGAGTAGAGCCTGTTGTGTGGAAAGTCATGCACCAGCGCAGCCAGCAAATCGCGTGCCTGCGCCCGGTCCTTGTTTCGCATCGCAGCCACCGCCAGCAGTAAACGCGCGTAAGGACTTAGGTAGTGGCCTTTCTCCGCGGTCAAACGAAGGTCCTGGATGCCGCGCTCGCGATCCACCTGAGCGCCGCCTAATGACAGCAGCCATCTAACAGGGGCCGCCTTAAGACTCAGCATGTAATTTTCGACTCCGATGGCCAGATAGGCGTCGTAATAATCGGGTGCGATCGCTAGCAGCTTTTCCGCCGTCTCGCGGCCGCTCTTGATTACCCGCAGCGAATCCAGGTAACGCTTTTCTACCAGTGCCGAGTAATCCGCGCGCAGACCCATGCTGAGAATGTTTGCGAACAGCGCATCCGGGTCTTGGGGTGAACGAGCCAAAATGCCGTTGGCCAGTTGTTCGGCTTTCGCAAGTTCTCCATCGAAAGCCTGCCGTACGGACGCGTCGGGGGTCAATCGTTTCGCGTGCCGAAAACGGTCGTCGTTCACAAAAAATTCCGACTGCAGGATATTGAGCCGGTCGAACTCGGCGAACAGATACGCAGCTGCATTCGAAACGTGACCGAGCGGGTCGTCGGGACGCTGCTGTTCGAATTGGGCGAAGGTTTTGTGCGCCCCATCGAATTCAAGATTGTACATCTGGTGGTATCCGGTCTGAATCATTGGAACCACGGAAGGGACGGAAGCGGCCATCGACGGGATCCCTAGCGCCAGACTTGCCAGCGTGGCTGAGAAAAAGAATTGGCTCATTATTTAGATGTCCATTACCCTGCGCGCCATCCCCAACGCCTCGGTCCAGAAGGTGCTGGAAGAGTGCATCGACTCCACCACTTCCGTCGCGGCGCGCACGAAATCGTCAGCTTCCTGCTCTCTTACCACCAGCGGCGGCGCCACCTTCAGCACCATGAAGTTGTTCCCGCACACCTGCGTGAGGAAGCCCCTGCGAAAGAGCTGCATCACCAATACCTGCCCGAACATGGCGGGATGGATCTTCATAAAGGCTTCGAATGGAACGCGGAGCGTCAATTTTCGCGGCGCTGTGAACTCGATTCCGTTCAATAACCCCTCGCCACGCACCTCTTTTACCATCTCGTATCCGGACAGGGCATCGCGCAGCCGATCGCGCAGATACTCGCCCATTACAATCGATCGATCGCCCAGCCCCTCGCGTTCCAGCACGTTCAGAGTCGCCAGGCCGGCGCGCATCGCCAGGCCGTTTTCGCTAAACGTGGAAGTATGGATGAGCGCGCGTTTCAGTGAGCCATAGACTGAATCGTAAACTTCGTCGGTCGCAAGCACCGCCGCGCAAGGAATCAGCCCGCCGCTCAGCGCCTTCGCCAACACGACCATGTCCGGATCGGTATGAAACAAATGCGATGCCAGAAATGGCCCGGTTCGATACATGCCCGTCTGCACTTCATCCAGCACGAACAGCGTTCCATATCGCCTGCATAATGACTGAGCGGTTGTAAGATAATCCCGCGCCGGAACGCGGATACCGGCCTCGCTCTGGATCGGTTCGACGATAAAAGCCGCATGTTTTCGCGTGGCTAGCTTCTGTTCCAGCGCCTGGACGTTGCCGAACGGAATCTGCTGAGTGTCCGGCAGCATCGGACCGAAACCGTCTCGCCAAAACGGATCGCCCATCAACGAAAGCGCGCCGCAAGTAAGCCCGTGAAACGCGCCGTCGGCATAGAGCAGAGCGGTGCGCCCGGTGTGCGCGCGCGAGAACTTGATCGCGGCTTCGACACCCTCGCTGCCCGAGCTGCAGAAGAAAGCTTTCTTCAACCTGCCCCCCGCCCGAGAACACAGCCGCTCAGCCAGCTCACCCGCCAACTCTGGAACATGGCTCTGCAGCATCGCTGGACCGCACTGATCCAGCTCTTCCTTCAAAGCTTCAATGATGTCCGGATGGTTGTGCCCTGCATTGTGCACACAGTAGCCCGACAGGAAATCGAGAATCCGGCGGCCGTGTTCAACGTAGAGCTCCGTCCCCAAACAACGCGTATACCGGACGTTCAGCTGCAGCACGTCCAACAGGCGTGCCCACTGAGGATTAACACAATCCTGGTAACGCGTATTCGCGGTAATCGTAGAAGTCACTTAGTTAGCCAACGCCTTACAAGACGCCCTCCGGCGCGCCGCGGTTTCCTGCTTCAGCCGGCTGTGGTAAGCTCTTGCCCTACTTCGCTCGCGATCGGGAGCTCGGGGATCTCGATTCCGGTGCGTGTCCCTTCCTCCAGCTTGCTGTCGATCCACATCCGGTAATCCTGGCCAAACAGCACTTTCAGGCGTTCATTCACGTTACTCACGCCGATTCCGAGTTCGAATAACGTAGCCAGGCGGGTCTCTGGGATTCCCACGCCGTCGTCTTCCACCACCAGTTGCAGCTTCCCCTCGGCCAGCCAGCTCCGCACCCGAATCATACCGCCATCCACCTTGCTGCTCAAGCCATGGCGGATGCTGTTCTCGATGATAGGCTGCAGAAGCATGCTGGGAACCAGCCGGTCCAGGGTCTGGGGCTCGATTTCTTTGACAAACCGCAGTTTCTCTCCGAAGCGCACCATCTCGATCGTCATGTAATTGTCAATAAACTCCAGCTCCTCATGCAGCGGAACCAGGTTGTCGGTCTTCCGCAGCAGGCGGCGCAGGATACTGGACAATCGATAAACCACGCTGCGGGCCTGATCCGGATTGCTTCGAATCAGTGAAGAAACCGAGTTAAGCGTATTGAACAGGAAATGCGGATTGATCTGACTGGTGAGCGCCGCCAGACGGGCCTCGTTCAGCCGCAGTTGCTGGGCTTCGAGCTTCTTCTCGTTGCGCGTGTTATTCCAGATCTTGAGCGGAAGCATGACGGCGAAGACCGAGCTGGCGTAGAAAGCGATCGCCGTGCCCAGGTGGCCGTCGCTCAAGATTGGTCCCAGAAATACCTGGCCCTTCGGAAATACTTTCGCCACGGACACCCGCAGCAGGTCGGTAAAGATAATGGTGAATAGGCATCCGAGCTGAAACATTAGCGTGAGCTGATATTGCCGCTGCCGCAAGCGCGCCGGAGCCAAACTGAAAATGGGTGAGAAGCGCCACACATCTTCCTTTTCAGGCGCAACGTCGCGTAGCAATCCGCCCAAGACGCCCACGCCGGCGAATAATGGCAGCGACATCAACTCGTGATTAATCACAGCTGGGATCGAAATCAGAACACCTGCCAGGAGTCCTGTAACATATCCACCGACCATTCCGGATACCAGGCTGCCTTCCAGTCCTAGATCAACAGCGTGATAGTTGGGATTCAGGACGCGGGTTGCGACGCTCGATCCATAGAGTGCCGCGCAGCTCAGAGCCAGCCTTGCGCGCTGCACCAGCGTGCGTTCTTCGCGCATCAACATGCGCTGGAAAGCGGGGAAGCGCGATAGAATGCTGGCCAGCGATGCGGCTACCGCTACCCGCAACAGCAAGGTCACCAATTGTTGCTGATCCAGCATCGCTCGCCTGCGATCATTATAATGAAAGCACGATTTCCAGGATGTTAACCAAGGTAGCGGAAGCGAATTTTCCGAGCCGTTTCGGCCATTTTCGAATCTTCGGCTTCGAAGGTTCTTACGGGCCGGATGTGCAGGAGTGTGTCGTGCTCAGGATGGGCGACATTACTTCACCCGAGCCCCCGCTGGTTCGCATCCACTCGCAATGCCTCACCGGCGACGTCTTACATAGCCTGCGCTGCGATTGCCGGTCGCAATTGGAGCTTTCGCTTAACTTGATCGCCGAAGAGGGCCGTGGTCTGCTCATCTATGAGCACCAGGAAGGACGCGGGATCGGTCTGCTCAACAAACTGCGCGCCTACGAGCTGCAGGATGACGGCGCCGACACCGTGGAAGCCAACGAGCGCCTGGGTTTTGAAGCCGACCTGCGCGATTACCAGATGCCCGCCGAGATCCTGTGCTATTTCAAAGTCCGCAGCGTGCGCCTGCTATCTAACAATCCCGACAAGATCGCCGCGCTCGAGCACGCCGGGATTCGCGTGGCTGAGCGCATTCCCTGCATCGTCGCGCCGCATGAATCCACCGAAGGGTACCTGCGGACCAAGAAACAGAAGCTGGGCCATTTGTTGGATTAAGCGGCACAGGTCTCCGACCCTCAGCCGTCACTTCTTGGGACGCGACGCCGGCGGCACCATCCCATTCGCGCGATAATAGGCCACCAGCAGGCCGTAATGCTCGGCCGAATGCTCAATCACGCTCATCCAGGGGTTCAAGTTCTTCGTGAAGCTCTCTTCCGGCACTGACTTCAGGGTAGTGGTTGCATCCGCGATGGATTTCTGAAGCAGCGCCACAATCTGGTCTTTGGTCTTATAGTTCTTGGCATCGATCTCGTCCCAGTTGACATTCTCCCCGCGGCCTTTCTTCGCGGCATAGACTATGCCGGACGTGACGTGCACGATCACTTCGCCGAAGGAGCGCATCTCGGCCCGCAGGCGGAAATCGTACTTCTCCGCGGGAAAATCCTGCGCCATGTCGAGAATGTTCTTGTTGACATACGCAAACGTGTTACCTATCTGCTTGGCCGGGCTGGGCGGCGCGTTCGGCTGTGCTGGCAATAACACCGTCGTCACCGCGAGCAGCGACGGAACGCAAAGGATGGTCTTGTAACTTGCTAAGATCGGCATAGGGGTTACAGAATATCATTCCGCGCGCTAACCTGTCAATGCAATGATGCTGGTTACGAATCGATAAGAATGGCTAAGATTGAAACAAATTCAAAGAACTGGAAGTTTGTCGGCGGAAGCCTTTGCCTGGATTTTATCAATACAGTTGGGGGACGCGGCGACTCCAATGTCGTCCTGGGAGACAAACTCACCAGCTTCCACGATTTACTCGAATGGAGCAAACTCGCCGATGCTACGAATCGAACTGAATTCGGTGAACTTAAGCGTCAGGCTGCAACTCATCCCGAGGACGCGGAAGCTACGCTGGAGCGAGCTGTCCGGCTGCGGGAAGGGCTATATCGAATCTTCAAATCCTCGCTGAAAGGCCACCGGCCGCACCCAGCCGATCTGGACATCTTAAGCGGCGAACTCCGGGTTGCGAGGGCGCGCCAGCGTCTTACCCAAACAGGCCGCGCTTTCAACTGGACCTTCGAAGACAACCAGCCCGCGCTTGATCGAATCCTTTGGCCGGTGTCGCTGTCGGCCGCGAATGTCCTTACTTCCAGGGATTTGTCGAGGCTCCGCCAATGTGGAGGCAACCAATGCGGATGGCTGTTCCTCGATACCAGTCGCAACCGCAGCCGTCAGTGGTGCGACATGAAAGACTGCGGCAATCGCGCCAAAGTAAGGCGATTCCGCAAGCGCCAGCAGCGCAGCCACCGGCTGCGGCGCTCCGCGAAGTAACCCGCCGCCCGGTACCCCGGTACAATAGTAGTTTCTACATGAAGATTGCCCTGGCACAGACGAACACTACCGTCGGCGACCTTTGCGGCAATACTCAGAAGGTCCTTTCCTTCGCCCAGCGAGCGGCCGGTTCCGGAGCCGACGTGGTGGTCTTTCCTGAACTCACGCTCACCGGCTATCCCCCTCGGGATTTGCTCGAGAAGCAGAGTTTCCTGGATGGCGTCGAGCAGCACCTGGAAAATCTGGCCCGTGACGCCGCAAACATTGGCGTGACGCTGATCGTGGGCACGGTCACTCGCCGAAGCGAGGCTTCTGGTCGCCCAATATACAACACGGCCGCGGTGGTTCAAGCCGGCCGCGTTGTTTTCCGGCAGCACAAAATGTTGCTGCCGAGCTATGACGTCTTCGACGAAACCCGTTACTTCGAGCCTGCGGCCAAGCAGTTCCCATTGATACTCGATGGCTCCTTGGCCGCGCTCACGATCTGTGAGGATGCGTGGAACGACAAACAGTTTTGGGAGCGGCGCCTTTACAGCCGCGATCCAGTGGAGGAACTGGCCCAGTCCGGCGCGCGCGTCCTGGTTAGCATCAACGCCTCGCCCTACCACATGGGCAAACGCACGCTGCGTCGCGATGTTTTCTCCGCCACGGCGCGTCATGACCAGGTTCCGATCGTTTATGTGAACCAGGTTGGTGGGAACGACCAGCTCATTTTCGATGGCAGCAGCTTCGCCATGAACGCGCGTGGGGAAGTGATCGCGTCAGCAGCCTCGTTTGAAGAAGACCTGGTCCTGGTCGATACGAAAACGTTCCTCGGAGACCATCGAGAAAGCTATCCGGATGAATGTGACGCGGCCTACCAGGCGCTGGTGCTCGGCACGCGCGATTACATAGGAAAGTGCGGTTTTGAGCGGGTCATCATCGGGCTAAGCGGCGGGATCGACTCCTCACTCACCGCGGCAATCGCGGTAGACGCCGTTGGCAAAGAGAACGTGCTGGGCGTCGGGATGCCGGGCCCCTATTCTTCCGAGCACAGCGTTATAGACGCGCGCGATATGGCGCGCAACCTCGGCATCCGTTTTGAATTGATCCCCATCCGCGACCAATATGAGGCATGCTTGTCCGTGCTGAATCCTTTGTTCCATGATGGCGCCGTGGGGGTCACGGAAGAAAATCTGCAGTCCCGCCTGCGGGGCCTCACGCTGATGGCGTTATCCAACAAAGGGGGCGCGCTGGTGCTCACCACCGGCAACAAGAGCGAGCTGGCGGTCGGCTATTGCACGCTCTACGGCGACATGTGCGGCGGCTTGGCGGTGATCAGCGACGTCCCCAAAACACTGGTCTATTCACTGGCGCGCGTGGCCAACCAACGGCACGCCCATGCCATTCCCGAAAATGTTTTCGTCAAGCCGCCCTCCGCCGAGCTGCGCCCCGATCAGAAGGACACCGATTCCCTTCCCGAATACGATGTACTCGATCAGATTCTGCGCGGTTACATCGAGAACAATGAATCGCCGCAGCAGATTGCCGATTCTCTTCATCTGCCTGTCACTTTGGTGCGCGATATTGTCAATAAAGTGGATCGCAACGAATACAAGCGCCAGCAGGCGGCTCCTGGCCTGAAGGTCACAACCAAAGCGTTCGGCATAGGCCGGCGCTTTCCGATCGCTCAGAGGTTTTCCGAATGAAAACATTTTATACGCCTGCCAAAGTCCGCATGATTCTGGGACTCATCACCGTGCTATTGATCGCGGCGCTTTCATCTTCGCAGCCTGTGCCGCGAGAACGGGTCGGCTTGCTGCCCGACGGCGCATTTCTGCTGAACAGCGGCTGGCGCGTCAAGCCGGCCGGTACGCAGGTCCCGCTCGACACGCTGCCGATGTCTTCGGTTCTGTCCGCCAATGGACGTTTCCTGATTGTGCTGAATGGCGGTTATCGGCCGCCTTCCATCACCGTGCTCGACACCAGAGATGGTCATCAAATCGGCCAAACGCCCGTCGACGACGCCTGGCTCGGACTCACGCTGTCCCCTAACGGTAAGTTGCTATGGGTGGGTGGCGGCTCCAGAGCCGCGATCTACGAATTCTCGCTCGATGAGAATGGCCGCCTCCAACCAACTCGTACCTTCGACATGGTCAAGCCCGCGGACAGGACTTATCGCGATTTCGTCGGCGATGTCGCTGTTTCGCCGGACGGCCGCCTGCTCTACGCTTGCGACCTTTATCACGATACGATCCTGGTGGTGAATCCGCAGTCCGGCATGGTGATCGATCGCTTCAAAACGGGCCGCCGACCCTATCGCATTCTCTTTCACCCCGACGGAAAATCGTTCTTCGTCACCAGCTGGGCCGATGGCGCAATGTATCACCACCAGACCAACAATGGCCAGCAACTCCAGATGGTCCGCATCGGCGCGCATTCTACGGATATGGTTTGGCGCGACGGCGGCGCCACTTCAGAAGATGGCGACCAGGTCAAGTGGAAAGCGCGGATCTTTGTCTCGGCGGCGAACACCAATAACGTTTACGCCGTGGCGGTCTCCGACAGCGGAGATCTTAGCGTAGTCGAGTCCATCAACATCGCGATGACTCCGCGCCATCCCCTGGGCATGACCCCCAGCGCGCTCGCCCTGAGCGCTGACAAGAACACTTTGTATGTCGTTTGTTCCGATGCCAATGCGGCCGCCGTGGTCGACGTCAAAGAAGCACGCAGCGGCGTGCTCGGCTTTATTCCCACCGGTTGGTATCCCACCGCAGCCAAAGCGCTGGCGGACGGACGGCTGGTGGTCCTGAACGGGCGCGGCTCCCGCAGCTATCCGAATCCCAAGGGGCCGAATCCGACTGTCCGGGCCACTCCGGCTTACCGTGGCGATGCGACCGTCGAATACGTGGGCCGCATTCAAACCGGCTCCGCATCCATCATCCCGCCGGTCACCGATGAAGCGCTGAACAAATACACAGCAGACGTTCTGGCCAACTCGCCTTACAACGACGACATGCTGGACAGCCAGCCGGATTACCTTCCTCCGATCGAGCACATGCTTTATATCGTCAAGGAAAACCGGAGCTACGATCAGGTGCTGGGCGATCTAGGCAAGGGCGAGAGCGACCCGTCCCTATGCCTGTTCCGCGAGAACGTCGGGCCGAATCATCACAAACTAGCGCGCGAGTTTGTGCTGTTCGATAACTTTTATGTCAACAGCGATGTGAGCGCGGACGGGCACAATTGGTCAACCTCTGCCATCGCTAACGACTACGTCCAGAAATTGTGGCCCAACAGCTACGCCAATCGCCGCCGTCATTATGATTACGAAGGCGGTGAACCGGCGGCACTCCCACCGGCCGGCTATCTTTGGACTAATGCCGCCGCCCACGAGATTTCGATGCGGAATTACGGATATTGGGCCACCAATCTGCCGAAAGCGGCCGAGGACGGCGCCGTGCAGATCGAATCGGTGCGAGATCCCGTGCTGGCTAAAGTCACCGACATGAAGTATCGCGGCTTCGACCTGGATTACCCGGATGTGAAGCGCGCGCAGGCATTTCTCCAGGATCTCAAAGAATTCGAGAATGCCGACAAGCTGCCGGCGTTGATGTTTATGCGACTGGGGAACGATCACACCAATGGAACTGCCCCCGGCAAGCTTGCGCCGTTTTCGTCATTTGCCGACAACGATTACGCGCTGGGCCAGATCGTGGAAGGCGTCTCGCGCAGCAAATTCTGGAAGAGCACGGCGATATTCGTCCTCGAAGACGACGCGCAGAACGGGCCGGATCACATCGATTCGCACCGCTCTGCGGCTTATGTCATTTCGCCCTACACACACACCGGAACAATTGACAGCAGAATGTACAACACCACCTCGATGCTTCGAACCATGGAGCTGATTTTACATTTGCGGCCCATGACTCACTTCGATGCCGGAGCTCGTCCGATGCTGGGCGCTTTTGCCAAGCAAGGCGTGTTTTCGCCTTACCAAGCCGAGAAACCGCGCGTTTCGCTCGAAGAGCACAATCCCCAGAATTCGACGACCGCTGCCCGATCCGCGCGGCTCGACTTCAGCGATGCCGATCTGAACGACGATGACGAATTGAACGACATCCTCTGGCTGGCCCTCAAGGGGACCAATCCACCGCCGCCCGTGCGCAGTCTCTTTGGGAGATAGTGCAAAGAATCCATCTCTGCTTCGTCTGGCACCAGCACCAGCCCTTCTACAAGGACCTGGCGACCGGCGAGTACCGTTTACCTTGGACCCGTTTCCACGCCCTCAAGGATTATTACGGCATGGTCAAGATCCTTGAAGAATTTCCGAACATACACCAGACCTTCAACCTGGTGCCGTCCATGATCGTGCAAGTCCAGGAATACGCCGCCGGCCAAGCGCGCGATCCGTTTCTCGATTGCGCCGTCAAGCCCGCGGAGAGCTTGACCGAAGCCGAACAAGAGTTCGTGCTGCGCTACTTCTTTCAGGCCAATGCGGATCGCATGATTTATCGTTATCCGCGCTATGGCGAGTTGTATGACGCCTGGCAAAGATCGGGCCGCAATCCACAACGCGCACGGCGGATCTTCAACACGCAGGATCTGCGCGATCTGCAGGTGCTTTCGCAGCTCGCCTGGTTCGATGAAGAATTCCAGGCTCACGATCCCGAGGTGAAAGCTCTCATCGTAAAGGAGCGCAATTACTCACTCGCAGACCAGGCCGTGATGGCTCGCAAGGAGCGCGAAATTATCGCGCAGGTCGTGCCGGTTCACAAGGAATTCGCGGCCCGCGGTCAAATCGAGATCTCCACCACGCCCTTCTACCATCCAATTCTGCCGCTAATATGCGACTCCGACATCGCTGCCATTTCTCATCGCGGCGTTACGCTGCCCAGCCGGTTCAGCTATCCAAACGACGCTCGCTATCAACTGCAGACCGCGCGCGACTTCATCGCACGTGAATTCGGACGCGCTCCCGTCGGGTTGTGGCCCTCGGAGGGCTCGGTTTCCGATGAAGCGCTGGCCATTGCCGCCGAGGTGGGCTTCGAATGGGCCGCCACCGACAACGGCGTGCTCGCCCAGACGCTGGGCCGGACCGCCGGCCCGGACTTGACCTATCGCTCCTATCAATGGCGGCAGGGAGATCACGGGCTGCGCATGATCTTTCGCGATCATTTCCTGAGCGATCTGATCGGATTCGAGTATTCGAAAATGGGCCCTGCCGAAGCAGCGGATCATTTCATGGATCGCATCCGCGCCAACGCCAATCCCTTATCTGTCGGGGGCGCCGATGTCCTGGTGCCCATCATTCTGGATGGAGAGAACGCTTGGGAATATTACTATCAAAACGGCCGCGCATTTCTTCGGGAGTTATATCGCCGAATCAGCAACTCGCTCGACATGGTAGCGCTCACGGTCAGCGAGGCTTTGAAGTTGGATAATCCCAAGCCGCTCGATCACATCTTCCCTGGATCTTGGATCGACGCCAACTTCGACGTGTGGATCGGCGCGCAGGAAGACAACAAGGCCTGGGAATATCTGCTGCGCGCCCGCCAGAAATACGATGAGCTGGCGTCGAGCGTATCTGAAGATAATCGCCGGCTGGCCTATGAAGAACTATTGATCGCCGAAGGCAGCGACTGGTGTTGGTGGTATGGCCCCGAGCATCAGTCCGAGAACCGCCGCGAATTCGACGAACTCTACCGGCAGCATCTAACCAACGTCTATCGCGCGCTTAATCTTCCGGCGCCCGATGAATTATCGCATCCGATCCTGACGACTCATGCCACCGATCTTCATGAGCCTCCCAACAACCCGATTCATCCCGTGATCGATGGTGAAGTTACCTCCTATTTCGAGTGGATGGGCGCCGGGCATTATCAGGTCGACGCCCGTTCGGGCGCGATGCACGGCCAGAGATCCGGACTCCGCGAGCTTTTCTACGGCGCCGATGAGGAAAATCTCTACCTGCGGCTCGACCTGGATGGCGCGCCCGAGACCCGGATCGAATTACGGACAACTCAAGGAGGTTCGATCCCGCTGCTGGGCAATCCGCAGGTCGAATCAGCACACCGCAAGATTCTCGAACTGCGAGTTCCTTTTCAGCTTCTCGGGCTCTCGAAGGATCAGCCGCTGCGTTTCCAACTGACGGTCGGTGGCGATACCATCCCGGCGGATGGATGGATCGAATTAAACTCGACTTCGTAACTACTTGCGGCTGGAATACTTGTTGATAATGCCCAGCAGCCGGGATGCGGAAGCCGGCGGCCGGGTGTTGCCCAGAACGATGTCGCTATTGGATATTTCCTTGCCGTACAACTCCCTGTTCCAATCGTCGTCAGGCCGCAAGGTCGCGCCCTCCAGCGAAATGCCGGCAAAAAGCCCGCGCGCACGCGAATAAGTCAGGATCTCGGCGTGCATTTGAGCATCCGTCGCGGCTGAAGAAGTGCGTCCTACCGGACCGGCCGCCGCCGAGGCATCGCCCCCGACGGTGAACTTACTCTGAAGCAATTTCTTCGCACCGCCCTGATTCATAACCAGCAGCACAACGTCCGTCTCCGATCCGCCGATCTGAAAACCGACGCTGCCGCCTTCCACACGAATCGAGCCCGGCGCCGACCATCCCACTCCACTTGCCTTCCGGCACGACATGAAACCCTTGCCATATTTGGCGCCGACGATGAACGCGCCTTTTTTTAGCCCGGGTACGATCACGATACACTCGGACTTCGCCAGCAAGTCCTGCGGAATGCCTTTGTCGGGAGCGGACATGATTTCGGTCATCACATCGGCTGCCGCGTCCAGCCGCTTGGAAGCATCGGCGGCGCCGTAGAGCATGGTGCCAGTCATTGCAAGAATTGCAAGCTGTGTGAGCTTCATCAATTTTCTCCTCAGGCCTGATTCTACCAGGGCGTCGGCCCGATATGATGGGATTTGGGACTCCGGCTCCTTATACTCGCGGCAGTACTTCTAATGGCCGCGTCGGCGGCGGTCGATCCAGCGGCCGCAAACGTTAGCCGGAAGCTCGAAATAATCCAGAGTGGAAAGGCGAAGCCGGGCTCGGTCTTTGTCTTCACATCCGCTGAGCTGAACGCATGGGTGCGAATCAAGGCGCCCATGGTTGTGCCCGAGGGATTGCGCGAGCCTCGGCTGGAACTCGGAAACGGCCGCGCGACCGGTTATGCTCTGGTGGACTTTCTAAAGTTGCAACACGGCGCGGGAATCGAGACCAACTGGCTAATTGCGAAATTGATCCAGGGCGAGAAGCGCGTAATGGCGACTGGGAGCATTCAAACGGCTAACGGGCGGGCCACAGTTCACTTGGTACGCGTCGAGATCGGCGGATTGGCGGTAAGCGGCGCGACGCTCGATTTCCTCATCGATACTTTCTTCCGGCCGCTTTACCCGGACGCGAAGATTGACGAGCCCTTTGAGTTGTCCGATCGCGTGGACCGCATCGTTGTGACGCCGGCAGACGCAAGGGTTTATATAAAAAAGTAATACGCGCGCGCTTTACTTCTTTTTCTTGGAAGACTTCTTCGCGGCGACGCCCATGGCCGGGACTGGTTCCGTGATCGACCCAATGCGGCCGGTCTTCAGGTTGACCGAAACGGAATCTCGCACCCGGACGGGACCGCCGTCGGCTGTTTTGAATGTTAGGGTGACTGTCCGAGCGTCGGTTTCCACGGAGATATAACCGAAATCGACAATAGGGTTGATCTCGAGCGTGTGATCTCCGACGGTAATTGGCGCCGGAGGTAACTGCTTGGGAGTGGTCGCGGCAAATCCGCCGCTCCCGGCGACGAGGTAGGGGGTCTGTTGCCCGTTGGGGAGTGTCCGAGTGAAACGCTGGTAAAGATGAGCGTGCCCGGAGAGCAAAACGTCGGGATAAAGGCCAGCCGCCTTGCAGCATGCATCCAGATCTTTCATGATGCCCGTGGACCCGCCATGTTTGGCGTCGGCCGACAGCGGCGGGTGGTGAACAGCTAGGACAATAGCCCGCTTCTGGGCTACACGGTCGGGCTTCAGACGAGCCAGTTCGCTCTTCAGAAAATCCAGCTGATCGTCGACGATCGGGAAATGACCGCCTTGCGATGAAATGATTCCCGGCCCATCCAGCACGTTGCTGTAAAGTCCAATGATCGAAACAAACGGGGCGTCGAGCGTGAAGTACACCCCGGGCTGGGTCATAACGCTTCGAACGAGGCCGCCCGAGTCAGGCGATGGGCCGGGCTCAGGCGCGCAGAAGTTCGTCATGAAGGCATCCAGCGTGGGAACTTGAGGCGCGCTCGAACCCTGACCGAAGACCATTCCATCGTGATTGCCGGGGATGGCGAAGATAGGCCGGTCGTAAGCTCGAAAGGGTTCGTAAAACTGGTCGTAATAATATTGAGCTTCGCCGAAGTTGTAGATCACATCACCCAGGTGAAAGAAGAAAGCCGGGCCATTCGCGCCCTGATTCTGAATCTCCGACACCATGGCGTCGGCCACGGCCCCTTCATGCCCCAACGCCGTTGCGGCAGTCTGCGAACGGGTTACTTTTGCGGCTCCAGTATCGCCAACCGCGTGAAAGGAGATCTTGCCGGCGGCCTGGATCGCGTTCAAAACATCTTGCGGAATAAAGTCAGTCAGATTCAGGGCAACACCGCTTCGGCGGCGAGGTATCGGCTGAACTTGATTCTTGTGAGCCAAGAAGTATGGGGAGTTGTAGTAGGCTGAACTCGTGTTATCTTCGCGAAATTTTATTTCGTCCGGTCCGGGTTGCGGGTCAGCGTAGAACTGGCCCTGCGGCCCCATCATATTTTTGGTCATGGAACCACCCCCTCCCCGATGCGATCCGCGGCGTCCTTGCCCATCTTGACGCAATCGGGAATTCCTATGCCACGGTAGGCGTTGCCGGCCAGATGCAGGCCCGGTATAGTTTCGATGATGGCCTGGATCCGCTCGACTCGCTGCTGGTGCCCCACCGTATATTGCGCCATGGCGTTGGGCCAACGCGCGACGCTGTCGAAGACCGGCTCGGCTTGGAGTCCCATGATGCGGCGAAGCTCGTTGCGGGCGGCCGCCACCAGCTCATCATCGGTGAGAGCCAGTCCATTGCCGCCGACGAAGCAGCGCAGCAGCACCATGTCATCCGGCACGCGGTGGTTGAATTTGTTGCCGACCCAGGTGCAACCCATCAGATATTGACGCTCGAGCTTCGGCACCAGGAAACCATGGCCGTTGAGCGGATGATCGAAAGTGTCCTTGCGATAACCCAGCGCAATCGTGATGGACGAAGTGTAGGGAATATCGGATAGCAAGCCGGCTAATCCGGGATGCAAAGATCCCAGCACTTTCGCGCAATCCCCGGCGGGCGCAGCCAGCACGACGTTATCTGCCTCCATCCAATCGCCGTTTACGCGCGCACGAAACCTGGAAGAATTGCGCTGCAGCTCCTCCACTGCTCCATGCACGACGTCCGCGCTGGGCCGCAGCTTGTCGATCAATTCACCTAGGCCATTCTTCAGCGTCCACAGGAAGGATTTCGGGCCGGCGGGTTGGGGATTTTTCGGCGCGGCCAGCACGCCACGAGTCAAGCTTCCATACTTGGACTCGATTTCAACGAAGCGGCTGAGCACGCTATTGACGCTCATCTGTTTGGGATCGCCGCCATAGACTCCGGCTAGCAGCGGCTCGGCCAGATAATCGATCGACTCCTGGCCGTAGTGATCCATCAGGAAATCGTAAACGGACCGGTCGGAGTGTTTTCCGTTCGGCCGCCGAAAGAATTCGAGGCCCATCCGCAGCTTGGTTCCCCAGCCGACCAGGCTGGTTCCGACTAACGGCATGATTTTGGTGGGGACCATCATCATGAGCCCGTCGGGCAGCCGGACGAGCTTCCCGTGCTTGACAATGTAGGTGATGCGAGAATGATCGTTAGAGCCGATGATCTGATCCGCCAGGCCCAGCTCGCGGATGAGATCCATGGCCCAGGGCTTGGCCGCCATGAAGCCATCGGGCCCGGCTTCGAGCACGCAGCCCTGTTGGATCGTGGTGCGAATCACGCCGCCCAGCTCCGGGGCTTTTTCCACCAGGGTGGGGCGGATTCCGGCTTTCGAGAGGTAGTAAGCGGCAGAGAGACCGGAGATCCCCCCGCCCACGATCAGCGCTTTCCGGGGCACTACCTACAGTTTAAACTCGTGGACAATATCAACCACGGCTTTGACATGCTCCACCGGTGTCTCAGGCAGGATGCCATGGCCGAGGTTGAAAATGTGCCCAGGCCTGGAGCCCGTGCGCTTGAGCAGCTCGAGAACCCGCATCTTCAGTTCGGGCAGGGGCGCGAACAGAACGGCCGGATCCAGATTGCCTTGGACGGCGGAGCGATAACTGATGTCCATCCAAGCCTGGTCGATATTGACCCGCCAGTCGACGCCCATTACGTCGCCGCCGGCGGCGTGCAGCTCGCGAAAGAATCCAGCGGCGCCGGTGCCGAAATGAATCACCGGCACGCTGGCCGTCCGGATGCGCTCGATCAGCGCACGCGAATAAGGCGCGACATAGCGGACGTAGTCGTCGGGGCCCAGAGCGCCCACCCAGCTATCGAAGACTTGAATCGCACGCGCGCCCGCCGTCACCTGGGCGATGGCGAAAGGCCCCAGCACGTCCACCAGCTTGCCCATGAGCCGACGCCACAGCGTCTCATCGCGGTACATCATCGCCTTGGTGCGAATGAAGCTCTTGGACGGTCCGCCTTCGATCATGTAGCTGGCCAGGGTGAAGGGCGCGCCGACAAAACCGATCACGGGTACGCGGCCGGCCAGTTGCCGGACGACGAGTTGAATGGCCTCGCCCACGTAGCCTAATTCATCCGTATTCGAAATCGAGAGCGAGTCTACATCGTCGGAGGTCCGCACGGGATTGCCGATCACCGGTCCCTCGCCGGCGACGAACTTCAGCTTGAGCCCCATGGGCTCGACCGGGAGCAGCAGGTCGGCGAAGATGATCGCGGCGTCCACATCTAGGATCTCAACCGGTTGCAAGGTCACCTGCGCGGCGAGATCGGGCCGTTTGCAGATCTCCAGAATACTCGCCCTGGCGCGGATCTCGCGGTATTGTTTCATGTAGCGGCCAGCCTGGCGCATAAACCAGACCGGCCTCACATCGGTCGGCCGGCGGCGGCACGCATCTAAGAATCGACTGTTCATTGAAGCCATTCGCATCGTGTACCCGTTTTGTCTTCGCAAAAGAACACGCGAAAGTCTTTCGGTTTGTGTTGAGCCGTCCAAAGAGGCCCTAAGATATAGTAGGGCTTGGCCCAAGCCTCACTGTCAATAGTTTTGGGCGTAATAACTGAAGTCGAGAGCATTCCCTGGGCGGGAAAGCCGGTTCTGGGGTCCATAATGTGGCTAAAAAGCTTCCCTTCGGCACGGAAAAACTTCTCGTAGCTGCCGGAGGTGGACATGGATTCATCCTTCAGAAAGACGGACGCGATAGTCTTCGACGGGTCCCGGGGGTTCTTGATTTCCGCTTTCCATCCTGGCTCATTAGGTGGCGCACCGATGGCATACATGCTCGATCCGCCCCCTGATACAAGCGCATGCTGGACGCCTTGATCCTTTAGAATCTGTGCAATACGGTCGACCGCGTAACCCTTGCCGATTCCGCCGGGGTCGAGTTCGACGCCCTTTCTTGCAAAACGAACCCAATGGTTGGAGGCGTCGAGCAGGATGTTCCGATATCCAACCAGGCTCATCGCGCCACGAACCTCGGCGCGGTGCGGGAGATGGCCGGTGCCTTTGTAGAAGCCCCAGAGCTTCATCAGAGGGCCGACTGAAATGTCAAAGGTCCCCTCGCTGGCACGGCTATATTCGACGCAGGCCGACAGTAATTCAAATAACTCTGTGGAAGCTGGGAACAGCCGATCAGCGGCCCGCCGATTCATCTGGCTCCACTCGCTGTCCGGTTTGTAGTTGGAGAGCATTTCATCCAGGCGGCGCGCCTCTTCGAGGCCTTGGGCGATCGCGGTTTGGAGGCGGCCGCGATCCCCACCATAGGCGACGATGGAAAATCCGGTGCCCATGGCGTCGACGCTCCCGTCGACGCGGATGAGGGCGGGGGAGGTGGCAACTAGCGGCGAAATTAGCGTTGGCATGAGTGCCAACGCGGCACGCAAGAGTGCGTGCGCAACGATAAATACTTTCATTCGCGGGGCCGGCCCTTCTTGATGCGCTTGAGCAACTGAGGGGCGCGCGGTCCGATGGCTGTCGAGGCGTCGGCTTCGAAATGCAGCTCCGGGACGCGGAAGAGCTCGAGCCGGCTGGCGATTTCGCGGCGCAGGAAGTTGGTCGCGCGATTGAGCACGGCCAGCGTGTCTTTGGAGTCCGAACCATCGGCCATGGCAATGCGGACGAAGGCGTGGCGCTTATCGGGCGAGATCTGAACCTCAGTGACGGTAGCCGACCCCATGCGCGGATCGGACAGCTCGAAGCCGATCAATTCAGTCAGTTCCTCGCGGAGAGCTTCGGATATTCGTTCGACACGATGGTCCATCACTCCATCCATTCGACCGCCGTTCCGACCAGCATGCCGCCCAAAAGGGAAGAAGCCTCGCGCTCGACCAACTGGAGGACTTGCTCGGCGCGTGTGTGGTCGCTTGAAACGGTCACAGCGGCGATGAGTGCGCGCTGCCACAGATCCTGATAATCGATTTCAGCCACCGCCACGTTGAACTTGCTGCGGAGACGGTCTTTCAGGCTCTTGACGGTGTGGCGTTTGTCCTTGAGCGATTGCGCACCTTCAATGTGCAATTCAAGAGTCAATACCCCGACACTCGGCATGACCGCAGCCTCAAGCCATGACCTCCGCGGCAACGCGCTCGGTGGCGAAGGCCTCAATGATGTCATTAGGCTTGATGTCGGCGAAGTTGCGAACAGTCAAGCCGCACTCGAACCCGGTCTTGACCTCGCTGGCATCGTTCTTAAAGCGCCGCAGAGATTCGATCTTTCCGGTGAACACTACTACGTTGTCGCGCAGAACACGAACTTCACTGTCGCGCTTTATGAGGCCGTCGATCACCATGCAGCCGGCCACGTTGCCGACCTTGCTGATGCGGAAGACCTCGCGGACTTGGGCGCGGCCCTGGTATACCTCTTTGAAGACCGGCTCAAGCATACCGGTCATGGCGCGCTTCAACTCGTCGGTCAGCTCGTAAATGATGGTATGCAGCCGGATGTCGACTTTCTCCTGTTCGGCCAGCGCGGTGGCGCCACGCTCGGGCCGGACATTGAACCCTACGATGATGGCGTTCGAAGTGGAGGCGAGCAGCACGTCGCTTTCATTGATTGCACCGACGCCGGCGCGCAGAACTCGCATCTGAACTTTATCCGTGGAGAGCTTCTGCATCATGTCGGAGAGCACTTCGGCCGTACCGCTCACATCGGTCTTCAGAATGATGTTGAGCTCTTTGACTTCGCCTTCCTTCAATTGCGCATGCAATTGCTCGAGCGTAATACGGCCGCTCTTGGACATGGCGACGTCGCGGGCCTTCGATTCGCGATAGATCACGATCTGCTTGGCCTTGGCGGTGTCTGTCACTACCTGGAACGTATCGCCCACTTCGGGCAGCGAATCCAGACCGATGACCTCCACCGGCATGGACGGCTCGGCTTCTCGAACCGGCTGGCCACGATCGTCGAACAAGGCGCGGACCTTGCTGAAGACCGAGCCGCAGATGAAGGAATTGCCCACCCGCAGCGTGCCGTCGCGGACCAGCACGGTAGCCACCGGGCCGCGGCCACGATCGAGTTGCGCCTCGAGCACGGTGCCGACAGCGGGACGGTCCGGATTGGCTTTGAGGTCCTGCAGGTCAGCCACCAGCAGGATCATCTCCAGCAACAAGTCAAGATTGGTTTTGGCTCGGGCTGAGACAGGCACCATGACGACATCGCCGCCCCAATCTTCAGCGAGCAGACCGCGATCAGCCAATTGCTGCTTGATGCGCTCAGGCTGGGCGTCTCCCTTGTCGATTTTGTTGATAGCGACGATAATCGGAACCTTGGCCGCCTTGGCGTGATCGATGGCTTCGAGGGTCTGCGGCATGACGCCGTCGTCGGCCGCCACCACCAGGACGACGATGTCGGTGACTTTGGCTCCGCGGGCGCGCATGCGCGTGAACGCTTCATGCCCGGGCGTGTCGATAAACACGATTTTGCGGCCGTTTTTCTCGACGCGGTAGGCGCCAATGTGCTGGGTGATTCCGCCGGCTTCGCCGCCAGCCACATCGGTGGCGCGGATGGCGTCGAGCAGAGAAGTCTTGCCGTGATCGACGTGTCCCATGACCGTGACTACGGGCGCGCGCTTCACGCGAGCGGTAGTTTCCTCGGTCAGCTCGATTTCCTGGGTCCGTTCCTCTTCGAAGCTCACTTTGTTGATGGAGGCGCCGAAATCGCGGGCGATCTCCTCGGCCATTTTCATGTCGAGATTCTGATTGATAGTGGCGAATATTTTCTTTTCCACCAGCTTCTTGATCACCAGGTTGGCTTTGATGCCGAGCTTCTCTGAAAGCTCCTTGACCGTGATTCCTTCAGCGACGGTGATTTCGCGATCGATGGGCGGCGGGGCAGCGGGCTGCTCGCGCCGGCTCACCGGCATCCGCAGTCTACCCTCTTCCTGTTCCACGTCGCGATGGCGGTCGCGCCCCGCAGGCTTGGCTTGATGGCGGCGCTGTTGCTCAGTGGGGATCGGAGTAGCCGGCTCGATGCGCAATGGCGAAGTGGGATGCAGCGTTCTTTGACGGCGAAGACCACCGGGCGCAGCGCCACCCGGTCCACCTACACCGGGACCACGCATGACGGGCTGGCCGGGACGAATGGGGCCGCGGTAAATCGGCTGGCCCGGGACGGGCGTCGAGCTGCGCGTCGGCATTCCCGGACGAGGCGGTGGTGGCTGAGCTTGACCGGGCGCTGGACGGGTCTGCTGCTGCAGCCGCGCCACGAGATCGGGGCGCGGGGGCACTACGGGACGGGCAGCGGGTTGGCCGGCTAGGTTCGGACGCGCCGGCGAAGACCGAAGGGGCATCGACGGCGCTGGCGCCCCCGGGGTGGGTCCGGGCGTTGGCACGGGAGTGGATTCAGCTGGCGGCGCGGCGACGCGCGCGATCGGTGGCGGAGCTACTGGACCAGGTGAAGCATGCGGCGGAGGTGGAGTCGATGCTGGCATCGGCTGCCTGGGTCCGGAAAGAATTTGGCCTGGGCGTGGAGCAGCTGGTACAGGCCTGGCCGGGATTGCGCCGGTTCGCAAGGGAGGGTGGATAGGCGCGCTTCCACCGCTGGACAAAGGCGGACGTAGCGGCGCCGGCTTGCTGCGCGGTTCTTCAGTGGTTGCCGAGACGCTGTCGCTCGGGGACGCCGAGACTGTTTCCGCGGCAGGCACGGGAGCGCTTTTCGCTGCAGTAGCCGGTTGCTCGGGCGCGTGGACCGGAGCATGGTGTTGTTCTTCGACCGGCTCCGGCTCTGCAATCGCGACCTGGGGGCCGTAGTCGATCGGTTGCGCGGATGATTCTCCCGGGCCCTGAACGCGCTTCCGCACGAGTTCAGCGACCGGTTCGTCGATGGAGCTGGAGTGGGTTTTCTTCTCGGTGACGCCGAGCTCGGGCAGCATTTCGAGAATCATATGCGAGGGAATCTCGAGTTGTCTGGCTAGCTCATTGATACGAATTTTGCTCATATTGACAGCAACGCCCTGTTAACGCGGCGCTTAACCGACTTCCTCCGAGTTCTTTATGGTATCAAATTCGGCCTTGTGATCTGAAGAATCGATGTGGCCGACGGGGCTTGGCTCGGCCAATTCGTTGCCCTCAGGCGCGGTTTCGAGGGCTAGCGCGGCCTCCGTTTCGGCCGTTTCAGCTTCCGTGAATTCCGGTACCGTCTCCTCTACTACCGGAGCGGGCGGCTCGAACTGGGCGTAGTAAGAATTGACGGCGATCAGGATCTTCTCGACCACCGCGGGACCGATCTCCGGAATCGCTTCCAAATCCTCAGGCGTCATGGAGCCAAGCTTCTCCACCGTAGTAATGCCGGCTCCCAGCAGTTTTTCGACAATCTCTTCGCCGAGCGAATGATCGAGGAGAATGGACACCGGCGCACCTGCGGGAACCAGAGCGGCCATGGCTGTTTCAACTTCCTGGCGCTTCTCTTCTTCGCTCTTGATGTCAATCTTCCAGCCCAACAGCTTGGCAGCCAGCCGGACGTTTTGCCCTTTCTTGCCGATGGCGAGAGAAAGCTGGGTATCGTCGACGATCACTTCCATGTGCTTCTCGTTGGCATCGATGACGGAAACCCGCGTAATCTTCGCCGGACTGAGCGCGTGCGTGGCAAAGGACACTGGGTCGTCAGAAAACTCGATGATATCGATTTTTTCGCCGCGCAACTCGCGGATAATTGACTGAACTCGCATGCCCTTCATGCCGACACAAGCGCCCACGCTATCAACATCCCGGTCCCGGCTGACGACTGCGATCTTGGTGCGTTCCCCCGCTTCACGGGCGCAACCCTTGATCACCACCGTGTTGTCGTAGATTTCGGGGACTTCCTGCTCGAACAGACGGGCCACCAGCTCCGGCGCGGCGCGCGAGACGATTACTCCGGCGTTCTTGCCGGCCTTCTCGACACTGCGAATTACGCAGCGGACGCGGTCACCCGTGCTGAAGTTCTCCAACTTGCTCTGTTCTTTCTTGGGCAGCCGGGCCTCGGTCTTGCCGAGGTCCACCACCAGATCCTGGGCTTCGATGCGTTTTATAGTGCAGTTGACCAGTTCACCAACGCGGCCGGAGTATTCGGAAAAAATTGTCTCGCGTTCAGCTTCGCGCACCTTTTGCAGGATTACCTGCTTAGCGGTTTGGGCGGAGATGCGGCCCAGCGCGTCAGTAGGCTTCGGAAAATGAACCTCGGTTTCGAGTTGCGCCGCCGGATCCATTTTCTGAGCATCTTTGAGGGAAATTTCCTTGTCGGGATCCTGAACCGATTCCACGACTTTCTTGACTCCGTAAATTTCCAGGGCTCCGGTTTGGTCGTTGAAGGCGGCCACCAGGTCTTCGGTGGTGCGGAAATGCTTACGCGCGGCCACGAGCATGGCATCTTTGACCGCGTCAATGACGATCTGCGGATCGATGCCCTTTTCCTTGCTCAAGATCTCAATGGACTGATAGATGCTACCCACTGTGTCCTCTCAATTAAACTGTCCGGGGGTGAATTACCACTCAAACTTCAGGTTGGCTTTTTCGACCTGCGTGAGCGCGAAGCTGACGGTCTTTCCGGCGCTGGGTTCCAGCGTGACGATTCCATCGGAAAACCCCGCGAGCTTGCCTACCCAACTACGTTGATTCTCGACTGGCTCCCGTAACACGACTTTTGCTTTTTGTCCCAAGAATCTTTCGAAATCTTTTGGTTTCTGCAGCTTACGTTCAAGACCAGGCGAGCTTACCTCCAACGTATAGCTATCTCCAGGTATGACGTCTTCCACATCCAGAATGGTTCCGACCTGCTGGGAAACGAATTCGCAATCAGTATGAGCGACGCCTTCGGGCCGGTCGATAAAAATGCGCAAAACCCGGCCGCGGCCAGCGCCCAGCAACTGGACGTCAACAATTTCAAGGCCTTCCGAGGCGGCGACCCGCTCGGCGATCTCGGTTATTTTTGCGACGGTTTCTTCCTTCCCGATAGCTGGCATTCGTTTATTGCAATAAAAAAGTGGGCTTTCGCCCACTGGGTTCTTTCGACATTTTCATTATACATGACAGGGCGGATGGAGTCACCCTCAAAGGCGGCACATGCGGTACCTTCTGACGCTGGGTGCGTCAAGGTATACTGAATCCAATCGTCACCTGGAGGTCACGGAATGAAAAGCATGGGACTGATAGTTCTGGGCGTGTTGGCGGTTTCGGCCAACATGTCAGCGCAAACGAAAGACGAAAGCATCGATCGCGCCCTAGCCGCCGCGCCGCAGCAGATGCGCGAGGGGGCTACGGTCATCAAGTGGAAACCCGACTACACCTACGACACGCTGAAGAAAGGCACTAATCGCCTGGTCTGCTACGACCGGTCCGGCGAGCCCGGACGTCAGCCATTCGCAGTCCAGTGCACCAGCATCGCTAACCTGGATCGGGTGGCTCAGAACCGGAAGTTTGAAGCGATTAGCGACAAAGCCGCGAAACAGGCGGCGATAGATGCCGCCGAGATGAACGGAACGCGGGTGAAGCCCGAGTACGGGTCGGTGTTTTACATGCTGAACGGTCCCGATCAGGAGCACGCCCGGGGGCACGTTACGATCGCGTTGCCGGGCGCCACCGCGCAGTCAATCGGGCTGCCCGACAATCCCAAGCAGGGCGGGGCGTGGCTTATGAACGCGGGCACGACGACGGCGCACCTGATGACGCCGGGGCATTAAGGGCTGGCGCGCGCAAGTCACTGGCACCGCAGTGAGTCCAGCGGATTCACGCGGCTGGCGCGATTGGCCGGAAGCCAAACAGCCAATAGCGCCACTGCGCCCAACAGCGGCGGAACGGCGAGAAAAACGATTGGATCCCGGGCCTTAACTCCGAATAAAAAGCTTTCGATCAACCGTGAGAGACCCCCAGCAGCTAGAATGCCGATAACGACGCCGGCCAGCGCCAGACCCATGCCCTGCCGCACGACCATGTTTCTGACTTGGCTTGCGTCCGCGCCTAATGCCAGCCGGATTCCGATCTCTTCGGTCCGTTGCTCGACCGTGTACGCCATCAGTCCATAAATTCCGATCGCAGCGAGCAATAGCGCGGAGCATCCAAATACCGTCATCAGCAGCATATTGAAACGCTGCTTGGCTGTCGAAAGCGACAACACCTCATCCATTGAGAGAACATCAGAGACAGGGAGGCCTGTCGCTTGCCGCAGTCGCGCGCGAATGGCAGGCAGCACTCTGCGCGGCTCCGCTTGCGTTCGTACCACCCAGGCCATCTGCGCGGTGTGAGCGAACCAGGCGTTCTCGGCATCCGGAAGCTGCGCCTGCGGGACGTACATCATTGGTTCCGGAGTGGCGTTCAATTTCTCGTTCCGCACATCGCCGACGATCCCGATAATTTGCCGCGGCGGTTCATCCTTGAACTCCTTCATCAATCCCCTACCGATCACGATCTGGTCCCGCAGTGGATCACGGTCCTTCCAATACTCCTTGGCCATGCGCTGGTTGATCACGACCACCTGAGGCGCTTTGCCATCGTCCCGGTCAGTGAAAGTCCGACCGCGTTTCAATGGAATTTTGAACACTTCGAAGAAGCCCGGCGAGACTGCTGCCCAAGCTCCGCCCACATCCGAAGGGTCCGGGCCGCCCATTGCTGGGTGACCCAGGATCTCAAACGGCAAACCGTATTGGTCTCGCAGCGGCACGCAACAGGTCGCGCTAGCCGCTATGACGCCGGGAAGTGAGCGAATGTGCTCCAGACCACGGCGGATCGTCCCCGCGGCGCCTTGCGACGTCGAATATTTGGGACCTGTCATCGACATTCGCATGGTCACAACATTCTTCGTCTCGAACCCCCGATCGACCTCGTAAAGCGACACGAAGGAGCGGATCAGCAGTGCCGATCCGACTAACAAAATTACCGCTAGGCTGATCTCACTCACTACTAGCACCCCACGCGCCTTACTTTGGCGCAAGCTTGTTCCGAATCCGGCGTGGCTATCCTTGAGGATCGAATTCAGGTCCACGCGCGAACTCTGAAGGGCCGGGAACAGCCCGAAACCAATTCCCGTTGCCAGCGAAACCGCAATCGCGAAACTCATCACCCGCCAGTCGATTTGAACCGCCGAGCCATTTTGGCCAACGAAGGGCAGATCGGCCGTGTTGACCGCCAACAAAGCTCGAATTCCCCCGTAACCAAGCAACAATCCCAGCGCACCTCCAGCAATCGAAAGCAGCACGCTCTCGGTCAGCAGTTGCCGAATCATCGTTATTCGAGCTGCGCCGATCGCGGCTCGGATAGCGATCTCACGTCTTCGACTCGTCGCACGTACAAGCAATAAATTCGCTACGTTGGCACATGCAATCAGCAGCACCAGGCCAACTGCGCCCAACAATATGTACAACAAAGAACGGATGTCACCCACCAAAGCCTCGCGGAAAGGCGTGACGGAGAAACTTCCTCTTTGTCCAACTGCGTCTGGGAATTTGGCCCGGATGTCGTTGGCAAAAGCTTGCAGCCGGTCCCTGGCCAGCTCAAGTGTGACTCCCGGCTTGAGGCGAGCCACCACATTAAGAATATTCCCGTCATCGCGGGTATTGGGATCGAATTGGAAGGGTACATACACATCCGAAGGGGGGCCGAACTCGAGCAAACCCGGGCTTCCGGAGAGGATTCCGATCACCATGTATGGCTCGCCATTCAGTGAAACCGTTTTGCCAAGAATCCGCGGATCGCTCGCGAAATGGCTGGTCCACAAATTCTGGCTAATCAATGCTACTCGAGGACCACGCGGAAGGTCCTCCTCAGGCGTAAACGTGCGCCCTCGGACGATCCCTATTCTCCAGCAGCGGAAGAAATCCGCCGACACTTGCATGGATCGCAGCTGCTCAACCGCTTCGCCCCCGGTGTAATTCATCACGCCCGGAAGGAAAGCAGAGACATCCTGGAGCACGCTCGGTTGCGAGCGCCAAAGCTCAAACTTCACTGGGGACGCGTCCGAGTCGGAAATGCGTTCGCCTGTTTGGGATACACCCGTAGTCATCAACACGACGAGACGGTCCGCGTCTGGAACCGGCAGCGGTTTCAGAAGCAGGGTGTTGACGATAGAAAAAATGGCCGTGGTGGTTCCGATCCCCAGCGCCAAGGCTGCGACCGCAGTGATGGTGAACGCGGGACTCTTGAGTAACGTGCGAACTGAATACTTCACGTCGTGGAACAAGCCGTCCAATACCGTTACGCTCCCTTCGTTGAGGATAGTATCTCGCATCGGCTTCTGTAGCTTAGCCTGTAACCGCTGTACGGCTACCGGCTCACTCGATCGCACGTAACGATCGCCTTGGCGGGCGCATCTGATGACGCCGGGGCATTAGGCTACTCGATCACGGTCGCTGCCGTCGCGGTCGTGGTGTTGCCGTCCAAAGTGACCACTACGACGGCCCGGCCGGATGAGAATCCGAACGGAAGCTGGACAACCACCTGAGTTGGACTCACTGACATGACGGGCACGTTATACCCGTTCAAAGTAACGGACGTCCCGCTGAGCGCGTAAACGGGAGGCGCCGTTGGGTCGGCCGTTGCCGAGGAACCTGCGAGATTACAGCCCGATATCGTAAACGCTGTCCCCATTTCTATGGAAAGTGCACCCGTTGCGCTATTCGTAATGCCGTTCTGGGCGATCAGCGGATCGGTCAGAGCAATAGCGCGAATACGCTGGGTGTCAGTCACATACAAGGCCGTGCAGGACACCGCCAAATAAGTTGGGTAATTGAAAGAAGCCTGCAGCGCAGGCCCGCCATCCCCATTCGAGATCGTCTGGCCCGTACCGGCAAACGTATTGATGACTCCGGTGGTACTCAGGCGGCGGATACGCAGGTTGCCAGTGTCCGAAATATAGACGTTTCCAGCGACGTCAACCGCGATTCCACTGGGATTATTCAACGGCGCCTGGAATCCGAGGCCGCCATCGCCATTGAAATCGGGACTTCCCGTTCCCGCGATGGTGTTGATATTTCCGCCGGGAGTGAACATCCGCACGCGGTTGGCTACGTTGTCCAAGATGTAAATGTTCCCTGCCAGATCCGTCGTGAAATCCGTCACGAAAAATTGTGCTTGCGTGGCCGGACCTCCATCTCCGCTATCTCCAAGAGAGACGCCGGCTACAGGCGTCTGAGATTGATCCGAGGCGAGTTGATAAATCACCGTTGCTCCGGCGGTGTAAAACACGCCTTGCGGGGTCACCCTAACGCCAGGAACGGCTGTGCCAGTCACGACAAAATTGAGGTTGCCCCAGGGGTCGACTCTTTGCACGCCGTCCGAATCAGCGACATACAGAGTTCCGTCTGGCAACGCCGCGATGCCGTAGATTGCAATGAACCCGGTCTGCGTGGCCGCTCCTTCTACAGGTGAGCTGATGTCGCCAGTGCCGGCTACAGTCGTGATCATTCCGGAGGGTGCAAGCTGGCGGATCCGATTATTGACATTGTCGACAACATAAAGATTGCCCTGGCCGTCGACGGCCATGGATCTCGGGTCGCTGAACTGCGCCATCGTGGCCGGGCCACCGTCGCCGGCAAAGCCGCTGTCGCCAGTGCCGGCTACAGTGGTAATCGTCTGGGCAAAACACGCTCCCAGGGTGAACCAGGACAACAAGAGACAATTAATTGATTTCATGGGTGCCGCTTCCTTTATGCGGATAATTGAAGTGCTACAGCGTGCTCAAGAAAGCCATCAGGTCTTTCTTTTCCTGAGGAGTAATGCCGACGTTGAAACGCTTGTTGTAGAAATCGATAACATCGCTTAATGATTCGGCGGATCCGTTGTGGAAGTAGGGTGCACGGCTCGGCAGCCCCCGAAGAATGGGCCCCTTTAGCCTTCCAACGTCTTTCCAAAGCCCGGTGATCAGGGCACGTCCCGGATCCGTGGTGGTCTTGATTTCAAAAGTGATCTTGTTCTGCAGTGTTATGACAGGGAGATAAGTCACATCCAACGGGCTATTCAATTCGCCCACGCCGATGTTCAAGGGTGCCGATACCGAATGATTCCCTACGTTGGGCGAATCGTGACAGGTGCCGCAGGTACCCGGGATCGTGACCCGCTTCAAGTCGTCATTAAGTCCTGCAACGCCGGTAATCTGAATCGGCTTCGAATTGAAGAGGACCTCACCCCGGGCAATGCTCGCGCGGCGGTTTCGCTGATCGCCGTCCGCCTGGTCATCGCCGCCGTGAGATTGGGCAGTCGCCCAAGCGTCAAAGAGCCTGAAGATCACAGGTGTGAATGGAGCGCCGTGCGGGTTGCCACCGAGAGGATCGTTGATCCCTACAAAAAAGGCCGGTGCGGTTTCGGCCGCGAGCGTTACCGGTCCGCCGGTTGCGCCATCGGCATTCAAAGCGCCGGCGCGATAGTCAAGCGCCTGCGCAGTGGTTAGAGCCATTTCAAAATTGACAATCTCCTGTTGCTGTTGCGGCGTTAAGGGCGTGGAGCCTTGCGCATGGTTGTTGGTCGCATCCACCGCCTGGTGGGCCAGATCGGCCAGCAAGTCCCCCGGATTCGTGGAGAAGGTAATTTTCTGTGTGCCGGTTTGCGGGGAGGATTCGCGCCCATCCCACATAAGCGTGCTCAAGAATCGTAGATTCGTACTAGGGAGCGGCCGCCTGTACATGGATAGGGTCGACGGGTCGCCGCACCCGTATGGATTCACAACGCTCACGACATTAAACTCGGAATTTGCCGGCATTTGGAGCGCGATCCGGATCAGGCCCTTGCTGATCAGAAGGCTATAGGCTTTGCGGCGTCCTCCGACACTGGACGTATCAATGTTGTGGTCGCAGTTCGATCCGTCGTTAGTTCTGAAAATCGGATCCAGACCCTGAGTCGCCTCAAAACGGTCCCTTACCTCAGCCGCGGAAATTGCCCAACCTTGCGTGGGCCGATGACACGATCCACAACTGCGTCCGTTGGTCCCTAGCGGCTGAAAGAAGGGCCCACTCAGATCGATCGGCCCGTTGCCGGCATTCTGCGTCTCCAGCAAACCCGCTTCATTGGGAAGGGGATATAGGTTGGGCAATGACTGCCCGCTGGCTGCCAAGCCGAGGAACAAGCTTCCAATAACTGCTGAAAGGCTGATGGTTAAAGACATATTTTTTCCGTGTTCTTGCTATCTACTTACAGGCGCCCAGAAACTTGCCTTGCATATGAACTACTGGGATTTCGCGTTCCGTGGATGTGACAACCGTGTCAAAGGCGTCCCGGCTGTAGGTGCTCGTTATCGTCGTCGACTTAGATCCACAAACCTGAGTCGTCGAAATCGTGTTCCCATCCATTTTGAAGTCCTTCAGCGTGCAGAGTCCGTTCTTTGCCACCGCCTTCGCTGTAGCCTCCCGTAGCATCTGGGCGGGCTGGTTGGCGAGTTCGACCATGGCGGGGGTGAAGCAGGTGGAGCGGGTTCTGGATGGCTTTCCGACCAACGTGGTAGTCATTTCCCAGAGTCCGGGGCGCATCCGATCCTCAGCGCGCAGCAAAGGGGCAACGGTGAACATCATCCCGACAAGCGCAAGTATCGTGGCCGATTTGAACTTGATCATGGAAACTTGCTCCTTGGTATGAACCTTGAATCCGGCAATCACTTTCCGGCCTGCTGTCGCGCCACGGCCCCGATTACAGGCAGTGACAGTGTCTGACCCTGGTACGCCTTCCACATCAGGAACAGCCACAGACAGACTCCGCCTCCCCACAGCAACAAACTGAATAGGCTCAAGAGCAGGGAAAGCGCAGAGGGGAGCAGCATCCCCATGGGTATGAGTACGAACCACGCCAGCGTCCAAACCAAGTTGAACAAGATCGACTGGATGGCATGGAACTTGATTCGAGGGTTTTGGTTGTAGGGCGCGATAACTAGGAAGAGTATCCCTGTAATCAGCCCTCCCAGGTAGCACAGGGCAGCGGCGGCATTTTCCGTCAATCCGGCGTTAGCGACTGGAACGGGGGCGGGCATCGCCATCACCGGCGTAGCACCAGCTATCATACTGAGCGCGGTACCGCATTTCGGGCAAAAGCGGCCGGGCACCGAGACTCCGCAAGCAGGACAGAATGACATATATTTTCCTTTTGTTCGATTCCTCGACTACAAGCGCGACAGGATCTTTCTGGCTAGTTCGACCCCTTTAGCTCTTCCACCGGTCACTTGGGAAAGATCGAGCGTGATAGCGGAACTGCCCTTAACAACGCAGAGCCTGGAGTCCGCCATCCCCATGGCGGCCTGGTCGCCAACGCTCAGTGGCTCGGAACTCTCTTTATCGGCGATCCCGGCGACGCCGCTCAACCGGTCGGCCATTTGGAACGCGGAGAAAGCAACCTGGCCGGCTTCGCGCTCGACAGTGAAGCCAAAGTAAGGCGCTTCGCCATTTGTGGCGCCTTCGATCACCCCGCGATGCATGGTCTTGATCATGTCCATGGCGCCAGGCGGCAGCCGGTCGGGTTGCGCTGGGGAGTTGGGGTCTTCTTTGATGGCAGCGATGGACTGTTTGAATTTTTCCAGACTCTGCTCGGCGGTCTCGGGCTTCACGAAGAAATCGCAGTGCTCCCCGCTCTCCCGATCGTTCGGTTTTCCATCCACCCGTTCGACGTCGATTCCGAGGATCGCCGTCGCCTCGTCTTTGGAGAGCAATAGACAGCCGTCTCGTTGGCTCTGGTGCCCTGCCTGGCTGGAACGCGTTGCAGCTTCATGAATCGAGCTGACAACATCCGACGCTCTCACGCCGGTAACATTCTCGGCGATCTTCACGTAGCGCCGAGCCGTGAAATACACTCCGGCAACAGAGAGAACTCCCAGGAAAAACAAGACGCCCAGCGCAATCAGGACGATTTTAAGGCCCGATATATGCCGCTGTGCCGCCGGTACAGCTGATATAGCTGGCGTAGCCATTGCTGGTGGTGGGAGGACCCCGCCAGCGTGGGCTCCGCAATTGCCACAAAAACCGGACTTTTCGCCGACTGGCGAACCACAGTTCCCGCAGAAATTTGCCATTCGATGCGCTCCTTGGACCAAAGGGTCTTCACCCCAATAGCGCAAAGCGAAGGGGAATCAGCTCAAAAATTATTTCTTGGGTACAATCTCGAACTCTGCCAGACCTTGTTCCAGTTCGTTTCGCAGCCCCTGGCCCAGTGCGTTGCCGGCTGGAACCAGACTCAACGCCTGGCGCTCGGTTCGAATGGCTGAAGCCGCGTCACCGGTCCGAAAATACGCCCAGGCCAGAGTGTCCAGGAATAAGGCGTTGGCTTCCTTCGTGGATGTATTGGCGCGGAGTGCCAGCTCCAGAGCTTTGGCAGGCTGCCGCAAGGATTCGATTTCCGCTTTGAGTAGAGCGTTAGCGTAATCGTTCCACTCATAGGCCCCCGCTCCGGGTCTCTCCGCCACCGCGCGCATAAGCTCGAGGGCTTCACTGCCGGCCTTTTCGGCATTTTCGAGGTCCCCGATCTTCTTCATTTCCGCGGCCATTCTGGTGAGCGCGAGTGCCAGGCCGGCGGGCGCCTTGGAATCGGTCGGGTCGATGGACATGAGCGCGTGCATGGATGCCACGGCTCTGGAGTATGTCGTCATCGCTCCGACGCGATCGTCCTGGGCCAACAGCGCTTGGGCTACATAAATCTGCGTGTAGGCCATCAAACGCCGATATTCAACGTTATTCGGTTGTTCGCCCGCCAGAGCTTCGAAAAGAGCACTGGCTTTGGCAAGGTAGCTTAGAGCTTCGGGGACTTGATTGAGATGGCGGAGAAGGTTTCCGAATGCCGCGCAGGTGGCGGCTAGGGTGCGGCGAACCAAGCGGTCGCGGCTGAGCGCCGTCACGACCGAATCCAAATAGCCAATGCTGGCGCGGCAAGCCTCAGTCGCATGAACCGCGTCCCCGGCGGCGGCCAGGACGATACAGCGGCGGTTTTGAATGTAGCCAGCGACCTTTCGCGACTCGGGATCGGAAGGCTCCCGCCGCAATACCTGTTCCTGCATCGTTAGCGCCCGCTGATAATCCACGAGCGCCTGGTCGGGCTGGCCGTTGAAGAATTGCCCATCCCCGACTTTGCTCAGACTGAAGGCTAAGTCCCGCTGGGCCGGCAGATCGGTTTTTTGCTGCCGGGAAATCGCTTGCCGCAGCTCAAAAGCTTTCTGATAGTTTGCCAGCGAACCACCGTCGGCACTGCCCGGCCCAATTGCATCGTGAAGAAGGTCGCCAGTCTTTTCGTAGGCGCTGGCGAGTTCCCGCTGCAGTTGAAGGTCGCCGACTGATTCGGCGGAAAGAATTTCCAGATACTGCTGCGCTTTCGCCAGCACCAGTCGCCTGGCGCCGGCGGATCCAGCCAGATCGCGAATGCCATCGTGCAACTCGAAAAGTAAAGTAGTGACCAATGAACGGAGTTCGCCGAGACGCTTTTCAGCCCGGGCCCGCTCGAGATCGGCGCGGGTGCGTTGTTGCCCAGCTTCATCCGCTTTCTGTTCGGCGCGCGCTTCTTGAACGACCGTTTGGCGTCTTGCCCTATCCGCCGCCGCTTCCTGGGCCTGGGCGAACCGGCGCTGGACGTCGGCGATGCTGCGCTGCTGATTCGCTACGTGCTGCTCCTGCCTGGCTCGTCTCGCTTCCCCAACGCTTACTACGATGCCCGCTGTTAATGAAAGGATCACGAGCGTCACCGCGGCGATAGGGGCCAGGTTTCGGCGCAGAAACTTTTCCGCGCGGTAGCCGAAGCGGTCACCCTGCGCCATTACCGGAAGCCCGTTTTTGTAGCGGTCCAGGTCATCGCGGAATAACGCCACGGATGAGTACCTGCGGACTGGGTCCTTCTGAAGCGCCCGCATGGCGATGTGGTCGAGCTCGCCTTTCAGTTGGCGGCGCCATCCGTGAAAACCGCCCGAAACATCTTCGCTGACGGCAACGCTGGGCTTCAGGGGCATGCGTTCGCAAACAGCGCTCATTACCTGGTGCGGAAGGTCGCCGCTACCGTGCATTGGATTCAGCCCGGTGAGCAGCTCATACAGGAGCACGCCCAAAAGATAGACGTCGGTAGCGGCAGTGATCGATTTCCCAAGGACTTGCTCGGGGCTGGCATATTCGGGGGTCAGGATGAGGGCGCTGGCTGCCAGTGACGCCGGCTGAGTCTGAGCCGGGTCCGCCAGAATCTTGGCAATGCCGAAGTCCAGGAGCTTTACAGCGCCTTCCGGGGTAACCAGAATATTGCCCGGTTTCAGATCGCAGTGGACGATCATATGATCGTGCGCGTATTGCACCGCGTCACAAACTCGCGAAAAGAGATCCAGACGACCGTTGACATCCAGGTGGTGCGCCAGGCAATAGCGGTCGATGCGAACCCCGGAAACAAACTCCATGACGAAGTACGGTCGCCCTGTCTCGGTGGCGCCGCCATCCAGAATGCCCGCGATGTTAGGGTGATCCAGGCCAGCCAGAATCTGACGTTCCCGGCGGAACCTTTCGTGCGTCGACGCGGTCAACAAAGTTGCGCGGATCACCTTTATCGCTACGCGCTTTCGAAAAGAACCGTCGATGCGAGCGGCTTCGTAGACGGTCCCCATTCCGCCGCGGCCGATCTCCTGGACGATTTCGTATGACCCGATGCGGGATCCGGCCAAATCAGTTTCTGAGCTCGCGATTGGAGAATGGAGATCCGCGATTGGTTGGCCCATAAAATCGCCGCGGCGCTCGTAAGCCGCAACCAGCAACTCGACCTCTGCCACCAGGGATGGGTCGGCGCCGCGAGTCTCGGCCAGGATGCCATTGCGATCGTCTGGAGGAAGGTCGACGACCGATTCAAAGACTGCGCGGATCTGTTGAAGCCGCTCTGGCGTCATGAAGACTGCCAGGGCTCTAAGCTGGCTCCTTATGATATCCTTTATCCGCCATGACCGGCGGCTCCGAGCCCAGGGATGTATCCGCCATACTGAGCGCTTGGGGCCAAGGCGACCAAGCCGCCGGGAACGAGCTGATTGAAATTGTCTATCAGGAGCTTCGGCGTCTGGCCGCATATTACCTTCAAAGCGAACCTGGCGGCCACACCTTACAGGCCACGGCGCTAGTACACGAGCTTTACCTGAAGTTATTTTCAACGGAGCCGGTGGCGTTGCACGACCGCGAGCACTTCCTGGCAGTAGCGGCCCGCCAACTCCGGTATATTGTTGTGGACTACGCCAGGAACAAGCACGCGCAAAAGCGCGGCGGTTTGCAGGGCAAAATCTCTCTCGATGACGCGTTAGCGTTCGCGGTACCCACCGACAGCCGAGTTCTTGATCTCGATGAGGCGCTGCAACGTTTGGAAAAACTAGACCCCCGCGCGTCGCAAGTAGTGGAACTGAGATTCTTCGGAGGCCTAACCGATGAAGAAGCCGCCAAGACACTGAGCATCTCCCTGGCTACCGTCAAACGCGACTGGGATTTCGCACGATCGTGGCTGTTGAGCCAGATGGAGTGAACAGATGCAGAACTATTTCGATTTGACAGGCAAAGTAGCGCTGGCCACGGGGGCGTCGTCCGGCATTGGAGCCGCAACCGCCGTGCTACTAGCCGGCTTAGGCGCGCGGGTGGCCATTGGATATCACAGCAATCCGGATGGGGCCGAAGAGGTGCGCTCGAAGATCGCAGCGGCCGGTGGAACCGCTATCGCGATTAGAGCCGATGTAACGCGCGCCGATGAGATTTCCTCTCTCGCCGGGACAGTTGCCGCTCAGCTCGGCCCGATCGATATTCTGATCAATAACGCCGGCTCGCTGATGCAGCGCATGCGAATTCTGGAGGTGAAAGAGGAGGCCTGGGACGAGATCCAGGATCTCAATCTCAAGAGCGCGGTGCTTTGTTCCCAGGCCGTGGCGCCATCGATGATCGAGCGTAAGCAGGGAGCGATCATTAATGTGTCCTCTATCGCGGGCCGCAACGGGGGCGGACCGGGCGCCAGCGCGTATGCCAGCGCCAAAGGCGGACTGATCAGCTTCACCAAAGCGCTAGCCAAGGAATTGGCGCCGCATGGCGTGCGGGTGAACGCAGTTTCTCCGGGTGTGATCGACACCCCGTTTCATGAGCGCTTTTCTACTCCAGAGATGATGCGCAATTTTGTGTCAGCGATTCCGTTGGGCCGTGTAGGCACACCGATGGAATGCGCCCAAGTGATCGTGTTTCTAGCGTCCGACGCAGCCAGCTATATAGTTGGGGAAACGATCGAGGTGAACGGCGGCCAGTTGATGCTGTGACGGAATGTCGCCATTGGGAACCGGATGGAGACAACCTGTCATACAGTCAATGCCTGACAGACATACGGTAAGCGCCCTAATTCATTACGTTTGCTGCGTTCGTACTATCGGAACTCGGATTGCCTCTGTAAGTGCGGGCATCTGGAAGGGAGACCCACCATGGAAAAGGAACTGCAGCAATTGATAGAAGAACTGGGCGAAGTGATCAACTCATCTTTATCAGAGTCGGACCGCTTTGCCGCCGTCATGGCGGAGATGGAGCAGGCCGGCTACAACGTATACGTGATTTTGGAAGCCTCGATTGGGTTCCGCAAGAACGGCGACTCGCAATTCCAATCCGGCGAGGCGGAAATCCAGGTGTCGCCGCAACCCAAGGCTGATTGTGTGCGGGCCGGAGATATGACCGCGGGCGATCTGGATTTCTTACGAGATCTAAAAATTTCAGCCGCCTGAAAGACCGGCAACCGAGCGTTCCTTAGTTACGCGATTGCGCTCACCGCTCGCGTCTCCTCGCGCGAGCGGTAGCAGTAGGTGGCCAACAGGATAGACGGAACAATCACCGCAGCCAGCACTTGCGCCACCGGATCGGTTGCGTCCGTGAGCAGCACTCCCACCACATAGTAGGGCAAGCAGCCCACGCACCAATTTTTCCAGACGGCGGACACAGAGCTGTTTTCGGTCAGCGCCATGACAACCGACACCAGGCCCGTGTTCACCACGTAGAAGGCGGCGGCGCCCAGCATCAGACACAAGAGCGCAGGCTGGTCCGCTAATCCGGGAATCAAATGCTGGACGAACACATAACCCGCCGCGGATGCGAACGCCATGTTCGCTCCGTTAAAGAAAAGCTTGATCAAGGACGGCTGGTATTTCGGCTTGTACACAGTCTGGACAATACCAGCCAATGCCGCGGCGACCCACACTTCTGCAAGCGACAAAGTTGTGGACCCTAAGAGCGCAAAGAAGAACACGGGCGAATAGGTACCTGTGACGCCCGGGACGCTACACTTTAAAGTAGCCGCCGCAAGAAATAGCAACAGGAATACTGCAAAACGCGTTGGATCATCCGAACGCCAGTGGGCCACGGCGAACGACGTCGCCAATGCTCCAGTTACGATCACGGAGGCGATATATGCCTTAGCAGTCTTGGTCATATGACACCACCGTTGGGCTGCTGATGTAATTTGTCCATCGGCATCCAGTGAGGCATTTGTACTGCCAAGGCAGTACGCGGGAAAACTCTAATCGGCTAGATGTCTTAGGAGGGCGGGGCCTCGGCTCGCAAGTTTGCAAGCGACAAGATGGCAACTTTGAAGGCCAGAATGTCGCGGTACCGCGGGTGTTCGAGTTCTAACGAGGACTAACTGGCTGTCGCGCCCTCAGCCCCATTCTCTTCGGGCTGAACCCACTTCTCGATAAGCGCCAACACAGCCAGTTTGTAGGCCTGCAGGTTCATCGGTTTTTGAACGTATTCACGTGCTCCTAAAGCGAGCGCTCGCTGTATGTCACGCTGGTCATCGGATACACTAAAGACCACCACTGGAATATCCTTACGCGGGTTGCGCTCCAGGATGGCGTGCCCTGAAATCATGGGTATATTCAGATCCAGGATAATCAGGGCGGGATTAAAGGTGGGTTCGTCGAGCATGCTGAGCGCCTGGACGCCGTCTCGAGCGATAACCAGCTTGATCGGAATCCTAGACTCCGCCACTATCTGACCGGTCAACAACGCATCCCCGGCGCTGTCTTCAATCAACAGAATCTGTACAGGCTTGACCCCTACACCCATGGCTATGGCGTGTGACTCTAATCGAAACCAATCCGTTACACGATTTTTTTTGCGCACCGATGGGCGTCCCGTAAGGGGTGAGCGGTGGTAAGATCTAAGATCGCCCGAATATGCTGGACATCTCCTCGACCGATGTTCTCTTAATCGGCGGTGGCGGAGCAGGGTTGAGAGCCGCTATCGCCGTCGCCGAAACCAATCCCAACCTCACAGTCGCCGTGGTTTCGAAGGTTTACCCGATGCGGAGCCACACGGTATCCGCGGAAGGTGGGGCCGCGGGCGTCATCCGGCCCGACGACAGCTTTGACGAGCACGCTTACGACACGATCTCCGGCGGGGATTGGCTGCCGGATCAAGACGCCGTCGAAATGTTCGTTAAAGAAGCGCCGCTGGAACTGATGCGGCTGGAACATTGGGGCTGTCCGTGGAATCGCGAGCCGGACGGGCACGTGGCTGTGCGGCCCTTCGGCGGAATGAAGAAAGAGCGCACGTGGTTCGCCGCCGACAAGACCGGCTTCCACATGCTGCACACGCTGTTTCAGACTTCACTCAAATACAATGCGGTGCAGCGCTATGACGAATATTACGCCACCAAACTGCTGATTGAAGATGGCCAGGTGCAGGGCTGCGTCGCGATCGAAATATCGAGCGGCAAGATCCAGGCGATTGCGGCGCGGGCTGTGATCCTATGCACGGGCGGCGCTGGGCGAGTTTTTCCGTTCACCACCAACGCCGCCATCAAGACCGGCGACGGCATGGCGCTGGCGTACCGTGCCGGCGCTCCCTTGAAGGACATGGAGTTCGTCCAGTACCATCCCACCGGGCTTCCGTTCACTGGCATTCTGATTACCGAAGCGGCCCGGGCCGAGGGCGGGTATCTGATTAACAAGGACGGATACCGGTATTTACAGGACTATAGTCTGGGCAAGCCGCAGCCCGAGCCGGTATTGCGCACTATGGAGCTGGGGCCTCGTGATCGCTTGTCACAGGCCTTCGTGAAGGAATACGAGAAAGGTCGAACGATCGACGGGCCATACGGGGCGGTGGTACACCTGGACCTGCGGCACCTGGGGGAAAAGAAGATCAACGCCAAGATTCCTTTCGTCCGAGAGCTGTGCCTCAAGTACGAGAACCTTGATCCGGTGAAGGAGTTGATTCCGGTGCGGCCGGTAATCCATTACGTGATGGGTGGCATCCACACCGACATAAACGGCGCGACTCCGTTCAAGGGCTTGTATGCCGCCGGCGAGGCGGCCTGCGTCAGCATCAACGGAGCGAATCGTCTGGGATCGAACTCGCTTACCGAGTGCCTGGTGTTTGGAGCCAAGGCCGGAAGGGATGCGGCCGAGTTCGCTTCCGTACAGAAAATGCCGGGACGGCATCTGCTGGCGCAAGCAGCGGATGAAGAGACGCGCCTGGACGACCAGTTCCTGAACAAGACCGGCGGGCGCGAGCGCATCGCCACTATCCGGGAAGAGATGCAAAAGACCATGGAGCAGAGCGCCGGGATTTATCGCTCCGGCGAATCGCTGGAGAGGGGCGCGAACAAGCTGCGGGAGCTGCAGGAGCGGTTCTTAGATGTCGGGCTGGACGACCACAGCCGCACCTTCAACACGGAACTGGTGGCCGCGCTGGAGCTGGGGTCGATGCTGGATGTGGCGGAGGCGATGATTCAATGCGCTCTGCATCGGACTGAGTCGCGGGGTGCGCATCAGCGCACGGATTTTCCTGCTCGCGACGACCAAAACTTTCTAGCGCATTCGGTAGTGGCGCGCCAGGAGGACGGAGTCCCGCAGGTGAGTTATCTGCCGGTGACCATCACGCGCTGGCCCCCCGCAGAACGAGTTTACGGAAAATGATCGCTTATGGCTGAACAGATCGCTCTCGAAGTCACACGCTTTTCGCCCGAACGGGACAAGACGCCGTCGATCCAGAGCTTCGACGTTCCGCTCCGCAAGGAGTGGGTGGTTCTGGATGCGCTGAATTACGTGAAGGACAAAGTGGACGGATCGTTGTCGTTCCGTTGGTCGTGCCGCATGGGAGTCTGCGGCAGTTGCGGAATGATGGTGAACGGCGAGCCCAAGCTGACCTGTGCAACTTTCCTGACTGACTATGCTCCCGGTCCGGTGCGCGTGGAACCGCTCAAGAATTTTCCGGTGAGGCGCGACCTTATTGTCGAGATCACGGACTTTCTAGAGAAGCTGTCGAAGGTAAAGCCGTGGCTGATCCGCGATAAAGAGAAGGCGCCATCGGAGGGCGAATATTTGCAGTCGCCCGAGCAATTGGAAACGTTCCGGCAATACAGCATGTGTATCAACTGCCTGCTGTGTTACGCGGCCTGTCCGGTGTACGGACTGGATCCGTTGTTCGCCGGTCCGGCGGCTTTGGCGTTGGCGCAGCGCTACAACATGGATTCGCGGGACGAAGGCAAGAGCGAGCGGCTCGACATCCTATCGCAGCACGATGGAATCTGGGGCTGCACATTCGTCGGGGACTGCACGCAGGTTTGTCCCAAGCATGTCGATCCCGCCGGTGCAATTCAGCAATACAAATTAACCGCGACCCAAGAGTGGGTCAAATCGCTGCTAATGCCTTGGGGAGGTAAGTGATGGCGACTTACACCAGCTATCCGCCCAAAGGATATCGCGTCCGCATGTCCACTTACTGGTGGCTGGGCCGGTGGCCCTATCTGAAGTTCATCCTGCGCGAGATCAGTAGTGTTTTCGTGGCTTGGTTTGTAATCGAGACGCTGCTGCAGATCAACGCATTGATCGACGGGCCCGAAGCCTGGCTCGAAATGCAGGATTTCTTCACCAATCCGATTGTCATCGCGCTGAACGTGATCAGCCTGTTTTTCGTGGTCTTTCACGCCATTACCTGGTTCAATCTGGCGCCTAAGGCGATGGCTGTGCGCGTGGGCGGGAAGCGGGTACCGGGCATTCTCATCGCGGGACCGCAATATGTGGCGTGGGTGATTGTGTCGGCGGCGGTGGCGTGGCTGCTTTTGCATGGGTAAATGCAGAAGGGATAAATAATGCACAAGCGATCCAATGAGCCTTTTGTCTGGCTGCTTTTCAGCGCAGGAGGAGTGGTTGCGGCGCTGCTGATCCCGATTCATCTGTTTCTGTTTGGCGTAGCGTTCCCGCTGGGATGGCTTAACGCACCGAGTTATGACAGCGTGCTGGCGCTGGCGGGCAGCCCGATAGGCCGTGCATACCTGTTCGTGCTTTGCATGCTGCCATTGTTTCATTGGGCGCACCGGTTTCGGTACACGCTTTATGACGGCCTGCAGATCAAGCACCTGGATGAGCTGGTGAATACTCTTTGTTACGGCGGGGCGATTGTGGGAACGATTATCGCGGGGTATCTGATTTGGAGAATTCCCTAACGGATAATGCCCGTCTCCGTACTACAATAGGTAAACCTGCTACAGAAGAAGGAGAGAACCACGTGAATCGTTTTTCCAAGATGATATTCTTCGCTGCGCTCGCGGGCGCCGCCGGCCTCTATGCGCAGAGCAACCCCTTTAGCACGGAGGTAAAGGCGAACTATAACAACACCAAGAATAATCTGATGAAGGCCGCGGACAAAATGTCCGAAGCCGACTACGATTTCAAGGCGACGCCGGATGTTCGAACTTACGGCCAACTGATAGGCCACGTCGCCGATGCTCAAGTGGGCATCTGCGGGGCAGCCAAAGGAGAACAGAAAAAAGGCGGGGCCGGGGAAATGACCTCTAAGGCCGATCTGGTAGCCGCGCTGAAAGCTTCATTTGATTATTGCGATAGCGCCTACGACGCTTTGAATGACGCCGATGGAGTTCAAACCGTAAAAATGTTTGGCCGCGACCGCACGAAACTCGGCGTGCTCGACTTCAACGTCATTCACGACAACGAGATGTACGGCACTATCGCGGTCTATCTGCGTTTAAAGGGGATCGTGCCACCTTCGTCAGAACGGCCCGCGGGACAAGGCAAGGGCGGGAAGAAGTAACCGGTTACCACCGTGGCATCCAGGCGTCGTGGGCGACCGCATCTGTCCGAGGTCCAAAGGGCCGCTGTGCTAAAATGGCATTTGAAAAAGATCTCCGTTGAGCTCACGTTGGAAGAGCTTCAAGCCATCCTGACCTTGGCGGATAACCAGTTATTTCGGGTGAAATATATCGATCCTAAAATGCCTGGCTACGTCAGCCGCCCCGACGAACTTCGAGCAGCCAACTCAGCCGTTCAGATACTTCAAGACGCAGTGAAGACCGCCAAGGGGATCAAGGCCAAAAATAACGGATGAAGTGGGTCGCACCGGTCTCCGGGCGGCTGTCTTTTAAGCGGTCGCTCTGAGTTTGAGCCTTGGACCGTAGCGTTCCCACGTCAGCGTGGTCTTGGCTGCCTGGATGTCCCGCGCAGTGGCGCACGGGTTACTAGAGAGGACGGCCGTGGTAATGGCGTCGGTCTTTGCAGCCTCGAGACCATCCACGTTGTTCTGATACGGCCAGGTCCTGGTCGCCAGGTGATGCACTCTCACCTGCCAGACCTCATCGCCGACTTCGACAAAAAGGCGGTAGTCTTTGTAATCTGCGCGGTATCCTTGGCCGCGAATTAGCATGCGCTATCGTGCTCCAGACTCCGGCGACTGGCTCATATTGTCCGAGACGTTGCCGTCCGAGTCTATAGTTGAGATGTCGTCGTCAGGTGAGTCAGGTCGATCGGGATCGCGTTTTTGAAGCTTTCGCTCCAAGCGCCGAGCTAGCTTTTCCTTTGCCTTCTCGGCACGTGCGACTTCCTTCTGTCGCTTCTTGAATGTATCTCCTGTCCGGCCGGCCATATGCTCCTTCCCCCATTTTAGTCTTTAGGATCCAGTGCGGACGTTGCGTCCAATCAGCGAGCTAACTTACCAACGCCGGTCTCGCCGGCCTCCGCCTCCGCCACGGTCCCCCCCGCCGCCCATTCTGGGCCGCTCTGTCTTGGGACGGGCTTCGTTGACGTTGATCGCGCGGCCTCCCAGGTCGGTACCGTTCAATCCGGCAATAGCCTGATCGGCTTCATGCGAATCCGTCATTTCCACAAAAGCAAAGCCCCGTGATCGCCCGGTGTCCCGGTCTGTCATTAAACTGACTCTCTCAACGGCGCCGTACGCCTCGAATGCGATGCGAATCGATTCCTCCGTCGCACCAAAATCCAAATTGCCCACAAAGATCTTTTTCATTGGCTCCTTCTGACATTTGTCCAAGCTGTGCGAGACAAATTAGAGTTCGCGGCCAAGCCTGGCGGGACGATCAAACGCACTTTGAGTATACCAGTTTTTCACACGAAAGCCGTTCGATTTAATCTATCTGGACGGCCGCCGGCCACCCTGGGCGGCCCCCTCCAGGCCCCAGAAAGCTGGTATCCTAAAAATTCGGTCCATGATCGAATGACAAGGGGTTCTTTTGGCTGAAATTCAGATACAGGATGGCGAAACTTTAGAGAGCGCGCTTCGCCGCTTCAAGCGCAAGGTCTTACAAGAGGATATCATTAAGGAGATAAAGCGACACTCTTTCTATTTGAAGCCGGGTGAGAAGAAACGTGTCAAGGAAGCGTTGGCCCGCAAACGTAACCGTAAGAAGCGCAGGCGCGACGGCGGCATGGAACCAGCTCCATAGCGGTCAGGAAGCGGTGTCCTTCATTTCGCCGCGAACGGCGCCATCAGTTCGGTAGTCGAATACAACCGTCCGTCCACCATCACCTGCTCTACGTTCGCAGCGTCTTTGATGTCCCGCAGCGGATTCCCGGAAACCATCACAAGATCGGCCAGCTTGCCCGCTTCGAGCGACCCCAAATCCTTGCCGTAACCGTAAGCCTTGGCGGGTAGCAGCGTGGCCATTTGGAGCGCCTCCCACGGTTGCATTCCGAACTTCACTTCGGCGCGCAGTCCGAGATGATTGAGAATCGCGAGGCCCGGAAGCGGAGAATCCGTCCCCAGCAGCACTGTGCCTCCGCCGCGCATGATACTGATCAGCGTTTCCTCTTCTTTCTTGAGATTATCGATCGTCAGGGATTGATCGGTCTTCATGGCGCGATCGCGCGCGGCGGTCATGGTCTTCTGCGCCCAGGGCGTGTTCAGAGTCACAATCCGCGGATCGTCGAGAATTTTTGGATCTTCTGCATATAGAGCAGATGCCGCAAAAGGCGTGGATATCATGAATTCGCCCGCCGCCGCGAACAGCCCCCGGATGTCCTGGTAAGTAGCGCCTCCATACGAACGCGTATAGGAGTAACCCCAGCGCGATGTCGCGCTCACGTGAGTCATGCCGTCCATCCCGTAAGTCAAGCCCGGCAGCCCATAATGTGAAGCTGTCCAAATTCCCAGCTTGTCATGCGCGAACTTCGTGGCTATGAGCTGTAGCTCGTGGGGCAGGCGGACGTAGGTCTTCAGATTGTCGTATTCGAGCGCCTGCGCGCGGTCAAGCTCCAACTGCAGTTCCCGTTCGTTGGTGACGCCATGATCGGTGCCATAGTATCCACGCTCCCCATCAATGGGTTCGCCAGCCGAGAAATAGCGCGGCCCGACGCGGCTGCCCGATGCAAACGACTCCTTGATCTCCATCTGGCCGTAGGCCTGGTCTCCTTGCGACTGCAGGTCGGTAAATCCATAGGCTAGCCAAATGCGGCCGGCGCGATCACCGTAGGATGCCAAGCCGCCGTAGCCGTGATTGTGCGCCTCCCACAATCCGGGCATAACCGTCAGATTCGAGGCATCGACAACTTCAGTTCCCTGCCGTAACTCGCCTTGGTGCAGCTCATCGCGATGCGGCTCAATCCCCTGAATCCGCCGGCCAACGACGATCACGTCGACGTTCGAGCGCACGTTCGGACCAAGCCCGTCCCAGAGCCGCCCGGCGTGCACCAGAATCTTCTTGGTGGCGCTTTCACGATGCCAGGCCAGATCGAGCGGCACCGTTGTTGGTGGTGTCGCCCCGTCGGACGCGACGATTCGCAATTTCCCATTCGACAGATAGAGCAAGCGCTTGCCGTCGCCGCTCCAGGTCGGCGCATCGGTCATTTCTTCGTTGATCGGACGGGCTTCGCTAGTTGGAATGCCGTTTGCATCTACTGGCCGAGTCCACAGATAACCATCCATCACAAAGGCCATTTGAGAGCCATCCGGCGAATAAATCGGGCCGTCGACGCTACGCGTGCTGATGGATTTGTACGGCCCCGGTTCGGTGAATGTCACCTTACCACTTGCTAAATCAACCGTTTCGATCAAGTTCGTTCCTTCGCGGAAACGCCGCGAATACGGCCGCAGCGCCGCTACCGCAATGGTCTTTCCGTTGGCCGACCAGCTCGCCTTGCCCGGTTCGTAAGTCTCTTTGATCGCTTCTTTGATTTCGCCGCTTGAAAGATCGACGACGTAAGTGGTTCCATTCTTCTGAAACGCGATTTTCTTGCCATCTGGCGCCCAGGCAGGTTCTATTTCAGCCGAGTCCGCCAAGTTAGTAACTCGGCGCTCTGATTTTGTGCCGAGATCAAAAACATATATATCGGCGGTGCCTGCTTTGTCAGAGCTATAGGCTATCTGTCTACCATCCGGTGACCAAGCCGGCGATTGCTTGTAGTAACTGCCGCTCATCAATGGCTGCGGCTTGCCGCCGACTTCCATCAGCCACAATCGATTAAGAGCCGCAAAGACGATCCGGTTGCCGTCAGGCGACAGGGCTGGCGTCAGAATGCCTTTGGTCGCGCGTGGCGTGATGGAATCGAAGTCCATCTGCCGGCGCTTATACGCCGGGCGGCTCAATTGAAACTTGGCCTGGAATGGAATGGTCCTGGTTTCGCCGCCGCCCAGCGTGGTAACGAAGATCTTTCCGTTGCCTGTGTAAAGAACCTGGTTCGTCGAAAGCCAGGTGGCGGGAAAGGGAAAGACATCCTCAGCCATCCCCAGCGGGGAGCCCGAGACCATGAGCTGGGTGGTGTTGCCACTGATCTGCGCGTAGGCGATTTTCTTTCCATCGGGGGACCAGGAAGGGGAATTCACCCGAGTGGGGGCGGGGGCTAATATGATGGACCTGGTGCTGCCTGTTGCATCGGTCGACTGGATGCTAGTTCCGACCGCGCCCGCTCCGCTCACATACGCGATTTCTGCGCCATCGGGCGACCAGGCGGGCTCAAATGCGTCGGCCGGGCTCGAGGTCCACTGCGTCAGCTTTCCGCTCTCGACGTCCGCAATCCAGATGTCGTAGTTACCCTTGAACGCGCGATCGGAAGAAAACGCGACCTTTTTTCCGTCCGGCGAGAAACGCGGCTCCCGATCGTCGGCATGGCCGTCGGTGAGTTGCCGGACCCCCGTACCGCCGGGCTTCATCAGCCAGATGTGAAACGTGCCGCCTTTGAAGGATTGAAAGGCGACCAAGTCCCCCTTGGGTGACCAGTCAGGTCGAGCCGGCTCTAGAAATGGATCGGTGAGTCGTTTGGCTGTCCCACCGCCAATCGGCAGCGACCACAATGTCTCTTGCAGATCCATGATGATGGTCTTGCGGTCCGGCGAAACCGTAACGTTGACATTGGTGCCTTCGGTCACGGTGACGGCACGCGTCGTGCCGTCCTTCGCGGCGCCGAGACAAATAATCGCGAGCACGGCGGCGGATATCCATAGTACACGTTTTTTCATACGCTTTTTAGAAAGCCTAGGAACTTCGGGACCATCGGCGCCTAGTAATTTGTGATGAACACGTCGGCCGCAGCCAGCGCCTTAAGTAAAACCTCCCTCGCCACCGCTGCCGCCGGACCTGCTATGTAGGTTCCGCAGTCAGTCACGCGCAGGCCGGCAAGAGGTCCCTCATCGTCAGACATAGGCATCATCCACTGTGCTTGAAGGACGCATGGAAGTCAACGCGGAGAGCCTAAAATAGAATTAACGGGATTTCGATGAAGTTTCCAGCGCCTTTCTTATTGACGACCGCCGTGTTATGCCTCGCCGCGCCGCCGGAAAAAAAGCTGGCCATCGTGCGGCCGCTGCTCTCGCAGACGGAGGACGGCGCGCCCGTTTCATCCGGATTTGAATTTGTGCCCGGTGAAACCATCCACTTCAGTTGCCAGATCGAGGGCTATAAGAAGATGGAAGACAAGTCGGAAGTAGAGAAGCTTCTGGTGACATATCAGGTGGAGGCGCGCGACTCGCGCGGCGTCCTGTTGCAGCCGATACAAGAAGGAAAAGAGGGCGGCACGGTGGCGGCCGAAGACAAGAAATGGATGCCCAAGATCATGGAAAGCATCGTGATCCCGCCGCTGGCCGAGTCCGGTGAATATCAGATCCTGGTCAAGGTGAAAGATGAGATCGGCCAAGCCACAGCGGACTCCCGCACGTCGTTCACCGTGAAGGGACGCGACGTCGCACCCAGCGATACTCTGGTAGTCCGCAACTTCCGGTTTCTGCGCGCCGAGGAAGACGGGAAGGCGCTGCAGGTAGCCGCGTATCGTCCCGGCGATCCGGTCTGGGCACGTTTCGAAATGACCGGTTACAAGTTGGGCGAAGCTAATCAGTTCGACATCGAGTATGGTTTGCGTGTCCTGCTCGCGGATGGATCCGTGGCTTATTCCGAGCCACAAGCCGCCACGGGGAAGGAACGGACATTTTATCCGCAGCGCTATCAACCGGGTGTTCTGAACCTGAACCTGGCGAAGGACCAGAAACCCGGCGAATACACGATTGTCGTGACCGTCCGCGACAACTTGGGGAACCAGACTTACGAGACGCGGGAGAAGTTTTCGGTGGAGTAATGACTAATGGCCCGCTTATTCCGTAGCAGCCCCGGATTTTCTCTGATCGTCAGCATCCCTTCGTTTGGCGCGTAATCCGCACTTCCCGAACATTACCAACCTTCGCGCTTCCGCAAGCTCAGAATGTGCGCGACGTGATGGCGCGAGTGCCATGCGAAATATCCGAGGGTCCAGTCGAGCGCCAATTCGCCCCCATCTGGATGCCGAAAGCTACGCTTGAAATCATCATCCCCCAACGAACGTAACAACATCACCCAGCGCCGGTGAAGCGCATCCGTTAGCGCGAGCGATGGTTCAATCGGGCCCGCCTTCGCGTCGGGAAGTTCCGCCCAAGCCGTTTCCTCAATCGGCTTGATTGTCGGTGTCTGCTCGGTAAGCGCCAAAGGAACAAACATATAGGCACTCAGGTGACTGTCGGGAATATGGTGTACAACTTGCCGAATCGTCCAACCGCCGGGCCGATACGGCTGGTCCAGCTGGTCGTCACTCAACCCCGCCACGGCATCGCGAAGACTGGCGGGCAAAGCTTCCAAGGCAGCAATCCAAGCGTCGCGTTCTGCGCGCCGAATGATTAAGGGCGGACGATACGGCCCGATAGGATAGCGAAGGTCCGTGCTCGCATCCGGTTTTTCCGAAGATGAACTAGCCATGACTGACTAGTGTCGGCTTAACTATTTCCACTCTGCGGTGAAAATGTTGAACTCGTAGCGCGCCTTGGCATCCTTATCGGAGGCGAACACAATCTTCTTGCCGTCCGGCGAGAACTCCGGAAAAGCCGTGAATCCGCCGAAATCGGTCACTTGTTCGAGACCGCTTCCGTCCAGGTTGCACATGAACAGCTCGAACTTCCGGCCATCGCAGTTGTGTTTGTTGGATGAAAACAGAATCTTCTTGCCGTCGGGCGTGAAGGACGGCGCGAAGGCAGCGCAGCCAAAATCGGTGATCTGCTTGGCGTTCTTGCCATCAGAGTCGGCTACCAATAGCTCCATCTTCATCGGGGAAGTCAGGTTTTCACTGAGCAGGTCGCGGTATTTCTTTTCAGTTTCCGGCGTCGCTGGATGATTCGCGCGCCACGCCAGCTTCTTGCCGTCGCGGGAGAGCACCGGGCCGCCGTCGTAGCCTTCGCTCTTAGTCAGCTGCTTCTTCCCAGAACCGTCCGAGTTCATCGTCCACAAGTCCAGATCGCCGGATTGCATCGATGTATACACGATCTTGCCGGTCTTCCAGTTCACCGTTCCTTCGGCGTCATAGCCTTGCGCCGACGTCAGCTTCTTCTGAATCTTGCCATCGTCGGTCGCAAGATAAATGTCGTAGCCGGGATAAACCGCCCACACGTAGCCTTTACTGCGATCCGCGTCCGCGGGACAAGCGTCGCCCGCCTCATGCGTGGACGCGTACAGAATGTGCTTATTGTCGGCCATGAAATATCCGCAGGTGGTCCGGCCCTTGCCGGTTGAAACCATATGCTGATCCGACCCATCGGCGTTCATAATGAAAATCTGATCGCACTGCAGCTTATCGCGCGTCGACTGGAAAATAAGGCGCTTCCCATCCGGGGACCAGTAAGCTTCGGCGTTCTGCCCCCCAAAGGTCAGCTGTTTGATATTGTCCAGATGCGGCGCGATTTGCGCAAACAAACCACCCGACATCAGAATGTATAGTAAGTGTCGAGGCAAGCCACTATCCTAGCGCAAGTATGGGCCCGGGCCCAAGACCGGAAATGCACCCACCTTTCTCCAGCGAAATTCCGCCAACAGTGACGGTTATCGTACCGACGCTCGCGGCTGATGAGACACTGGCGGAATGCTTGGCTTCGCTGGATCGTCAGACCTTGCCGGATTTCGAGGTGATCGTGGTGGACAACAGCGGGCGGTGCCTCGTGAAGCCGCAGGGGCGCGTTCGGGTCATCGCGAACAAAACCAACATTGGCTTCGGCGCGGCTTTTAATCAGGCGTTCCGGGATTCAAATTCACGATTCCTGGCCGTGTTGAACGACGATGCCGTTGCCGGACCGCGCTGGCTGGAAGCTTTGCTCGCAGCCGTCGAAACCCGGTCCGATGTAGGGATGTGTGCGTCACAAGTGCGTTTGGCTGGCGACGGGCGGCTTGACTCCGCTGGAATGCTCTTATGCCTGGACGGAAGCAGCAAGCAGCGGGGTCATCTGGAATCGCCCGCATTTTTTTCGCGCCGCCAAGAAGCGCTTTTGCCCAGTGGATCGGCGGCCTTTTATCGCCGTGAAATGCTGGACGAGATTGGCCTATTCGACGAAGCGTTCTTTCTATACTGTGAAGATACCGACCTGGGGTTGCGCGCGCGGTGGGCGGCATGGGAGTGTCTGTATGTTCCCGACGCGTTGGTCGAACATCGCTACTCGCATTCGGCCGGACAGGCTTCGGCTTTGAAAGCATATTATGTGGAACGCAATCGTCTGTTTCTGGCCGTGAAAAATCTGCCTTTGCCGGAACTGTTGCTTGCACCTTTTTATTCAGCGGTTCGCTATTTCTGGCACGTTGTCTACGCCATGCGGGGCCGTGGAAAGGCGGCCGAATTCCGCGGCTCGGGAAATAGTCCGCGACAATTGCCTATGATGGTGTTGCGGGCCTACCTGGAACTTCTCCGGCATTTTCCTGCCTTATGGAAGCAGCGGCGTAGTATCAAGAGGCGATTCACGCCCAAGCAGTTTCGACGGCTCATCCGGCGCTTCTCCATCACTCCACGCCAGGTGGCGGCGTTGTGAGACCTGCTAGCGGTCCCAATCAGCTATTGATCCTGATTCCAGCCTTCAACGAAGCCGGCGCGATCAACGACGTGATTCGTGAAGTGCGCCAGGTCATGTCGAACACCCCGGTTCTGGTGGTGGATGACGCGTCCAAAGATGCTACTTGCGACCGTGCCAAAGCCGCCAGCGCCGACGTCCTGCGGCTGCCTCATCACCTTGGTTTAGGTGGTTGCGTGCAGGCCGGTTACAAGCTGGCGTTCGAGTTGGGCTATGAGTATGTGATCCGTGTCGATGGCGACGGCCAACATGATCCGAAGTATATTCCGGATCTACTGAAAGTCCTGCGCGAGACGGGCTGCCACATGGTGATCGGATCGCGCTTCTTTCAAAATAATGGCGACCACACCAGCGTAATGCGGGGGATTGGTATCTGGATTTTTCGCCTGGTGCTCCGGCCGATTCTGGGTCGGCCGGTTCTCGACCCGACCTCTGGGTTTGTGGGCGTGAATCGCGAGGCTTTGCAAACCTTCACCGGTAGTTTTCCACTGGAATACCCCGAAATCGAGGCGCTGGTCGTGTTGCAGCGCAAACGCTTCAGCTTTCAGGAAGTGCCCGTCAGTATGCGCCGCCGCAAGGCCGGCCGCAGCACCATCACCGCGGTAAAATCGGTGTATTACGTTATTCACGTGCTGTTGGGTGTGTTTGTCAACGTTCTGAAGTTTGAAGGCCGCCGGAGAAACGAATAAAATGGAACGCCTATTGAATGCCATGACCATCCTTAGCATCGTCCTGATGCTGGTGATCCTATATTCGGTGAGGCGCTCGCACATCCGCGTGGAATATTCGGTGAGCTGGCTGGCCGCCGCGATCATTCTTTTGGTGCTTTCTCGCTCGCCAGGGGCGCTCAACTGGATAGCCGCGCAATTGGGACTCACTTACCCTCCGCTGGCCTTGATGATACTGGTCTTCTGTGTGTTTCTGGTAGTTACCTATCGCTTCTCGGTGGTTATCTCCGATCTGAAAGACGGGAACATCGCGATGGCACAGCGGCTCGCGATCGTCGAATTCCAGTTGCAGAATCGCGATGAAAAGCAGTAAAGCCGTTAAAACGAAGCGTCCGGTTGCGAACATCGTAGCGGTAGCGCCATCCCCGCAACCTCTGCGCTGGCCCTACGCAGCGGGTCTGCTGGCAGCTTTATTCGTAGTCTTTGAAGCGTATTGGCCCGCCATTCACGGCCAGTTCCTGCTCGACGATACATACCTGCCCTACATGCTCCCCAGCTATGCCAGCGCTCCACTGATCGCCTGGATCAAAGATTTGCGCCCACTGCTGATGTTTAGCTACTGGCTTAACTTTCAGTATGCCGACCCGGCGCGAGCGGGCATGCAGGACACCTTCGGTTACCACTTCGTCAATGTCATCTTGCATTTCTTTAACGGCATCCTGGTATTTCTCGCCGTACGCAAGGTGATGAGCTGGGCTGCAGTGGAAAAGTGGCTCTCGTTAATCCTTGCCACGTTCGCCGGCGGGCTCTTTCTGCTACACCCCTTGCAAACCGAGTCGGTGAGTTACGTCGCCAGCCGTTCGGAGACTCTCAGCGTCTTCTTCGTATTGGCAACGTTGGTGGTGTTTCTCTACCGCAAAAGCAATGCCGTGGGCTTCGGAACAACTCTCGCGGTACTGGCGTTGTTTGGCGCGGCGGTCTTGACCAAAGAACACACCGTCGTGCTGCCGGTTTTGCTGCTGCTCACCGATTACTATTGGAATCCCGGATTCTCGCTCGCCGGCATCCGCCGCAACTGGCGTTTATATATTCCAATCGCCGCTGCCGGAGCGCTTGGCATCGCGCTGGTCGTGCGGGTTCTGAGTCGGGCCGGGACGGCCGGATTTGGAATGAAAGAGTTCACCTGGTATCAATATTTTTTCACCGAGTGCCGCGTCATTTGGGATTACCTGTGGATGTTCCTTGTGCCCGTCGGACAAAATCTGGACGCTGATGTCCCGATTTCACGGAGTATTATGGATCACGGCGCCATCATCGCCATCCTGGGGCTCTTGGCCGTGAGTGTCGCCGCCTGGATCTACCGCCGCCGATTTCCACTAGCTTCGTACGGCTGGTTCGTCTTCCTTATTTTGATCGCTCCTACATCTTCGTTCGTCCCGATTAAAGACCCCTTCGCCGAGCGCCGCTTGTATCTTCCATTCATCGGGCTGTTGTTCATTACGATGGAGTTTTTGCGCCGTTGGAAAATCGGCAGGAATGCACTGTTGGCAGTGCTCTCGCTGGTCCTGGTAGCCGAAGCAGCGGCCGCTTATCAAAGGAACCAGCTGTGGGACTCGGCCATCGACATGTGGACGGACACGGTCGCTAAGTCTCCCCATAAACTTCGGCCTCGGTTTCAACTCGCGATGGCGTATTTTCAAACCGGGCATTTTCCGGAAGCAATCGAGCATTTCGAAAAAGCCGCGCAGCTAGAGCCGCCACAATTCGATTTGTTATTGGATTGGGGCCTGGCGTACGGTTTCATTGGCAAGCCCGCCGAAGCCGTCGCCAAACTGCGCGAGGCGGCGGCTCTCGAAAAGAGCGCGCATGTCTATTCGCAGATCGGCATGGAGTACGGCCAGATGGGTCAATACCCGCAGGCGCTGGATGCTCTGGCTACGGCCATTCAAATCGATCCTAACTTCATGATGTCCTACGTCTACCGGGGCGACGTCTTCAGCGTGCAAGGTAATAAACCGCAGGCCGCCGAAGAATACCGGCACGCTTTAGCTATCGATCCGAACAGCAGCGTGGCGCGTGAAAAACTGACTCGCCTCGGCCAATAGATGCTGCGCATCGGCGTCAATGCGCTGTACCTGATTCCAGGCGGTGTCGGCGGCACCGAGATTTATCTTCGCAACCTGCTCGCTGCTCTAGGCGAGATCGATTCCGTGAACCAGTATGTTGTGTTCACCAATCGCGAGACCGGCTCAGATCTGGTACCCGACCGCGCCAATTTCATGTGTGTTCAGCAACCCCTGCGCGCTGCGTTCCGCCCGGCGCGGATCTTGTGGGAACAGATCGCGCTCCCGTTTGCAGTTCGAAAACACCGGCTTAGCGTGCTGTTCAATCCCGGATTCACGGCGCCCATCGCCTGTGACTGTCCGATGGTCACGGTCTTTCACGATCTTCAGCACAAGCGGCATCCGGAGTATTTTCGTTGGTTCGATCTGCCGTTCTGGACGTTTTTCCTGTGGGCTTCGGCCAAGCGGTCGCGCGGACTGATTGCCGTTTCAGCGGCCACACGTGACGACTTGCAGCGCTGCTACAGCGCCGATGCCGCGGTGATCCATCATGGGGTCGAATGGCAGTTTTTCGAGATCGCGAAGAACCGGCAGCCGCGAGACTATCTGCTGTGTGTCTCTACTTCGCATCCGCACAAGAATCTCGGACGATTGCTACGAGTGGCCAAGCCGATTAAAGAACTGCCGGGCTTGCTCATCACCGGCGTACGTGGATTCGCGGCTAAGGAAGTGGAAAACCTGGCAGGCGGGTCGGTGCGGCTGACGGGCTGGGTTCCGCGCGATCAACTCTACGAGCTGTTTCGCGGCGCCCGCGGATTCATTTATCCTTCTACCTTCGAAGGTTTCGGCATGCCGGTCCTCGAAGCGATGGCTGCTGGAATTCCAGTGGCTTGCTCCGATATTCCGCCGCTGCGCGAGGTTGCCGGATCGACGGTGCATTACTTCGACCCGTTGAGCGATGCCGCAATTCGCGATGCACTGGAGCGTTTGATCGCCGGCTCGATTTCCACCGAGGCAGCAGCACGGAGGGCGGCGCTCTTCACGTGGAAGAAAACGGCGCAGGCCACGCTCGACTATCTCAGCAAGTGCTCGAGCTGAATCCGTGTGTCGGTTTTCGAGTCGCGATATTTCGCGATCACCGGAGCGGCTAGCGAGAGGCCCCAATCCAGGCCCGGCCCGGAAGTGATTGCCCTGGTGCCCGGAACCACGACTGCATTTTCGGGAATCACTAGCGGCTCGTCGTCAGTAGCTCGATAGATCTCACCGCGCACCACGTCGTACACCGGCGTCGACCGGTTGAGAATCGTCCCGGAACCTAGCACCGCCCGGTGCTTCACCACCGTGCCTTCATACACGCCGCAGTTTCCGCCCACCAGAACTTCATCTTCGATGATCACCGGCAGCGCACCAATCGGTTCCAGCACGCCGCCGATCTGCGCGGCCGCGGAAATATGGCAATTGGCGCCGACTTGCGCGCAGCTGCCCACCAGTGCGTGCGAATCGACCATCGTACCGTCACCCACCCAACTCCCCGTATTAATGAACATCGGCGGCATGCAAGTGACGCCCTTGCCGATGAAACAGCCGTCGCGAATGATTGAGCCACCGGGCACGATGCGGATGCCGCGATCGAGCGTGATGCGCTGCACCGGAAAAGTGGCTTTGTCGAACCACGGCTGGCGCGCGGCGTTGATCGACATATCGACAGTCACGCCCATGCGGAAGCCCACCAAAATGCCTTTTTTCACCCAGGCATTCACGCGCCATCCGGTCTTGGTGGAAGAATCGGGTTGGGCGGCGCGAATCTCGCCCGCGTTCAGCGCCTGTTTGAATTTCTGAAACAGATGGAAATGTTCGTGTGTGTAGGTTAGAGGTTTTTCATCGAACAATTTCTCGATTTCAACCTGCATGCACGCTCCGGCCGGCCAGCAGTCCCAGCGCTTCGACCACCTTTTCGATCTTGGCTAAATTCGCGGGATTGGGTGGGCACAGCGGCAGCCGGTAAATCGACTCCAGCAGGCCCATGAGACCCATCGCGGCCTTCACCGGAATCGGATTCGATTCGACAAAATTAATTTCCATGAGGGGCATGTACTTGTGTTGCAGATCGCGGGCGCCGGCGAAGTCATTGGCCAGCGCTCGCTGGACGAGGTCCGTCATTTCGCCTGGAATCTCGTTGGCGACTACTGAAACCAGGCCGTGGCCGCCCAGCGCGATCAGTGGAATGGTGATGGCATCATCGCCCGAAAGCACGGCGAAATCGGACGGCACTTGACGAACTACGTTGGCCTGCTGGCCGATATTGCCTGAGGCTTCTTTGACACCGACAATGTAATCGACTTCTGAGAGCCGCTTCAGCGTGGCAGGCTCGACATTCACGCCTGTGCGCCCTTGCACGCTGTACACGATTATTGGGAGCTTGACCGCCGAAGCGATCGCCTTATAGTGCTGATACAGGCCTTCCTGAGTAGGCTTGTTGTAGTACGGCGTGACGGAGAGAATGCCGTCCGCTCCCATGGCCTTGATCTCTTTGGCAAGCTCGATTACTTCGACCGTGTTGTAGCCGCCCGCGCCCGCGAGCACGGAGACGCGACCCTTGGCTTCTTCGAGCGTAATCTCGACCACACGCAGATGTTCCTGGCGCGTGAGCGTGGGATTCTCGCCCGTGGTTCCGCACGGAACCAGGAAGTTGATGCCTTCGTCGATCTGGCGCTTCACCAGCGATCGAAGCGTGATTTCGTCCAACGAGCCGTCCTTGCGGAACGGTGTGACCATTGCGGTGCCGCAGCCTGTAAATAACATTTCAACCTCCAAACAGAACGTCGCTAAATTCGAAAAATCCTTTGCGCCCTATAATCCATTGTGCCGCTTTCAAAGCGCCTCGCGCGAAACCTTCCCGGCTGCGCGCGGTGTGGCGCAAGGTGAGGGTGTCGGCGGCGGAATCGAAGCCGATCTCGTGCGTACCGGGATGGGCGCCGGCGCGGCTGGAACTGGTGTCGATCGGCCGGTCGTATCCCGCCGCTTTCATTTGATCCACCAACTTGAGCAGGGTACCCGAAGGCGCGTCCTTCTTGGTGATGTGATGGATCTCCCAGGCCCACGCCCCGTATTCCTTTTCGTTCTTGAGCATCCGGGCGGCTTCAGAAACCAGACGCGTGAATACGTTGACGCCGATCGAGAAGTTCGGACTCCAGACCAACGCCGAATCGTGCTTCGCGATGATCGACTTTACCTCCGCCAGATGCTCCGCCCAACCCGTTGTTCCGACGACCATCGGGATCCGAAGGGCGGCTACCTTGACGACATTGCCAGAGACCGAAGAGGGGACCGAAAACTCCACCGCCACATCGGCGCCCTCTAGCGGCTCGTCGCGGCCGATATCGACCCGCGCGGTGACGGTGAACCCGTACTCGGGCGCCAGTTGGTCGATCAGACGGCCCATCTTGCCGTACCCGACGATGGCGAGGTTAGGCATCGAAGACCGCCGGATCCAGTTCGCTGAAGAATTCGCTGTGCAAAGCCGGAACCGCGGCCGCCAAATCCTTGCCCGCCACGACAAAGCCCAAATTCAGCGCCGACGCTCCCTGCGACACCATTCGCACATTGATGCTGCCCAGCGCCTTGAACACCCGCGCCGCGACCCCCGGACTGTGCCGGATATTTTCGCCCACCATGCAGATGATAGCCTGATTTTCGTCCACGGAAACGTCCGCGAACTCGCTCAAAGCGTCTGTAATCGCCTGGATACGCTCGGGCTGGTCGATAGTGAGCGAAACGCTGACCTCGGAAGTGGCCACCATATCCACCGAAGTCTCGAAACGATCGAAAATTTCGAAAATCCGGCGCATGAAGCCGTGCGCCATGAACATACGCGTGGATCGAATGTTCATCACCACCACCTTGCTCTTGCAAGCGATCGACTTTACGATGTTGGTGCTGGCCACGGCTTCGGAAACAATCCGCGTCCCGTCCACCTGTGGACGCCGCGAGTTCAAAATCAAAACCGGAATGTTGCGGTCGATTGCGGGCACGACTGTCGCGGGGTGCAAAACTTTTGCGCCGAAGTACGCCATTTCCGCCGCTTCTGTGAACGAAATGACCTTTACGCGATGAGCCTCAGGCACAATGGTCGGATCGGCCGTCAACATGCCGTCGACATCGGTCCAAATCTGAATTTCCTCGGCCCCAATCCCCGCTCCCACGATGGATGCGGTGAAATCGGATCCGCCGCGGCCCAGAGTAGTGGTAATGCCATCTTCTGTAGCGGCGATGAAACCGCCCATCACGACCACATGATCCTTGGCGATCGGCGGAATCGTCGCGGACAATTTGGCATAGGTCTGCTCGAACAAAGGAACGGCCTGCGTGTGCCGCCGGTCGGTGACAATGACTTTGCGGGAGTCGACATGCACGGCACTGAGGCCGCGATGCTTGAAAATATTAGTGACGATCAGGCTGGACAGGCGTTCCCCGAAACTAGAGATCGCATCGATGGAACGCGGTGTTAGCTCGCCCAGCACCGCCAGTCCTTTCACCAACTCCGCGATCTCCTGGAAATGCTCGTCCACGGTGCGCTCCATGCCGGATTCGCGCAAGTGATAATCGCGCAACGCCACCAATTCACGTAAAGCTTCATCTCGCTGGCCGCCAATCGCCAGGTTGGCGATCTTCAACAGTCGGTTGGTGGTCTTTCCCATCGCTGAGACCACCACCACCGGCCTGCGATCCAGCCGGGAGCGGACGATTCCGATGACGCGATCGATAGCTTCGGCGGATTCGACCGAGGTCCCGCCAAATTTCATGACGATCATCAGTCCAGCAACCCCTCCGAATACATCAGCTCGGCATTGAGCACCGCCGCGCCCGCCGCGCCCCTAATCGTGTTGTGCCCCAGCGCCATGAATTTGTAATCGAGCACCGGGCATTCCCGCAGGCGCCCCACGAATACTGTCATCCCGCGCTCGCGCTCGACGTCCCGGCGAGGCTGCGGCCGGTCTTTTTCCTCCATGTAAATAACAGGGCGCGGAGGCGCGCTCGGCAAATTGCGTTCCTGCGGGATGCTGCGGTATTTCCCGATCGCTTCAATCAGCTCGGCCACATCCACCTTGCGCTCCAGTTCGACACTGGTTGCTACCATATGCCCGTCCACCACCGGGACCCGATTGCAGTGCGCGCTCACCTTCGCGGCCAGCGGCCGGATCGCATCGCCCGTAAACTCACCCAGGATCTTCTGTGTCTCCTGCTGCATCTTTTCTTCTTCGCTACCGATGAATGGAATCACGTTGGCATTGATATCCATGGAGGCGACACCCGGATAGCCGGCTCCCGAGATGGCCTGCATGGTAGTCGCCAGAACTTTCGTGATGCCGAACTGCTTCAGCGGCGCCAGAGCCATGGCCAGCGTGATCGTCGAGCAATTCGGATTGGTCGCGATTTGCCCTTTCCAGCCCCGGCGGCGCTGCTGCAGCGGGATTATCTTCAGGTGGTCGGGATTGATCTCCGGAATAAGCAGCGGCACATCCGGCTCCATGCGATGGTTGCGCGAGTTAGAAACAATCACGTGCCCAGCCTGCGCGAACGCTTGCTCGATCTCCGTTGCCACCGAAGCATCCATGGACGAGAAGACTAACCGCGGCGCATTACCGGGTTTGCAATCTTCTACCTTGATGTTCTGGACGTTGGCAGGCATTGTGCCGTCCAACCGCCAGCTCGTCGCCTCGCGATAAGTTTTGCTCGCCGAGCGATCACTGGCCCCCAGCCAGGTGATCTCGAACCACGGATGGTTCTGCAAGAATTTCACAAACTGCTGGCCGACCATGCCGGTCGCGCCTAAAATACCTATTTCGATTCTTGGTGCCATAAAGGTTTCTCGTATCTGATTTCTAGCTTCTCGTTAGCTGCTTGACCATCCGCTTGTAAATCTGAACTGCCGCCAGCAGCTCATCCTTTGGAATTCGCTCTTCGTCCGTGTGCGCGACGTGGATCGATCCGGGCCCAATCAGATACGGCTTGCCCCAGTTATCTCCAAACGCAGGAATGTCGGTCGTGAATGCGACCACCGTCGTCTCGAAACCTACGAGCGTGCCCATATGTACTGCCGGCACCATCAGAACTTCGCGCACCTCGACTCCCTGCACCGCTTGCCGGACTGCCTGGCGTGTCGCGGCGCCGTCGTCCACCAGGCGAATGAAGACTTCGGCCTTAGCGTGATCGGCAATCACGTTCGGAGCGCGACCGCCTGAAATGGTCCCGATATTGATTGTGCTCGCTCCCAGAATTTTGTCTACCGGCAGCGGCAGCCCGCGAATTTGGTTCAGCGCGTCCAACAGCTTTTCAATCGCGGATTCGCCCAGCTCGGGATAGGCCGAGTGCGCCATCCGGCCGCTGGCGATAAATTCCAACCGGAGCGCGCCCTTCGATCCAATGACTAGCTTGTTTTCGGTTGGCTCGCCGTTGATAAGGAACTTCGACCCGCGCGGATTCTTGGCAGCCGCGAAAGCACCAGCGCTGTTTCGTTCTTCACCGACTACGAACAGCAGGGCGATGTCTCGCGTTCCTTCCTCCAGCAACTCGCGCACGGCAAAGAGCATCGCGGCGATGATGCCTTTCGTATCGCATGACCCACGGCCCCAGATGTGCGTCTCGTCTTCTCGTGACGGGAAGAACGGCGGCACCGTATCCATGTGCGTGGAGAGGGTCACGACCGGATTACCCCAATGCGCGAACACATTAAAGCGCTTGGGCTCCACTTCCATTCGCTCGACATGGCCGCCGTACTTCGAAGCCAGGTCCGATAAATGCTCGAACAGCACATTGCCCATGTGCTCTTCATTCCGGGTGATCGATTCGACGTCCACCAGCGAGCGCGTTAGTTCGAAAATATTCATACGCAAGTGGGATGGATGGAGGAGGGAACGCGCCGACAGCCCGCGCGTGCTTCCCGGTAGCGCTCCATCCGATCCGCAGTAAACCAGATCCAGATGACAGTGGGCAGGTCTTAGCCTTACCCCCCAACCGCGCCGGGCGAGAGCTGCCACGGCCGATTTCGGCGGAGATGCAATTGGCCCCTTTCGACCGGCCGCTCCGAAACTCCCGGAACTGCGCAACCGGCTACTGATGGCCTCCGCGCCTCTACGAGGACAAGTCCAAGTATACCTATTCTGTTTTCTAGTTTCTAGTTGTTCGTTTCTGGCTGCCGGCTGGACATACTGTCCTGCGTGCCTGGGACATTTCGTCCCGTGGCCCTACATTGCCGGCTGCAGCGATGAGAACAAGCTGTTCAATTCACGTCGTTTATTGGCTTCGCCGCCTTGGCATGACGGATGCATTGCTATGGAGTCATGGGACCCATGATCGCTGTTTGGGGTTAAACCCATCAAATATTTTCGGACGGCGCGTGCCGTTCTGGTAGTTCCACCAGCCCGTCTCACAACGGTTGCACCAGTACCCTCGGAGGAGAGGGGCATTACCCGCGACGAGTTCGGCCAGTCACAGCTCCGCTGGACGGACTCATCGCGGATTCCAACCCTGCCCGTTAGGCTTCCATCAGCGCTTGGACATGCGAGCGAACGGCCGAAGCGAGTCCCGTGAGGCTGTAGCCGCCCTCCAATACCGAAACGACACGGCCGCCGGCGTATTGATTGGCGATCTCCAGCATGACGCGCGTGAGGTCGACGAAATCGGCCTCGTTCAGCAGAAAGTTGCCGAGCGGATCGTCGATGCGCGAATCGAAGCCTGCCGAGATAAGCACCAGCTCTGGCTTCACCTTTTTGGCGGCCGGTGCCAGCATTTGCTCGAATGCGCCCAGAATTTCTCTTCGTCCGGAGCCAGCTGGAAACGGCCAGTTCATCGTCATTCCGGCGCCTGCTCCCTCGCCCGTTTCCTCCGGTGCGCCCGTCCCCGGATACCAGGGATGCTGATGCGTACTAAAAAAGAACACCGTACCGTCGGTATAAAAGATATCCTGCGTGCCATTGCCGTGATGGACGTCCCAATCGGCAATCAAAACGCGCTCGATTCCGTACTTGCGTTGCGCATAGCGCGCCGCGATGGCGATGTTGTTGAAGAGGCAAAATCCCATGCCTTTGGTGGGAGTGGCGTGATGTCCGGGCGGCCGCACAATGCAGAACGCGTTCTGGACCTTCTTGTCGAAGACCGCATCCACGGCATTTAGAGCTGCTCCAGTGGCGCGCGAAGCGGCATCCAGAGATCGCGCGGAAATGACGGTATCGCCGGTGCTCAGCTCGTGGAATCCGGTGTTGACTTCGCGTTCCACCAGCCGGATATACTGCAGCGGATGACAAAGGCTGATTTCGTCTTCCGTCGCCACGCGCGGCTCAATTGGGAGCAACGCCAACCCATCGAGCGAACCCAGTGCGGCATCGAATCGCTCCGGCCGCTCAGGATGGCGTGCGCCGGTTTGGTGTTCCTTACATGCCGGATCGGCGGCCAACCCGGTCATAAGCGAATGACTCCATGGTCCTTCAGTGTAGCCGACGGGCTGCTACCAGATGAGAATTCGCCTGCACTCCGGAGGTTTCTGCGGCAAACTGGATTGGCCCCTCGCCGCCACGCACCGCCTGCACCGAAATCCGCCAGACGCCTGGTTCCGGCTTTGGCACGCGGAACTGTTGCGGATTGGTTTGCGGACCGGAGTATCCGGTTGTGTCGCCGTAGTATCCATAGTGCCGCCCGCTGGGGCTCACCAGGTGCAAATCCAGACCGTTGCCGGCGCCGGACCACTCTACGGACACTTCGAATGCCGCGGATCCTTTCGGCACCGAAACCAGTTCGCTCCACCATTGCTCGACTGAGAGTTGACCTGAAAATTGGCGGTCGGGCCGAGCTCCAGCCGAGGCTGCGGCAAAGCGCTGGCGGCAGTCGCATAGCGGAGACACGTTGCTGGAGACGACCGTCCGATTCAGGTCGCCTCTCGGTGCGTCAGGCAATTCCTCGAACCGAAACGGAATGCTATTGGCAGAGATCGCAAGCGCCCGTGTCACGCTGACGTGTACGTGGTAGCCTCCGCCTTCACCGATCGTATAGCCGCTATTGCCGGCCACCGCAAGAGCTTGACCCTGCTCCACTCGCTGGCCGTTCCGCACTACAAACGAGCCGCTCGCCAAGTGCGCGTAATGGCTATACTCGCCGTTGCCATGGTCAATCGTAATGTAATTGCCGAAAGAGTGATGGCGATGATCCTGCCTCAAACCGAGATCATGTGTAGAAGCGATACCGCCCTTCATTGCGACCACACACCGTCCGGCACGCGGTGCGATGTCGAAGGCGTGCAGGCTGTTGCCCCAGTGTGAGAAGGCGCCATATGGCCCTTGCGTCATCACCCACGCGTCGCCGGCCGGCATCGGCAGCTTGTAGCCAGAAGTCGAGATCACAAATGGCATCGGCCGGCTCAGTCTTTGGTCCATGTTCTCGACGATTACCAGGTACTCGTTGGCCGGTAACCCGGGGTAGTGGACCACCAATCCATTCGCTGTCGCCGCGCTGGGCTGGAGAGTCGCCAGGTACCGCCAGCCGCCCGAGGGTGTGTATTGGGCGATGTTGACCAGTGAATTCTGTTGGAAGTTTTTGCCTTGCACTGTGAAGTCGATCTCCCGCGCTTTCACGCCGGACCACGTCACACTGGTGACTACCGGCCCCCCGTTGTCGACTTCACCGGCCATCTGAAATTGTCGCGAGACCATCAGCTTGCCATTGACGATCACACGCGCGGTCCACAGGCCTGGTTGAGAGGCGGGAGCAAAACCGGCGATGGGGAGTTGCGTGGTGAAACAGAGTTGCGGCGCGTTGGGAAGTTCGCCATACTCGACCGCGGTTGAAATCGTCCCGGCCGGGTCCAACCACTCGACGCGCAATTGATCGCTCGCTTTCACCATGAGCGCGGAGAACCATAGAAAGGCCTGTCGTTGGGTCGGCTGAAAAACTGCCGTGGATCTTGGTGCAATACAGGATTGTTCGCTCACAGAAGTCGCTATTCGGCTGTCGCGGACGATCATTGCAGTCGCGAAAGGAGGGAAAGCGGCAAGGCAGAGTACGAGTAGGGTCCGAGGGCGCACCACCCATCTCTTCGGCAATTTAGAGGATGAACTTCAGCCGTTCAGCGGAAACCGAACGCGGAATGTAGACCCTTGCCCTAGTACGCTCTCGGCCTCCAGGCTAGCGTGGTGGCGCTCGGCGATCCATTTAGCGATCGAGAGACCCAGGCCAGCGCCGCCGGCGTCCCGATTCCTCGAATCGTCGGCGCGATAGAACCGCTCGAAGACATGTGGCAATGCGGAATCCGGAATGCCGATGCCGGTGTCGCGAACCGCCAATGTGGCCCCGCCAGTATCCTGGCCGATCGAAACCGTGATGCGCCCCCCAGCGGGCGTGTATTTTACGGCGTTGTCGACCAGCAGCAACAACAACCGCCGCAGCGCCGGATCGTTAGCCTGCACGAATACCGGTTCATCCGGCAGGTCGGTCCAGATCTGCAATTGGCGTGCTTCGGCTAGCACTTGCCCCTGCTCGCAGATGTCGCGGACCAGTGGCGTCAACTCCAGATTCTCCAGCGGGAGTGCCGGAAGACCGGCATCGGCACGCGCCAGAAGCAGCAGGTCTTCCACCAGGCGGCTAGTCCTTTCCGATTCCGTCACGATTTCGCTCAGAGCCTCGCGATACTTCTCAGGCGACCGGTCGCGCCGCAGCGTAAGCTCGGCCGTGGTGCGAATCAGTGCGATAGGAGTGCGCAGCTCATGGGACGCATCCGCGGTGAATTGCGAGAGCCGTTTGACCGCCGATTCCAGCCGGGCCAGCATGTCGTTCCAGGTTTCAGAAAGCCGCTGCAACTCATCGCCGGTGGCGGGAACCGTTAACCGCCGCGATAGGTTCTGGATGCCGATAGACCGCGCCGCCTGAGTGATTTCGTCGACTGGTGTGAGCGCTCGGCGGCTGATCAAATATCCTCCCAGCGCCGCGATCAGCAATACGGCCGGAGCAGTCCAGAGCAGCAGGACGTGCAGGTCCCGCAGAATACTTCTGGTCTCGCGAAGCGGTGTAGCAACCAGTATTTGGAAGGGCGTTCCCTTCACTAGGGCCGTGGTGGCATAGGTGCGGTAATGTGCATGTCCGATCTTCTGATCCCCGAAGACCGATCGATTCGTCCCGGCGACCGGCTCGATCGCGACTACCTTACTCATGAGAATCTGCTGACCTTTTGCGTCTCGGACCTCGATCAAATTGCCGTCGGGTGTAGCCTGCGCGTATTCGGTTAATTCTTCCTGAAGCTGTTCCGGGTGAGCCGGATCCAACTCATTCCTGATGACCGTGATTACACCCCTGGCTTGTTCAACCAACGCGCTATCCACCGACGCCATCAAACGATGGTTGGCCGTCAGCCAGATTCCCCACACGAACAATGACAGGGCGGTCAGCAATACCAGCGAGTACAGCAGGGTGAGCCGCAAGCGGATGGAGAGTTGCGGCATCAGACTTTTTCCTCGCGCAAACAGTAGCCAACGCCGCGAATAGTATGAATGAGCTTCGATTCTCCGGGGGCGTCCACCTTGTCGCGCAGCAGGCGGATGAACGCATCGAGTGTATTGTTACGAACCTCGGAATCGAATCCCCACACGGATTCAATCAAGTTGTCGCGCGCGACCACGCGGCCAGCGCGGCGCATCAGCAGCTCGAGTAGGCTGTACTCGGTGCGGGTGAGCAAAATCCGGCGGGCGCCCCGCATCACTTCCCGGCTGGCAGGATTTAAGAAAAGATCCGCGGTCTGCAGTGACACCGGCTGCGGAATCGGCCCGCGCCGCGAGACGGCCCGCAAACGAGCCAGCAAGACATCGAAAGAAAAAGGCTTGACAAGGTAGTCGTCAGCGCCGAGGTTGAGCCCTTCGATTTGATCCTGGGTGGCATCGCGCGCGGTGAGCATCAGGATGGGCGTCTGATTCCGCGTGCCGCGCAGTTTTTTGGCCACCGTGAAGCCATCCATTCCAGGCAGCATTACATCCAGCAGGATGACATCGAAAGAATAGGACTCGGCCATCGCCAGGCCTTTCCGTCCGTCGTGCGCAAGGGCTACTTTGTGGCCTTCCTCTTCAAGGCCCTGCCGCAGCAGCTCGGCCATGCGCCGCTCGTCTTCGACTACCAGGACCTGCATATTCCGGTACTCCCATGCTAACGGTTCAACCTGAAGGTTTGCTGTAATGGCGGGCTAAAGCGACGGTCGGATGGCGCCGGCGGTGGTCATCAGCACCAACATGGCCAGCAGAACAATCAAACCGGCATATTGTGTGAGCACGCCGTTGTCGTCCTCGGCAGGGTAGTCTTTGCTGAACAGCCGGTAGAGGGCTCCGGCGGCGATCAGCAGTAGCATCGTTTCCTCTGTAATGACCCACATCACCAGCGTGATGCCGAGCGCCATGCCGCGCTGCTTCCGGGTCAGAGCGCGGAATCCGCGGCCTCCATCCAACTGCCAAATCGGAATCAAGTTGAACAGATTGATCCAGGCGCTGGTGTGGGCGATCGCGTACCAGATCGGGTGACCGGTGACTAGAGCGCTGAGCCAGGCCACGATGGTCGCGCCCAGTCCATAGATGGGACCGGCGAGTCCCACGCGCGCGTCTTCAGCTACATTCGCGGGATATTGTTTCAAGCGAACCATTGCTCCCACGAACGGGATGAACATCGGCGCGCTGGCTGCGATGCCGTACTTGCGGAGGGCGATCACATGACCCATTTCGTGGATGTAGATGGAGAGCACGAAGCCCAGCGCGAATCTCCAGCCGTATAGCCCCCAATAGACCGCGAAGAAGGCCAGCATGCTGGCGAACGTACTCAGCTTGGTGAGGCCAAGAAGCAGGAGCTTGCCTTTGGTCAGAGCGAGAAGCGCAAATGTCTTGAACTTCCAGAGCAGGACGCCCACCGGACCGAGCTTGGCGAAACGCTTGGCCCATACGCTCTTGTCAGAGAGCTGCAGATCGATGTTCTGAATGCGCGCTTTCGCGGTCCGATATTGTTCTGAACCGGGCGGCGCCAGAGCGAGCGCGCGCTCCCAGGCGATTTTTGCTCCGTGCCAATCGCGGGCTGATCCGGCCAGCTTGGCTTGTTGGGAAAGTGCCTCGAATTCCATCGCATGCGTGAGCAGCTTGCAGGACGGGCAGGCCAGCGCCTGCGGGTCAAACGCGGTGCCGCAGTTCGAGCACAGAGTGGAGGTTGCTGGAAGCACTACTTCTTATTGTACAGATCAGATTTGGTGGACGGCATGGGATTCGAACAATCAGGCCTTTTGTGGGTTCAGTAAGCTACTGAAACTGCGTTGTACTAGAACCTTTGGATGTGCACAACGCGCAGTCATTTGGTACACCATGGTACACGGTGCCTTCAGGCGAAATTCCGAACATCGAAGCTTATCGGTTGGAGGTCTTCGCCGGCAGTGCCATACCGGGCATTTCAGACGAAGAGTTTCGAATGGCTGAAGCAAAATGGGCTTCGTTCTCACTGAAGGACCGCGCCAGCGTGGAAGCGTCATGGAGTGACTTCTGTCGTCGATGCGTGCGCTGGATTCCGCCGAATCAGGTTTCGGACACGAGCCATTCGCCAAATTACCAGATGTATCCGATGTGGCACAGTGTCCTCACTCACGATCAGGGACCCTACGACTTTGGTTCCAGTTGAATCAGGTCGCCCAGTTCTCGCGCATCTCGTGGGGAACACTCCTGAACTTTTCGGCGCCTGAGACTTGTGCCACGCTCGTGCTGAAGGCGGCAGATCTTCTGCGACGGTGTCCTTCTGACGAGCGTGTGCAAGATGAGCCTGAGGTGTCAGCGGACGCCGCTCGAGCGTTGAAAGAAGCGCGCAAAAAGCTGTGGGCAGAAGCAGCGGCCAAGTATCGCATCGTACATCCTCGAAAGCTTACGCAGGACATGGTGGCCGAGCACATCGGTTGGAAAGATCGCACGATGGTCGGCTGGTGGCTGCGCTGTGATCCGCGCTTCACACCTGTCCATGACAGAGAGATCAGATCGGCCTTGAAGGCCCTGGCCGCTTAAAATTCTTTCCGCATTTCCGCATTTTCACTTCACTTTGTGCTTGATTTCCGCAATGCGGAATACCGCAAACTTACACCATGGCCGAGATTCTTGAGACGCAACATCCCATAGACGAGCCAGTCTACACCGTGGACGAGCTCGCGAAGCAGTTGGAGGTCCACCCGTCAACCGTTCGGAGATTATTCATCGACCAGGAAGGAGTCATCCGCCTGGGCCATGGGCGACTTCGGTCCAAAAAACAGTATTTCGGCTTGAGAATTCCGGCCAGCGTCGCACGGCGCGTTTTCAAAGAGATGAGGGTGGCGTGATGGCTGCGAGAGAGCTACGCGGATCAGCAGGGCCGGCAGTTCACTGTTCCGGCTGAGTCCATCGCAGCAGGGCTTCCACATTGTTCATTAACGCGCGCTGAAGGCGTCGGTATCTACCGACCACCACGCGCGTAGTAGCGTAAATTAGGATTTCGCCTGTGTGTGCAGGCGCGGCCGTTCCACCGATAGCAATTCTCCAAAGGAGCAATCATCATGGCAGCAACGAAAAAGCGTAAGAAGAGCGGACTCACAGTTGATGCGTTTGACGGCGATCTCGCCTCAGCCCAAGCGCGGCTTCGGGCAGCCGTCGAAGAGGTTTGCGGCGTTCTGACTGCGGTCCAGTTGAACTTTCTGAGTGGATGCGTTAACGCGCAACTGGATAATGGTTTCGGCGAGCGAGGCCTTAGGATGCGGGCCGAATTTAGCGGCAGAGCGAAGCGACTTCGGGGTTTGGTGGCGAGAGTTCGCCCGAAAGAATGCCGACATACACGGCTCCGAGAAAGCGGGGCGCGTATGAAAACCGTCTTCGCGCTGTGTCTTCTCTGCCTGCCACTCGGCGCGCAAACCATCTCGAATCTCGGGACCGAGCCGGCGCCTTACGTCCCACCGGACCCGCCAAAAGATAACTACGCGGCCGCGTTCGTGACAACCTACGCGCCGGTTGCGCCGCGCGTCGAAAGTCAACCAGCAATAACTACCAGCTTCGCCGCGCCGCAAGCGAAGGGCGATCACCACATCCTGAAAAACATCGGGAAGGGTTTTCTGATCGGCGCTGGTATCGCGGGACTCGCGGTGCTCAATGTAGAGCGTTGCCAGATAGAAGCCTGCAACTACCCGCTGTTCTTGCGGCGTGCGGCGTATCGCGCCTGCAGGGGCTACTGAGCCGCGCGCCGTGACGCTGGTTCTAGTACTTTCCCGCTTGCGTCCAAGAGGAAATTCAGGGTAAGATTCTGGTGTTGCGACACGACGCAACTCAACACAACACAACGAAATAAAGGCCACCAGGGACGCTTGGTGGCCTTCGTGTTTCAGCGTGGAGTATATACCGAGTCCATACCGGGTTATTATGGGAATGATGGCACGCGCATCCAAAGGTTCCACCCGACGCGCCGCTACTTCGATCGAGCGGCCGCGGTCCTCAAGAAAGCGTGTTCCGGCCGATCGGCTCAACCTAACAGACCAAGAGCGCGCTTCTCTTCCTGATCCCAACTGGGTGACCGAAGACGACGCCGACGCGATTGTCGCCCGGCGCCGGCAAAAAGAGCCGACCGTAAGCTTCGAGGAAGTTCTCCGGGAGAATGGCATCCGCTTGGCGCGTTGAGTTCGCGCAGTCCGCGCTCAGGGAATTCCGTCAACTCGATGATCGCGCAAAGGCGGAAGCCAAGAGAGCAATCGCGGATCTAGAGGAAGACCCATTCCCGGCCGGGTCGATCCCGTTGCGCGGCAATCCTGGCTTTTTCCGTATCCGTTTTTACCGGGATGCCTATCGCATCGTGTACGGCGTCTCTGGGAAGCAACGCAAGGTGATCATCCAGCGAGTTCGGCCACGCGCATCGGCTTACTACGGGCTGGAAAAGAGCCGACGTTTGGCGTAAGCGGTTCACGCGCGGTGTTCTCTTCCCAAACGTTTCGGCTTATCATTGTCGGAGTGGCAGACCAAGGCGGCTTCGGGAACAGTCTCACCAGCAAGGGAAAAGGTCATATTGAAATTGGGCGGTACGGCTCCTCCGACGATGTCCGTGCCGATTCGGAGCCAGTCCGGGGCCAGGTTGGAGTTGCGGATCCAAGCCTGCAGATCTTTGGGCTGCCCTACAGCCTCGGCGAGATAATCTGCAATCCGTGTGACGCAGACCACTAGGTCGAGCTGGTATTCGTGATGGTCGGGGCGATACAATATTCTTCCGACTTCAGTTGTACGGGATTCCCGAAAGGATTTACGTATGAGACCCAGCCTCAATTCAACTATCCCGTCTGAGCGGCCCAGTCGATGGCTCTTAGGTAAGACTGGTGCCAAGTAACCTTCAGTCTCCGTTAAGCACGGACGCCCCCAGCAAGAAAGGTGCGGGATCTGAATATCGCGCTGATATCGATGGGATGCGTGCTGTAGCGGTCCTACTGGTAATTGTATTTCACGCCTTCCCGAGCCATCTGAAGGGCGGGTTTGTGGGCGTCGATATCTTCTTCGTCATCTCCGGCTTCTTGATATCCGGCATTCTGCTAAAGGAACTCCGTCGCGGCACGATACACTTCACCAATTTTTACGCAAGGCGCGTGCGGCGGATTTTCCCGGCACTTATCACAGTCTTGGGATTGCTCCTTGTTCTTGGATGCTTCGTGCTGATTCCTGAGGAGCTTAAGCAGTTTGGGAAACATGTGGCGGTCGCAAGCGTGTTCGGATCAAATTTCTTACTTTGGAGCGAGGTTGGCTATTTCGATAACCTGGCCGATACCAAGCCCTTGCTGCATCTCTGGTCGCTAGGCATTGAGGAGCAGTTCTATCTCGTCTATCCCCTCTTACTTTGGCTTGCCTGGAAAGCTCGCGTGAATCTATTCGTTGCCATGACGGTGGTGTTCTCTATTTCCTTCGCCTGGAATCTCAGTCGCTTTGGCGCCAGCGATGGATATCAGTTCTACTCGCCGCAAACTCGTTTCTGGGAACTGATGGTCGGCTCGATGATTGCATTCGCTGTTGTCACCCGGCCACCGATCCTGAAAGAAATGAGGCTATGGTCTATGGCGCGGATTGGCCGACTCTGTAGCCTCCCGACTGTGAGAGTGGAATCCATCGCACGCCACTTGGCAGGCGTAGGACTTGGATTGATAGTTCTCGGAGCTCTATCGATTTCACCGAACGACAGCTATCCCGGAGTGCTGGCGCTTCTGCCGACGCTAGGTGCCGCGCTTCTGATTGCCACCGGGCCCGACACACTAGTAGGGCGACGAATCCTCTCCCATCCAATTATTGTCTGGTTTGGCATTATAAGCTTTCCTCTGTATCTATGGCACTGGCCGTTATTGTCGTTTCAGCGACTGCTCAATGGGGAAACTCCTTCGGCTATCCTCCGCCTGGGAGTGGTGTTGCTTTCAGTTCTCCTCGCTTGGATAACAACGAAATTGATCGAATCGCCACTCCGATTTGGCCGCTACCAAGTTGCGAAAGTATCGGTCCTGCTCGGCGCTATTGTTGTGATCGGATCCGCTGGATTTGGGATTTACAAGAAAGATGGCTTCATTCGCTTCAGTTTACTGGCCAATACCCGCACGGGCCCTGCGCAGTCCATCGGCTCCTTTTCTAAAGAGGCTAATCTAACACAGAGTCCAGAGCCTATCTCTTCAACCTCCCGCTCTGCCACCCCCGCATCCGCCGCAAAGCAGAGTCCGCCAGCGGACCATCGGAATAGCAGTATGAAGGGGACGCCGGCGAATGTTAGCCAGGCATCGACGGATAGCCCCTCTTCAAACATCAATCGACCCATTTTGCCGCCAGGTGTCGTCAATGATGGCGATCTCGGTCACGACACAATTCATAAGTATGTTGCGGATAAGTTTTATCCCTGCACGCCTGAGGCGATTTACAAACAGGCCTTGTCGTGGGCTGGATTAGTACGGTGCCAGCAATCCAAGCCCAGCGAACCAATCGAAATCCTACTCCTTGGAGATAGTCACGCTGAGCATCTGTTTCTTGGCTTAGTCGAAGCGCTACCCAAGAAACAGATTGGTTACTACATACAGAGCGCAGTGCCGGTGCTGAGCAGTCCCGAGTTCAAATTAATTTTCGATACGGTTGCCGAGACAAAGGAAATTAAGACTGTCATCCTTACTGCCTGGTGGTACGGTCGTGGTGTGCCCAAGGCAGAGCTAAAGGCCACACTTAATTTCCTACTCGCCAAAGGTAAAAAAGTGTATATCACTGATGATGTGCCCACTTTTTTCTTCGACCCGGCCATATGCAAGTATGAGGGAAGATTGCCTGGCTCTTCTCCTAGGTGCACTCAGGAGACCCCAGCGACCGGTGATCCAAACGAAGTCAACCTCAGAGCGTTAGCCGAAATTGTCGAGGAAGATCCCCGGGTGACATTGATGAAGACCATGAAATATTTGTGTCAGTCTGGAGCTTGTTTCATGGGAAAAGATGGACAGTTATTGTACCGTGACCAAACTCATCTTAATATAAATGGATCAAGACTCGTTGGGAAGAAGATAGTGGCCGAGTATCCAGAACTGCGACGCTGAACCATGACGTGGATGAATTGGCGCTGCGCTACTGGATAGCCTATGGCGAGCCAGCGGAATTGACCCTTGAGGATTGCATGTGCGGCGACGGAACGCGCCCAGTCGCCCGATAATGATGCTATGAAAGCGCTGCAGCGGAATCTCGCATAAACTGCGGGTCGATTCCAGCGCAGGAGGCGCTGCAGCAATATGGAACAGTTTATTGGGTGTGACTCACAGAAGAAGTTTTCGGTGTTCGTGGCCGTGAACGAAAAAGGGCGGGCGGGCGAGGCACTTCGCGTTGTGCACGATCGGCAGTTCTTCCGCGAGTTGAGCCTTCTTCCTGGAGAATCGGTGCGGTAGGATCTCGAAGTGCGGAAAGGGAGCCATGTGTTGGATTTTGTCGGGTGCATTAAAAAGAGCGGCTTGTCGTCAAATCGGGGCCGTCAAAACTCCGGAAGATGTCGCCCACGTGATCTTGAGCGCCGAAAGTATCGTGAGTATTTCACACTGTGAGGTTGCATTCAGCCTACGGTGGAATGGTCCTGGAGTACAATTGTTCGTCAACCTTCAACTAGTGGGCCGTCCCAGTGAATCGCTTAGTGACAATCCGTTTTTTCACGTCGGTATAGGTCCAGCGGATCGGCGAGCATGCTGGGTGTAGGCTCGGACCGCGGTGTTCAAGGCCTCGGGGGTGGACGGCGCGCACGCGCATCGTTTCCGGCACACCCTCGCCACGGAACTGCTCGAAGCTGGTGAGTCGCTCGAGGACGTTGCCGAGATTTTGGGCAACTCCCCGAACATAATCCGCAAGCATTACGCCAAGTGGTCACGAGCCCGGCAGGAGCGAATTTCGACGTTGATGCGCTCTGTTTTTGGTACAAATTTGGTACACGAAGAAAGAGCGTCCGTAAAGCGTTGATTCTACGTTGTTGACCGTCCCGATACATAGGTAACAGAACGTTCCGGAGACATGGGTAACACATTTTGCCTCTGAGGAGGCAAGATGTAAAACATGCCATGGAGGAAATGTTCTGTTATGGAT